>Ga0182007_10000607_pt1 | contig 20909 bp, 16 predicted proteins | sample Sormic07211113_1_FD_123023 | JGI IMG/M metagenome (GOLD analysis project Ga0182007, IMG submission 123023) | Rhizosphere microbial communities from Sorghum bicolor, Mead, Nebraska, USA - 072115-113_1 MetaG | ecosystem: Host-associated > Plants > Roots > Rhizosphere | place: USA: Nebraska... | reverse complement strand
GGCATCCACCTCGGGAAGCAGGACGTGCGCGTGCACATCGATGGTGGGTGCCGTCACGGCAGCTCCTTGAGGACGTTCATCGTGCTGCCGATCAGCCCGGGGACATCGGCGTCGCGGACACCGTCGAGCTGCCACTGGCCGTGCTGGACGGACGCCTCGACGACCTTCCGCACCCGCGGTATCCGGCGTTCGTAGTATGCCAGCAGCAATTTCTCGTCCCAGTCCGGGCCACTGGTCAGCAGCTCCGCCGGCACCGAGGTGTCCTCCAGGGACATCGCCGCGCCCTGCGCGAGGGTCGGCGGGCAGCAGTGGACCGCGTCACCGACGAGGACGACCCGTCCGCGATGCCAGGAGCCCTCGACCAACAGCCGGTGGAACCAGGTGTAGTTGACCTGCGCCGGATCGGTGATGTGCTTCACGATCTCCGTCCGGGCCCCGCCGTATCCCTCCGCAAGCCGGCGCATCTCGTCGGCGTACGACTCCGGGGGGATCGTCGCCCGGTCGCGGCACCGCTCGACGACGTACGCGTAGATGGTGTCCTCGCCGGTCGGACAGTAGCCCGCTATGAGCGCGGGCCCGCCGTAGGCCAGTTCGGTGCGGGTGACGCTCTCGGGGCGCGGGGCGGGCGCGCGCCGGATCGCCATGCCGGTGGGCTCCGGCTTCTCGGTGATGCCGATCGCGGCACGGGTGGCCGAGGTGAGCCCGTCGGCGGCGACCACGAGGTCGTAGCGGCCGTCCGTGCCGTCGCTGAAGCGGACCGCGACACCGTCCGCGTCCTGCTCCAGGGCCTCGGCGGTGATGCCCGGGCGTACCCCGGCGCCGGACGCGCGGACGGCGTCGATGAGGATCTCCTGGAGGCGCGGGCGCCGTATGCCGACCGTGCCGGGCAGGTCGTCGCCGCCCGAGCGGAGGTCATCGGCGACGAACAGGACGGTGCCGTCGGGGGCGGTCATGCCGACCGTGGTGAAGGGGTAGCCGGAGGCCGCCACCTGCCCCCACACACCGATTTCGCGCAGCACGCGCAGGGCGTTGCCCTGGAGGGTGATGCCGGAGCCGGTGGTGGCGTTCCGGTCGGGCTTCGCCTCGATCAGGTCCACATCGCACCCGCGCGGCGCAGCAGGACCGTGACGGCACAGCCGGAGGCACCGCCACCTACGACGAGGACGCTACGGTTCTGGGTCATCGGGAACTCCCTTGTTCCACGGCCTGTTTGACCACGGACTGTCTGACCACGGATTGTTCGACCACGGGTTGTCTGACGGCGGTCGGGCTATTTGACGGCGATCGGGTTGACCGGGGAGCCGACGGCCCCGGTGATGGGCAGGGGTGCGGCGGTGAGCCAGAACTCGTACACGCCGTCGGCCGCGCAGTCCGCGGCGAGCGCGTCCGGATCCCACATCTCGCCGATCAGCAGGCCGATATGTGGAATGGCGACCTGGTGCAGGGGTTGGAAGGCGTTGTCGAACTCGTTCGGCCGCACCTCGAAGCCCCAGGTGTCGGTGGCGATCGCGGCGATCTCCGTGCGGTGCAGCCAGCCGGCCGTGGTGAACGACAGCCCGGGCGAGTCGCCGCCCGCGTAGTCGCCCCAGCCCTCGCGCCGGGCGCGGGCCAGCCGCCCCGTGCGGACGACGACGATGTCGCCGCGTCCGATCCGCACGCCGTGCGCCTCGGCCGTCGCGGTCAGGTGCTCCTCGGTGACGGCGAACCCGTCGGGCAGCTCTCCCCCACTCTCGGCTCCGCTCGAGCGGGAGGTACCCCCACCCGCGCCGATGACCCGGCCGACGTCGAGCAGGACCCCGCGCCCGGCGACGTACGGCGCCATGTGCTCGATCCCGGTGACGAGATCGCCGTCGGAGGTGACGACCTTCTCGGCCCGCCGTCCGTTCCAGGCGTTGCCGTGGTCGAAGATGTGGCCGAGCCCGTCCCACTGCGTCGAGCACTGCAGGGGCATCGCGATCACGTCGTCCGCGCCGCCGATGCCGTGCGGGAACCCCTGGTTGCCGAGAGCCGCGTCGGTCCCGGTGTCCAGCATGGTGTGCACGGGGTTGGTGCGCCGGCGCCAGCCCTTCTGCGGGCCGTTCATGTCGAAGCTCTGCGAGAGGGAGAAGCTCTCACCGCGCCGGACGAGCGCGGCGCCCGCGCGGCGCTTGGCCGCGTCGAGGAAGTTGAGCGTGCCGAGCACGTCGTCCTCGCCCCAACGCCCCCAGTTGGAGAAGGACTTGGCGGCCTCGGCGATCGCGCCCTCGGGGTCGTGGCGGTCCGGCGTCATCGCGGCGTCTCCGCGACGCAGTGGGTGCGCTGGGCGCCGAGCCCGCTGATCGAGCCGTCCATGACGTCGCCGTCGCGCAGCAACCGGCCCCGGTGCATGCCGTTCCCGGCCGGGGAGCCCGTCAACACCAGGTCGCCGGGCAGCAGTCGGGCCGTCTGCGAGGCGTAGGACACCAGCCGCGCGATCCCGAACAGCATGTCCTTGGCGGACTCGTCCTGCATGGTCTCGCCGTTCAGCTTCAGCGTGACCCGCAGGTCGCCGGGGTCGGCGACCGAGGAGGCCGGCACGATCCAGGGGCCCAGCGGGGTGAACCCGGGGGCGTTCTTGCTGCGCAGCCAGTCGGTGCCGATGGCCTTCATGTCCCGGCGGAACACGGTGGCACGGTCGGTGAGGTCGTTGGCGATGGTGTAGCCGGCGACGTGGTCCAGTGCCTCCTCGACGGTGACCTGATGGGCGGGCCGGGAGATCACGGCCGCCAACTCCAGCTCCCAGTCGGGCTGTCGGGCCCAACCGGGGAGCACGACATCGTCGTAGGGCCCGGTGATCGCGCTCGGGAGGCCGATGAAGACGTACGGCAGGTCCTCGGCCGCCCGTCGGTCCATGACCTCCGCGATCTCCGCCCGGGCCTCCTCCACCGTGCGCGGGTCGTCGGGGGAGCGGTGGGCGACCTCCAGGTCGATCACGTGCTGCCGGTAGTTGGCGCCGGACTGGAAGACCTGGCGGGGCTCGACGGGAGCGTGCACCCGCAGGCCGTCGAAGGGCTGCCAGTCGGCGTCGGCGTCGGCCGCCAGCTCGCGCAGACGGGGGAGCAGTTCGTCCCAGCGCTCCAGCACCGCTCGAACCGTGAGGCCGGGCTCGGCGAACGCCGCTTCGAGGTCCAGCACCCTGCCCGTCGCACCCACGAGACCGGCGAAAGGCGCCTGGTCGGGGGCGGAAAGGGTGCCGAGCGCGAACGGGCCGTAGAAGGGCGTGAAAGGGGCTGCGGGTTTCACGGGGATGTCCTCCTGATTGCTCACGACTAATCTGGCCCGGATCCAGTAATCTGGGAAATCGATTCCGTGGATGCTGATCATCCAGCACGTTTATGGGGAGCCTGTCGTGAACCTCGCCAGCCTCGACCTCAACCTCGTCGTCGCGCTGCGGGCCCTGCTGGAGGAGCGCAACGTCACCCGAGCCGGTCGCCGCGTCGGCCTCAGCCAGCCGGCGATGAGCGCCGCCCTGGCCCGGCTGCGCCGCCACTTCGACGACGACCTGCTCTCCCGCGTCGGCGGCCACTACGAGCTCACCGCCCTCGGCCAGGTCCTCCTCGACCGTACCTCCGCCGCCTGCGACCTGCTGGAACGGCTCTTCACCAGCCAGGCCGACTTCGACCCCGCCCGAGAGGAGCGGGAGTTCACCATCGTCTCCTCCGACTACGCGGTGGCCGTCTTCGGCGCCGAACTGGCCCGCACCGTCCACCGCGAGGCCCCCGGCATCCGGCTGCGCTTCACGCAGACCCCGTCCGGCCTCATGGACAGCGTCGCCACTCTGCTCAGCACCACCGACGGCCTGCTCATCCCGCACGGCGTCATCAGCGACTTCCCCGCCACCGAGCTCTACCGGGACCGCTGGGTCTTCGTCGTCGCCGAGGACCACCCCGACATCGGCGACCGCCTCACCCGTGCCGACCTGGCCCGGCTGCCCTGGGTGACCTACCAGCGCACCTACGACGCCCCCGCGGTCCGCCAGCTCGGCATGCTCGGCATCGAGCCGCACGTCGAGGCCTCCGCCGACAGCTTCACCCTGCTGCCGTTCCTGGTCGCGGGCACACGCCGGATCGCCCTGCTCCAGGAGCGCCTCGCCCGGCGGCTGCGCGCCGTCGCCCCCGTACGGATCATGGAGGCACCGTACGAGGCCGTACCGCTCCAGGAGGCCCTGTGGTGGCATCCGGTGCACACGCACGACGCCGCGCACATCTGGCTGCGCGAGACGGCGGCACGCGTCGGGGCCATGGTGAACAGCGAGACCATCCATGGCGTGGATGACGAGGATCCGGGAGTTCGATCGCCGGGGGACTAGGCGCGCGGGCGCGGCGGTGCCCATAGTTCGGGGCAGTTCCTGACGCCCGCCGCTCGTACCGGGCGCAGTCCCCTCGGGTGCACCGGCGCTCCCCGGCGTGGCAGGGCCACGGCGGTGGTGCGGCTCGGCACCCCCAGCCACCGCTCGTGGAGCCACGTATGCCCGGATCCGTCTCCCTCCCCGCGCCCGCCGACACCGTCGAGGCCCCGACCCCGGCCGGACCGCTGCGCGCCACGCTGCTGATGGCCGGCAGCTGCCTCCCGGTCCTCGGCGCCGTGCTGATCGCCCCGGTCCTGCCGAAGATGCAGGCCCACTTCGCCTCCACACCGGGCGCGAAGGCGCTCGTCCCGGTGGTCCTGACCGTCCCCGCCCTCTCCCTGGCCCTCCTGGCACCCTTCGCCGGCGTCATCGTCGACCGCCTCGGCCGCAAACGCCTCCTGGTCGTGGCGACCCTGCTCTACGCCGTCTTCGGCACCGCCCCGCTCTGGCTGAACTCCCTGGGCGCGATCGTCGCCAGCCGGGTCCTGGTCGGTGTCACCGAGGCCGCCATCCTGACCTGCTGCACCACCCTGATCGGCGACTACTACAGCGGACGCCGGAGGGACCGCTATCTCGCCCTGCAGACCATGTGCGCCTCGGCCTCCGCCACGGCGTTCTTCGTCATCGGCGGCGCGGCGGGCTCGGCCGGCTGGCGCGCCCCCTTCTGGATCTACGCCGTCGGCCTGCTGCTCGCCCCCGCCACGGCCGCGGCACTGCCCCGCCACGGTCGGCCGCAGACGGACCAACTCCCCACCGGGACGGACCAACTCCCCACCGAGCGGCGGCCGTTCCCCGTGCGACGGCTGGCGGGCCTCTGCGTGCTGACGGTGTTCGGGGCGATGGTCTTCTACACGGTCCCGGTCGAAACCTCCTACCTCCTCGACGACCTGGGCGTGAAGTCGACCGGCGTCATCGGCCTGGCCACCGCCCTCGCCAGCGCGGCGACCGTCGTCGGATCCATCGTCTTCACCAAGCTGCGCGGGGCGACCCGGCAACGCCTGCCCCTGGTCTTCGCCCTGTGCGCGACCGGTTTCGTGGTGATGGCCCTGTCCGGGAGCCCGGTGCCGCTGATCGCCGGCGCGGTCCTCAACTGCCTCGGTACGGGCGTGCTGTTGCCGTCCCTGCTGACCCTGGCGATGTCCCGCCTGGACTACGCCGACCGCGGCCGTGGCACCGGTCTGTGGACGGCGGCCTTCTTCACGGGCGAGTTCGTGTGCCCGCTGGTGCTGATCGGACTGGAGACCGCGGTCGGCAGCCTCGCCGCCGCGGTGGGAGTACTGGGACTTGCCTCACTGGTCGTGGCGGGCGGACTGTGGTGGGGCCTCGCCCGCTCGACGGCCGCGCATCCGGCGCAGCAGGATGCCGTGGAGGCCGGCACGCCGTAGAACCAGGGCCCCGTGGAACCAGGGCCCGTAGAACCAGGGCCCTGGGAAAACAAAGAGGAGCAGAAAACAAGAAGAGCAAGGGAGGTCGACCTCTCCTTGCCACTACTAACCGTATAGCACACAGGGGGGCTTGCGGCAAGGCCCCCTCAGTGCCGCAGAATCTCCGGCCTGAGCCGGAAACTGCGGACATGGGGGCGCCGGAATGCGTGTGCTGTTGATGAGTTACGGATCGCGCGGAGACGTCGAGCCGCTGGCGGCGCTCGCGGTGGCGCTGCGGGAGCTCGGCGTCGAGGCGCGGGTGTGCGCGCCGCCGGACGAGGAGTACGCCGAGTTGCTGGGCGGCGTGGGCATCGAGCATGTGCCGTTCGGGCCGTCGGTGCGGGCGCTGGTGACCGGGGCGGCGCCCGCGGACGCGTTCCAGCTGGCACCGGCCCTGGTGGCCGCGCACTTCGAGACGGTCCTCCCGGCCGCCGAGGGATGCGACGCGCTGGTGGCGACCGGTCTGATGCCGGCCGGGGCGCGGTCGGTGACCGAGAAGCTGGGCATCCACTACGTGATCGCCTCCTTCCACATCATGGGACTGCCCTCTCCCCACTACGGCCCCTCGGCGCGTCCGGGCAAGCCGGCCCCGGCGGGTGTCACCGACCGGAAGGCGCTGTGGGACCTCGACGCCGAGCGTGTGAACGCGCTGTACGGTGAGGCGCTCAACACCCGGCGCGCGGCGATCGGCCTGCCCCCGGTGGACAATGTCCGCGACCATGTCTTCGGCGGCCGGGTGTGGCTGGCCGCCGACCCGGTCCTGGCCCCCTGGAAGGACATGACGTTCCTCGAACTCGTGCAGACCGGCGCCTGGCTGCTCCCGGACGAGCGCCCGTTGCCCGAGGAGCTGTCCGCGTTCCTGGACGCCGGGGAGCCGCCGGTGTACGTGGGCTTCGGCAGCATGGCCATGCGCGGTGCGCCGGACCTGGCCCGGGTGGCCGTCGAGGCGGTACGGGCGCGGGGCCGCCGGGTCATCGTCGGGCGCGGCTGGGCCGAGCTGGGCCTGATCGACGACGGGGACGACTGCTTCGCGGTCGGCGAGGTCAACCACCGGGCGCTGTTCCGCCGGGTGGCCGCCGTCGTCCACCACGGCGGGGCCGGTACGACCGCCACCGCGGCCCGGGCCGGCGCGCCCCAGGTGGTCGTACCCCAGATCGCGGACCAGCCGAAGTGGGCCGCACGCGTGGCCGAGCTGGGTATCGGTGCCGCCCACGACGGGCCGACCCCGACCGTCGAGTCCCTGTCGACCGTCCTCGGGACGGCCCTGAGCGCCGAGACCCGCGACCGGGCGAGGACCGTGGCCGGGACCATCCGCCCCGACGGGGCCGCGGTGGCCGCGAAACTCCTCGTCGAGGAGATCAGCGGGGACCGGCGGCCCGTGTCCGTGTGAACCCCGCGCCCCTGAACACATGGGTCGGCGAGGTGCCACGAGCCTCGCCGCGCCTCGCCGCTCGACACGGTCGTACTCGACACGGTCGTACGCGACCCCTATCGGAGCTGATGCAGTGAACCCCCTGACCACCAGTGCGTTCGACCTTCCCGACCGGCTCTCCGCCAAGGCCGACCCGACGCTGATCGCGGACGACGAACGCCACTTCGCGGACATCGCGGAGTGCCTGGAGCAGACGGTCGCCGAACTCACCGACCGCCTCGCCGCCGAGCGCCGGGCGCCCGGCGGCGAGGGTCGGCAGGCCATGGACCGGGACACGGAGATCCACCGGCTGACCGCCCGCCTGCGCACCCTGCGCCGCTTCGGCCTCGACCTGTGCCTCGGGCGCATGGTCGGCGCCGACGACGGCGAACCCGTGTACGTCGGGCGGCTCGGTCTCACCGACAGCACCGGGCGCCGACTGCTCGTCGACTGGCGCTCGCCCGCCGCCGAGCCGTTCTTCGGCGCCACCCACGCCAACCCGATGGGCCTGGCCAGCCGCCGCAGGTACCGCTGGACCCGAGGCCTGATCGGCGACTACTGGGACGAGGTGTTCACCCCGGACGCCTTCGCCGGGCATGCCGCGCTCGACGACCAGTCCGCGTTCATCGCCAGCCTCGGCACCAACCGGTCGGCGCGGATGCGGGACGTGCTCGGCACCATCCAGGCCGACCAGGACGCCGTCATCCGCGCGGGATCCCGGGGCGCCCTCGTGGTCGACGGCGGTCCGGGCACCGGCAAGACCGTCGTCGCCCTGCACCGCTCCGCCTACCTGCTCTACTCCGACCCGCGGCTCGGCCACCGGCGCGGCGGTGTCCTGTTCGTCGGCCCGCACCGCCCCTACTTGGCCTACGTCTCCGACGTGCTGCCCAGCCTCGGTGAGGAGGGAGTGCAGACCTGCACCCTGCGGGACCTCGTCGCGGAGGGCGCCGAGGCGACGGTCGAGAGCGACCCGGAGGTGGCCGCGCTGAAGGCGTCGGCGGACCTGGTGCGGGCGGTCGAGAAGGCCGTCAGGTTCTACGATGAGGCGCCCACCGGGGAGCTGACGGTCACCACCCACTGGACCGACGTCCAGCTGACCGCCGACGACTGGGCCACCGCCTTCGACGCGGCGGAACCCGGCACCCCGCACAACGAGGCACGCCACCAGGTCTGGGAGGAGCTGCTCACCATCCTGGAGGACAAGCACGACGCCGAGAACGTCTCGCCCCAGCTGCTGCGCAGGTCCCTGCTGCGCAACCGGGAGCTGGTCACGGCCTTCGACCGCGCCTGGCCGCTGCTGGAGGCGGCCGACGTGGTGGGAGACCTGTGGTCGGTCCCGGCGTATCTGCGCCTGTGCGCGCCCTGGCTGAGCCCCGACGAGGTCCGCCGGCTCCAGCGCAAGGAGGCCCCGCAGGCCTGGACCGTGTCCGACCTGCCGATCCTGGACGCGGCACGGCAGCGGCTCGGCGATCCGGAGGAGGCCCGGCGCAGGCGCCGTGACCAGGCCGTGCTCGCCGCCCAGCGCGAGCGCATGGAGCAGGTCGTCGACAACCTCATCGAGGCGGTGTCCAACTCCGGGGCCGACGGCGACGACGGAATGGGCCTGGTGCGGATGCTGCGCGGCGAGGACGCCAAGGTCAGTCTGGTCGACGAGGGCGAACTGGCCGTCCCCGAGCCGGACCTGCTCGCGGGCCCCTTCGCACACGTCGTCGTGGACGAGGCCCAGGAACTCACCGACGCCGAGTGGCAGATGCTGCTGGTGCGCTGTCCGTCCCGGAGCTTCACCGTCGTCGGGGACCGCGCCCAGGCCAGGCACGGCTTCACCGAGTCCTGGGAGGAGCGGCTGCGGCGGATCGGGCTCGACCGGATCACCCTGGCCTCCCTCACCATCAACTACCGCACCCCGGAAGAGGTCATGGCCGAGGCCGAACCGGTCATCCGCGCCGCTCTCCCCGACGCCAACGTGCCGACCTCCATCCGCAGCTCCGGCATCCCCGTCGCGCACGGCTCCACGTCCGACCGGGACACCGTCCTCGACACCTGGCTCGCCACCCACCCGGAAGGCATCGCCTGCGTCATCGGCGACCCCACGTTCCGCGCGACACCGCGGGTCCGCTCCCTGACCCCGGAGCTCTCGAAGGGCCTGGAGTTCGACCTGGTCGTCCTCGTCGACCCGGACAGGTTCGGCGAGGGCATCGAGGGAGCGGTCGACCACTACGTGGCGATGACCCGGACCACCCGGCAGCTGGCGGTCCTCACGAGCCCCTGAGGGTCCTCACGAGCCGGCTGCGGGGACGCCCGCGCCCGCCGCCCGCCCGCCGCTCCCCTCGTCCGTGTCCCCGCAGGTCAGGCTCGGGTTAACGGAGATGACAACGGTCACCGATGCAGCCTTTGGTGATTCGTGCCCGTGTGCGTTTCACTGCCAGCAGGACATTGTTCGCGAGGGGGAAGGCGCCAGCATGAGTGATCACGGCCACGCCCACGGACCGGAGCGGGAACACGGCTCCGGACATGGGCACGGCGCGGGCGGACACGCCGGTCACACGGGGCACGCCGGTCACTCCCACGGTGTCTCGGCGGACGCCGACCGCCGCTGGCTGGCGACGGCCCTCGCACTGATCGCCGCGTTCATGGCGGTCGAGGTCGTCATCGGCATCATGGCGAGCTCGCTGGCCCTGATCTCGGACGCGGCGCACATGCTCACCGACGCGGCCTCGATCGTCCTCGCGCTGATCGCGATGCGGCTGGCCGCCCGCCCGGCCCGCGGCGGCTTCACCTACGGCCTCAAACGCGCCGAGATCCTCTCGGCCCAGGCCAACGGGCTGACGCTGCTGCTCCTCGGGGCGTGGCTGGCGTACGAGGCGGTCCGTCGTCTGATCTCCCCGCCGGAGGTCGAGGGCGGCCTGATGCTGGCCACCGCACTGGCGGGCATCGTGGTGAACGTGGCCGCCACCTGGTGCCTCTCCCGCGCCAACCGCTCCTCGCTCAACGTGGAGGGCGCCTACCAGCACATCCTCAACGACCTGTTCGCCTTCATCGGCACCGCGATCGCCGCACTGATCGTGGTCCTGACCGGTTTCGCCCGTGCCGACGCCATCGCCACCCTCGTGGTCGTCGCGCTCATGGTGAAGGCGGGTTACGGACTGCTCCACGAGTCCGGCCGTATCTTCCTCGAAGCCGCCCCCGCCGACGTCGACCCGGACCGGCTCGGCGACGAACTGGTCGCCAGGGCGGCCGTCGTCGAGGTCCACGACCTGCATGTCTGGCAGATCACCTCCGGTCAGGCGGCCCTGTCCGCGCACATCCTGGTCGACCCCGGCGGCGACTGCCACGCCGTCCGCCGTGAGCTGGAGGAACTCCTGCGCCACGGCCACGGCATCACCCACACCACCCTCCAGGTCGACCACGCCCCCGTCCCCGTCCTCCAGGTGGCCCTCCCCGGCGACCGCGACCTCCTCCCCATCGGCGACGCGGCCCACTGCGAGGAGCCGCACGGGCCGGTGCACCGGGAGGAGCCGCACGAGCACTGACGGGTGCCGGCCGGTCGGCTACGCGTAGTACGGATCGTCGTTCGTGATGTCCGTGGTGACTCCGATGAACGTGTTCCCGGTCGCGGTACCCAGAGCGCCCTTGTAGTTGTAGATCGCCCACTGCATGCCGTCGAGCACGTTGTCGTACACGTTCGCGCCGATGCGGTGATTGATGCTCACGCCGAATCTGTTCTCGTGTCCGATGCCGTGGATCGTGTTCCGGTACACGTTGAGATTCCGGGCCGCGTTGAACGGGCCACCGCTGATACCGATGATCAGGACGCCATCGGTGAGGCGGGTCCCGCTGATGTCGTTGTCGTGAATGTTGATGTTGTCGGCCGCGGCGTTCTGGAATCCGCTGTAGACGATGCCCGGCAGTGTTCCGGTGCCCTCCACGGATCCGCCCACGATCCTGTTGTGGTGGACGAACACGTCGGAAAGCGTCTCGCCGGAGGAGTTGGGCTCGAGATCGACGGGTCCCGGCATACCGGACCGCGAACACCCGACGAAGGTGTTGTCGTGCACGGCGATATGCGTTCCGGAAACGACGGAGACACCGTTCCGGTTGGAGTGGTCGGATGAGAACGTGTTGTTCGGCCCGATGTCGCAATTGCGGGCGGTGCCACCGATGTTCACATAGACGCCGTCACCGATGATGTCGTCGAACTCGCAGTTCTTGACGGTCACGTCGCTGAAGTTCCCGTGGATCCGCACGCAGTGGCGGAACTGGGACCAAGTGGCGCCCTGGTGCGTCGCCCGCCCGTCGAACCTGAGGTTGTCGATCGTGACGCCCGATCCGCGCACCGCCAGGATCTCGTCGCTCTGTGTGGGGGAAGTGGTGGACCCGTCGGGGAACCTGAGGGTGGAGCCATTGCCCTCCACGAAGCAGCCGGCCGGAATCGACAGTGAGGTGACCGTGTACGTCCGACCCGCCGGGAACACGAGACGTTTTCCGGCGGCGGCGTCGGCCGCCGACTGCGGGGTGGGATGGTCCGCCACATACACACTGCCCCTGCTCGCCGGGCGTCGCGCCATGGCCAGGAGGGGGATCGATGCCAGTGCCAACATGGATCTGCGGGGGATGGAGGAGGGAGAAGCGGAGGATATGACCGCTGACGGTTCTTGCGCTCGGAACAAAATGCGGACTCCGTGTGCCTGAAAAAATCTCTGCGGTCGGTGCCGCTCGAATGCGGCACTATACCCCAGGGTTTTTCCTTGTCCAGACCTCGTGTGCGGAGTGATCGCCCGCCTTTCAATCCGCCGCGATGAAGCGGTCGAGCAGTGCGTCCAGTCCCGCTCCCAGATGTTCGGGACCTCCCCTTTCGGCGAGTGCGGGGGCCGTTTCCCGGAGCCTGGGCAACTCATGGGGCGGCATGCGGTGCAGTCCGAGGCGGAAGGCCGGGTCCGACTCCTCGGCGTTGTCCACCATGGGGCGCAGTTCCGCGGACACATAGCCGAGAATCCAAGCGGTGAAGGCGCGGAACACCGCCGAAGTGCGGGCCTTGTCCAGGCCGGCGCCTTCGAGCAGGGCGAGCACCCTCTCGTGGTCCCTCAGCACGGCCAGGGGGCGCTGGGCCAGCGGTACGGCCAGCATGCGGGTCGTGAGCAGCGGAACCGCGTGCGGGTGGGCGAGGCAGACGTCGTAGGTGGCCCGGGCGATCCGGTGCAGCCCGCCGCGCCAGTCGGGGTCCTCGGCGCCGGCGCCCGGCAGGGGGCTCAGCCGTTCCTCCAGTTCGAGGTACAGCGCCTCCACCAGGCCGTCGAGGAGTGCCTCCTTGCCCTCCGCGTAGCGGTAGAGCGCCATGGCCTCGACCCCGAGTTCGGCACCGAGCCTGCGCATGCTGAGGGCGGAGAGGCCTTCCCTGTCCACCAGTTCGAGGGCGCTGGCCAGCACGCGTTCCCGGCTGAGCCGTCCATAACGGCCGCGGTCGCTGGCGCGGCGTGCCGGGACGCCGCCTCCCGCGCCGGTTCTCCGTGCCTGCTCTTCGGCCATGCCCGCCTCCGGATTCGACCGCGTCGGTTCCCACCTGTGTTGACTCTATACACCGCCGGGTGGAGAGTGTACGTATACAGCGTAAATATACGTGTTTCGCGTGCGCTGTCGTTCCGCTGAGCAAGCAGCGTTGGGAGCGAGCCATGGCAGCTCATCGTCTCCGGCCCGGGCAGGATCTCGTCGAACGGGCCCGACCTCCCCTCAACGGTGTGCGCGCCGCGGAAGCTCCGTCGGGGGAGCGCGCCGATCCACCGGACGTACCGTTCGCGGTGACCTGGATCAGTCCGGAGGCCCGCAAGGCGGCCGACGGCGTGCTCGCCTCGGGCTGGGTGACCACAGGGCATCAGACGGAGCTCTTCGAGAGCGCCATCGCCTCCCGCGTCGGCGCCGGGCACGCCATCGCGGTGAGTTCGTGCACGGCGGCGCTGGAGCTGGCCCTGCGCGGCCTCGCGCTGCCGCCCGGCGCGGCCGTACTGATCCCGGACGTCACCTTCTGCGGTGCCGCCCACGCGATCCTGCACGCGGGACTGCGGCCCGTCCTGGTCGACGTCGACCCGCGTACGGCGACACCGACCGCGGACACCGTCGCCCGTGCCGCCGCGGCCTGCGGCCGGCCTCGGGCGATGATGGTCCTGCACTACGCCGGGGCCCCGACACCGGTGGCCGAGCTCGCGGAGGCCGCGGGGCTGCCCCTCACCCGTGTGGTCGAGGACGCCGCCCACGCTCTGGGCACGTCCGTGGGAGGCCGTGCCGTCGGCAGCCTGTCCGGGGCGACCTGCTTCAGTTTCTACGCCACCAAGAACCTGCCCATCGGCGAGGGCGGCATGGTCACCACCGACGATCCGGAACTCGCCGTAAGGATCCGTCGCTCACGGCTCAACGGCATGTCCGCGGACGCCTGGCGGCGCACACAGCCGGGCGGTCGTTGGCGGTACACGGTGGAAGACGCGGGTCTGAAGGCCAACATGACGGATGTGCAGGCCGCCATCGGGCGGGCGCAGCTGCGTCACTTCGACGACTGGCAGCGCCGGCGGCACTCCCTGGCCGCGCGATACGACACCCTGATCTCGGCCATTCCCGGAATCCAGCCGCTCGATGTCGCCACGCCGGGCAGACACGCCCGTCACCTGTACGTGGTGCGGGTCCTGGCCGAGTACGGCACCTCCCGCGACGAACTCGTGGACGCGCTGTCACAGCGAGGCATCGGCACCTCCGTCCACTTCATCCCCCTGCACCAGCTGCCGTTCTTCCGGCGTACCGCGCTCACGCCGCTCGGCGGACTGCCGGGAGCCGACGCGCTCTTCCCGCAGCTGCTGTCCCTGCCGATGCACCCCTTCCTCACCGAGCGGGTGGTCGACCGGGTCTGCGCCGAACTGGCCCTGCCGGCACCAGGACGCCCCGCCGCGTCCCCCTTCCGCACCGGTCGGACGGCCGAGCCGCACCGTGCCATGACGGGCCGGTACGCCGAGGAGCCCTGATGTCCACGCACCGCGAGTGGCCGCGGTGGACACCGAGGCCCGCGCCGGGCAGAGGCCGTCGGCGCCACCGGGTGCTGGTGCTGTCAGTGTGCCTGCTGGTCGCCGTGGTCGGTCTGCTCGGGGTGGGAGCCGGAGGCGTCTGGTGGGCCACCGACCACTACGGTGACCGGGTCACCCGCATCCCCCACGCCTTCCCCACGGGCCCCAGGCCGGAGAAACCGCACGGGGCGGGCACCGGGGGAAGCGGCGGCACCACGTTCCTGTTCGCCGGTGTCGACAGCCGTTCCGCGAAGCCCACCACCGGGGGCGAGGCCACAGCCGCCCTGTGGAGGTTCGGCGCGCAGCGCAGCGACACGTTGATGCTCGTGCATCTCGGGCCCGGCGATCGCACGTCCTACGCCGTCTCGCTGCCCCGTGACAGCTGGGTGCCCATCCCCGGCCATGGATCGGCGAAGATCAACGCCGCGTTCTCCTGGGGCGGCCCGCCGCTCCTGATCCAGACGGTCGAACAGCTCACCGGTGTGCGGGTCGACCACTTCGCGGTCATCGACTGGCACGGCTTCAGGGCACTCACCGACGCGGTCGGCGGTGTGCCGATCACGGTGTCCGCGGACTCCTACGACCCGGCACAGGGGCGGCACTTCACGGCCGGGACCCATGTCATGCACGGTCCTGAGGCGCTCGCCTACGTCCGCCAACGCCACGGTCTGCCGGGCGGGGAGCTGGACCGGATGAAACGGCAGCAGCAGTTCCTCCGGGCCCTCGCCACGGAGATCCGGGGCCATGTGCGGATCACCGACCCGCTGCGGGTCAACCGGATGCTCGACGCGATCACCCGCACCGTGAGCGTGGACGACCGTCTCTCCAACGGCGACCTGCGCGGCCTCGTGTTCGGACTGCGCCACCTGACATCCGCGGACACGCGCTTCACCACCGCGCCGATCATCCGGTCGGAGATGATCGACCGCCAGTACGTGCTGATCCTCGACCGCACCGCCCTGCGGACGTTGTGCCACCGGATCGTGACGGAACACCCGCCCGGTACCGGGAAGTGAGGCGGTCACATGCGTCTGCGTCCTCGCCCGAGACGACCGCGGAGCCCGTCGGCCGTGACGGTCGGCCCCGCCCGGGCGCTCGTCTCCGGCATGGGCTTCAGCGGGCTCGCGCAGATCGCGCCGCTGCTCACCAACCTGGCGCTGACGCCGTATCTGATCCATCGGCTGGGACTCGACCGGTTCGGAGTCTGGTCGCTGATCCTGGTCTTCCTCGCCACCCTCACCGTGCTGGACGGGGGAGTGGGCGCCTCACTGGCCCGCTTCTACGCCTACCACGGTGTGCGCGGTGACCAGGACGCCACGGGCAGACTGGTCGTCGGCTCGGTGTCGGTCTTCCTCGCACTGGGCGCGCTCGTCACCGGACTCGCCGCGCTGATCGGTCCCCGGGTCGTGACCGCGCTGGACGTCCCCCACCGGCTGACCGCGGAAGCCGGGCAGCTCCTGCTGGTCCTCGGCCCGCTCCTGACGCTGGCGCTGATCTCCAACTCCGCGATCGCGCTGCTCCAGGCCAACGCCCGCTTCCGGAGTCTGGCGGCCGTCAGCGCCGGATCGTGCCTCACCTACGCGGTCGCCGTGACGGCGGTCGTCCACGACGGCCACGACCTGCTGCCGCTCGCCCTCCTGACCACGCTCAGATATGCGCTGGTGACGATCGGTGGATTCTGCGCGGGGGCACGGCACTTCCGTCTCCGGCGCCCCCTGCTGCCCCGGCCGGCCGAGCGGCGCGTCTTCGTCGGTTACGCCTCCCGTATGCAGCTGTCGGGGTTCACCGTCTTCCTCAACGGGGAGATCGACGCCCTGGTGGTCGCCGTACTGCTGCCGGTGCGGTACGTGGGCATCTACGCCGCCGGCTATCAGGCGGCGACCGCCCTGCGCAGCCTGCCGCTCTATGCCTTCCCGCCGATCCTCACCCGCATGACCCACGTCTACGCCAGCCGTGGACTGCCCGGAGCGGTGGCGGACTTCCACGTCCTGCAGTCCCGTTGGCTGCCCGCTGTCCTCACCTACGGGACGGTGACGACGGCGGCGGTGGGGCCGGCGGTCGTGGTGTGGCTGGGACCTGGCCTCGCCCTCAGCGGGGCGGTGGCCGCCGTTCTGCTGACCGGATACGTCGTGCAGGTGGCGTTCACCGGGATGCGCACCTGTTTCGTCCGGGCGATCGGGCGTCCCGGCCTGGAGACCCGCTACTCCTGGTGCTCCACGGCGGTGAACCTGGCGCTCACCGTGCCGTTGACCGTGCTGGCGGGGGTGGTCGGCGTCGTACTGGCGACCGCGATCGGGCTGGTCGCGGGTTCCCTGTACCTCGTCCTGCTGTGCCGGCGCCTCGCGGATCTGCGGGACGGACGCCTGCCGAGGAGATGGGTGCCGGCCACGGTGTCCGCCGTGCTGATCGCCGGCGCCGGCGAGCTCCTCGTGCTGAGAACCGGTTGGCACGGCGCGCTCCCGCTGCTGTTGGCCGGGGTGCCGGTCCTCGTCGGTCTCGCGGTCGCCTGGGCGTTCATGGCCCGCGATCTCGTCCGTGCGCCGAGGGCGCCTGAGCGAGTGCTTCTGAAGGAGGAGACGTCATGACTGCCACCACTTCGGGCCGGCCGCTCTCCCGGCGGCCGGGGCGCGTCCTGATCGTGGCGCAACTCGACGGATACGCCAACAGCGTGAAGCCCCTGGCCATCGAGCGGTTCCTGCTGGACCACGGCCACGACGTACGCCTGGTGGACACCAACTGCCTGGCCCGCGCCTCCCGTACCCCCGGCTCTCTCGGCCGGATGCTGCCGGGATCACCCCGCCCCGCCAAGCTGGCCCTGTACGCGAACGACATCGCCTCCAAGGTCCTCACCCGGCGATGGCGCTTCGGGCGCCGCCACCTGTCGTACTACGTCCTGCTGACGGACCACCGCCTGCGGCGGCACATCCTGAGGACCGAACTGGACCTGGACGACTTCGACCTCGTCATCTGCGAGACCCCCTTCGACGCGGGCCTGCTCACGACGGGCACACGGGCCGAGACCCTCTACGACTGCCCCAACCCGTGGGCCGACGAGGTGCGCCACGAAGGCCGGCTGACCGAGCGGCAGCACCGGAGGTTCCGCCGTTGGGAGCGGGACTTCCTGGAGGGGATGGAGCACCTGTCGTTCTCCTGGGAGACCTACGGCCGCTACGCCCAGGCCCACTACGGCATCAGCGGGGACAACTTCCTCCAGCTCAACTGGGGTTGCACTCCCTCGCCCAGGCGCGCGCGGTGGGCCGGTCCGCCGCGTGTGGCCTATGTCGGGTCCCTCAGCAGCCAGTTCATCGATCTGCCCCTGCTGGGCAGACTGAGCCGGCTGTACCCCCACATCGACGTCTACGGCGGCCCACCGCCGGACCCCTCCCTCGGCATCACCTACCGCGGCTACGCGTCCCCCGACATCCTGAGCGAGTACCAGTTCGGACTGATCACCTGTACGCGCGACCCGATCCGTGAGGAGGGCTTCTCGGCCAAGCACCTGCACTATCTGGCCCATGGCCTGCCCGTCCTGGTCCCGGCCTGGCGGCGCCATCTCGACCTGCTGCGGGGGTCGGTGCCCTACACCGAGGAGAACTTCACGGCCGTGGTCGAGTCGCTCAGTGACGAGACCCGGTGGGCGAAGGCCGCCGACGCGGCGTACGAGCAGGGGCGGCGACTGGACTGGAACCGGACCCTGGAGCCGCTGCGACGGCTGCTGGACTCGACGCCCGGGGGAAGCGGGCGGGAAGCCGCCGCGGCAGTCGGGCACGGCCCGCGATGACCACCGCGCCGCCCCAACTGCGCTCCGTCGACATCGTGATCGTCAACTGGAACACCGGTCGCTGTCTCGGCAGCTGTCTGCGCTCCATCGCCCGGGCCGACCAGTCGCTGCTCCGCGTCGGCACGGTGGTGATCGTCGACAACGCGTCGAGCGACGGCTCGCATCGGCACCTCGATGTCCCCGGTCTGCCGGTCCGGTTGATACGCAACGCCGAGAACCGCGGATTCGCCCGGGCGTGCAACCAGGGCGCGACGCTGTGCGACGCGGAGTTCCTGCTCTTCCTCAACCCCGACACCGAGCTCTATCCGGACACGCTGCGAGTGACGGGTGAGGTGCTGGCCCAACCCTGGGCCGAAGGCTTCGGCATCTTCGGGGCGCGCATGGTGGACGCCCACGGACGCCCGCAGCTGTCCTGTTCGAGGTTCCCCAGCCCGCGCATCTTCGTCGGCAGGATGACCGGGCTCGACCGGCTGGTGCCCGCGCTCTTCCCGCCGCATCACCTGCGGCCGGAGGAGCCCGCCCACTCGGGCCCCGTGGACCAGGTCATAGGAGCGTTCTTCCTGGTGCGCCGTTCTCTCTTCGCCGAGCTCGACGGATTCGACGACGGCTACTTCCTGTACCTGGAGGAGGTCGACTTCGCCCTGCGGGCACGCAGGTTGAGCCGGCCCTCGTACCACATCAGGGAAGCGCGCGTGTATCACGCCGGTCAGGTCAGCTCGGCCCAGCTCGGACCGTGGCGGCACTACCTGCTGCTGCGCAGCCGCACCCGGTACATGTTCCGGCACTGGCCCCGCTACCAGGCGTGGCTGCTGACCGCCCTGAGCCTGTCCGTGGAACCGGTGGCGCGGCTGGCCGGAGCGGCACTGCGCGGACAACCCGTGGAACTGCGGGCCACCTTTGCCGTCCACCGCGAGTTCCTGCGGTGGGTCCGTCACGGTCAACAAGCAACCGATGCAATGGTCGGAGGGCAAGTCAAATGAAACCCACACGAGTTCTCGTCACCGGGGGGCAGGGGTATCTGGGCTCCGTCGTCGACGATCTGCTGTCCCGCAGCGGATTCGAGGTCGTCTCCCTCGACAGCGGCTATGTGTCGGACACACAGCGGGAACTGCCCCATGTGACCTATGTGCGGGGGGACGTACTGGATCCGGCGGCCTGGCAGACGCTGCTCACCGGTGCCGACGCGGTGGTCCATCTCGCCGCGATCGTCGGAGATCCCGCCTGCGGGGTCGACGAGGATCTGGCGATGGCGACGAACTATCTGGGGACGATCCGGGTCGTCGAGGCGTGCAGGAAATTCGGGGTGGGGCGGATCGTCTTCGCCTCCACCTGCAGCAACTACGGGAGCACGGCGGGCGAACAGGTCGACGTCTGGTCCCCCCTCAACCCCCAGTCCGTGTACGCGCGCACGAAGGTGCTGGCGGAGCACTACCTTCTCTCGCCGCGCGGCGGTGGGCCGGAGCCCTGCATCCTGCGTTTCGCGACGCTGCACGGCCTGTCGCCCCGTATGCGTTTCGACCTGGCGGTGAACATCATGACGGCCAGTGCCATCGCGGAGGGACACATCGCGGTGCACGGAGGGTCCCAGTGGCGGCCCTTCATCCATGTCCGCGACGCTGCCATGGGCATCCTCACCTGCCTGCGGAAGAGGCCCGGTTCGTCGGCCGCGGTGTACAACTGCGGCTCGAACGAGGAGAACTACCTGATCCGGGACCTGGCCGAACTGGTCCGGCGGGAAGTCCCCGGATCGGTGACCGACTTCCTCGGGGAGGTCGACGACCCGCGCAACTACCGGGTGGATTTCTCCCTCATCCGACAGGCCCTCTCGTTCACCAACAGCTTCCGGGTCGTCGACGGCATACGCGAGATCCGTGACGCGATGGTGAAGGGCGAGTACGGGGACTATCTCTCGCCCCGGTACAGCAATCATCTGCGAGCCCTGGACCTGTCAGGACAGGGAGTCTCCTGAGCGCACACCCGCGGGTTCCGACCTGCCCTCGCCCAGCGGTTCGGGCGTCACGAGCGGTTCGGGCGTCACGACGGGACGCGCGCCGATCGGCATCAACGTGGTGACGAGGAGTGCGAAGGTCAGCGAGTTGCTGATGCCGAAGGACCACGGCCGCTCCAGCACCGAGCCCAGCAGGACCGGCAGCAGGACGCAGGCCGCGGCGGGGAGCCTTCGAGGTCCGTCGCGGAACAGGAGATACCCGAGCAGCAAGGCGAAGAGGGCGACCCCGACGATTCCGCCCGCGTAGAGCACATCGATCCATTCGTTGTGGAGCGACGGCGAGACCGCGGCGGGAATCGCGCCCTGCTCGTACTTGGCGGACCAGGCCTTGCCCCCGTATCCGAGCAGTGGCGAGCGGGTCCACTCCTCCTTGGCCATGTCCCAGATCGCCGCTCGCAGCCGCAGGTCGCCGAAGTCCGCGTGGCGCAGCGGCACGACGACACCGATGGCCACCGCCGAGAGGACGGCCGACACTCCGATGAACCGGCGGCCCGGCGTGACGGGCCGCGTTCCCGGGAGTTCCTCGTCGGCGAGTTTCGGGCGCAGCAGCGCCAGCAGGATCACCGTGGCGACCGCGGCCGTGCCGGCGAGCACACTTCCGGTGACCAGGGCCAGGAACGCGAGGTAGCAGGCGAGGACGATCCGCACCCCGCCACGCAGACCCAGCCAGGCGAAGGGGACGCACACGAGCAGCAGCAGCGCGAAGATGTTCTCGTTGCTGAACACACCCGCGTAGTGGACCCCGAGAACGTTGCAGGCGTTGTCCGCGCGACAGGGGCGGACGACGCTCGTCGGAGCGACGAGTGCCTCGATACCGCTGATGACGGTGTACACCATGGCGACGGCGGTGCCTCCGAGGAACGCGGAACGGCCCGGCCG
>Ga0182007_10000606_pt1 | contig 20973 bp, 18 predicted proteins | sample Sormic07211113_1_FD_123023 | JGI IMG/M metagenome (GOLD analysis project Ga0182007, IMG submission 123023) | Rhizosphere microbial communities from Sorghum bicolor, Mead, Nebraska, USA - 072115-113_1 MetaG | ecosystem: Host-associated > Plants > Roots > Rhizosphere | place: USA: Nebraska... | reverse complement strand
GGGCGCATGCCCACGTCGCGGTAGGCGTGCGCCACCTCGCCCACGGGCAAGGTGCCCAGGTAGCTGGCGATCAGCGGCTTGATCTTGTCGAGCTCGAAGCTGCCCGCAAAGATGAAGGTCATGTCGCGCGCGCTGGAAAAACGCTGGCGGAAGATGTCCAATGAGCGGTCCAGGCCCACCTTGTCGAAGTCGGCCGCGCGCGGCACGCCGTCGACGCGCGGGTTGTCGCCATACATGGCGTGCTGGATGGCATCGTAAAACACGGCTTCCGGCTGCGCCATGCTGTTTTTCGCCAGGTCCTGCTGCTTGCCGATGAAGGACTGGTACAGGCCCGCGTCCTTGCGCACGTCATGGAAATACAGATATACCAGTTGCAGCATGGCTTCCACGTCGGCGCTGCTGGCCGAGCCGCCAAAACCTTCGCTCAGCTCGCCCAGCGAAGCGCCCACGTTGACCGTCTTGCCGGCCAGCACTTTCTGCAAGTCCAGCGGCGCCAGGTCTTTCAGGCCCATGCTGCCGACCACGGCGCTGGCATAGCGGGCGTTATAGATGTCGGCGTCGCCGAACAGCGACTGGCCGCCGAAGCGCGTCGAGCCCATCAGCACCTGGTCGTTCTTGAAATCCGTCGGTTTCAGCAGCACGCGCACGCCATTGCCCAGGATCAGTTCCGTCACGCCGATGGCGCTGTTCAACTTTTCCGAAACGATGCTGCCGCCGGCCGGCGGACCGTCCATCAGCTTACTGGCAAGCACTTTTTCCGTGCGCGGCTCGACCTTCTGCTGCTCGGCCTTCGCCACGGCGTCGAGCAATTGCTGCTGCGTCGGCACAGTCGAGGCCGCATCACCCGCTTTCGGCTCGGCGCCCATGAAGACCACCAGTTTCTTTTGCTGGTCGGGAATCACCTTGGCCACCGTCTCGTTGATTTCCTGCAGAGTTACCTGCGGCAAGAGTTCCTGCGCATACAGCAATTCATTGGCGATGCCGGGGACGGCTTCCTGTTCCAGAAAATTGCGCGAATACTCGGCCACGAAGCCGGCCGAATCGGATTTGTCGCGTTCGCTATAGGCGCGCTCGTAATTGCGCAGCATGTCCTTGCGCGCGCGGTCCAGCTCATCCTGGCTGAAACCGAAGCGGCGCGCCCGTTCGTCTTCCAGCACCAGCGCATCGACGGCCGGCTGCACGCCGCCCTTGCCCAGCAAGGCATACGCGCTGAACGATTCATAGCCGCGCACCAGCTTGCCCACGCTGCTGCCGCCCTGGATGAACGGCGGATTGGCCTGCTGCGTCAATTCCTGCATGCGCGCGCTGAGCATCTGGCCATACAGGTTTTCGATCATCTGGCGGCGGTAGTCGGCGATGGTGACGGGCTCCTGCGCGGCGCGGATCGGGTAGCGGATGAAGACGGAGTCGTCCGGTGCTTCCTTGTCCGTGATCACCAGCGCTTCCGTCTGCGAGCGCTGCGGCACTTCCGCATACAGGCGCGGACGCGGTTTCGCGGGATTTTTCAGCTTGCCGAAATGCTGCTGGATCAGCTTTTCAGCCTGTTTCGGCTCCACGTCGCCCACCACCATCACGGCCATCAGGTCGGGCCGGTACCAATCCTTGTAGAAACGCTTGATGGCTTCCGGCTTGAACGTCTTTAACACGGATTCCTTGCCGATCGGCATGCGTTCCGCATAGCGCGACCCGTTCAGCAGCTTCGGATACAGCACCTTGTTCATGCGGTCGCTGGCGCCCTTGCCCAGGCGCGCCTCTTCCAGCACGATGCCGCGCTCGCTGTTGATGTCGGCCGGGTTGAATTTCAAGCCGTGCGCCCAGTCTTCCAGCACGAGGAAACCCTTTTCCAGGTTTTCCTTCTTGTTCGTCGGAATCGGCAACACGTACACGGTTTCATCGAAGCTCGTGTAGGCGTTCAAGTCGGCGCCGAACTTCACGCCGATCGATTGCAAATAGGAAATCAGCTCATTGCGCTTGAAATGCGTGGAGCCATTGAAAGCCATGTGTTCCGTGAAATGCGCCAGGCCTTGCTGGTCGTCGTCTTCCAGGATGGAGCCGGCTTTGACCACCAGGCGCAATTCCACTTTCTGCGCGGGACGGGCATTTTTCTTGATGTAATAGGTCAAACCGTTCGGCAATTTTCCGACGGTAACTTCTGGTGCCAGCGGCAGGGGATCGGTCAAACGGATTTCCGCCTGGGCCATGCAGGCGCACGCCAGCAAGACGGCGCCCGAGATCAGGCGTAATTTACTCAGCTTCATGTATTCTCAACGGTAAGATTCAGTAAGCATACCTTACACTGAAATCGTCTTTCCGCCATTAAAAACAGCTTAGGAAAAACTGTTTTCCCCGGGCAAATTTGCCGAATAACAAACTCAGCCGTGCCCTGCCCCTTTTTTTCAATTGTGCTAAAGTATTGCCGCCGGTCATGTGGACCGGCACAACAATACGTCTTCGGGGCGGGGTGCGATTCCCCACCGGCGGTAAGACCGGCAACGGTCAAGCCCGCGAGCGCTTTCCGGGCACCGCCTGGCGAGGTCAGCAGATCCGGTGTGATTCCGGGGCCGACGGTATAGTCCGGATGAAAGAAGATGTGCAGTAGTGTGATGTCCCATCGCCACGGCGATGCGGCCAGTTGCGTCTATTCGCTTGCCCTGCAGCGTTTTTCGCCTATGCGAGGAGCGTTTCACCATGTTAGTCAACAGCTATACCCTGCTTTCCAACGACCTGGAAGGTCGCATCCAGTCCGCCCTGGCCGCCATGCGCGCCGGCATTCCCGTCATCCTGCTCGACGATTTCGACCGTGAAAACGAAGCCGACCTGATCCTGTCGGCCGAGAAACTCACGCACGAAACCATGGCTTTGCTGATCCGCGAATGCAGCGGCATCGTCTGCCTGTGCCTGCCGACGGACGTCGTCAGCGCGCTGGAATTGCCGCCCATGTCGCCCGACAACGGCAGCCGCTACGGCACGCCGTTTACCGTCTCCATCGAGGCGCGCGACGGCGTCACGACGGGCGTGTCGGCCGCCGACCGGGTCACCACCATCCGCGCCGCCATCGCGCCGGACGCCAAGCCGGCCGACCTGGTGCGCCCCGGCCACGTCTTCCCCCTGCGCGCCGCGCCCGGTGGCGTGCTCGAGCGCCGTGGCCATACGGAAGGCTCCGTCGACCTGTCGCGCATGGCGGGCCTGAACCCGGCCGCCGTGCTGTGCGAGCTGATGAACCCGGACGGCACCATGATGCGCGGCGACGATATCGAGCGCTTCGCCGAACTGCACGGCATGCCGATCCTCACCATCGAAGAACTGGTGGAATGGCGCAGCAAGCACGGACAATAAGCCTGCGTCAGACGGCGGCCACGGCCTTCGGCACATGCACGTGCCGGTAGACGAGGCCCGCCGCCAGGCCATACGCGGCGGCGATCGTCGCATAGGCCAGCGGCAAGCGCAGCGACCAGTCGGGCAGCATATGCAGGATGCTGCCGATCAACGCCACGCCCACCAGCGCGCCGATCTGGCGGTTCGCATTCAGGGCGGCCGCCGCGCTGTTCGCATGCCGCTTGCCGGCCACCCGCATCACGGTGGCCGTCATGGCGGGAATGGCGATGCCGATGGCCACGTTCATGACGGCCGTGCCCAGCGCCAGCCAGCCATACGGCGTGCCCGGACGCAAGCCCATCAGCAGCAAGGCCATCACGGCGCCCACCAGCAAGCCGGCCAGCATGGGCAAGCGCGTGCCATGACGCGCCGCGATACCGCCCGCCATGAAATTGCCCACCGTATAGGCCGCCATCATGGGCAGCAGGCGCAAGCCCGACTGCAGGGCATCGGCGCCGCCCGACTGCTGCAGGAACAGGCTCAATAAAAACAGCTGGCCGAACACGCAGAAATTGATCAAAAAACCCACGCCATTGGCCGCGCCGAAGCTGCTGCTGTGAAACAGTTCGCGCGGCAACAGTGGATGACTGCCGCTGCGCTCGCGCCGCAGCAATTGCCAGGCCGACAGCAAGGTCAATGCGCCCGCCGCCAGCACGCCGGGCGACAGCCAGCCCAGCACGGGTCCTTCGATCAGCACGAAACTCAGGCCCGCCAGCGCCGCCACACCCAGCGCATGGCTGAACAGAGATAGATCGCGCGGCTGGCGCGCCGGCGCCACCAAGAGCAGTTGCGCCATGACGATGGCCAGCACGCCCAGCGGCACGTTGACCCAGAAGACGCTGCGCCAGCCGAACTGGTGCACGAGGATGCCGCCGATCAGGGGGCCGGACGCACCGGCCACGCCCACCAGCGCCGACCAGGCGCCCAGCATGCGCGTGCGTTCGCGCTCGTCGTCGAAGCTGTGCGTGAGCAAACTCAGCGAACTGGGCATGAACAGGGCCGCGCCCGCGCCCTGCAGCAGGCGCGCGGCCGTCAAGAAATGCCCGTCGGGCGCGGCGCCGCACAGCACCGAGCCGAGGATGAAGATACCGAGGCCGCCCTGGTACACGGCTTTCGGCCCGTAGCGGTCGGCCAGCGCGCCGCCGGCCAGCAGCAGCGCGGCAAACGTCAAGGTGTAGCCGTCGACCACCCAGACCAGGCCCGTCAGCGGGATACGCAAGTCCAGCGCGATATCGGACAGCGCCACGTTGACGGCCGTGACGTCGAGCATGGCCATGACGAAGCCGAAGGCCAGGGTCAGCAGGATCAAGCCGCTGGCGCGGCGCGGTGTGGGGGCAATCATGATATTTCCTTGCAGGGACAGCGGGGCCGCCATTATGCGAGCGTTGCACGATGCAGTAAACAGGCATAAACTCGGCACCTTGATGCAAAAATGCATCAACAAACAGGAACAAGAATATGGACTGGGCTCATGGATTGGGATAACGCGCGCATCTTTCTGGCCATCGGCCGGGCCGGCACCCTGCGCGGCGCGGCCGCCCTGCTGTGCATCGACCAGGCCACGTGCGGGCGCCGCCTGGCCGCGCTGGAAAGCTCGCTGGGCGCCACCCTGTTCCTGCGCACGCCGTCAGGCTACGTGCCCACGCCCGCGGGCGAGCTGGCGCTCACGGCGGCAGAAGCGATGGAACGGGCGGCCGACAAGCTGCAGCGCGAGATGCAGGGCGTCGATACCCGTTTAAGCGGCCTGGTGCGCGTGGCCACCACGGACACCATGGCCAGCCATTTCGTCATCCGCGCCATGCAGCAGCTGCACGCGGCCCACCCCGACATCCGCATCGTGCTCAACGTGGCGCCCGCGCTGGCCAGCCTGACGCGGCGCGAAGCGGACCTGGCCGTGCGCGGCGTGCGCCCCACCGACCCGGACCTCATTTCGCGCCACCTGGTCAAGCGCAGCCTGGGCCTGTACGCATCGAAAACCTATCTGGCGGAACGGGGCGAGCCCGTGCGCGGCACGGCGCTGGCCGGCGACGACATCGTCATCTACCACCAGTCCGTGACGCCCCGCCATGGGGAGAAGATCGCCGGCGAACCCGTCGCCAACGCCCGGGTCGCCATGGAAGTCAATTCGGCGGCGATGCTGCAGGAAGCCACGCGCGCGGGCCTGGGCGTGGCCGAGCTGGCCACCCACCTGGGCGACATCGACCCGCAGCTCGTGCGCATCTGGCCCGAGCGGGCGGAAAGCTACGACGTGTGGCTGGTCATGCATGCGGACCTGAACCGCTCGGCCCGCGTGCGCGCGGCGGCCGACGCCATCATCGCCAGCGTGGCGGGGCAATAGCGGGCCGACCGCGCACGGCTGGACAATCGTTTCTATCGAACGCATCCAATGTTAAGATGCCATGATGACCCTATCCGTCTCCCTCATCATCAGCCTGCGCCGCCTGCACCGGGCCACCATGGCCTGGCTGGTCAGCTGGTGGCGCATGCTGCATTTCGCCATCCTCGTGTTTTCGCTGGCCCTGTCGCCGTCGAGCTATAACCGCGACAACCGCCCCATCCTCGCGCACCGGCTGGTGACGAACACGGCGCCCAACCTCGTGTGGTTCAGCGTCGCCTGCGCGCTCGTCAGCCTGGTGCTGATCCGCATCGTCGTCGTCAGCGCGCAAAGCTACGGCCTGTCGCGCTACGCTCTGGAAATGGTGGTGCGCGTGCTGGTGCTGGAACTGATACCGCTGACGGCCGCCCTGTTCGTGGCCCTGCGCCTGACCCTGCCCGACGGCATCGCGTTCGCGCAAATGCGTTCGTCCGGCATGCTCGATACCATGCAGCGCCAGGGCGTCGACCTGCTGCGCCGCGAGTACTTTCCACGCGTCATGTCCGGCATCTTCGCCGTGTGGATGCTGGCCATCGTCAGCTGCGTCACCTCGCTGATCCTCGCCTACCTCACCATCTACGGTTTCACGCCATGGGCGCTGCAAGGCTACACGCGCGTGGTGGGGCAAATCTTCAATCCGGCCGTGGCGCTGATCCTGATGCTCAAGGTGATCTTCTTCAGCTTTGCCGTGGCCCTGATTCCGCTGGCCTCCTCGTACTATCCCGAAGACCCGCACGGCCGGCGCAACCGCCTGTGGGCCGCGCACGGCCTGTCCGAGATGCTGCGCCTGTTTTCCGTCATCCTGCTGGTCGAAGTGGCTTCGCTGATGGGCAATTACTACTGATGCCCCGCCCGCCACCGCCAGCGATCCCGAACCACCCATACGAGAGCCAGAAGCCATGAGCCAACCGCAAAATCCCGACCAGGTCGACGTCACGGCGCCCGCCGGTCTCGCACAAGATGCTGTCCTGCCCGCCCCGCCGCCCGTGCGCCACGCCGAACTGAAGGCGGCCATCCTGCTCATCTTCATGTTCGTGCTGGTGGTCGGCTCCGTCGTCTACCTGATGTATGCGCGCGGCGCCTTCGAAGCCACGCAAACCCTGGTGCTGACGGCCGACGACTCGGACGGCGTGGGCGTCGGCGCCGACCTGACCTTTTCCGGCTTTCCCATCGGCCGCGTGCAGCGCATCGAGCTGGCGCCGGACGGCCGCGCGCGCGTCATCGTCGACGTGCCGCGCAAGGATGCGCACTGGCTGCGCAGCAGCTCCATCTTCACCCTGGAGCGGGGCATCGTGGGCGGCGCCAAGCTGCGCGCCTACAGCGGCATCCTGACGGACCCGCCGCTGCCCGACGACGCCACGCGCGACTTGCTGGTGGGCGACATGGCGGCGGAAATCCCCCGCCTGCTGGCCGCCGCCAAGGATTTGCTGAACAATGTGGCGACCCTGACGGGCAGCGATTCCGCGCTCGACGGCACCTTGCGCAATGTGCAGGCCGTGACGGGCAAGCTGAGCGGCCCGGGCGGCGCCATGGGCTTGCTGACGGGCGACGACAAGCAGTCGCGCCTGCTGGTCGAGCGGGCCAACGCCCTGCTCGTCACGGCCGACCAGCTGGCGCGCCGCACGGATGGCCTGGTGGCCAATGCCGATACGCGCGTCTTCGGCGACAAGGGCGTCATGACGGATGCGCAGGCCACCATCGTGCAGCTGAACGCGCTGCTGGCCGACACGCGCGCCAGCCTGAAAAAAGTCGACGCCGTGCTGGTCGAGGCGCAAGCCGTGGGCGCCAACGCCAGGGCGGCCACAGCCGACCTGGGCCCGCTGCGCGCGGACGTGGAAAGCAATCTGCGCAAGGTCGAGCAGCTGGTCAATGAAATCAACCGCAAATGGCCGTTCAAGCGCAATCCGGAGATAAAACTGCCATGAGAAATATCCATATCGTCCTTTCCGCCCTGACCCTGACGGCGCTCGCCGCCTGCTCCAGCGGCCCGCCCGTGCCCGACTGGAAGATGAATGCGCAAAGTTCCGTCGAACGTTTCCAGGCTGCCTACCTGAATGGCAACGCGCTGGTCGAGCAGACGGAATTCCGCCGCGCCCGCAGCCAGGTGGCGGGCACGGGCAAGCTCGAACTGGTGGCGCGCATCGAACTGCTGCGCTGCGCCGCGCGCGTGGCCAGCCTGGCCTTCGATGACTGCGCCGGCTTCGATGCGCTGCAGGCGGACGCGAACGACGCCGACCGCGCGTATGCGGCTTACCTGGCCGGCAAGGCGCAGGGGGCCGACGTCGCCCTGCTGCCGGAAGCGCAGCGGGCGGCGGCAGGCGCCGGCGCCGACACGGCCGCCGCCAGCGCCGTGGCGGCCATCCAGGACCCGCTGTCGCAGCTGGTGGCGGCCGGCGTGCTGCTGCGCTCGGGCCGCGCCACGCCGGAATTGCTCGATACGGCCGTCGCCACCGCCTCGGACCAGGGCTGGCGCCGCCCGCTGTTGGCCTGGCTGGGCGTGCAGCGCCTGCGCGCCGAACAGGCGGGCGACACGCAAGCGGCGCAGCGCATCGCGCGGCGCATGGCGGTCGTCGAACAGCCGCTGGCCCCCTGAGCGCGCCGATGGCGGCCCAAAGCAGGCACAATCAGGCATAGTCAGGCATAATTCAGCCAGGATGACAGCTATGCCGTGCAGGCAGCGAGGTGTGACGATGCAGTTCGAGGATTTCGACCTTTCCACCCCCGATACCGGCCGGCATGCCGGGGCGGCGCCTGATGCCGACGCGTCGGCGGACACGGCCGTGCGCCTGCAATACCTGCTCGACAATACGCCTTCCATCATCTATTGCACCGTGCCCAGCGGCGACTTCAAGATGACTTTTGTCAGCAACAATGCCTTGAATGTGCTGGGCTACCAGCCCGAGGAGATGGTGGCCGACCCCAATTTCTGGTTCGACCACATCCACCCCGACGATGCGCCCGGCATCTTTTCCAGCCTGGCGCAGATCTTCGTCGAAGGCGCGCGCGCCTATGAATACCGTTTCCGCGTGCGCGACGGCAGCTACCTGTGGATGCACGACAGCCTGCGCCTCGTGCGCGACGAGCACGGCGTGCCGTTCGAGGTGATCGGTTCGCTGACGGACATCACCGAACGCAAGCGCATGGAAGCGATGCTGCAGGCGCGCGGCGAGGAGCAGCAACTACTGATCAGCAAGTTGCAGGAAGCGCACGACCAGCTGCTGCAATCGGAAAAGATGGCCTCCATCGGCCAGCTGGCGGCCGGCATCGCGCATGAAATCAACAACCCGATCGGTTTCGTCAACTCCAACATGAGTTCGCTGCAAGGCTATGTCGGCACCCTGTTCGACGTCATCGCCCAGTATGAAGCGGCGATGCGCGAGCCGCTCGACGGCCCGGCCCTGGCCGACAGAGTGACCCAGGTGCGCGGCCAGGCCGACCTGGCCTTCCTGCAGGACGACATCGGCGACCTGGTGCGCGAGTCGATGGATGGCCTCAAACGCGTGCGCGACATCGTGCAGGCGCTGAAGGATTTTTCCCACGTGGGCGAGACGGACTGGCAAGTGGCCAGCCTGCATGCGGGCCTGGACAGCACCCTCAATATCGTCGCCAACGAATTGAAATACAAGGCGCGCATCGAGAAGCACTATGGCGAGCTGCCGCAGATACTGTGCCTGGCCTCGCAGCTGAACCAGGTGTTCATGAACCTGCTCGTCAACGCGGGCCAGGCCATCAGCAGCGACGGCGTGATCAGCATCCGCACGGGCCATGCGGGCGACTGGGTGTGGGTGGAGATCGGCGACACGGGCGCCGGCATCGCGCCCGAGCACCTGAACCGCATCTTCGAGCCGTTCTTCACCACCAAGGCCGTGGGCAGCGGCACGGGCCTGGGCCTGTCGCTATCGTACGGCATCGTCAACAAGCACGGCGGACGCATCGAAGTGGCGTCGGAAGTGGGCCAGGGCACGCGCTTTACCGTGCACCTGCCCGTCGCGCCGCCCGCGGCCCAGGCAGCGCCCTAGGCTTCCTTCACGGGCGCGTACACGCGGATGCTCAGGCGTCCGCCATTCTTGCCTTCGAAGTCGAGCAGCTGCGCGATCACGCGGGCCGTCAGCACGTGTTCGGCCGCCAGCAGCATCAGGCCGTCGCGGCTGATCAGGTCGCGCGACAGCACCATGCCCGGTTCCAGCTGGCCCGACAGCACGGTCAGGTCGCGCGCCGGCGGCTCCGTCTCGTCCATGATGCTGCGGAAAGCGGCCACCACGGCCGGGTCGTAGCGCTTGCCCACGCTGTCGTAGATCAGGGTGCGGGCCTCGTCGGCGCGCAGGCTGCGCTGCACCATGGCGCCGATCTGCAAGCCGTCGTAGTCCGACGCCAGCGCCAGGATGCGCGCCCCCATGGGAATGGCCAGGCCCACCAGGCCATCGGGAAAACCGCCGCCGTCGAAGCGCTCCAGCTGCGAGCGCAGGATGACGGAGACGGCGCGCAGCTCGTCGAGCGCCATCAGCAGCTGTTCGGCGCGCAGCGGATGCTTGCGGAACGCGGCCAGCTGCTCGCCCGTCCAGGCGCTGGCCGGCAGTTCCAGCACATCGTCGCTCAGGCTCAGCTTGCCGATATCCTTGAGCAGGGCCGCGATGAACACGTCGCGCGCCTCCTGCCCTTCCAGGCCCAGCGCCTGCGCCAGCTTGCGCGACAGTTCCGCCACCCGCCGCGCATGGCCGGCCAGCTTACCGCCGCGCATTTCGATCAGGTTGGAAAACACCTTGATCGTCGTCACGAACGTGGCCTTCAGGCGCTCGTTGGCCGCCTGCACCTCGTCATGCGACTGCTTCAGCTGCTGCGTGCGCGTGGCCACCTTCGCTTCCAGGCTGGCGTTGAGCGCCTGCAGCTCCACGTTCTGGCTGGCCGTCAGCGCTTCCAGGCGCAGCTTTTCCTGCTCCAGCGCGCGCCGTTCCAGCGCGTGGCGCACCACCAGCACGATATCGTTCTCGTCCCACGGCTTGGTCACGTAGCGGTAGATCTCGCCCTGGTTGATGGCGTCGAGGATGGACTGGATGTCGGCATAGCCGGTCAGCAGCAGGCGTATGGTGCCGGGCCAGCGCTGGCGCACCTGCGCCAGGAATTGCGCGCCATCCATGTGCGGCATGCGCATGTCGGAAATGACCAGGTCCACCGTCTCGCTCTCGAGCAGGGCCAGGCCGGCCGCGCCGCCGTCGGCCGTCAGCACGCGGTAGCCGTGCGGGCGGAACAGCCGGCGCAGCGACGACAGGATATTCGGTTCGTCGTCGACGCACAGGATGGTGGGCGGCGCGGCCGCGGTGCTGGCGCTGGTACTTGTGCTCATGCTGTCCTGTTCGTTCATGGTGCAACGGCCTGCGCCTGGCGCACGGGCAAGGTGATACGGAAGGTGGTGCCGCGGCCGATGATGCTGCGCACGTCGATGCGGCCATGGTGTTTCTGCACCGTCGTGTAGGCCAGCGACAGGCCCAGCCCCGTGCCCTTGCCGACGGCCTTGGTGGTGAAGAAGGGATCGAAGATGCGCGACAGGTGTTCGGGTGCGATGCCGCCGCCCGTGTCCTCGACCTCGATCCACACTTCCTTGGCGTTGTCGCTGCCCGTGCGCAGGGTGATGCGTCCGCGCGCCTCGCCCATGGCGTGGGCCGCGTTGACGACGAGGTTCATGATCACCTGATTCAGCTCGGAAGGCTGGCATTCGATGTCGGGAATGTCGCCATACTCGCGCACCACGTCGGCCTTGTACTTGACCTCGTTGTTCACGATATTGAGCGTGGTATCGATGCCCTGGCGCAGGTCGGCCCAGACCCACTCCTGATGCGCATCCGTGCGCGAAAAATCCTTCAAGTCCTGCACGATGCGGCGCACGCGCGCAATGCCTTCCTTCGACTCGCCCATCAGCATGGGAATGTCGGTGCGCAGGAAATCGAGGTCGATCTGTTCGCGCAGCGCGCGCAGGCGCGCCGCCACCACGGGGTCGGCGACGGCCGGCTCGGCTTCCTCGTAGGCGTCGAGCATGCTGAACAGGTCATCCAGATAGCCTTCCAGGGTGCCGACATTGGAAAACACATAGCCGATGGGGTTGTTGATCTCGTGCGCCACGCCGGCGGCCAGCTGGCCGATCGAGGCCAGCTTTTCCGACTGCAGCAGCTTTTGCTGGGCCAGCGACAGCTTGCTGTTCAATTCCGTCAAGGCCAGGTTGCGCTCGCGCAGTTCCAGATCGGCGATCTGGCGCTGGCGGATGTCGTCGGCCAGGCGCTCGTTCATTTCGGCAAGCTGGGCCGTGCGCTTGGCCACCAGGTGCTCCAGGTTGTCGTGCGCCTTGCGCAGCGCCAGTTCCGCCAGGCGCCGCTCGCTCACGTCGCGCAGGGTTTCGATGGCACCCACCAGCCGGCCCTGGCGGTCGCGCAGCGGCGCCGCCGTGAAATGCAGCCAGTGGCCGTCGGGGCCGATATCGGCAAAGAAATCCTCGGCCTCAAAGGCGCCGGGGATCACGGGAGAACGCTTCAGCTTGCCAAGGTAGAGGTCGTTTTCGCCGAGCGCGATATCGTCGGCCACCAGCAGGTCGGCCAGGCAGGCGCGCGGCTGCGGATAAAACGCCTTCCAGTGGTCGCGCGTGCCGACCATCTCGGCGGCCGTAAAGCCCAGCAACTGTTCGCAGGCGCTGTTCCAGTGCGTCACCACGTGCTCCGTATTGATGGCGAAGGTGGCCACGGGATGGCCGTCAAAAAACGCCGACAGCGCGATGGAATCGCCCTGGCGGCGTTCCGGCATGGCGGGCAGCGCCTGTCCTGCATCTTTTTCCATGGCCTCTATCCTGTTCATGCCAGCATGATCCGCGACATTTCATCGAAGGTGTGTTCGGTTTGCGCCAGCAGCGCCAGCCAGGCCTGCTCGTCCAGCGCGATGCTGCGCCAGCCCGCCGGCGACAGCGGCGGCACCAGCGCATCGTCGACGCCGGCCAGGTCGAGCGCCAGGGCGACGGCATTGGCCATGTGCACGGCCAGCGGCAGGCCGCCCGCTTCCAGCCGGTCGATGGCGTGGTGGTCGGCCACCGCCTGCTGTATCGCTTCGGGAAACTTCCAGTAGGCGGCCAGGGCGCTGCCCACCTGCGCGTGATCGATGCCGATGACGGCCAGTTCCGCCTCGGCCATCTGGCAGTCGTGCGCCTGGCGGTAGCTGCGCACGAGCGCGTGCTCGGCCGGAAAGCGCGTCACCAGCACCAGGGTGCCCAGGTCGTGCAGCAGGCCGGCCGTGAATGCCGTCTCGGGATTGACGCCCAGGTGCGGCGCCAGCAGGCGCGCGGCGATGGCCGTGGCCAGCGAATGGCGCCAGAACGCCTGGAAATCGAAGCCGCCGCTCACCGGTGCGAAGCTGCCCGTCAGGGCGCACGCCGTGACGACGGTGCGGATGCTGTGAAAGCCCAGCACGGAAACGGCTTGCGGAATGCTGGTGACCTTCGATTGCATGCCGTAGAACGAGGAATTGGCGATGCGCAGGGTCTTCGCCGCCAGGCCCTGGTCCAGCTCGATCTTTTGCGCCAGCACATGCACGTCCGTGTCGTCCTGGTCCATGCTCGACAGCAGCTCCAGCACGACCACCGGCAGCGAGGGCAGTTCCTGTATCTGGCGGATGATATGTTCAAAACTGAGCCGTGTCATGCAGCGCCCCCTTGCCGGTAGCGCTGCAGCAGCGCCAGCAGTTCGGCCCCCGCGGAATCGGGCGGCGTGGCGCGGAACAGCACGGCCAGCCGTTCCAGGCGGCGTGCCCTTTCCTGCTCGGCATGCGCCTGCGCGGCGGGGTCGGGCGCCTCGTCCATGACGACATGGCAGCGCTCCACATTGCGCCGGCGCAAGGCCGTCAGGTTCGCCGCCGTCAGGATGGCGCCCTGGGCCAGCAGCACGGCGCCGCTGGCGTCGCTGAGCGCCTGCGCCAGCACCATGCCTTCCTGCGCCTGCTCCATGGAAATCTCGCGTCCGCTTTCAATCATGTAGCCACTCCATGACGGCTCAAGGTGACCAGGCTGCCGCGCGAGCGCGAATGCAGGCCCATGGGGTGGACCGCCACGGCGTAAGGCTGGCCATCGATGGCGGCCAGGCGGGGCGCGCCCTGCCCGTCGAACAGCTGCGGCAAGACGATCGCCGCCTCGTTGCCCAGTAGGGCCGCGCCCCGCTCGAACAGGTTGGCCGCCGCCGCGTTGATGAAGGCGATCATGCCGTCCTCGTCGAGCCCGATCACGGGCAGCGGCAGAAATTGCAGCAATTCGCGCGCGATGCCCAGGCTGACCTCGTCGCGGCTGATCTGGTGCTGCTGCTGGCGCACCAGCGCCTGCATGGCGGCATTGGCTGCCGCCAGCGCCTGGTTGACATCGCGCAACTGCGCATTGAGGCGCACATTGTCGTCGTCGATGCCCTTCAGGCGGAAGGCTTCGGCGATATGCTCACGCAACTGATGGTCTTCCCAGGGCTTGGTGAGGAACTTGAAGATGGCGCCCTCGTTGACGGCGTCCGTGACGGCCTGCAATTCGGTATAGCCCGACAACATGATGCGGATGGTTTGCGGACACAGCAGCTTGGCCTTGCGCAGGAAATCGGCGCCCAGCATGCCCGGCATGCGCTGGTCCGACACGATTACGTCGACCGCATGGCTGGCCAGCACGTCCAGCCCTTCCTGGCCGCTGCCGGCCGTGAGGATATGGTAGCCATCACGCCGCAGCAGGCGCTTGAGGGAAGCGAGGATATTCGGCTCGTCGTCGACCAGCAGCAAGGTGCGCGGCGGCGCCGCGGCCTGCTGCCCGGCGTCCGCCGCCAGCACCGCCGTACCCGACATGCCATGCTCGTCATGCAAATCCATCGGACCACCTCTCATCGCCATGGCGATATCGGAGCTTGCCTGGAGGGGAAATCCGCCGCGCAAGTCAGTCTTGCGCGGCAGCCAGCCTGCGTTGAAATTATACGACTAAATATTCCGCCATAAAACTTATCCGCGCCGCGCCGGACAAGGCGTGTCGCGGTAAAACACAAAGCCGCCCAGGCCGATGGCTTGCGTGTCCGCCTTCACGGCGTACACCAGCGTGTTCTTGGCGGCCTCGACCCTCAGCAGGTTCTTGTGCAGCACCGTTTGCGCGTGCGACAGTTCCAATGATGGGGTCGGCGCCAGTTGCAGACGCAGTTCGGACGTGGCCGCGTCATACGTCCAGCGGCCCGGATTGAAGAAGGCAAAGCCGCCGTCGAAACGCAGGCTGCCATCCTTGAACTGGGTCAGGCAAATGCCGGGAAATTCGCTGGGCGGGTTGTACCAGGTGGCGGCCACGGCGGCATCGGCCGGCGTCTTGCCCGGCATCTGCATGCCGGTGCTGTCACTGTTGCCGCCCATGCCGGCGCAACCGGCCAGCGCCAGCGCGCCAGCCAAAGCACCCGCGCGTTTGATGAATGTCATGTGCATTCCCGTCCCCTTGCTTTATAGAAACACAATCTTAGTCCGGGAAACGTGACTGTTCAAGCGGCTAGCGCACATAAGGCCGATTTAATTGCCTTCGGCCGCCTTCGCCGCCATGGCAGCGGCCTCGCGCAATTTGTCCTTCTTGCTCTTGCGCGCGCCCTTCACGCCGCCGTTCACCGTGTCCGTGACGGGGTTCGCGGGCGCGGGCAATTCCGTCGGCTCGAAACCGGCCACCACTTCGCGCACGATGCGCAAGTCGTTGCGGTTCTCGATCAGGCGGAAATGCGCTTCCGTGTCGGCCGTCACGAAACTGATCGCCGTGCCGCTTTCGCCGGCGCGGCCCGTGCGGCCGATGCGGTGCGTGTAGTCGACGGCCGAGCGGGGCAAGTCGTAGTTGACGACGGCGGGCAGGCCGGCGATGTCGATGCCGCGCGCGGCCACGTCGGTGGCCACCAGCACCTGCAGCCGGCATGCCTTGAAGTCGGCCAGCAGCTGGCTGCGCGTGCCCTGGCTGAATTCGCCGTGGAAGGCGCCCACGTGCAGTCCCGCGCGCTGCAGCTTGTCGGCCACGTGTTCGGCCGCGTACTTGGTGGCGACGAACACCAGCACCCGCTCCCACTGCTGCTGCAGGATCAGGTAACGCAGCAACTGCGTGCGGCGCGGCACGTCGACCGTGATGGCGCGCTGCACGATGTCGGGCTTGTCCTGCGGTTCGGATGCCACTTCGATGCGCACGGGGTCCGTGAGCAGGCTGTCGGCCAGCGCCTGCACGCTGTCGGGGAAGGTGGCGGAAAAGAACAGGTTTTGCCGCTGTTTGGGCAGCAGCGCCAGGATGGCGTTGATCTCGTCGCTAAAGCCCATGTCGAGCAAGCGGTCCGCTTCGTCGAGCACGCACAGCGACACGCCGCTCAGCTTCACGGCATTTTGCCGCACCAGGTCCAGCAAGCGGCCCGGCGTGGCGACGACGATATCGGCGCCGCCGCGCAAGTCCATCATCTGCGGATTGATCGACACGCCGCCGAACAGCACGGAAATCTTCAGCTTGACCGGCAGCGGCTTGGCCAGCGCGTGCACCGTCTGCCCCACCTGCGCGGCCAGCTCGCGCGTGGGCACGAGGATCAGCGCGCGCACCTGGCGCGGGCCGGAAGCGGGCGCCATCAGCGCCTGCAGCAGCGGCAGCGCGTAGGCGGCCGTCTTGCCGGAACCCGTCTGCGCCGCGCCCAGCACGTCGCTGCCGCGCAGGATGGCGGGAATGGCGGCCGCCTGGATGGCCGTCGGCGCGGCATAGCCGGCCTTGTCGACGGCGCGGACCAGGGCGGGAATCAGACCCAGGGAGGAAAATGGCATAGCGGGCCTTCTTTATTCGTAAAGTGAGACCGGCCGCGAAAGGCGGCCGGTCGGAATAGCGACAGTATAAGGCAGACCGCTATTGGCGTGGCATTTGCAGCGCCGGAAAACCCGCTTCATCGTAGCCAGGCATGCCGCGCCGGATCGCGTGCGAAAAGTCCGCATCGTCGTTGGCCGCCCGCGCGCGCGCCGTGACGTGACCGCCATCGCGCAGCTGCTGGAAGGTCTGGCCCGGCACCAGGCCCTTGACGTCGAACAGATAGCGGTCCAGGTAGCCCGAGGCCATCAGCCGGTAATCGAGCGGCAGGCCCGGCACGATGCGGCGCACCATCTCGAAGACGATGGTGGTGCAGTTGGCCGTCAGCGTGTTGTAGAACTGCGGCTGGGCCTTCAGCGCCTGCGCCTCGTCCAGGTAGGCGAGGAACAGCGAGCGCATGGCCGCTTTCGGCATCATCACGCGGTACAGATGCATGTCCTCGCCGCGCGCATTCGTGCGCACGCGCAGGATGTCGCGTTCGTCGGCGGCGATCAGGCTCATCTCGAAATGCTTGAAAAAGCCGCCGATGGCGGAAAAGCTCTCGCCCTTCTCCTTGCGGATCTCGATGGAAAACGTCAAAAAGCGCCCGTCGGCGAAGCCGAACGAGATCAGCGTATGCGCGATGTAGGGCCCCGTCCAGTACGACAGCGCCGTGTCCACCGTGCGCAGTTCGTCGAGGTCGTAGCTGCGCTGCTCCCACTTCACCGTGTAATCGTCGTCGCTGCGCCAGTCGAAATTGCGCACATTGTCCAGGGTGACGAGGTTGCCCTTGAGCGTGCCCGTCACATTGCGCGCCACGTCGTCGGCCCACACCCGCTGCTGCTTCGGTGCGATCAGGCTCCACCACACGAGCAGCAGGAGAAAGCCGGCCGCATACGGCAGCAGCACGCGCGCGTCGCCGCGCGTCCACCACAGCGCGATGCTGGCCACGCCCAGCGCGCCCCACAGCAGCGCGCCGATGGCTTGCGCCGCCATGCCGCCGGACAGCTGGTACCACAGCGCCAGCGCGCCCCACAGTGCAGTCAACAGAATAATCAGGGAAACGGCCATTTTGCCAATGCTGGCCAGCACGGAGCGGGCATGGTGTGATAAGAAAGTCATGCCCTGATTATACGGGCAAGCGCAGGAAGAGGTGCGCCCGAGCAAGTACAGCCGAACAACAGGCACTGGCCGCACAATCATTGCTTGCCTGCTAATTTATTTCATGAGAGCATATTGCAAAAATAAAATGTATAGACAAGGCATCCTGTCACCGCAGTGCGGCCTTGCCGATTTCCGGAGACACCGTTGCAAGCCCCTTCCCTCTACGCCCTCGCCGGCAGCCTCAATTCCCTCTTCATCGTCGTCAGCCTGTACGGCTTGTGGTCGCAGCTGCAAAAAATCTGGCGGCGCAAGCGCGATGCCGGCATCGGCGCCGGCAAGACGACGGAGATCCTGTCGATCAACCAGTTCACCGTCAGCTTCCTCGCGTATTGCGCGTTCTTCGTCTACGGCTATTCGATCACGCCGTTCAACCACTACATCGTCTGGCCCCGTTTGCTCGCTTCCCTGATCGCGCTGGCCATCCTGTATGAAATCGACCGCGACCGCCGCAGCCTGACATCGCGCCATGCGCTGTTGGCCTGCGCGCTGCTGCTGGGTGCGGGCGTGGCGGGGCTGGCCTTCGGCCCCACGTTCAGCGATGAAAAGCGCGTGATCTCGCAAAGCCTGATCGTGGCCGTCACCGTGCTGCTGGCGCAGGGCTATGCGCACCAGATCCGCCTCATTTACCGGTCGGGTAGGACGGGCGCCGTGTCCCTGAAAATGAGCCAGTTCATCCTGGCGATGGATATCAACACCATCTTCTTTGCCTGCGTCATGGGACTGAAAACAGGCTGGCCCCTGCTGCTGCTCGCCAGCGTCAGCGCCACCACCAAGCTGATCATCATGTGGCTGTTCCGCTGGGAGAAGACCAGCCCCGCCGCACACGTGAAGCGGCAGGCGCCGGCCTGCGGCTAGAATGGCGGCACCGCCACCTGTCGAAAGCGCCGCCATGCATGCTGCCATCCCCATCCTACGCATCTTCTCGGAAGAAAAGGCGCGCGAGTTCTACCTCGGCTTCCTCGGCTTTACCCTGGACTGGGAACACCGCTTCGAGCCCACGGCGCCGCTGTACCTGCAGGTGACGCGGGGCGAACTGGTGCTGCACCTGTCCGAGCACTACGGCGACGCCACGCCGGGGTCGGCGCTGCTGATCCCCGTCGACGACATAGCCGCCCTGCACGCGGAACTGCAGGCCAGGGATTATCCGTATGCGCGCCCCGGCATCCGCGACGAGGACTGGGGCCGCATCCTCGAAGTGGCGGACCCGTTCGGCAACCGGCTGCGCTTCTGGCAGCGCAGCGAGTAAGGTCACTGGCCGCTCAGCGCACGCATTTCCGCATACAAATTCGCCTTGCCCTCGAAGCCGATGCCGACCAGATTGGGCATCGTGATATGGCCATTTTCGACGCGCAACCCATCGGGAAAACCGCCGAACGGCTGGAATAAATCCGGATACGATTCATTGCCGCCCAGGCCCAGGCCTGCCGCGATATTCAAGGACATCTGGTGGCCGCCGTGCGGGATGCAGCGGCTGCGCGACCAGCCGTGCTGGTGCAGCATGTCCAGGGTGCGCAGGTATTCCACCAGGCCGTAGCTGAGGGCGCAGTCGAACTGCAGCCAGTCGCGGTCGGCGCGCATGCCGCCATAGCGGATCAGGTTGCGCGCATCCTGCATGGAAAACAGGTTTTCGCCCGTCGCCATCGGCTTGTCGTAGTAGCTGCGCAGGGTCGCTTGCAGCTCGAAGTCGAGCGGATCGCCCGCCTCTTCATACCAGAACAGATCGTACTGGCGCAGCGCCTTGGCGTAGGCGATCGACGTGTCGAGGTCGAAACGGCCGTTCGCATCCACGCACAGCTTCTGCCCATCCTGCAGCACCTCCATGATGGCGTCGATGCGGCGCAAGTCTTCGTCCAGCGAGGCGCCGCCGATCTTTTTCTTGACCACCGTGTAGCCGCGGTCGACATAGCTGCGCATCTCGTCCTGCAAGGCGGACAGGCTCTGGCCCGGATAGTAATAGCCGCCCGCCGCATACACGAAGACCTGTCTGTCGGCCACGCCCGTGCCGTGGCGCTCGGCCAGCAGCTGGAACAGCGGCTTGTTCTCGATCTTCGCCACGGCGTCCCAGATGGCCATGTCGATGGTGCCGATGGCGACCGAGCGTTCGCCGTGGCCGCCCGGCTTTTCATTGGTGTACATGCAATCCCACACCTTGTGCGGATCGAGGTTGGCGCCGTCGTCCGTGAGCAGCGAGGCGGGGTCGGCGTCGAGGATGCGGGGGATGAAACGCTCGCGCATCAGCATGCCCTGGCCATAGCGGCCGTTCGAATTGAAGCCGTAGCCGACGACGGGCTTGCCGTCGCGCATCACGTCCGTGACGACGGCCACCAGGCTCAAGGTCATCTTCGTGAAATCGATGTAGGCGTTGCGGATGGGGGAAGAAATGGGGATGGTCTTTTCGCGGATCTCGACGATTTTCATGCGGCTCTCCTGTGCTTGAATGGTGACGCCAGCTTAACCGCGATACGCAGTCGTATAATCTACTGCAATTTAAACCATTCTTCACTTAAAGTTAATAATGAAAAGCGACGCCACCACGGAAATGGCCTTCTTTGTGCTGCTGGCCAAGCTGGGCAGTCTGTCGGCCACGGCGCGCGAACTGGGCATCACGCCGCCCGCCGTCAGCAAGCGATTGGTGCTGATGGAGCAGCGCCTGGGCGTGCGCCTGCTCAACCGCAGCACGCGGCGCATCAGCCTGACGGGCGACGGCGAAAGCTATCTGCAGCAGGCGCGGCAGATCCTCGACGACATCCGCGCCATGGAAGAATCGCTGGCCAGCGGCAGCGCGGAACCGAAGGGATTACTGCGCGTGAATGCCACCCTGGGCTTCGGGCGCACGGTGATCGCGCCCCTGCTGTCGCAATTCGCCCTGCGCCACCCGCAGCTGGAAGTGCAGCTGCAGCTGACGGACAGCCCCATCAACCTGGTCGAGCAGGCGTACGACCTGGGCATCCGTTTCGGCGAGCTGCCCGACACGCGTTTGTCGGCGCGCAAGATCATGTCGAACCGGCGCTTCCTGTGCGCCTCGCCCGCCTATCTGCAAGCGCACGGCACGCCGCAAACGCCCGACGAGCTGGCGCAGCACCGCTGCATCGTGCACCTGCAGAATGACGACGCCTACGGCATCTGGCGTTTGAGCCGTGGCCGCGCCACCCACACGGTGAAGGTGCGCGGCACGGTGTCCAGCAACGATGGCGACGTGGTGCTGGGCTGGGCCCTGGACGGCCACGGCATCCTGCTGCGCTCG
>Ga0182007_10000605_pt1 | contig 20983 bp, 18 predicted proteins | sample Sormic07211113_1_FD_123023 | JGI IMG/M metagenome (GOLD analysis project Ga0182007, IMG submission 123023) | Rhizosphere microbial communities from Sorghum bicolor, Mead, Nebraska, USA - 072115-113_1 MetaG | ecosystem: Host-associated > Plants > Roots > Rhizosphere | place: USA: Nebraska... | reverse complement strand
GCGGCACCCGAGGGGCTGGCCCAACAGGTGGGCGACACGGGCGGGTTGTGGATCGAGGGCGCTCTTGACCCGCTCGCCGAACTGGTCCGCGCCCAGCGTCTCGCGGTCGCCGTCGCCGCGGCCCGCGACCTCGACCCGGACCGGCCCCGCCATCTCACCCGCTCGGTGATCCTCACTCCCTGAGGTCCCGGCTCCCTGAGACCCTGTGAGGCCCTGTGCCTCGGAAGATTCGGCAAGGAGAAGCCGTGCCCCTCGTCACCACCGCCGAGCTGGTGGAACGCGCCACCGCCACCCACTCCGCCGTCCCGTCCTTCAACATCATCACCCTGGAACACGTCGAGGCCGTCATCGCCGGCGCCGAGGCCGCGCGGGCCCCCGCGGTGCTCCAAGTCAGCGAGAACGCCGTCAAGTTCCGCTACGGCCGCCTCCTCCCGCTCGCCCGTGCCGCCGTCGCCGCGGCCGAACGCGCCGCCGTCCCCGTCGCGTTGCACCTCGACCACGTCCAGAGCGACGACCTGCTGCGCCAGGCGTCGGCCGCCGGTTTCAGCTCCGTGATGTACGACGCGGCCCGGCTGCCGTACGCCGAGAACCTCGCCGCGACCCGGGCCGCCGCGGACTGGGCGCACTCCCAAGGGCTGTGGATCGAGGCGGAGTTGGGCCAGGTCGGCGGCAAGGCGGGGCAGCCGCCGCTGGACGCGCACGCCCCCGGCGCCCGGACCGATCCCACCGAGGCCCGCGCCTTCGTCGCCGACTCCGGCGTGGACGCCCTGGCCGTCGCCATCGGCAGCACCCACGCGATGACGACCCGCACCGCCACCCTCGACCACGACCTGCTCAAACGCCTCGCCGCCGCCCTGGACGTCCCGCTGGTCCTGCACGGCTCCTCGGGCGTCCCCGACGACGAACTGATCGCGGCGGTCGCGGGCGGCATCGCCAAGGTGAACGTGGGCACCGCCCTCAACATCGCCATGACGAGCGCGATCCGCGCCTACCTGGCGGCCCATCCCGAAGCGGTCGACTCCCGCAAGTACCTGAGCGTGGGCCGGGAGGCGATGGCGACGGCGGTGACGGCGATCATCAGAACACTGACCACCCGCCGGTGACCGCCCTTGACCACCCGCCGCTGACCGTCAGCCGCTGACCGCCCTGGACCGCCCGCCCCCTGATCGCCCGGCTGGTCACTCCTCGACCAGCCGGGCGTCAGCTCCCGCTCACCTCTTGACGGCCTTCAACACCACGAACTTCGGGTCGCTCGCGACCAGTTGACTGTTGCCGAACAACCGGCGCAGCTTCACGTGGTAGCCGAGGTGCCGGTTGCCGACCACCCACAGCTCACCGCCGGGCCGCAGCACCCGCTTGGCCCCGGTGAACATCCGCCACGCCGTCTCGTCCGTCATGGCCTGATGCGAGTGGAACGGCGGATTGTTGAGCACCAGGTCGACACTCCCGGCCGGCACCCCGGCCAGCCCGTCCCCGACCCGGAACTCGGCGTGCCCCGGCACCCCGTTGGCCTTGTACGTCGCCTCGGCCGAGGCGACGGCCTGGAACGACTCGTCCACGAACAGCACCTCGGCGGCGGGATCGGCGAGCGCGAGGGCCGTACCGACAACCCCGTTGCCGCACCCCAGGTCCACCACCCGCCGGGCCCCGTGCCCGACCGGGAGATGCCCCAGGAAGAACCGCGTACCGATGTCGAGCCGGTCCGCGCAGAACACGCCCGCGTGATTGACCACCGTCCGCCCCGACACCGCCCCGATCCCGTCGGGCAGCGCATAGCTGTACGGCCACGGATTGGCGGGCCGCTCCAGCGCCGGGTCGGGCGTGCAGAAGATCAGCCGTGCCTTCTTCACCGCGAGCGAGGTACGGGTCGGCCCCAGAATCCGCTCGAACAGCTCCAGCGTCGAGGTGTGGATCTCCTTGACCATCCCGGTCCCGACGACGACCGTCCCCTCGTGCACCGCCGGCGCCAGCCGCGACAGCTGGTCCTCCAGCAGGGCCAGGCTCTTGGGCACGCGCACCAGCAGCACGTCGATCCGCTCCGGCGGCGGATCCTGCGTGGTCAGCAACCCGACGGCACCGGTCTCGACACCGTTGCGCCCCAGGTTGCCCTTGGTGGCCTCCTGCGCCAGGAACGAGTCGGTGATCTGCACGGGCCCGTGCTCGGCCAACGCGGTGACCAGCGCGCCCCACCGATCCCCGACCACCACGACCGAACCCGCCAACGGCACCTTCTCCTCGGCCAGATACCCGAGCAGATACTCGTCGGAGGCATCCCAGGCCCGCAGCCGCTCACGCGGGTCCTCGGGAAACCGGGCGAGCTCCAGCTCACCCCACGGCGTCGTCATACGGTCGTCCATCGTGCGTCAAGGCTAGATCATGGGTGCCGGAGAGCGGATGGCGCAGGATGGCGGGCATGGACGCCGAACTGTTCCCCAGGTCCCGGACGCGGATCGCTCCCGGTGCCGTGCACATGCCGGACTGGGCCGACGCCGGGCTCCAGCGCGAGCTCCTGGCGGCCTGTCGTGACTGGGCCCGGCCCCCGGCCGGGCTGCGGACCGTGCGGACGCCCGGTGGGGGCACGATGACCGCTCGGCAGGTGTGCCTGGGGTGGCACTGGTATCCGTACGCCTACGCCCGTACCGTCGTCGACGGTGACGGGGCGCCGGTGAAGCCGTTCCCGGACTGGCTGGACGCGCTGGGGCGGCGGGCGGCCGGGGAGGCGCTGGGGGTGCCCACATCCTCGTACGACATCGCGCTGATCAATTTCTACGACGGCGACGCCCGGATGGGCATGCACCGGGACGCCGACGAGAAGGCGGACGCGCCGGTGGTGTCGCTCAGTCTCGGGGACAGTTGTGTCTTCCGTTTCGGGAACACCGAGAGCCGTGGCAAGCCCTACACCGACGTGGAGCTGCGCAGCGGCGATCTGTTCGTGTTCGGTGGGCCCTCCCGGCTCGCCTACCACGGGGTACCACGGGTGTACCCCGGCACCGCACCCCCGGAGCTGGGGTTGTCCGGACGTCTGAACATCACGCTTCGGGTCAGCGGGCTGTAGCCCGACGCGCCGACGGATCATGGGAGACTCGCCCTCATGAGCGGCGACGCGGACCCCCGGCCGGCGGGGGAAGGGACCACCTCGAGGACGCGCTTGGACCGGGGGCGCGGTGCGCTCGGTCCCGCGTTGGAGCTCGTGCACACCGGACGGGCACCCACCCGCGCCGTGCTCACCGCCGAGCTGGGCGTCACCCGGGCGACGGCCGGCGCGGTCGCCGCCGAGCTGGAGGCGCTCGGGCTGATCAGGGTCGACGCCCGGCCGGGAGCGGCGGCCGGTTCGCAGGGCAGGCCCTCGCACCGGCTCGCGGTCGCGGACGACGGCCCGGTGGTCCTGGCCGCGCAGGTGCACGCCGACGGGTTCCGGGCCGCGCTGGTCGGCCTGGGCGGGCGGATCGTCGCCACCGCGCCGGGCTGCGAGACCGTCGACGCCGACCCCGCCAAGGTCCTCGGCTCGGTCGTCGAGGCGGGCGCCGACCTGCTGCGCTCGACAGGCCGGCGCTGTGTCGGCGCCGGCCTCGCCGTGCCGTCCGCGGTCGCCGAACCCGACGGCCTCGCCCTCAACCCCCTGCACCTGGCCTGGCCCGCCGGCGCCCCGGTCCGCCGTATCTTCGCGGAGTGCGTCCGCTCGGCCGGGATCACCGGACCCGCCTTCGCGGGCAACGACGTCAACCTCGCCGCTCTCGCCGAGCACCGGCACGGGGCGGGCCGCGGCTCCCGCGACCTGCTCTGCGTGGCCACGGGCCACCGGGGCGTCGGCGGCGCGCTGGTCCTGGACGGCCGTCTGCACACGGGCAGTTCGGGCCTCGCCCTCGAAGTCGGCCACCTCACCGTCAACCCCGAGGGCCGCCCCTGCCACTGCGGCAGCCGCGGCTGCCTCGACGTCGAGGCCGACCCCCTCGCCCTCCTCACGGCCGCCGGACGCGACCCCGGCCCCGAGGTCTCACTCCTCCAGCAGGCCATCGACCTGATCCGCAACCACTACCACGACCCGTCCATCCGCACGGCCACCGAGACCCTCATCGACCGCCTCGGCCTCGGCCTCGCCGGCCTGGTGAACATCCTCAACCCCGACCGCATCATCCTCGGCGGCCTGCACCGCACCCTCCTCGACGCCGACCCCGAGCGCCTGCGCGCCGTCGTCGCCGACCGCAGTCTGTGGGGCCAGAGCGGTGGCGTGCCCATCCTGGCCTGCACCCTCGACCACAACAGCCTGGTCGGGGCGGCGGAACTGGCCTGGCAGCCGGTACTGGACGACCCGTTGGGGGCGCTCACGTGATCCGCCGGGCCCGCGCGCCGCTGCGTTAGGCTCGCGAGCATGCGGATCTCCGTCTCCTCCGACATGGACGAACCCGTGGCCCGCTCGCTCGTCGCCGAACTGCGGGCCCGCGGCCACGAGGTCGTGCCGTACGGCGCCCTGAGCCCGGGGGACGACCCCCAGTGGGCCGTCTGCTCGGAGGCCGCGGCGCGCGAGGTGGCCGCCGGACGGGCCGACCAGGCGGTCGTGTGCTGCTGGACGGGCACGGGGGCCTCCATCGCCGCGAACAAGGTGGCGGGCGTACGAGCGGCCCTGTGCACGGACGCCTGCACGGCCGACGGTGCCCGCCGCTGGAACGACGCCAATGTGCTGGCGCTCAGCCTGCGCCTGACCTCCGAGCCCCTGCTGAAGGAGATTCTCGACGCCTGGTTCGCCGCCGAGGCCAGCCAGGACGCGGAGGACCGGGCCAACGTGACCCGCATCGACCACCTCGACCGCGGCAGGACGGCCCCCTGACTCACCGGCCTTCATGAGCCGCCGGCCGTCCCCTCCCGCCTCACCGGCCCGGCTCACCGGCCCGGCTCACGGGCCCGGCTCACGGGCCCGGCTCACGGGCCCGGCTCACGGGCCCGGCTCACCGGCCCGGCTCACCGGCACAGACTCCACAGCGCGGCCACCAGCGGCCGCCGAAGATCCGCCCGCCGCACGCACAGCCCGATCGTGAGGGGCCTCGGCGCCGGATCCGCCGGCACCACCGCCGGCCGGTCCCGCACCGCGCTGTGCTCCAGTACGAGGCGGGGGACCACGCCGGTCCCGCAGCCGAGGGCGACCAGGGTCAACAGCCCTTCGTGGCCGTCCGGTTCGCAGACCACCTCGGGTGACGTGCCCCGGGCCCGGAACCAGCGGTCGGCGGCCTCCGCGGACCAGGCCCCGGTGGGGGAGGACGAACGGTCCGTCGAGCCCGGGGTCCGGACGGTCCCGGGCGGTGACCAGGACCAGCTCGGTCACCGCCGCCGGACGGCTGACCAGCGGCTCGGGCAGCCGCGCCGGGATGCCCGCCACCGCCGCGTCGACCTCCCCCTCGTCCAGCCGGGCCAGCGCGGCCGCCGCGTCACCGGTGCGCAGATCGAGCCGGACCTGCGGGTGGGCGCCGCGGAACGGAGCGCCCCGGCGGAGCCCCGGCGCAGCCCTGGTGGAGCAGCCCGCGGCGCCCCTCGTACTCCCCGGGAGGTACACGCACTGCCGCTGGCCGTACGACGACCCCGGCCCCTTCCCGGAGGCAGTCTCGAGGCATCGGAACAAGCCCCACCACAGACCACCTCTGGGAGATGAACCGAGATGCAGACCCTCGCAGACTGGCACGGCGGCCCCGGCCCGTGGATCCTCTTCTTCCCGCTGATCTGGGCGGCCGTCGTGTTCGGCGTCGTCACCGCTGTGCGCCGCACCGCCTGGCGCGGCCGTCGCGGACCGTGGCGGGCCATGGACGACCCCCGTCCGTCCGGCGACTCACCCCTCGCCGTGCTCGGCCGTCGCTTCGCCTCCGGTGAGATCGACGAGGACGAGTACTGGCGCCGACTGTCCGTCCTGGACGAGCAGTTCGGCCGCACGAAGGGCGGTGCGGCCTGACGACCGCGACCACCCTGCGCACGGCCGCCCGGGTCTTCGACGCGGTCAGGGCCTACGGCAGCAGCAACGCGTCGCCGTGGCACAAGGCCTCGACCAGGACCCAGCCGAGGAACGTGCCCGCGAAGCGGCGTCCGTGGTGAGCCCGAGGGCAGGACGGCCGACCGCTCCGCGGCCGCACCCCGTCACCGCCCGGTCAACCAGCGACGGCCGACCGGGCGGGAGCGTGTGCGGGCCGATGGGCGTCGACGACGTGATCGGCGTCGATGAACCGGCGTACCGGCTTCTCGGCGGCGTGTCGCGGTGTCCGGCCGGGCACCGCGACCGATGCCACGGCGGTCGGCAGGGTGAACCACACGACCTTCCCGGAATCGCCCTCGGCCCGCACGCCCCAGCTCTCGCTCACCGCGGCCACCATGGCGAGCCCGCGCCCGCTGGTGGCGGAGGGTTCCACGTCCCGCACCTCCGGGAGACGGGGGTCGTGGTCGTGCACGGACACCGTGAGCCGGTCCAGCAGGACCTCGATCTCCACGGTGCACTGTTTGTCCGGCTGGGCATGCCGGTGGACGTTGGTCAGCAGCTCGGTCACACCGAGTGCGGCCCGGTCTATCAAGGGATCCAGATGCCAGTAGCGCAACTGCGCTGAAAGGATTCTGCGGACCTGGCCGATCCGCGACGGCAGGGCTTGGAGCTCCACCGTGCAGTGCCTGCTTGGGTGACTGATCACGGCTGCGACTCCCCGACTTGAGGTCCGGAAGAACACGGAGTTCGGATCCGGCAGCGGGCCGGAGAGAAAGCGGTCGGCTGCCGTCGTGCCCGGCGGGCTGGTTCGCAGCGTTGTCGCCGGTAAACCCAGAGTGACGTGAGACCAGCGTGGCGCAGGGGACACCATCGCGCAACTCGTGGTGAGCCGACAGTAGCCCTGCGTCATCCGGTCGAGCTCATCAGCCCCCGCGCCCGGCCGCCCTGCGCACGGCCTCGATGAACCGCCGTGCCGCCGGCGGCCCCGGCTCGCCCGGCGCCGGGTCGTGCTCGCCCAACGTCAGCGTGTACCGCTTGCCGTTGAGATCCGCGAGCGCCCGGTCCTCGGGCGCGAACCACGGCTTGGAGGCGCGCACCGCCTGCACCGGCGCGCTGTCGATCTCGCTGCCGTAGCTGGTGAGCAGCTGCAGTCTGCCGTCGCTGATACGGACCTGCCCGGCCCGGGTGAGTGAACGCAGCCGCTTCCCGATCCGCACGCCCGTCGCCCTGAACTCCGGCTCCGCCATGCCGCCCGCCCCCTCGTACGCGTCCCGTGCGCCGATCCCGCTCCCGTCCGGGCCCGGGGTCGGTGCATGCCGTGATCCGGTGTCGCCCCCGTTTCGGTGCAGTCTGCCCGCAGCCGACGTCGAGCACCAGTACGCACGGCCCGCTCGCACCGGGCGCCCGGAGCACTCGGACGAATGCGCCCCCAGGTCCGGCGCGCTCCACCCCCAGGCTGTGCTTTGAGCTGCTCAAAGTGGTGTTTATGCAGGTGAGAAGCGTGCGGAAGGTGTCTATGATCGATGCGTCGGCAGCGCGACACGCCGTCGGCGCGACGACTTGAGGAGCATCGACGTGCGCACCACGCAGCAGCCCAGGACCGGCGAGACCCTCGACGTCGATCACAGCGACACCACCTATCGCGGCTGGCTGAAAGAAGCCGTCCGCAAGGTCCAGGCCGACGCCAACCGCTCGGCCGACACCCATCTGCTCCGCTTCCCGCTGCCCGAGAAGTGGGGCATCGACCTGTACCTCAAGGACGAGTCGACGCACCCGACCGGAAGCCTCAAGCACCGGCTCGCCCGTTCGCTCTTCCTCTACGGGCTGTGCAATGGCTGGATCCGTCCCGGCCGCCCGGTGATCGAGGCGTCCAGCGGCTCAACGGCCGTCTCCGAGGCGTACTTCGCGAAGCTGATCGGCGTGCCGTTCATCGCCGTCATGCCGCGCACGACGAGCGCCGAGAAGTGCCGTCTCATCGAGTTCCACGGCGGGCAGTGCCACTTCGTGGACGACTCGCGGAAGATGTACGAGGAGTCGGCCCGTCTCGCTGCGGAGACCGGCGGCCACTACATGGACCAGTTCACCTACGCCGAACGGGCCACCGACTGGCGCGGCAACAACAACATCGCCGAATCCATCTTCCGGCAGCTGGAGTTGGAGCGGTTCCCGGAGCCTGCGTGGATCGTCGCCACGGCCGGCACCGGCGGCACCTCGGCGACGATCGCCCGCTATGTGCACTACACCCAGCGGGACACCCGCATCTGTGTCGCCGATCCGGACAACTCCTGTTTCTTCGAGGGCTGGACCACCGGCGATCCGGACGTCACCTGCGACTGCGGTTCCCGTATCGAGGGCATCGGGCGTCCCCGTATGGAACCGAGCTTCGTGCCCGGCGCCGTCGACCGCATGATGAAGGTCCCGGACGCGGCGAGCGTCGCCGCCGTCCGCGCCCTGGAACGGGCCATCGGCCGCAAGGCGGGCGGCTCCACCGGCACCGGACTGTGGAGCGCGCTGAAGATCGTCGCGGAGATGGTGGCCGAGGGGCGCCGGGGGAGCGTGGTGACGCTGCTGTGCGACCCGGGTGACCGCTATCTCGACAAGTACTACTCGGACACATGGCTGACCGCCCAGAACCTGGACATCGCACCGTACACGACCGCGATCGACACCCTCCTGGAGACGGGCGTCTGGTCGGGCTGAATGGCCTGGGGCGGGCGTCCTGTGGCACTGGGGACGGCTGGGCGGGAGCCGTGTCGGCGTCAGCTCTGGGGCTGCCGTGCCAGCCTTCGGTCCAGTTGGGTCACCGCTTCCCGGAAGGCTCGTCCGAGGCCCGCTCGGCCCGCCTTCACGGCGAGCCGGAACAGGGCCGTGCCGTCCGCGCCGAAGGTCCACCGCACACGGGTGCCGGTCCCGGCCGGGATCAGCCGCCACTCCTCGGCGAGCGCGCGGGCGCCCGGCGCGTTGGTGACGTCGACGCGGTAGGCGTAGACCTCCGCCTCCTTCGCCGCGATGACCGTCTCCCGGAAGCGCCCGCCGCCGACCAGCCGGATGTCGCGCCCGGCCCCGTCGTCGATCGGCCGGGCCTGTTTCACGGCCGCGAACCACTCCGCCCAGCCCGGCACGTCGTCGTTGAGGGCGTGGAAGACCGCCTCGGGCGGCGCGGAGATCTCCTGGGCGAAAACCAGTCGTACGGGAGCGGTGTCGACGAAGTCGAGCCCGACGGGACGCAGACGGTGGGTCATGGACGTGAACCCCCTTGGCGGAGAAGGGTGGTTGACCAGGGCAACGTCACGATAGCTGGCGGTCCGTCAGATGTCAGTACCGCCTCCGCCCGGGCGGATCACTCCTCCGGCTCGCCCGCCACCACCAGCCGCCGCAGATGCTCGGAGATCTCCTCCCGGGCCTCGCCCGGCAGCCCGGCATCCGTCACCAGGGTGTCGACCTGCTCCAGCGCCGCGAACGAACTCAGCCCCACCACACCCCACTTGGTGTGGTCGGCGACCACCACGACCCGCCGCGCCGACTGCACCAGACGCCGGTTGGTCTCGGCCTCGGCGAGGTTCGGCGTGGACAGGCCGGCCTCGGCCGATATCCCGTGCACGCCGAGGAACAGCACGTCGAAGTGGAGCGCCCCGATCGCCTGGTCGGCCACCGGCCCCACCAGCGAGTCGGACGGGGTGCGCACCCCGCCGGTCAGCACCACCGTGGCCGCGCCCTGCCGGGGACCCGAGGTCCGCTGCGCCGCGTGAAAGACATCGGCCACCCGCACCGAATTGGTCACGACCGTCAGGTCCGGCACATCGAGGAGGTGGTGTGCCAGCGCGTATGTCGTCGTGCCGCCCGACAGCGCGATCGCCGTGCCCGGCGCGACCAGTTCGGCCGCGGTGCGCGCGATGTCCTCCTTGGCCGTGAGCTCCAGTCCGGACTTGGCCTCGAAACCGGGCTCGTGCGTGCTCGCCTCGACCACCGGCACCGCGCCGCCGTGCACCTTCTCCAGCACACCCTGCCGGGCCAGTGCGTCCAGATCACGGCGCACGGTCATGTCCGACACGCCGAGCTTGCGCGTCAGCTCGTTGACGCGGACCCCGCCCCGGCGCCGTACCTCGTCCAGGATCAGGGCGCGCCGCTGCTCCGCGAGGAGGTTCTGATTCTCACTCACGTACGCTCCGGTCCTTTCGCCGCCTCGTGCAGTCCGACACGCCCTGGGCACCCTCTCCGACAAGGACATTCTCCCCGGGCCCCGGTGCGCGGACGTCCCATCCTCGCACGGCTTCGTGCCGGTGGCGCCACCGACCGTCACGACGTGCTCATGCCACCAGTGCCCCCCCGCGCTCCCCGACTGTCACACGTATCGGGGAGATTCCGTGAGAAGAGGTGTACACCACGGCGCGGGCGGAGATCCTTGAGGCCGCACGGGAACAAGCCGACGGCTCGTCACGGGGGAAGTGCGAACAGTGGAACGCGCGCAGGAACGTCCCGAAACCGACGGCCCCGGCCGCCGCGCCGAGGGATCCGGGATCGCCCTGGAACTGCTGGTCCACGGGGTGGGCGGCACCACGCCCCAGGACATGCTCGACGATCCGCGCACGGTCCGGATCACCGGCGACGACACCGCGGCCGTCTTCCGGCGCGCCGACGACGTCGACGCCGAGAGCAGACCGGAGGAGTACCGCGACCGCCCGGTGCAGGAGGCGTACGTCTGGTGCAACCTCACCTCCGGCAACAGCGCCCGCGCCCTCTGGCTCCTGCTGCTGCCGTTCATGGTCGTCAACCTCGCCCACTGGATGCGCCCCACCGCGCGCGGCCGTGACCGCACGGTGCGTTTCTACGGGCTGCTGGTCCGTCTCACCGGTCTGACCCTGACCGTGCTGCTGGTCGCGGCGGCCTGCGAGGTCTCCCTGGACCTGGCGGCCTGGCAGTGCGCGGGCACGCGCGCGTGCGCCGAGCGTCACTCCTGGCTCGGCTTTCTGTCGCCCGCGGTCTCGGACGAGGGCTGGTGGAGCAGCCCCGGCCGCCGTCTCGCCGTCGCGGCCGTCGTCCCCACCGCCCTCGTCACGCTGCTGTGGTACCTCTCCCGCCGCACCTGGAGCGCGTACGAGTCCGCCCAGCCGCTCTCCCGCCGCCCCGAGCCCGACGAGGACACCGAACGCACCTCGCTAGGCCGCCCCGGCTTCTGGTACGGCCGCCGCCTGGTCGCCCGTCTGCGCGCCGCCCACACCGCGGTCGGCCTGCTCACGGTCGCCGCCGCCCTCACCTCGGCGGCGGCCCGCTTCGACCGCGCTCCCGGCGGCCCCCCACTCCTCGACACCCTGGGACGGCTCCTCCTCGCCGCGATCGCCGTGACCGCCGCCGTCGCGGTCGGGGTGGTCTGCCGGCGCGGCCGCACCGAGAACCGCCTGGACCGGGGGCTGGACGAGCATCTCGTACGACGCCTGCCGCTGGCCGCGCTGGCCCTGCTGCTGCTCGCCGCCGGGTACGCGGGCTGGGGGCGTCCCGGCTGGCGGCCGGGCGGCCGGCTGCTCGGCTCGGGCACCGCCTTCGGCGGCCTCGCCCTGGCCCAGGGCGCTCTCGTGATCGCGCTCGCGGTCGTCGCCCGGATCCTGTACCGCACCCACCCCGACCCCAGGGCGGCGATGCGCGGCCTTGCCGGACCGGCCGTCGCGATGCTGGCCTGCGCGCTCGGCGGGGTGATGTCCGGCGGTGTATCGCAGCGGGTCTCCGACTGGCTGGACGGCACCGGCACCTCCATCGCCGGCCCACCCGTCCTGCTGACCTGGCAGTCGTCCGTGATCCCCGTACTCCTCCTGGTCCTGCTGGTGCTGTGCGCCGGGCTGGGCCGCGGCGCCTGGCGACTGCGCCGCACCGAACTGGGCGAGGTGGACCTCGACCACCCCGGCGAGCCCGGGGACGTCGCCCGCACCCGCGCCATCGCCACCACCCGCGCGCTGGCCACGCTCACCGACCGCGCCCCGCTCCTGGTCGCCGTGACCTCGGTGACGACACTGCTGCTGGGCGCGGGCGCCGTCGTGGGAGCGCAGTTCACCGAACAGGCCCCCGGCCCGGCCGCCCAGCACGCCCAGGGCTTACTGCACGGTGCGGCGCAGACCGCGCAGGCCCTCGGATCCTGGCTGATCGGCGTCGGCTTCCTCCTCTTCGTCACCTGGGGCCGGCGCGCCTACAAGGACGCCTCGGCCCGGCGCACCATCGGCATCCTGTGGGACGTCGGCACCTTCTGGCCGCGCGCCGCCCACCCCTTCGCCCCGCCCTGCTACGCCGAACGCGCCGTTCCGGACCTCACCTGGCGCATGGCCACCTGGACCCGCGCCACCGCCGGCCGCCTGGTCATCTCCGGTCACTCCCAGGGCAGCGTCCTCGCCGCGGCGGCGGCCTGGCAGCTGGGGCCGTCGGTCCGCAAGCGGGTCGCCCTGCTGACCTACGGCTCCCCGCTGGAGCGTCTCTACGGCCGCTGGTTCCCGGCCCACTTCGGCCCGGCCGCCCTCAGTTCGCTGCACCGGGAGGTCGACTGCTGGCGCAACCTCTACCGGCTCACCGACCCCATCGGCGGCCCCGTCCGGCTGAGCGGCGCATGCGGCCCGGAGGTGGACCGCGGCCCGCTGAAGGACCCCCTCGCCTACGGCCGCACCGCGCGGCACCCGCTGCCCGCGCCGATCCTGGGCCACTCCGACTACCAGGCCGATCCGGCCTTCGCCGAGGAGCGCGAACGACTGCTGGCGCGGCTGCACCCGGAGGTCCCGGCGCCCCGCCCTCAGGGCGAGTCGGGCAGGTCCTCCGAGTAGAGCAGCGTCAGGTCGTCCGTGCTCGGCTCCTCGACCTGGGCGACCCGGCCGGCGTGCCGCTCGACCATCGCCTCGAAGGTCTGGCGGGCGGTACGGCCGTTGCCGAACGCCGGACCCTTGGGGATCGCCGTGAAGTACTTGAGCAGCGCCTGGGCGGTACCGTCCGCCAGCCGGTACTCGTGCTCCTCGGCCTGCTGCTCGACGATCCGCAGCAGTTCCTCGGCGTTGTAGTCACTGAAGGTGATGGTCCGTGAGAAGCGGGACGCCACACCGGGGTTGACCGAAAGGAACCGTTCCATCTCGGCGGTGTAGCCCGCGACGATCACCACGACCGCGTCCCGGTGGTCCTCCATCAGCTTCACCAGCGTGTCGATGGCCTCCTTGCCGAAGTCCCGGCCCGAGTCCTCCGGCGACAGCGCGTACGCCTCGTCGATGAACAGCACTCCGCCGCGCGCCTTGTCGAAGGCCTCCTGGGTGCGGATCGCGGTCGAGCCGATGTGCTCGCCGACCAGGTCGACACGGGACACCTCGACGAGATGTCCCTTCTCCAGGACACCGAGGGAGGCGAGGATCTCGCCGTAGAGCCGGGCGACCGTCGTCTTGCCGGTGCCGGGGGAGCCGGTGAAGACCAGATGCCGCTTGACCGAGGCCGCCTTGAGGCCCGCCTGCTGTCTGCGCCGGCCCACCTCGATCATGTCGGTCAGCGCCCGCACCTCGCGCTTGACGCTCTCCAGGCCCACCAGCGCGTCGAGTTCACCGAGCACGGCCTTAGAGGTCCGCGCGAGCTGCTCCGGCTCGGCGCCGGGGGCGAGCGGATCCTGCTCGGTGCCGCGCTGCCCGGGAATGGAGCCCAGCAGGCCGGGGGACTGGTGTGCCGTCTGTACGGCGGTCTCCGGCTCCGCGGGCGGGCGGACGCCCGCGCCGCTCTCGTCGCTGGTGCAGTCCTCCACGACCGGCCCGGTGCCGGGCGCCGTGTCCGGGCCGACCTCGGCGAACTCGTACCCGCCGCGCGCGCACCGCTCCGTACGGCACTTCTTCAGCGTCGTACGGCAGCCGTCGATCACATGGAAGCCGTAGCCGCCGCTGCCGGTCACCCGGCAGTTCAGGAAGCTGCCCCGGCCGCCCGCGGACACATAGAAGCCGGCCTCGGCGGGGGAGTCGACGGTGCACCGCTCGATGGTGGGATCGGCGCCCTTGGTGACGATCACTCCGGTCTGGGTGCCGTCCACGGAGCAGTTGTTGAGGGTGCCGCCGCTGCCGTGGTCGCGGAACCAGGCGCCCGTCGCCGCGTCCCGGATCCGGCAGTCGTCGAGCTGGGCGGTGGCGCCGTCGCTCACCGACACGGCCGTGTTGCGCACCTGGGACAGGTCGCTGTCGACGACGTCGGCGCGCGAGCCGCGGTCCAGGACGAACAGCGCGTCCGGCACGTCGTGCACCCGGCAGGACTCCAGCACCGCGGTGGCGCCGTCGCTGACCCACACCGCCGGGTAGTCGCCGGTGCTGTCGAAGATCTCGCACTGGTTGGCGTCCACCCGGGTGCCCGGGTCCCACACCGACAGGCCGTTGCGCCCGAACTGACGCACCGTCGTGCGGGTCAGCGTGAGCACCGAACGCGAGCGCAGGTCGACCGCGTTCTCGGGGATGTCGTGGATACGGCAGTCGGCGAGGGTGAGCACCGCGTCCGTGTCGAGCGTGATGCCGTCGGCGGTGGTGCGGTGCACATCGCAGTCGGTGAGGTGGGCGGTGGCGCGGCCGGTGACCTGGACACCGCTGCCGCGCACCTCGTACACCTCGCAACCCACCGCTTCCAGCGCCGAGTTCTCACCGGTCGCCGTCAGGCCCGAGCCCGAGGCGTGGTGGACCCGGCAGCGCTCCAGGCGCGGGTGCGCGCCGCCGCGGACCGCGACGCCCGCCTGGCCGGCCGCGACCACCTCGCACTCCTCGAACACCCCGCCCCCGCCGTCGAGCACGGCGATGCCGATGCCCGCCGGGTTGTCGACGGTGCAGCGCCGCACGGTCGGACGCGCTCCGCCGCGCACCTCGATCCCGGCCGCCGAGCGCGTCACGATCCGCACGTCCAGCAGCTCCGGCGTGCCCTCCTCGACCAGCAGCGCGGGCGCCGCCGCGTCCTGGCCCTCCACATGCAGGTCCTGGACCACCGCCGACGCGCGCACGGTCAGCGGCACCCCGTCCAGGGGCGCGATCCGCACCGAGCCGGGGGAGCCCTCCGGGCCCCTGAGGGTCACGGCCCGCTGCACGACGAGGTTCTCCCGGTAGGTGCCGGGTGCGACGGTGAGGACGTCTCCGTCGGCCGCGGCCTCCAGGGCGGCGGCGAGCGACGCGTACTCACCCGTGCGGCGCCGCCAGCGCGATGTGCCGGTGTGCGTCACCTGGACCGTGCCCTGTGCCATGGCGTTGCTCTGCCCCCACCTCGTAGTACGCGGGTTTGTGCTGCCGAGGAACCTCGGTCGGTCCACCGTAGCGTGCGCGCGGGGGGTGGGTTGACCAGAGCCGGAAGGCCGTCAGCTACCGGCGCCGGTCCGGCCCCAGTCCGGGCCCGCGCGGTCCCAGGCCTGGTCCCAACGGGCGTACCGGCGGCGGACCATGCGCCAGACGATCACTCTCCGGGTGCCCTCCACGGCGCCCGCGGTGAGCAGCGCGGCACCGAACCCCGCCAGCACCGCGTGCGCCGTCGCCGTCGCGGAGTCCAGGGGACGGGCGACCAGGCGGCCTTGGGTGTCGGTCCATATCCTGAAGTGGTCGCCCGGGCGCGGGGACCTGAGGGCCGCGACGGTCGTGGCGTGGTGCGCGGTGCCGTCCGGTGCCGTCCAGTCGGCGATCACCCGGCTGCGCAGCTCCCGTGCGGAGGACGTCTCCGGGTCGGCCTCCAGCGGGGAGAGGTCCAGCTTGCGCACCACGGTGGCCGTCACCGGATGGCGGGTCGCGCGCTGCTCCCGGACCGACTGCTGCAGGACGCTCTGGGTGACGCGGCCGACGAGGGATCCGACGAGGGGCGCGGCGACCAGGATCAGCAGCAGGGCGACCAGCGCCACCCAGGCCTCGACCAGATCGCTTCTGCGGCGCAGCGGATTGTCCCGCCAGCGCCAGAGTCCGCCGATTGCTCGCACCGTCCCGCACCCCCTTTCCGCTCCGTGATTAGACCCTGGCGGAGTCGTCCACGCGCGGGCCCGGTCGAAGAGAGAGCGAAATCACCTGCGACGGGCCTCTCATGAACTTCTCATGAACCCAACGCGCGGGCCCCGGACCCGGGTTCCCACCTCGCGGCTCTTGACCGGATCTTTCTCAGAGCGGTCGGGGGCCCTCGGCCGGGGTCACTCCAGGACCGTCACCGGGTCGCCGACCCGGATCGTGCCCCGGCCCAGCGGCACCAGGTTCTGGCCGAAGACCAGCTTGCCGTCGATGCGCCGGTGCCGCCCGAGGGTGTGCAGGGGCTCCTTGCCGCGCGCGGCCGAGAGCTGGTCGGTGGTCGTCACGACGCAGCGTCCGCACAACTTGGCGACCCGGAAGGCGACCTCACCGACGGCGATGCGGGACCAGCCGTCCTCGGCCCAGGGGGCGGTGCCGTCCACGACCACGTTCGGACGGAAGCGGTTCATCGGCAGGGGCCCCTCGGCCGGATGCGAGCCTTGGGCGATCAGGGAGTTGAGGGCGTCGAGCGAGGCGACCGAGGTGATCAGCAGCGGATAGCCGTCCGCGAAGGTCACCGTCTCGCCCGGCCGCGCGAAGTCGGGATCGACGGGCCGACGTGTGGCCGGGTCGTCCATGTGCGCGAGCCGCGTTCCCACGCCGAGGTACTCGCTGCACCAGGCGTGCGCGGCCGGGTCCGCAGCGAGCACGCCCTCCACCTTGTCGCGGAAGATCTCCACCACGACGGTGTCCCCCGGGCGCGGCACCGGCACGCTCAGCGAGTCCATGCCGGGTGCGGACAGATGAACACCGCCGCCGGGCAGGAGCTCGGCGGCGGCCAGCGCCAGACGTGGTTGCTGACGCTGTGTGACGACCTTTCCCTCGTCGTCGATCAGCACCCAGCGCCGGTCTCCGCCCAGCCCCCAGGGCTCGACGACGGCCTCCGGAAGCGCGACGCTCCGGAACGCCTTGACCGGGTGGATGTGAATCGACTGCAGAAGTGCTCTCCCCATGCGGCCATCGTGCCAGGTGGCAGTGGCGAACCGGGGAGAAGGGGCTCAGTAGCCCCGGTACTGCTGCTGGTTGTACGGATCCTGGTAGGGAGCCGGTGCGGGGCGGGGGGCCGCCGGACGCATCGCCTCGTAGCCGCCCGCCATGGGGCGCTGCGGCTGGGGCTGCTGCGGACCCGGGTAGCCCCGCGGCGCGGTGGCCTGCTGCGGGATGTAGGCCGCGGGCGCCTGCTGCAGCGGCGAGGGCTGCTGCGCCTGCGGGTAGCCGTAGGAGGACTGGGACGGGCCCGCCGGAAGGGCGGGCAGGGCCGACGGCAGCGCCGGCAGGTTGCTCACCGGCATGTCGTAGGCGGCGGGGACCCGGATCGGGGCGATCTGGGGGGTGCCCCGCTCGGCGACGAGCCTGTCGTAGATCGGGGTGTCCGGGAAGGCGGAGTAGTAGCCACCGCCATAAGTGGAGCGGGGGGAGGTCATGGCACATAAGTTAAGCCCACGATGTGCTGGTTGGGGAGACCGATAAGAGGGTTGTTTTCCGTGTCGGCAGTGGCATGGGATCCCCAATGCGAGCGAACTCGGCAAAATAGGGCGGCGGCCGGGGTTGTAATCCTGTAAAGCCCGAGTTCCGGGAGGGTTACCGACGGGTCGGTGGACCGCTCGGCTGTGCGTCGCATGGGAGTTCGCGGCCCTGAGGAATAGGTTGTGGGAGTGGAGAACCCTAAGGGCGGTTGCCGGGGCGCTGGCAGGCCCGCTGACACGTGAGGGGGGCGGACATGTCAATGCCGAAGGGATCGAATACTCCGGTGCCGACCACGGCGCTACGGGTGGAATTGGGCTGGCGTTCCGGACCCGGGGTGCCCGACGCCGACGCCTCGGCGCTCCTGCTGGTGGGCGGGAAGGTGCGCTCCGACGGTGACTTCGTCTTCTACAACCAGCCGGCGCACTCCTCCGGCGCGGTCCGCCACGAGGGCAAACGGGATGCCGGGGGCCGGATCACCGACACGCTGCTGGTCGACCTCGCGCGCCTGGAGCCCGCGATCGAGACGGTGGTCCTCGCCGCGTCCGCCGACGGCGGTACGTTCGGACAGGTCTCGGATCTCTATGTCGAGGTCCGCGACGCGGTACAGAACACCGTGGCCGCCCGTTTCGACAGCACCGGAGCGAGCGTGGAAACCGCTTTCGTACTCGGTGAGTTCTACCGTCGGCAGGGCGCCTGGAAATTCCGTGCCGTGGGCCAGGGCTACAGCAGTGGGCTGGAGGGCCTCGCCACCGACTTCGGGATCACGGTGGACGAACCCCAGCATGTCGCCCCTCCACCGCCGCCCGTGGCACCGCCGGTGACCGTGCCCCCACCCGTCGCGCCACCCGTGACGATGCCCCCACCGGCCGGACCCCCCGCCTCCTTCCAGCCCCCGCCGCCTCCCGCCGCCCCCGTCCGCCTGTCCAAGGTCACGCTCACCAAGGCGGCCCCGGCGGTCTCCCTCACCAAACAGGGCGGCACCTCGGGCGCGATGCGGGTGAACCTCAACTGGCAGGTCCGCAAGCAGTTCTCGGGATGGGGCAGCAAGAGCGGCCGCGCCGTCGCCCTGCACGCCGACCTCGACCTGGACCTGTGCGCCCTGTACGAGCTCAACGACGGCAGCAAGGGAGTCGTACAGTCCCTCGGCAACGCGTTCGGCTCGCTGCAGCGCCCGCCGTACATCCACCTCGACGGCGACGACCGGACCGGCGCTATGTCGAGCGGTGAGAACCTCACCATCAACCTCGACCACAAGCAGTCCTTCCGGCGCATCCTCGTCTTCGTGACCATCTACGAGGGCGCCCGCTCCTTCGCCGACCTGCATGCCACGGTCACCCTGCAGCCGCAGTACGGCGCCGCGATCGACTTCTCCCTCGACGAGTGCACGGTCCCCTCCACCGTCTGCGCCCTCGCCCTGATCACCAACACCGGCGACGACCTGGTGGTCCGGCGCGAGGCCCGCTACCTGGTGCCCGAGCGCGGGGTCAGCCCGCAGCGGACCGTCGACCACGCGTACGGATGGGGCATGAACTGGACGCCCGGAAAGAAGTGAGGGCCTCCCGCGGGAGAGGCCGCTCGTCCCCTAGGACGGCTGTTCGTCCGCGACCGTGTCCGGGCGGGCGTAGGTGCGGCCCTTCCAGGCCGCGCCGCGCCCGCGGTAGTGCTGGACCGCCGAGTCCACCGTCATGAGGAGATAGAGGAACGCGGTGAACGGCAGCAGGGGCGCGAGCCAGAGGGGCTGCCGGTAGTAGCGGACCATCGGGACGTACGTGCCCGTCATCACCAGCCACGCCAGTCCGCCGAGGACCGCGGTCGCCGCGTCCCCGCCGGCCGCACCGGCGACCAGGGCGGCGGGCGGCACCAGATACACCAGCGCCAGGCCGACGACCGTGCCGAGCAGCAGCAGGGGGTTGTGGCGCAACTGCGCGTAGGCGCTGCGCGACACCATCCGCCACAGGTCGTGCAGCCGCGGATACGGCCGTACGCTGTCCACCTTCTCGGCCAGCCCCAGCCAGATGTGCCCGCCGCCGCCCTTCACCGTCCGCGCGAGCGCCACGTCGTCGATGACGGCGTGCCGGATGGCGTCCGGGATCCTGGCCCGCTCGGCGGTCTCGGCACGCAGCAGGACGCAGCCGCCCGCCGCGGCCGCCGTCCGCGCGCCCTTCCGGCCGATCCGGCGGAAGGGATACAGCTGCGCGAAGAAGTACACGAAGGCCGGCACGACGAGCCGTTCCCACAGGCTCTCCACCCGTAGCCGGGCCATCTGCGAGACGACGTCGAAGCCGCCCGTGCGCGCCGCCGCCACCAACTCCCGCAGGCTGTCCGGCTCGTGCGCGATGTCGGCGTCCGTCAGCAGCAGGAACTCGGGTCCACGCGCGCGTGCCAGGGCGATGCCGTGCCGTACGGCCCACAGCTTCCCGGTCCAGCCGGCCGGCGGTTCGCCCGGGGAGTCGACGGTGAGGGGGAGTCCGCCGTGGGCGCGGGACAGCTCGCGGGCGAGGTCGCCGGTGCCGTCCGAACTGCCGTCGTCGACCAGGAAGATCTCCGCCCGCCCGGGGTAGTCCTGGGCGAGCAGGGAGGGCAGGCTCGCGGGGAGTACGGCGGCCTCGTCGCGCGCGGGGACCACGATGCCCACCGAGGGCCAGTCCCGCGGGTCCCGGCGGCTCGGGAGTCTGACGTCCGCGCGCCAGAAGAAGCCCTGGCAGAGCAGCAGCCACAGCCAGGCGGCGAGGGATACGGCGGCGGTCCACGCGATGGCGCTCACCTGCGCAGTGTGCCCCACGCGACCGGCCCGTAAGGGCTCATCGTCTATCGTGGCCGGGTGAAGATCGCGCTCATGGACTCCGGAATCGGTCTGCTTCCCGCCGCCGCCGTGGCGCGCCGTCTGCGGCCCGACGCGGATCTCGTCCTGTCCTGGGACCCGGACGGGATGCCCTGGGGTCCGCGCACCCCGCAGGACATCACCGAGCGCGCCCTGGACGTCGCGGGGGTGGCCGCCGCGCACCACCCCGACGTCCTGATCGTCGCCTGCAACACCGCGTCCGTGCACTCCCTGCCCGCGCTGCGCGCCCGTTTCGAGCCCGAGCTGCCGATCATCGGCACCGTGCCCGCGATCAAGCCCGCGGCGGCGGGCGGTGGCCCCGTCGCCATCTGGGCGACCCCCGCCACCACTGGCAGTCCCTACCAGCGCGGTCTGATCGCCGAGTTCGCCGCGGGCGTGGACGTCACCGAGGTGCCCTGCCCCGGTCTCGCCGACGCCGTCCACCACGCCGACGAGGCGGCGATCGAGGCCGCCGTCGCCGCGGCCGCCGCGCTGACCCCCGACGACATCACCACCCTCGTCCTCGGCTGCACCAACTACGAACTGGTCGCCGAGCGGATCAGGGCCGCCGTGCAGCGGCCCGGCCGGCCGCCGCTCATCCTGCACGGCACCGCCGGCGCGGTGGTCGCCCAGGGGCTGCGCCGCATCGGCGCGCATCCCACCCCCGAGGCCCCCGCGGACGGCGGCCTCACGGTGCTGCTCAGCGGGCGCGTCGCCGAGCTGCCCGAGACCGCGCTG
>Ga0182007_10000603_pt1 | contig 21037 bp, 22 predicted proteins | sample Sormic07211113_1_FD_123023 | JGI IMG/M metagenome (GOLD analysis project Ga0182007, IMG submission 123023) | Rhizosphere microbial communities from Sorghum bicolor, Mead, Nebraska, USA - 072115-113_1 MetaG | ecosystem: Host-associated > Plants > Roots > Rhizosphere | place: USA: Nebraska... | reverse complement strand
CCTGCTTCAAGATGTTGATGATCTGACTTTCGGTAAAGCGTGATGTCTTCATGTAAAACTTCCTCAAAATCTCATTTAAGAAAATTCTACTTTTAACTGATACTTTTTTGTGGGGGGATTACCTTGCCTTCCCAAAGTAACGTCAATTTTACGTCACCTGTGGAAGACGAAATTTCAGGGGAAGCTCAGAACAACGCTCCATGGGCGACGTGCTCATCACAATAATGGCAATGTCCGTCCACCTCCAGTGGGGGCGTCTTGCGCATATGTGCCACGACTGTCTATGTCCTTTACAAGGTTTCACCGACACAATCAAAATTAGCCTTGCGAAGGTTGAGGGAAGATGAAAAATACAGCTTCGACTTCAGGTTGGACAAGAGCTGGGGACAATACAAGTCATTTTTCTTTTTGTTGGTACTTACGTTGGTACTTTATGAATTAACTTCCTCAAAACAAAGCATACATAATGGTTTAAAAGCTATATTAGATTCCTCTCTCCGCACCAGTTCGGCCATATCGATAACAACGGGATCCGATGGCAACGGTTGTTACTGAACCACCGGTGGATTGAGGCTATCAAAGCTGGCAATTTCGCAAACACGATCACGGCCGCCTGATTTTGCCGCATAGAGCGCTTTATCTGCGGCTTGTATCAGTCCTATCGGCTTATCCAGATCCTGAGGGATGAGCGCGTCGACACCAGCACTGACCGTGACCACGCCGACCGAGTTGCCCGCATGTTCAATTCCCAGGTTGTGTATCTCCGTACGGATTTTTTCGGCAATGGCCATGGCTCCGCGCACGTCTGTACCTGGAAGAAGTACGCCAAGCTCTTCACCGCCGTAGCGGGCGGCCAGGTCGCCAGGCCGATTTTGACTGTTTTTGACAATCCTGCTGATTTCCCGTAAACATTCGTCGCCTGCCGCATGTCCGTAGAGGTCGTTATATTGTTTAAAGCAGTCGACATCAATCATTATCAAGGCCAACGAACTTGCATCTCGTGTTGCGCGACTAAATTCCTTGTCCAAGGCAAGATCGAAGTGACGCCGGTTCGCAAGCCCGGTGAGACCGTCTTGCAGCGATAGCCGTTCGAGTGTCTGGTTGAGCCCTTCCAGCGCATCGCGCGCACGTATCAATTCGGCTTCAGCATTCAAACGCTGCTTGATTTGACCGACGAGATAGAATCCAAGCAAACCCAGCACAATAAGTAGTATCGCCGTCCCCACCGAATGCACGTAAGTATCGACCAGCCAGTCTGCAAGGATTTCATCTTTTGACAGCGCGGTGGCAACGAATAACGGGTAATGCTCAAGATGTCGGAAGCTGTTCAGTCGTTTCACTCCGTCCTGAGCCGATACGATAAAAATCGTGCCAGTTGGCCTCTTCGACACATTCTCACGAAACAAGACGGTATTTGCCATGTCCTTGCCGACGGAGTCCGCAAGAAGCGGGCGGCGCGTCAACATGACTCCGTTGTTTAACCCCAACACGATTGCACCGTGACGGCCAATATCGAAGCTATCGTAAAATTTGTTGAAATAATCCATGCTGACGGTCGCCAGCGCCACGCCGGCAAAGCTGCCATCGGCATGATTGATTCTGCGCGACACCGTGATGATCCACGTTCCTGTTGAGCGGCTACGTATGGGGAGTCCTATATACGGTGTGGAATCAAAATGAGTGCGATGGTAAATGAAATAATCCCGGTCCGAGTTATTCATATTGGCTGGCGTTGCTGGTAATGCATTCGCAAGCCAGCGGCCGGTTTCGTCATAAATGAATAAGCCCTGGAGTTGAGGTAACTCATCAACTCGCTGCAGCAACAACACGTGTAACCGTTGCAGGGCGGCAGGGCCGGTACCATCCGTCTGCACACGTTCGACAAGACCCACCAGGGTCGTGTCGGCCGCTTTAATCGTATCGTCGGCGTGCTGCGCCATGGCACGCGTCATGTTGGAGGTGGAAATCTCCATCTCGCGCAACTGGATGTCCCGCGCCGTCCAGCTTCTCCATCCGTCAATGAATGCCAGTGACAAGCAGACCAGAACCACGAAAATCAGTGCCAGTGTCGTGATGGAGATCCGCTTGGTCGCCAATCCCACTTGCCGCGTTAGTGTGTCAAGAAGACCGCTCATAGTTTGTTTTGCGTAATCACGGCAAGTTCATGAATCCGCTTTACTCCTTTTTAGCGCAACGGCAAGGGCTTGAGTCCAGGCATCTGCTTGCATTTCCGCCAAGAAATCTTTGCTGATCATAAACCTTCAGAGGCCGATGTCACTAGCGATTTGTTAATTAATTGCGTTAATCGAATGACAAAATTCCTGGCATTTAGCGAAGCGTCGCACGACGCTCAGTTTTGGGCTTCGTCTTGTAATAACTATCGGATCAACGATTAAACAGGCGAAAATTGATTCTGTATGGCAATATATGTTAGCTGTGGTCGGGCGCCTGAATTGACATGGATTAACACTCGCGGTCGCCTGGGACATGCCAAATTCGACCTGATGTTTTTTTGGAGGGGGCGTTATGAATTCAATTCCATTTGAAAAAGTCTCGGTCGTGGAAGCAAAAGCCGTGCTCGATGCAGAGCGGCAAACCAAACATGAAAAAAACTGGGAGCTTTTACGCCGCTTGCTGGGGCCTGCGGATGTAAACATGCAGGAGCGAACATACGAATGGCTGCTGTCGCTGCCCACGGACACGTGGCCTTTATGGCTGATCAAACACCATCCGCGTATTGCTAACCAGTTTGCCGATGTCTGGCAGCGGCGCTCTGCTTGCGAAAAACTGTTTTCTGAACTTTTGCTGGATCAGAGAGGTACGCGTAAAGGTTTTCCTAAGGAAGTGTCGCGTGAGATCATGGTCTTGAAGCAGTATTTCGACGGCACCGATGTTTAACAACTGCATGGGTACTCAATCCATGCAAATCGAACTCGCCAAGACGTTAGCATGAGCATCATCCATTTCATGGGGCGAGCTACCATGTTCGCTATGTGCGTCTGGGTTCTTCGTCCACCGTTGCGTCGCTTTCATTGTCCGGAACAAAAGGGCTTTGCATGCGCATCTTGGCATGCCTTTCCCCGTTTTCGCCGCCGTACGCCTTGATATAGAAGTAGATGCCGAGCGCCGGAGCGCCGATCACCACGATAAGAGTAACAATCGAGTGCCAGTCTTGCATTTTTATCTTCCTCATTCAAGGCTTGCTAACCTCGGTTAGGTCCTGTCAATGTCAGTCGATTTGCTCCAGACCATGATGTAAATGCTACTCTCTCTGGGCGCCATGTGCATTAGCAGAGCTTGCAAGCCAATCCCGTACCTGTTCTGCCACCCAATGTCCGGCATCCAATGTAAGGTCATGACCGGCCGTAGCCTGGGTCGCCAGGACTGCCTGCCATTGATGCGCCAGCTGCTGCGAACAACGTGAATCGATCAGCCGGTCCGCGCTACCGGCGAGAATCAGTAGCGGCGGCGCAGGTGCATGCGCGGGCACGCGATAGCGGATTGCCGCGTATAGCTGTCGCAGGGCGTTCTGATGTGTGACCGGTTGGTCGTGTTGATAACTGATCCAGTCAGCCAGCACATCGGCCTGCTGCGCATGCCGATTGCTGGTCAAGCGCAACAGGAGACGTTCCTGCCGCCCGATATTGCGGTTAAGCAGACTCGATAATCCAAGAGCGAGCAGCGCCGGATAATTGCGCAGCCTCAGGCGCCGATAGAATGGGTTGACAGGACGTAAGCTGGTATTGAGCAGGACGCAGCCGGCTATTTCATCCGGATAACGCATGGCCCAATCGGTCGCAACCATTCCTCCCAGAGACAAGGCAAATAAATTATAGGGCGGCGCGATATTCCGGTTCAAGAGCTGCTGTCGGCAGGAATCGGTCATATCCTCCACTCGCGCCGGACTTCTGAGCGCGTGCAGACTGCCATTGCCGGGTAAATCGAGAAGCGTGATGTCAGCCTCCGGCACCATCGAACGGAACAGGTCTGGAAATTTTCCCCAGTGCCGCGTCTCCCGCATCAGCCCCCGCAGAAACACCCATTTACTCATGATGCATCTCGTGTTGCTCTTGCTCTTGCCGTTCTTGTTGCCCTGGACTGCCTGGCATCCAATACTGGTGAGCGCCGGCGGCCCTGGTAAGGAAATCGAGCCATACCAGATGGCTGCGCAACACGCGATGCAAACGCCCGGGTGATTTCGGATTAAACATGCCCTGGCGGGAAAACAGCTGGCGCGGATTTTCTTTTACCCAGCGCCAGGATCCCATCTCCAGCGTGAGCGGGAGAAACACACGGTCACTGCTGGCCGGTACTTGCTGGTAGAGGTAGTCCCACAAATCGCCATGGGTCAGATACTGACAGTTTTGCGCCTCGAACAAATAATTGTGTTCCTGGTAGGTTTGATTAAACAGATCCTTGAGAGCCAGAACTTGCGGCAAGTGCCGGATTGGCGTCCTGCTGTGCGCATAAGGAAACCAGATCCGGTCCTTCAATCCGAAGCCGGAGTGGCAATCCAGCGCGATGCTGAATTCACGGCTCAGCAGCTCTTGCTGCACGACGCTGCACAGTGCCTGCGCTTCGGCTTCCATCGGCGCATCGCATACCCCTCGGTACCAAGGCAAACGAGAGCTGATGCGTTGGCCGCCGAGCAGGAAAAGGACTTTTTCACTGGCATTTATGGGTGCATTGCGCATCAGGTCCACGCCTCTCGGATTGCAGCGGGTACTGTCCCACATCCCAGCAGGGTTTACCAAAGGCATGAAAATCAAGCGTACCGACGCCAGTTGGTGATGCAATGCCGCATCCCATTTCAAGCGCGCCAGCAGGCTGCGCAAAAAGGCCAGGAGAACTCGGGTGCCGATGCGTTCGAGACCATGAACGCCGCCGAAGAAACCGACGGCCGGCGCCGCTGGATCTTTGCTGCCGACAGACAGGACATAGACCGGGAAATGATGACCCTTCAATTCGATTTCACACACGGACCGGCCTTCCAGGTAAGGTTGCCCCTCCTGAATAATGCGTTCCAGTTCAGTCAATTCCGGTAAATTGAAGTCCATTTCCGCGCCTCCGCTGCCCCGCTTACAGGATGAATCGGAATAGGATCGGGGCAATGAAACTTTTGCTCCTTGTTTGAGGCATTGTCAAGGGGATACCTAAAAACTGTGCCTTCATCGCGGCTAGTCTGGCGCAATCAATTTACCTGCTAAAATTTCCACCTTGTCAGAACAGCAGGTTTCCATGTCCACTTACGCCTTCCGTATCCTCAACGTCTTTGCCGAATCCACTTTCGGCGGCAATCAGCTATGCGTATTTGAAGACGCGCGTGGCATGGATGACGCCACCATGCAGGCTCTGGCGCTGCAGTTCAATCTATCGGAAACCACATTCATCCTGCCTTCCGAGCGTGCCAACGCCCGTGTGCGCATCTTTACTCCCGGTTATGAAATGCGGTTTGCCGGCCACCCTACGCTGGGCACCGCGCATGTGGTGCGTGACCTTGCCAATACCGGCGATGCACTCTCGTTGGAATTTACTGCAGGAGTGGTTCCGGTATTAGCCGAGGGCGATGTCTGGACTTTCACCGCACCGCAACCTGGCGGACTAAAGACGGCCGCGGCAAATCTGACGCAAGCCGGGATGGCCGCATTACTCAGCTTGAACGAAGACGATTTGCTGGCCGCGCCTTTATGGATCGACACCGGCACCGATCAGTTGCTGGTCGCGCTACGCAGCGCAGATGCTGTGCGCCGCACCCGTCCAGATAGCGCGCAGATCGATGTTTGGCCTGAAAGCAACCTGGAACGCAAGCCCGTGTATGTGTTTGCTTTCGATCCGGATCGCTCTGGCCTGGTCGTATCTCGCTATTTCTTCGCCAAGCAAGGTGGCGGTGTAGTTGAAGATCCCGGCACCGGATCGGCTTGCGCCAATCTTGGCGGCTGGCTGATCGCCAATGGCCATCCGCTGCCCGCCGAATATCAAATCGAACAAGGCGAGGCGGTGCAACGCCCTTGCCTGTTGCGGCTTAAAGTGACGACCGACTCCGCGATTCAGGTGGGCGGTAAAGTCATCGAAATCGGCCGCGGCAAGATCAGCCTGTAGCGCTCAACCTGAACGATCAGGCCCGCGCCTGCGACCAGCGCCGATAACGCCGCGTCAGGCGCCGGGTGCGCATCTGATCGATGATCAAGGTCAGCAGCGCTGAATGATTGCCGGTTTGATTCCTGGTCGCCACGCGGCTGGCGCCAAGTAAGCGCAAACGGCGTTTTACCAGGGCCATACGCGCCACTGCCGCCATGACCTGATCCTTCCACTCAACTTGTTGGCTGCGGGCAGTCTGGTCACCGCCGGCCAGCCATTGCGCAGGCAAATCGGGGACTATGGCCAGCGCCGTAGCCATCCCTGCCACCGCTACTCCGCTGGCCAGCACCTGCTCCGCCACCGCCTTGCGGCTGATGCCGCCGGTAGTCATTACAGGCATATGGGCGACGGCGGCCAGCTCCCTGGCAAACTCCAGGAAATACGCTTCGCGCGCCAGGGTACGGCCATCTGCGGTGCGTCCTTGCATCGCGGGACTTTCGTAGCTGCCACCGGACAGCTCGACCAGCTCCACTTGCAATTCATTGAGCCACAGGATGACTTGCCTGGCGTCGTCCTCACTAAAACCGCCGCGCTGAAAATCGGCGGAGTTGAGTTTCACCGCAACGCAAAATCCTGCCGTGACTGTGGCCCGCACCGCGCGCACCACTTCCAACAGCAAGCGCGCCCGGTTTGGCAAACTGCCGCCCCAGTCATCCTTGCGTTGATTACTCAAAGGCGACAGGAATTGTGAAATCAGATAACCGTGCGCGGCGTGGATTTCGACCCCGGTAAATCCGGCCCGCTCGGCGGCAGCGGCGCTGGCCGCGAAGCGCGCGATGACTTCCTGGATCTCAGCATCATTCATGGCCTTGGGCTGTACGAAGAGCTTGCTGTGCTTACCCATGTCCAGCGCCAACGCTGATGGCGCCCAAGCAGTGCCTCCCATGGCTGCCATCACCTGACGGCCCGGATGATTGAGCTGCATCCACACTTGTGCGCCCTTGTGCTTTGCTGCCTGGGCCCATTGCGTAAAGGGTGCCAAGGGCGTCCCGGCTTCCAGCACGATGCCGCCCGGGCCGGTCAGCGCCCGGCCGTCGATCATGACATTACCTGTAATAATCAAGCCGGCGCCGCCGTCGGCCCAGGCGCGATAAAGCCGATGGATGGCGGGGCCTGGCAACTGGCCGCTGTCGGCCATGTTTTCCTCCATCGCGGCTTTGGCGAGGCGATTGGGCAAGACGCTGCCGTTCGGCAGTTGCAAAGATGAAAACATGGTTGAAGTCATGGCGGGTCCGCTTGCAAAGGGTGGAAATACTGTATCCTAAGCTTGAAGTCAACTTGAAGGTCAAGCACTATGAAGATTGGTGAACTGGCGGACAAAACCGGCATGGCCTCCTCAGCCATCCGCTATTACGAGCAAAGCGGCTTGCTGCCTAAAGCTGAACGCGGCGCCAACGGCTATCGCGATTACTCCGAAGCGGCCGTGGAACACCTGCGTCGGATCCAGATGGCGCAAAGCCTGGGGTTTTCGCTAGACGCTATCCGCAGCGTATTTGCCAGCCATGAGGAATTATCGAAAGACGATCTGCTGCGCAAACTGGATGGGCGGCTGCAAGAGATAGAACAACTCATGAATACGCTGTGTGAACAGCAGCAACATTTGCGCGCCCTGCGCACCACGCTGCGCGAAACCTGGGCAGAGGGAGAATGCCTGAACACCAGTTCTTTGATAAACGGCAAGCTTGCCAGGAAAGAGAAGCACTAAGGTGATTGCAGGTGACTGCTGCTATTCGTCCTCGTATTCCGAATACTTGCGCGCATCACCGCGTACTTTATCGGCTGGATATTTAAGCCGGTTCAGGATCATTTTTTCTGATACTGCGACGCTGAGATCGACATCGAGCTTGTCGGCCAGGCGAATCAGGTAGACCAGCACATCAGCCATTTCATGCCGGACCTGCTGCAACTTGGCTGGATTGAGCTCATCGCCGCTGCCGGTCGGCAGCCATTGAAAATGTTCAAGAAGTTCGGCCGCTTCGACGCACAGCGCCGAAGACAGGTTTTTAGGGGTATGAAATTGATCCCAATCGCGTTCGGCGACGAATTGGCGAATTTCTTCGCGTAAGCGGGAGAATTCACCTGTTTCAGATTGATCGGCCATGACAACGCTCCGTTTTAAGTTTTCACCATCATATAGGTAGTCGGCGCTCTATATCCATATCACCGATCTGCTCCAGATAGCTCCACGGATAAATCCCGCGGTTGTGGCCATCTTCAAAAAATAGCCTTATCCCGTAACTGCCGACAGCTTCAACCGCCTCGACCTTGAATGCCGGCTCAGCGTCCAGCGGCGGCAAATCCTGTTGACGATCGCTGCGGCAATCCCCGCACCGGCAGGCCAGGCGCAGTTTCCTGCCCGTGATCTGCAGGCAGCTGCCATCAAGCCGGATAATCTCAAGCAGATTGCTGTTGCGCAGATAACTTAGCGTGTCGACCTGTTTCATTAAATTGACGCAGTGTTAATCTGCTGTATTGCCAGGCGTACGGATTTTCTGACTTCCGGATCCGGATCGGCTTGATGTTTTTCCAATTCGTCCAGCGCCGAGCCGGAGCCGATTTCCCCCAGCGCCAGCGCTGCTTCCTTGCGCAAGTTGCTGATCTGGTGCGACAGCAGCGTTAGCAACGCAGCTACCGCTGACGGATTACGTAATCGTCCAAGGCTACGTGCGGCACGCAGGCGAACTTGCCAGCAGGCGTCCTGCAGGCTGTCGATCAGCGGCTCGATCGCCGCCGCCAGACGCAGCTTGCCTATCGTGGTTGCCGCTTCTTCGCGAACTTGCCATGCCTCGTCATGCAATCCCTTCAATAACGCAGGCAAACCATTTTCATCGCTGGCGTAACCCATCGCTCCCACTGCCGCGCGGCGCACCTCGGCATCGCTGTCGCTGTATAACAAAGCCTGCAACGACGATAATGCTTGTGGATGTTTCAAGTAACCGAGCACAGCTACCGCTTCACGTCGGACCATCGCGTCCTGATCCGACAGTGCGGTAATTGCAGGTTGATAGCTAGCCATCACTCGTAAAGGTTTCAGCGCACGCAGCGCGGCTGCCCGTACCTGCGGCAACGGATGCGAAACAGCAGGCAGAAGATATGTCGCGGATGAAGTCAGTTTCAAGTCGCCGAGGCTGTCCGATGCGGTATTGCGGACTTCGGCATCTTCGTCGCCAAGCAGGTTCACCAAGGCGGCCACGCCCTGCTCGCATTCAAAGGCCTGCAGCGCAGCCGCGGCCTCACGACGCACCGGCGGCGATGCATCGTTCAGGGCGTTGACAAACAAGTAGACATGCTCGTCGCCGGCAAGGTCGGTCAGATCGAGGATAGCGATGCGCCGGATTTCACTGTCCGGCGATAGCAGCCTTGCACTGATGAGTTGCAGCTCAGGTGTTGCGTCGGCAGGATGGCTCAAAAGTAGTTCCTTCATGAATATGTGGCCGTGGTTCATATCGCGAATCGTAACTGCCTCGCGTGGATCACCCCGAGCGGGCTGAGCCGTTCCAGGGACAGCATGTCGCGCTGCGGATGCAGCAGTGCGAGGCAACGCGCCTTGAGCGCGACAAAATCGGCAGAGGTCACCAGCTGGTGGCTGCGCGGCCGCGCGAAATCGATATCCAGTTCTTCGATAATGCGACCGGGATGCGCACTCATCACGAATAGCCGGTCTGCCAGAAACAATGCCTCATCGATATCGTGGGTAATGAAAACGATCGAGGTGCGGATCGACGACCATACCTGCAACAACAGTTGCTGCATCATCAGCCGCGTTTGCGCGTCGAGGGCACCAAACGGTTCATCCATCAGCAATACCTTGGGCCGATTGATCAGCACCCGCGCAATTTCCACCCGTTGCTGCATGCCGCCCGACAGCTGCGCCGGATACGAACGTTCGAAACCCGCCAGGCCAACCAGCTCCAGCAACTCCTGCGCACGCCGGTTGCGCTCGGCACGTTTGACGCCTTGCATCTTGAGTCCGAAGGCGACGTTGTCGAGCACGTTTTTCCACGGGAACAATGTATGGTGCTGGAATACCAGGCCGCGGTCCGGATGCGGTCCGTTGACCGTATCGCCATCCAGCCGGATGCTGCCGGCGGCGCTGCTCAGATGCCCTGCGATGGCGCCTAGCAAAGTCGATTTTCCGCAACCGGACGGGCCCAGCAGACACACCAGCTGGCCAGGCTCAACCGTGAACGAGATATCGCAGACGGCATCGAACGCGCGCTCGCCGCGCCCCAGCCGGAGATGCAACCGGTCGACGGCTAGCTTGCCGCTTGATACAGGATTCATAGCAGAATTCATTGCAGGATTCGTCATTTTCTCTTCTCCTGCAGATACCAGGGCATCAAGGCCGTACCCAGCCAGCGGATCAGGGCGCTGCTGCCCATTCCCAGCAAGCCGATGAACAACATGCCAACCACGATCGCCGGATAATTTTGCACGGTATAAGAGGCCCAGGTGAAATAGCCGATGCCGTATTGGCCCGAAATCATTTCCGCAGTCACCAGGCAAAACCAGGCGGTCCCCATGCCGATCGACAAACCGGTGACGATGCTTGGCGCTGCCGCCGGGAAAACCACTTCTGAAAATATGGCGCGCTTGCCGCAGCCCAAACTCTTGGCGGAAGCTATCAGCCGCGCATCGATCCCGTCCACGCCGTGGATCGTATTGAGCAGGATCGGAAACAATGCCCCGAGGAAAGTGATAAAAATCATCGACATTTCAGACGACGGAAACATCAGGATCGCCAACGGAATCCACGCCACGGCGGGTATCGGCCGCAACACTTCCAGCGGCGGCAAAAAGCTGTCTTCCAGCAGCTGCGAACGTCCGATCAACAGCCCGAGGGCGATACCGGCTACCGCAGCAATGCCGAACCCCGCAAACACGCGCAGCAGGCTGCTGCCCACATGCTGCAGCAATTTCGGTGAATGCAGAAACTCCCACGCCGCCGCAGCTACTTCGAGCGGCGTCGGTACATTGCTGAAGGTGACCAGGCCCAGATCAAGGCGATGCCCGGCGGCCCATTGCCAGGCCAGCACACAGACGACGAGCGACATCAATTTCAACACCAGTTTCAACAACGGCCGCGCGATGGCCGGGCACCCGACTGGCAATCGCCATGCGGAGCGCAAAATGAAGGCAGTCATATATTCGTCTTCAGACTGCAGCCCGGGCAGCGGCATACTCGACAACCTTGCCGCCATGTCGCTTGACCCACGCTTCGGCCGTCTCTTTCAACAGGAACGCATTGATCTCTTTTCCATTGACGACGTACCAGCCGTCGCTGGCAAACAGCTTCAATCCATTGCTGCGATCCGTGCCGTAGATTACGCGGATTTTCTTGCCGCTCTGCTCCAGCCCGGAGAGATCGAGGAATGCCGACTCCGGCGACGCATAGTTGCGCACGCGTGCCTCTCCCTGGACCCAGATCTGGGCAAGGCGCTGCGTGTCTTCGATGGTCTTGCCGGTGCGCGCATCTTTTGCCGCTTTTTCCGCAAATGGCTGTTTTGCATAGTTTTTCAGTTGCGCTTCGTAATTCAGGCTGGCTTGCTGAAAGGCGGTGCGCACGTAACGATCATCGATGAAAGCGTTAACGTCGAGGTCGCTGTCGACGCGCTTCAGCAAACGCAAGGTTTCTATCGCCGTCTTCAGCGCCTGGCGATATTCGGGCTTCCAGCTCAGATCCCGGGTCTGCAAACCCTGCGGCCCGTGAAACAGGTAAATCACTTCGGCATCGATACCGGTATTCCGGGCCACCAGTTCGCTGTATTTTTCGGGCTCTGCCGCAAACAAGCGGTCGGCTTCGATCGCCGCACGTTCGAACGCGACGACAATTTCCGGATATTTACGCGCATATCCGGCATCCGCCAAAGTGCCGTGGAAAGTGGCGGCATCGGCTTGCGAGCCATCGTATATCTTACGTGCATAACCACGGTACGGGAACAGCTCGGCAAACGGCACAAAGTCGGCGTGGGCGTCGATCTTGTTGGCTTGCAATGCCGGCCCCGCAATTTCAGGCGCCTGGGTAACGATGGTGATGTCCTTTTCCGGATCCCAGCCTTGCGCCTTCACCGCGCGCAACAGCAAACCATGCGCGGTGGAGGCGAACGGCACGGAAATGGTCTTGCCTTTCAAATCCGCCAGCGATTGCACCGGCGATGTCTTGGGGACCACGATGCCGTTACCGCTGCCAATGGTGCTGCCGGATAAGACATTGATGAAAACACTCTTCCTGCCGGATTTTTGAAACGTGGCGCCGTTCAATGCGCCGGGGAAATCGGCCATCGATCCGATATCAAGTTTTCCGGCTACCATTTCACTGGTCAGCGGCGCGCCGGAAGTGAAATTTTTCCATTCGATCTGATAATTTACATCCTTGTACTTGCCATCATGCGGCAGGTATTTCTCCAGCAATTTCAGTTCGCGTATCAATACACCGCCGGTGGCGCAATTGACGGTTGTATCCTGGGTACCGATTGCCACGCGGATGGTTTCCGCCCGGGCCGCTCCGGATGCCAGCACGAACAAAACCGACAGCGCGCTCATGGATCGATTCAAATGCATATTTGTTTCTCCCTATATGGCTTGGTGTAAAAATTTCAGACAGCGATGACTTGCACTGGCATCAGCGCAACAGATATGGAATATCGACATGCACGGCACCGGTCGGACAATCCTGTTCACATGGCATGCAGTACCAGCATTCGTCGAATTTCATGTAAGCCTTACCCTTGATCATGTCTATGGCCAGCACATCGAGCGGGCAAACGTCGACACAGACTGTGCAGCCTTTATGGGCGATGCATTTATCTGCATCGACCGTGACCGGTACGCTGGATGGGCTGAAAGCTAGCGGCATGGTTGTCTCCTAAATGACTATCGACGGTTCTGGCTTTGTTTCGGCTTCGACCTTGACGCGCAGGTGCCGGTAGGCGTCTTTTTCCTGCTCGCCCAGTGCGACGATGTATGGCTCGATCGGACGTTTGAAGCAAGTCATGCGACCGTTTTCCAGCTTCACCTGGACATGGACAAACCAATCCTTGTCGTTGCGCTCCGGGTAATCGACCCGATCGTGATACAAACCCCACCGGCTTTCTGTGCGATACAGCGAGGCGCGCGCCGCCATCTCGGCGCAATCGCGGATCGCATGCACTTCCATCGCCCGCATCAGCTCATGCGGATTGCTCGCAGAAAGGCGTTCCAGATCCGCGCGGATGGCTTCGAAGCGGCTCAGCCCGATCTCCATCTTGCGCGTCACCTTCGGCGGTTGCAGGTAATCGTTGACCATGCGCCGCAGCTTGTATTCGACCTGGGCCGGCGGCAAGCCGTCAGTACGCGACAGCGGCGCCCAGACACGGTTTCTCTCTGTTTCGACCTGCTGCCCGTCGAGCTCGGCCAGCTCGTACCCGGCGCAACGCCGCGCGGCGCTTTCTCCAGCCAGCTTGCCGTAGACGAAGGCGCCTAGCATGTAGTTGTGCGGAACGCATGCCAGGTCGCCGGCGGCATACAGGCCGGCTACCGTGGTTTCCGCATGTTCATTGACCCACACCCCGGATGCCGAATGGCCGCTGCACAAGCCGATTTCTGAAATATGCATTTCCACCATCTGCTCCCGGTAGTCGGTACCGCGCCCGGCATGGAAGCGGCCGCGGCTTGGGCGTTCGTTGGTATGCAGGATAGTTTCTATGGTGCTGATGGTTTCTTCCGCAAGGTGATTCAACTTGAGGAACACCGGCCCGTTGCCGCCTTGCAGTTCGCGATAGAACTCCATCATCATCTGGCCGCTCCAGTAATCGCATTCGATAAAACGTTCGCCCTTGCTATTGGTGGTATAGCCACCGAACGGTCCGGTGACATACGCGCACGCAGGACCGTTGTAATCCTTGATCAAGGGATTGATCTGGAAGCACTCTATGCCGCTGAGCTCGGCGCCGGCGTGATACGCCATGCTGTAGCCGTCGCCGGCATTGGTCGGATTTTCATAGGTGCCGAACAAATAGCCGGAGGAAGGCAAACCAAGACGCCCCGCCGCACCGGTGCTGAGGATCACCGTCTTGGCGCGCACCACATGAAAATCCGCGGTGCGGCAATCGAATGCCATCGCTCCGGCGATGCTGCCGTCTTGCGCCAGCAATAGCCGGGTGACTACCAGCCGATTGGAAATCTCGACCCGGGTGCGCTTGAGGCGGCGATACAGCACTTTCTTGATGTCGTGGCCTTCCGGCATCGGCAGTACATAACTGCCCATGTGATGCACCTTGCGCATCGCATAGTCGCCGGTTTCATCCTTTTCAAATTTGACGCCCCAGCGGTCCAGTTCTTCTATCATCGAAAAGCTGTTTTCAGCATACGCCATTACCGTCTTTTGATTGACGATGCCGTCGTTGGCGATCGTGATTTCCTTCACATACTGGGTTGGCGTGGCGTGCCCCGGAACTACTGCATTGTTCAAGCCATCCATTCCCATCGAAATCGCGCCGCTGCGTTTGACATTGGCCTTTTCGAGCAGCAGAACGCGCAGCGCGGGATTGGCTTCCTTGGCTTTGACTGCGGCCATCGGCCCGGCGGTGCCGCCGCCAATAACCAGCACGTCTACGGTTTGTATATGTGTTTGCATGGTGTTCCCGGTTATTCAGAGGCGGTGCTGCGCTTGCTGCGCGTCTTGTCGTCAAGCTTGCGCGCAGGCGATGGCGAAGCTGTGGCATCGGCTGCCTTGCGCTCGATCTGTAAGCGGTATTGGAAGGCGTCGCCGCGGAAGTACAGGTATTCGAAGTCCAGCGGCGTGCGGTCGGCGCGATGCGTCAAGCGCTGCAGGCGCAGCAACGCTGTGCCTTCCGGCACGCGCAGCGCATGCGCCAGGGTGACATCGGCCAGCAAGGCGTCAATTTGCAAATCGGCATGGCCCAGTGCTATGCCGTAGTCATTCTCCAGGATCAGAAAGATGTCCCGTGTCGCCAGGTCTTCCTTGCGCAAACGTTCACCGATTTCCTGCGGTAAATAAGTAATCTCAAGGGAAACCGGTTCGCGATTCAAAAAACGGATGCGCTTGATTTCGGTGACCGGCGCGGCGGCGCTCAACCCGAATTGCTGCGCCACCTTGGACGGCGCATCGACGATTTTGTGGCTGGTTACCTGATTGTAGATTTCATACCCCATGCGCGACATCGCTTCTGCAAAACCTTCCAGCTGCGTCAGTTGCTGGAAAGCTTTCGGCTTCGATACGAAGCTGCCCTTACCGGGAATCTTGAAGATCACGCCTTCCTTCTGGAGATCGCTTAATGCCTGGCGGATAGTGATGCGACTGACGCCGAAAATCGCGCTCATCTCACTTTCCGCAGGCAATTGGGCATGCGGCGCGTAACTGCCGTCCAGTATGCGTTCCCGCAAATTCTCCTTGACCTGGGTATACAAGGGAACCGGCGACAGCTCCAGCGTACGAAAATTTTTCATGATGCATTCCCACCTGTTATGACAGGTTATGTCGATAGCACTGGATGCTACGGAGAATGCCGTATGGCGTGAACGAATCTATTTACAGATGCTTATGCGAAATTCCAGCTACCGCTACCTATGCGCGGAGCGGCAGCGTTTTTTTCGCTGCTTGAAAAGATATCTATTTTGCAAGCACTTTCGTCGCAGCGACCTACGTGATATAAGTTGGATGCCAGCTTGCTTGTCGGAATTTGTTTTCGGCTGTAAATTTGTGAACTGACGTACCGCCAATAAGTGACAGTGGCGGAAATGACGGAACCATCACACGGTTGGGGATGCATATGGACATGAGCGCAACAATCGGCATGCGGCCAGAGCCAATCCGCCGCGTGACCAAAATTTATGCGGCGTTCCTGCTTGCCGCCTTCGCACTATCTCCCGCTGCTCTGATTGCCTACCTGTATTTCTTCCAGGATCCGGCGCTTAAGTTCGACAATCACCTGTTCCATGAAATTGCCATTGCTGCTGCCACCCTTGAAGGTCTTTTTATTACCTATGTGAGTTGGCGCTGCTATCGGTCGTCCGGCGAACCGATGCTGCGCTGGCTGACCTTGGGTTTTCTCGGGTTTACCCTGATCTATGCCCCGCATGGCGCGTTTACCGGCATGGCGCATCACAATATCTGGCTATTCCTGCTGTACGGTCCGGCATCCCGCCTGGCGATGGCGATCCTGCTGCTGATTGGCTTGCTGTCGTTCAACCTGGAAGCGGACACGCCTGAACAACGCGTCAATCCGCGCTCATGGCTGATATGGGTAGCGGTGTTCCTGCTGATCGATATCGCGGTTGCAATTCTCGCCTACTCGCCAATTGCCGGTAATCCGGCGGTACGCCTGACGATGGAAGGCGGTGCGTTGTTCTTTTCCGCAGTCAACATCACTATCATGCTTGCCGGGCGCATCCGCTCGCCGCTGATGACGATTTTCGGCATTTCGATCGCCTTGTTCGGCTTGTCATCGCTGGCCTTCATCCTTGGCCGCCCGTGGAATCATATGTGGTGGCTGGCCCATGCCATCTTTGCCGGCGGCTTTTTCTTCCTCAGCTACGGCATCATCCAGGCATTCCACACCACCCGCTCATTCTCCAATATCTACAATCAGGAAGAAATGGTGAATCGCCTGGCGATGTCGATGGTGAGGACAGAAAACGCGTTGCAAGAATTGAAGCATAGCAACCAGATGCTAGAGCATCTGGCATCCACCGATCCTTTGACCGGCGCTTCCAACCGGCGTCATTTTATCGAACGCGTAGAGGCTGAAATCGCCAGGGCAAAACGGGACAATCTATCGTTTTCCCTGTTGGCTCTCGACCTGGATAATTTCAAGGCCATCAACGATCATTACGGCCATCAGGTGGGCGACGAAGTGTTGCAGGGCTTCGTGCAGAAATGTCTGGAAGAGATCCGCCCTTATGACGGTGTGGCGCGCATGGGTGGCGAGGAGTTCATGATTTTACTGCCCCAGGCAACGCTCGAGGTGGCAATGGCAATTGGCGAACGTATCCGGTCGGCCACGGAAAACACCGCGTTTACCAGCATCGCCGTGCCGAAAGTGATACTCACGGTGAGTATTGGCGTTTCGCAGTTCGGCCACGATGGCAATACCATCGATACGATTTTCCGTGCCGCGGACGAGCGTCTTTATCGCGCAAAAGACCATGGCCGTAACTGCGTGGTTACGACATGAGATGTTACTAGTGCAGGCTTGACCTGATATTTGCTGTATGTGGTTTTGCCACGGGTGAAAACCCGGAAAGCCTCAGACCACTCAAGGTACGAGGCTTCCACTATATTCATTTTTTTTGCACTGCCCAGTTTCCCTCAGCCGTTTTGCAAGCTGGTATCGACAAAGTCTGATCCTGGCCTTTTGCATGAAGCGCAATATGTATTCTGCGACAGATCCTGGCATCTGTCTTGACCGTGTCCGCAGCACTCAACTCAGCCTGAATAGCCACAGAATTACCGAGACCTTCATTGGTCCATTGCTGCTCCTCGCCATCCCCTTTATTGGTCAGAACACTATCGACAGCTGCGACGAGCGATGTCTTGTCTTTCGGTTTCAGATAGGTCATCGGCGTGTCATTCAAAAACCGCAGGTTTGCAGCATGCGAGGCGGTAATTAAACAACCGGCTAAAACGACACTCGCTAAAAACGGCAGTTGCTTACGCATTTTGATTTCTCCATATAGCATATTAGGCGATGAATTATTGCATATAATTCATCGGGGCGAGATGCCAAGTGGACGGATCAAACTGCCTTTTCAGTAATGCGAACGTGTGCATCGGCGATATGGAATCCATACTTTTCGATGTCGTGTAGTGAAAACTCCTGAGTCCGCTTTGGAAAGGTAGCGACTGAACTTGTACAGATCAACCGGCGCCGGTGTTGCGATATTTGCCTATGCCTATCCCGAAAATACTGGTTTGATGAGTCTTGCTTTTCACTATCCGCAGCTTTTTGCCGGGATCCAATAACGTAAACCGCTCTCTGATGTCAGCTTCGCTTGGCAGCGAATTTGCGCGCCACCTGATGATATCGATGCCGGCCTTTTTCAACGCCTTGTACTTTTGCTCATCTTCTTTACTGAGGGTCTTGTTGTTATGATTCTTGGTATCTATTTCAATTACCGCAACCACGTCACTGGCTTTATCGCAAATCACGAAATCCAGATTCTTCGATGTCAGGGTATCCAGGCCGCCGCTATCTTTGGTGCCCAGGCAACGGCTCAAGCCGACTTGTGCCAGCACCATGTAATCCGGCAGCGCGCCGACCAGCCGCCAGTACATGACTTGGTCATTGTTCGACAAAGGCTTTTTCTTGATGTATTCACGACGCTTCTGCTGGGTCGCCTGCTTCTCCCGAGTTAGCACGGCGATAACCGCCATGACAATGATCGTGAGCACCGTCAGTGCAATGATTGCTTTCATTATTATGTCCCCCTGGTTGAATGCAGCGGCCATTATATTTCCATATGGAAATATAATGAAGCCAAAAATGCGATGCTAACAGTGGGTTTGCTCTAATCGCGGACACAAACCAGGCATGCCCGGGGACTGGGCGGAGGAAGGGGGCGCAAGATGTCGGTCTTGCCCTTTAAACCCTGTCGGCCCGCTGAATCCGGCTGACAGTATCAGGCTGAACTGTTACTCGCTTAATCCGAAAATCGCGTCGTAGCCGTTCTTGGCGCGATCGGCTTCGTCCAATTCATTGGTCAAGCCCAGGTCTTCCAACTCTTCCGATGCATTGACGAACTGCTTATCGCTGGAAGCGCCGATAACGCGGTAGATTTCTTGCTTTGCATTGCGGATGCCGAGCAATATCTGCTCTTGCCGGACAACGTTCAACTCTACCGTCTTGATCAGCAGGTTGGTCATGATATCGTGATCGAATTCGGGGATATCCTTATCTCCGACTAGTGCTGTTTTCAATCTGTTCCTCTTGTATTCATTGATAAATATTGCTGCAGTTGCGATTGCTGCAGGTGTGCGATTTTACTAGGTCTGGCGTTTTGCCGTCATCACATCCTGCGAAGCGCCTGATCACCATGTGACCAGGCCTCGCGGAGCGGGTTCCTGCGAATTCTTGCTTATTCCTGATGGTAGCGCGTCACCAGTTCGACTTCGCTCCTGGAACCGAGGAAGACCGGCACACGCTGATGCAATTTCTCCGGCTGGATATCCAGGATCGCCTGCTTGCCGTCAGTGGCGGCGCCACCGGCTTGCTCGACGATGAAAGCCATCGGGTTGGCTTCGTACATCAGGCGCAACTTGCCTGGCTTGTCCGGTTCACGCGCATCGGCCGGGTACATGAAGATGCCGCCGCGATTCAGAATACGATGGACGTCAGCGACCATCGATGCGATCCAGCGCATGTTGAAGTCTTTTTGACGCGGACCGGTGCTGCCGGCCAGCATTTCGTTGACGTAACGCGTGACCGGCGCATGCCAGTGGCGAGCATTGGATGAGTTAATCGCAAATTCCTTGGTCTCGGCCGGGATTTGCATGTCGCGCTGGGTCAATACCCACGAACCCATCTCACGATCCAGGGTAAAGCAATGCACGCCGTTACCGGTAGTCAGCACCAGCATGGTTTGCGGGCCGTACACAGCGTAGCCGGCAGCAACCTGCTTGCGGCCTGACTGCATGAAATCCTGCTCAGTCGGCGAACTCATGCCATCCGGTGCTTTCAGCACCGAGAAAATGGTGCCGATAGAGACATTGACGTCGATATTGCTGGAGCCGTCGAGCGGGTCGAACAACAGCAGGTATTCGCCTTGCGGATAACGGTTTGGAATCGGATGGATGGATTCCATTTCTTCCGAAGCCATGGCGGCCAGGTGACCGCCCCATTCATTGGCTTCCAGCAGGATTTCATTGGAAATGATATCCAGTTTTTTCTGCACTTCTCCTTGCACGTTCTCGCTGTCAGCGCTGCCCAGCACTTCACCCAGTGCGCCTTTGCCGACGGCATGGCTGATGGTTTTGCAGGCGCGGCCGACCACTTCGATCAGCAGGCGCAGTTCTGCCGGAATGCTGTTGTGCAGACGTTGCTGCTCGATCAAATGCTGGGTAAGACTGATACGTTTCATATTGCTCTTTCTTTATTGTGGCTCTTCACTGTCTGGTCACTATCAGCCGCGGAAAAACCCGCGACTGAAAATAAAACTTGCAGTGAAATCAAAAACTCAATTGGCTAGCGCTTTGCCGATGACTTCAAGTACATCCTTCGATAAGTTCGGTGCCGCTGCGACGCGTTGCAAAGCGGTGCGCATTTTTTCCTGCAGCGCCGGCGCATATTTGCGCCAGCGATCCAGGCTGCGCGCCAGGCGTGCCGCAACTTGCGGATTGACACCGTTAAGTGCGATCACCTGGTCTGCCCAGAATTCGTAACCGCTGCCGTCGACCGCATGGAAATTGACCGGATTGCCGCTGCAGAAACTGAAAATCAAGCTGCGCGCACGATTCGGGTTTTTCAGCGTGAAGGCTGGATGTTCCGACAAAGTGCGGATCGCCGCAACATCGGCAGTGTAAGCCGTAGCCTGCAGGGCGAACCACTTGTCGATGACCAGCGCTTCCTGTTCGAAATCCTTATAGAATTTTTCCAGGGCTGCGGCCTTCCCCGGCGCGCTGCTGTTGGTCAGCGCGACCAGTGCGGCCAGGCGGTCGGTCATGTTGTTGGCGTTATCATATTGCTGCTGCGCCAGCGCATGCGCATCGGCATCGTCGGCCTGGATCAGATACGCCAGCGCTACGTTCTTCAACGCGCGCTTGCCGGACGCTTCTGCGTCAGGGCTGTAAGCACCTGGAGTCTGATTCGCGTGATATGCCGCCAGCAGGTCATCCTTGAGCGCCAGGCCCAGTTTGCCGCGCAGGTATTGACGCGACCGGTGGATCGCTTGCGGGTCGATCACT
>Ga0182007_10000602_pt1 | contig 21070 bp, 10 predicted proteins | sample Sormic07211113_1_FD_123023 | JGI IMG/M metagenome (GOLD analysis project Ga0182007, IMG submission 123023) | Rhizosphere microbial communities from Sorghum bicolor, Mead, Nebraska, USA - 072115-113_1 MetaG | ecosystem: Host-associated > Plants > Roots > Rhizosphere | place: USA: Nebraska... | reverse complement strand
ACGCCGATGCGTTCGTGTCTCACCGGCTCTCGCAGGTAAGACTCGCGCTAAACGACAGCCCCGGTGCTCTGATCCTCATCAATGCCGCCATTCGGAACCTCAAGGAGGACCAGCAAAAGTACCTGGGCACATTCTTAGCTCACCGTTTTAAGGTTCGAAATGCTCAAGCGGATCCAGACGCCGTTGCAGATCTTGATAAAGCTATCGCCCTGACCCCGCCCGGAAAATATCGCAGCTCCCTGGAGCGACAACGGGGGAAAAACGGGCAAGCAGCCCCCTCTGCTGAGAGCTAGGAGACCAACCGCCTGAATCGCAACGACCGTAGCTAACAAGGCAAGATTATTGGGACAGCCACAGCTCGCTGACTGCCCCGGTTTCTTGTGAAACTCGGGCCCCGCTATAAAAGTCGGCGTGAACATCGATCAGACAAAAGCCGTACTCAAGGCCGTCAGTGGTATGGACCAAGGCGATCTTGATTCGACATCTTCCGTATGTGGGGAACATGCTGCACGAAAAATGGGATTGGGCACTACTGGATTCGTTGCTGATGAAGTCTTTCGCTTCAATCTCGCTCGATATTTCTACCGCAGTATTTTTTGCCCAGAGACAGTCCGCGAGCTGAATTTAAGCTAGTTGCGGCCTATTGGATTGGTGGGCCAGCACAATACAAGCGCTTGATCATTACGTATCACTCTGAAGGAGCAGCGATGTCTTTTGCGAAACGTTCGACCGTTGTAGTGCAGGGCCGCCTAGCCATGCGCCATCAACGTCTGGCCTTGGCCCGAGAAGGCCGCCATGGCGTCCAAGTGATGACTTTTGAGCAGTTGGCGGTTCGACTGGCAGGTGGATTCATCTGCCCGATAGACGACGAAAGCTTGCGCGCGGCCATTCAAATGGCCCTACCCTGTGTAGGCTTGGGTGAACTGGACAGCATCAAAACGCTTCCCGGGATGACTAACGCAGCGACGGAAACATTGCGTAAAGCTTGGTATGCAGGGATCGAGTTTGACACGCGCGCGGCCGAACATCCCCGGTTGGATGCCATCGCTCGCCTGGAAGCAGCAGTACTCGATCAACTACCTGCGGCGGCGCTGCGCCCGCTAGATATCGCTGCCGCCGCCCAGAATCGTATTGCTCATGCCGCAGTAGTCCTCGGCGAGGTGGTTATTGAAGGCTTGAGCGACCTACCTCCCTGCTGGCGGCGGCTACTCATAGCACTGGCCCAAAACGTTTCGGTACAGTGGAACTTCGGTCCGAGACCAGTGCCCGATTGGTTGGATGGCAGTGCAGTCAGCGTTCAACAGGCACCCGCGCAAACACCTGCAATCTGCGCAGTTAGCGCGGCAACGACCTACCACGAGTCCATTGAGGCGATGCGGTGGGTGCGAAAACTGCTCGTATCTGGTGTGCCTCCCTCCGAGATCGCGATCGCCGCCTCGTCCACCACCGAATACGATGAACACTTCCTGGCTTTGCGCGCTGATGCCAACCTCGATCTGCATTTCGTTCACGGAATCAAGACCGTCAGTACTCGTGAAGGCCAAGCAGCGGCTGCATTAGCCGATATCGTGGTCTACGGCCTGTCGCAGTCGCGTGTCCGCCGCCTGGCATCTCTTTGCCGTGATTCGGCAGCCTGGGAATCGCTACCCAAAGGCTGGCAACGCATCCTGCCAAACGACGCGCCACTTCTGAAAGTGAAGTCGTGGGAGCAACTTTTTTCGCGCCTGGAGGCCAGCGCCTGGGTGGATGGTCAGGACCATACACCTACATTGCGTACCAGTATTGAACTGCTGAGCCAAGGCCCCGAAGCGGCCACGCAGCTCGGGAAAATGTTTCTCAAAGGACGCGCGTTGACCATATGGAACAAGGCGCTTCAGGCCGGGCCGGCGGTGTCCATCGACCAAACCCTGGAAACCTTGAAGCAGGATGATGGGCTAGATGCCTGCATATCGATCGCCTGGATGCCTGCCAGCACCCTAGCTGCGTCGCCACGACGTTACGTACGTTTGATAGGTCTGAACGCGTCCCAGTGGCCGCGTGCTCTGGACGAGGATCGGCTGATCCCGACCCATGTCATTCCCACATCGCTGCTCGATCCACTGTCGCTCAATCTCGCTGATCGTCGAGACTTCGAGATCATCCTGGCCAGCACCGACGGAGAAGTCGTGCTGTCCCGCGCACGCAGAGACAAGGACGGACGGTTGCTAGGACGAAGTCCGCTGCTCGGTTCGCAGCCCGAGGACGCCTATTTGCGCCGCCACGCCGTACCTGAGCATGCTTACAGCGAGACCGACCGGCTCATGGCGCGCCCGAACGAGCTACAGGCACAACCACAAGCGTTGAGCGCGCAGCGTTGCTGGAACAATTGGAGAAGCACGGCCATAACCGCTCATGACGGCCTTGTTCGGGCCAAGCACCCCTTGATCGATGCGATCCTCGATCATACCCAATCGGCCAGTTCACTTCGCCATTTGCTTCGCAATCCGATTGGTTTCGTATGGGCCTATGGATTGGGCTGGCGCGCCCCACAAAGCGCTAGCGAGCCTTTGGTGCTCGATGGTGCACAGAACGGCAACCTGGTCCACGAAATTCTCGAGAAGGCCTTGCTCATCATCGAAAAATCAGACGGCCTGGCGAATGCCCCTGAGACCTTGATCGAAACCGCAGTTGCCACCGCGTTGGCTGATGTTGCCGCTCAATGGGAAACCGAACACCCAGTGCCTCCCCTAATTATCTGGGAACGTACGCTGGAAGCTGCTCGCACGATGGCAAATTGGGCACTGAGTGAACGCGAAGGAGTGCCGTCGGATTCTCGTGCCTATGCCGAAGTGCCCTTCGGCGGCTCAAGCTCTGAGCCTTCAGTAACAGCGCCCTGGAACACCGCCGAATCAGTGCCAATTCCTCGTACGGGGTTCAATATCACCGGCTACATCGATCGACTGGACCTATCCGCTGATGGAGCTAAAGCATTTGTTCGCGACTACAAGACCGGCCGCAAGCCAAAGGATGAAATAGCGCTGGATGGCGGGCGCGAACTACAGCGCTGCCTTTACTCCTTTGCGGTAAAGGCATTGTTAGGGGATCAGGTTGCGGTGAGCGCTTCACTGCTTTATCCGCGTGATAAGACCAGTCTTCACCTCGCTGACTCCCAAGACGTAATGAACAGACTCACCGACTATCTCCAGGCGGCAAGGACAAGCCTGGTGAGTGGCGTGGCGGTACCGGGCACTGACGCGGGCATCAACTATGACGAGCTCGCGTTCGCATTGCCCGCCAATGCAAGCGCCACTTACTGCAAACGCAAACTACCGGCCGCAACGGAAGCATTGGGCGAAGCCGCCAATATCTGGGAGGAAAAATGATGAGCGCGCTAACCAGGGTTCTCAAGGATGACAATGCGCGCTGGCAGGCGATAAGCCAGCACGATCGCTCGTTTCTAGTGGAGGCCGGAGCAGGCTCCGGCAAGACTGCTGTTATGGCCGGGCGCATCGCGCTGATGCTGGCCGATGGCATTCGTCCGAGCAATATTGCTGCGGTGACCTTCACCGAGCTCGCCGCCAGCGAGCTGCTGGTGCGCGTACGTAACTTCGTTTCCGAGCTTTGCTCCAGTGTCATCTCAGCCGAACTTCGCGTTGCGCTCCCCAATGGGTTGTCCGAGGCGCAGCTCGAAAACCTTCACACCGCCCGCGCCGCAATTGATGAAATCACATGCTCAACAATTCATGGCTTCTGCCAGCGCTTGATCAAACCCTACCCGGTTGAAGCTAACCTCGATCCGGGCGCTGTTGTCATGGACGCCCAAGCGGCTGAACGTAAATTCAATGGGATCGTAGATGACTGGCTGCGAGAGACGCTGAATACCAACAGAAGCAGCGTTATCGCCGAGATGGTGATGCATAGCCCTGATGAGACCCTGACACTCATCCACCTTGTCGCCGACAAACTGCGCCAGCACCGTGGGGTTTCGGCTCCCGCTGCGGCCCCTATCCAGCTCGCTCAAATAGCACTCCAACGCGCAGCCGCAAACTTTGTAGCCTTCACCAGCAGCACGAGTGCGCATGAACCTGAAACTGTGATTAAAGCCTCACAATTGGCAGAGCTTGCAGCCGAACTAAGCGCAGGCGCATCACTGGAGACGTCTACGGGGACGGTTCGGGCTTTGGCGCTACGCCCCCACCAGGAACTTTGTACCCAAGCGGGCGATTTCAAAGCCTATAAATTCAAAGGAAAATGGGAGACAGCTGCCAAGCTGGCAGGCTTGTCGAAGGCAGAGGGTGCTCAGCTCAACGATCAGGCACAAGCTCACTATGAGGCGTGCCGCCAAGCATGGACTGAGGTACAGCAATCGGCTGCTGCTCAAGCCTTGGCAGCCGTGATCGAAGAAACTCAACAGGCCGTAGATAAATACGGTGAGTACAAACGTTCCACTGCGAGGCTTGATTACGACGATCTGATCTATACAGCGCGCGATTTGTTGCGCGATCATCCCGAGGTGTGCAGTGCATTAGGGCAACGCTTTGTACATGTACTGGTCGACGAATTCCAGGACACCGATCAGCTTCAGGCAGAGATCTTCTGGCGGCTTTGTGGAACGCCGAGCAGTACGCCTGACGACTGGACAACGTTCCAGATCCGCCCTGGCGCGCTCTTTCTGGTGGGGGACCCCAAGCAGGCCATTTATCGATTCCGCGGCGCCGATGTCAGCGCCTATGTGCAGGCTCGCGAGGCATTCAAGGAGCAGGCCCCAGACAGCCTACTCACTATCAGCACCAACTTCCGCTCATGCTCGTCGATCCTCACTTACGTCAATGAGCGCTTCCAGGGCATCTTATCGTCACCCGGGCAACCCGGCTTCACCGCGCTTGAGGCTTTTCATGGCGAGCGTGAAACGCCCTGCGTTGCTGCACTGAATATTGCTGCTGCAGGTGCCGACGGCAAGTCCAGCTCCGAACAACAACGCGATGCAGAAGCCGAAGCCGTCGCCGATCTCTGTGCGCGCCTGATCGGCAGCCAACCAGTCGCAGACCGCCATGGGACCGCCACCCGACCCTGCCAGCCTGGAGACATCGCTCTCCTCGCGCCCACCGGGACTGATCTGTGGCGTTACGAACAAGCGCTAGAGCAGCGCGGGATACCGGTGGCTACGCAGGCCGGCAAAGGACTCTATCGGCGTCAAGAAATTCAAGATTTGATCGCGCTAACCCGAGTGCTAGCCGACCGGCGCGATACGCTAGCACTAGGCTCGCTGCTGCGTGGCCCGCTGGTCGGGTTGAGCGAGGAAGAACTTCTGGATGTGGTGTGGGCGCTGCCACGAAATGCAGATACACCGGAGCGACTTCCCTCCCTGGATCTGAGCACTGGGAGCGCAGACGTCACTCATCCACTGGCCCGTGAGATTATCGAAAAGCTGCAATCACTCAATCGGCGGGCGAATTCAACCACACCCCATGCACTGTTATCCCAGGCCGTGGATATGCTGCAGGTGCGCCCCTTGCTATTGCAGCGCCATGGGGCCCAAGCCGAACGAGCCCTAGCCAATATTGACCTTTATTTAAGCTTTTCGACTACCTATGCAGGCGCCGGCTTACGCGCCTTCTCTGAAGCGATGACCGCAGCCTGGGAAGATGAGACCCGGGCCGTGGAAGGCCGCCCAGATGCCCAGGAAGAAGCAGTTGCGCTGGTGACGATGCACGCCGCAAAAGGCTTGGAGTGGCCCATTGTAATTCCCATCAACACAATGACCCAGATCATGTCGGCAAGCGGTGCCATAGTTGATCGACATAGCGACACCCTCTATTGCAAGGTGCTGAAAATTGCACCGGCGGGTTATGAAGCGGCTATGGATAAAGAGAAAGAGGAACTTGAACGCGAGCGTATCCGACTGTGGTACGTAGCGGCGACGCGTGCTCGAGAATTGCTGGTACTTACGCGTCACGACACAGTTCCTTCGAAATCTGCATGGGCCAGTCTGCTCGACCTGGACCTAGCGAACCTTCCGGAACCTCACCTCGCGGATTGGCCAGCGCATGCCGTTGTTACGAATGGGCTAGACAGCAACTACCAGACCCGCGAAAGGTTTGCTAGGGAAGCTGAAGCCATTGCTGCGAGCCAGCCGCAGCTGTGTTGGCTTGCACCGAGTCGCAATGAAGGAACCGGTGGAGCTGTACTTGAAGAGGAAACGATAGAAATTTGGACAGGCACCTTCGATGATCAAACGCACGATTTGGAAACGTCGCCACAGGTGCAAGGCGGCCGCGAACGTGGGCTTATTCTACACAAGCTTATGGAGGAAGTGCTGACTGGCGAAACCGATGCGCAGCTGGTGTCGCTCATTGATCGCGCTCGTGAACTGATCCTGGCACTTGGACAGACGCCTGTCGCCGACCCAGCCACAGGTCTTGCCGCTGAGGAGCTGGCTAGTTGTGTAACCAGGACGCTGGAGCTACCCGAGGTCGCCGCTCTGCGGAAATTTCTACATCCAGAATTCGTGATCTATTCAGCGAAGGCCGAAGACGGGCAGGAAACTGCTACCGTCGGTATCGCTGACGCGCTGACATTTACGGAGTCTGGATTACCGGACGTCGTAGTGGACTGGAAAAGTGATGTAGACCCTGCACCTGGCGCGCTCAAGCACTATCAGGAACAAGTACAGACCTACCTTGATATTACCCACGCCATGCGCGGAATGATCGTATTCATGAGTACTGGCCGTGTCGTTGAGGTACGGCCCACAAAGGCTCTCGTGGATTCAATCCTGTAACGCTTCAACGAAAAGTCGCCCTTCGACTGGCGTGAAGACGGTCGCTGTAGTGACTCCAGCCGACACCGTCCATCTTCCGCCACACGACCTCCGTGAAAGATTCCCCCGGGGGATGTGGAGCAGGGCTCATCTACCCAGACAGGTGCTCTGAGCCCTTGCGAAACATATAAGTTCGGGACGTGGGATTTAACCTGTCAGGCCAGAATGCCCAGTTAAGGGTACACGGACCTGAAGACTCTAGATCAATGCTTCATAAATCGATCGGACCGGTCTGTTCTGACGGAGTTCTGCACCGCAACCTGAATCCCCCGCCTCCACGAAAACGCGAGGCTGTTTGGGGCGCTGGCACTTCGTAGTGTGGAAAGACCGCTGTGGTCCTCTCGAACGAAATGATAAGGTTGACGCAAACCGATACGCATCCTTCAATCCCCGCCAGCGAGGTATGGCCTTGTACGCCAAGTCCCTTCACATCTATGACTTCAAATGCTACGGCAAGGCGGTGCTCGATCTCCAGTATCCCACCCGGGTCGGCAAGGATTTCTCAGAGCTGAAGAACGTCAACCTGATCCTGGGCGACAATGGCGGCGGCAAGTCTTCAATACTCCGTGCTATAGCGATTGCTGCCCTTGCACCGGCACTACTGGAATCAGGTTTCGTACCCTATCGGCTGGTTCGCAGGGCGAAGCCCGACACGCCCGCCGTGGAACGATGCCTGCTGAAGATCGAGGCCATCGGTACACTCGATGAATCATTCGAGTTGTCCGGCAATCGCAAGAAACCCGAGTTGCTCGCTCGGCTGGAAACCCGTGGCAGAGGTAGCCTCGACCGGCTTCACCTGGAAAGTACACCAGACTCCCCCATTGCCCGGTTGCTTGCAGACGACTATTCACCCGCATTCTTCGTCGTCGGTTATGGCGCAACGCGCAGGGTCGAGAGCGGCGAGTATTCCGAAAGCAGCGCCCGTCGCTCCCGCGGGCTGCGCTATAGACGCATTGCCGGGCTGTTCGAAGATCAGATGACGCTACGCCCGCTTCAGCTGTGGTTACCACGCCTGCGCAGCCGGGCACCCCACCGATATGATTCGGTAGTTGAGTTGCTCAATCGAGTACTGCCACCCGACATCCGCTTTACCGGTGAGCGCGATGAAGAGGACGAACAATACGTGTTCCTCTTCAATGACATTCCGACGCCTTTCAGCGCATTGTCCGATGGCTACAAGGCTTTCATCGGTTGGGTCAGTGACCTGATCGGACACTTGTGCGATGTGGTTCCTGCTGAACTGAACCTCGACGAGGTTCCAGGCATGGTGCTGGTCGACGAGATCGACCTGCACCTGCATCCGCAATGGCAACGCAGCGTTGTGCCGACACTGGCAGGCGCCTTTCCACACCTGCAGTTCCTCTTCACCTCGCACAGCCCGCTGGTCGCCAGCACCGTCAAGCGCGAAAACGTCTTCATCACCAACACGGCAGACGATGGCACCGCCACGATCAAACAACTCGAAGAACACGTCTTCGGCAGAAGCATGGAGCAACTGCTGCTGTCGGCCTACTTCGGTTTGCAGAGCACTCGACCGGACGCCTTCCAGGCCGAGGGCGAAGCACTGTTCCGCCAGGCGGCCGACGGTGATGCCAACGCAGCCCTTGACTTCCTGGCACGTCTGACTCATGCCGCCCCCCTGACCACCCCTTCCGTTTCCAGAAAGCCGGGGAAGCGCAAGGAATGATCAAATACGCCATCGCAGAGGCGAAACTGGTGGAGGCGATCGCCACCGTCGATCCACGCTGGGCAGCCAAGGCAGGCAGGCGAACCAAGCAGTTGGTCAGCCAAGGCCACTATGCCGAAAAGACGACGATCTGGAGCTTGGTCAAGCCCGTTTTCATGACGCTGCAACTCAACAAATGCGTATTTTGCGAGCGCCAGTTCGAAAGCCCGCTGTACGGGACCATCGAGTTCGATCTTGAACACTTTCGGCCGAAATCAACGGTAGTACCCTGGCCTGATCCTGAAAAACATCCGGGGCGAGCCTACCCTGCGCTCACCGGAACCGGGGCACAGAGCGGCTATTTCTGGCTAGCCTACGACCCGCTGAATTACGCAGCTTCCTGCAAGGTCTGCAATACCACGTTCAAGCTCAGCTACTTCCCTGTGGCCGCCGAGCGAGGGGCTGTGAACGCGTCGGTCACCGACCTGGCGCTCGAAAAGCCCTGGCTGTGCTACCCGATCGGCGACCAGGCCGAAGATCCGGAAACCCTGGTTACCTTTATTGCCACCATTGCTGTACCGACCCATGCTGACGGTCCCGTCAGATTGCGCGGGCAGATCATCATCGATTTCTTCGGTCTGAACGAACGCGAACAGTTGCACCGCGACCGGGCACGAATGATCAGCCTGTTCGGCCCGGCGCTTCTGGCCCGGGCCCAAGGCCACGCCAGTGCGTCGGATCTGGAACTGATCGCCTGTATGGAACAACCTAACCTGCCACACGCCGGCTGCCTGCGCGCCTACAAGCGTCTATGGGCGACGGATGCTGCACTGGCGCAACAGATTTTCGAGCAGTGCCGGCTGTATATGCTGAGCGAGCACGGCACCCTGCCACCCGCCATTGATTGATAGAGGATGCATTAGGGACGATGTTGGAAATCACTGCAGAGGATATAACCCAGCTCAATGATGAAGAACTGCGAAAGCTGGTAGGCGGCCTCTGTGAGGCGGAGTTGAGGGTGAAAGGACTATCGACCAGTCATGTGCGATTCGGCGGTGACCAGAACGCCAGCGACGGCGGCCTGGACGTTGTCGTCAGGCTGCCTTCGGAGCATCGGATCGATGGTTTCATCCCCCGTAACTGCACGGGCATTCAGGTCAAGAAGTCTGCCATGCCCCCCGCTGCCATTCTTGAGGAAATGAAGCCAGCACCCGAAAACGAGTTGCGCCCCATCATCAGCGAGCTGGCCGCAGAAGGGGGTGCATATATCATCCTCAGCGGTGAGGATTCGACCACCGAGTCGAGGTTACGCAAACGCCACGCCAAGATGACCGAAGCACTGGAAGGCTGCCCGCACGCCGACAAGCTCCATCTAAATTTCTACGACCGCGACCATGTGGCGAACTGGGTGAACAATCATCCGGGCATGGTGCTTTGGGTGCGAAACAGAGTAGGCAGGCCTCTCACAGGCTGGAGAGACTGTGCCATGGAGTCCTGGCCCAGTCAGGAAGGCGCTGTGGCTTACGTCTGCGACGATCAGGACGCACTACACAAAGATCACCAGGGAAGACGGCTTTCTATCATGGAGCTCATTGATACCGTTCGTAACCTCCTGGCCGAACCTGGAAATGCCATCCGCTTGCTGGGCCTCGCCGGTATCGGCAAAACCCGGCTTGTACAGGCACTGTTTGACAAGGCGATCGGAAACAACCCCCTTGACCCTGCCAAGGCGATGTACGCCGACAACGCCAACCAGCCCAATCCTCCGCCTATTGAGGTGGCGCTGCGTTTCGGCGTCGAGAAACGTCCTGCGATCCTGATCGTTGATAACTGCCCGGCAGAGCTCCACCAACGCCTGGCTGAACAGGTCCAGAGAAAAGGCAGTAGCGTCAGCGTACTGACTGTAGAACATGACATTCGCGACGGTGACGCCGAGACGGGCAGCTACTTCCTGTTGAACCCGGCCCAGCCGTTTGTGATTGCACATCTTGTCCATCAGACCAACCCTAAACTGTCGGACATCAACATCCGTCAGATCTGCGATTTTGCCGGAGGGAACGCCCGCATTGCGCTGATGCTCGCCAGACATGTCGACAGCAATACACCTCTCGCCACGCTGGGAGATGACCATTTGCTGCGCCGCATGCTCCTGCAGGGCGACGACCGGAATGACGATCTGTTCGATGTCGCGAAGTATTGTTCACTGGTCTACTCATTCGATATTGCGGATTCGGTCGAAAACGACAGCCAGTCGGAAGTCGAGGTGCTGGCGAAAATCGCGGGCATCCGTAGTAACCGCTTCAGGGCCAAGCTCGCCAGCCTGCACCAACGAAACATCCTCCAGCAACGTGGCCGTTGGAGAGCGATGTTGCCACCCGCCATCGCCAACCGGTTGGCGACACTGGCCTTGGAAGAGCTTCCTACCCGTGATCTGCTTGCACAATTGACCGGGGATGCGCCCATCCGCCTGCTGAAGTCCTTTGCACACCGCATGGGCTATCTACATGGTTCCGAGTCGGCGCAGCGTATTGCAAAGAGCTGGCTTGAACCTGGCGGATTGTTAGCAGACCCGTCCAGTCTGGGTGCTGATCACATCGACATGCTTTTGTACATCGCGCCGCTGGTGCCCAAACAGGCGTATGCGCTTGTTGAAAAAGCCATAACGACGGGAAAATCCGCACTTTTACACAGAAAACAAGATCTCTGTCAGTTGCTGCACTTCCTGGCGCGCGAACCCGAGCACTTCGCAATGGCGCTGGGTATGCTGGCAATACTGATTGAGCTCGATCCGCCTGCATTCGGCAACGACCCTGTCCGCGATGTCATACATGCCTTGTTCTCCATCGCCTGGTCCGGCACCAAAGCCCCGCTGCAAGAACGCATGAGTACCGCCAAGTGGCTACTGGAGGCGTCGGACCCTAAATTGCAGGAGACGGGGTATACCGCATTGTGCGGCCTGCTCGAAACTCGTTACTTCAAGGTCATTGGTGGTTACTTCGGCGGGGGGGCACCGTACGACACGAGCACTCAGCCGCAGACTATGGAAGATCTCGCAAGTTGGCTCACCAGCGTGCTCGACTTCGCCCTCCCCCTCGCCCGTTCCAAGGCGGCCAGCAGCGCCCAGGTTCGCAAAGCCATTGCCGAGCAGTCCCAGGGTCTATGGCTTATCGAACCGGTGTCAGTGGTTTTGCAAAAATTCTACGAGGCCGTGGCGGAGGAAGGGTTCTGGGAGGATGGCTGGCACTCGATCAGAAAGACGCTGGCTGAAGACGGATCGCCACTGCCACCCGAGCTATTGTTGCGGCTTGAATCTCTGGAACGCCTGCTCTCCCCCACAAGCTTGACTGACCGGGCCCTGCAGATCGTGGATTCAAAAGGTATCAGCGACACCGACTGGGAGGCGATGAGCAGCGAAGCACAGTTGGCGTATGTCAGCTCTGTGCAATCCGTTGCCCAGGCACTGCTCGAAGATTTCGAGACACTGCGCAGGCTGTTACCAGCCCTACACCAAGGTAGTAGGGGTACCGAGGCTTTAGGTGCGTACCTGGCTCATCATGCCTGCGACCCGATCTCCTTGTGGGATGGAATTGTTTCGGCTCTCCCTAGCGAACAAGTTACGCCGCACCTGATCAGATCGTTCGTTGAAACACTTGAGGACAGGGATCCATCACTTGCGCAAATCCTTCTGGACGGCACGCTGACTCAACCCCAACTGAGCGAATGGCTGCCTGTCCTTTACGGGGTGACCCGGCTCACAGACCGAACCATGCCGCGTCTGCATGCTGCTCTGGAAATTTCTCCGATAAGGGAATTTGGCTTTTTCGGTCTGAGTCACTTTTATGACAGCATCCCTTTCGAAGCACTGGACGGTTTCATTCTCGCCGTATTCGAACGTCCTAGCGGGGTGCCCGTTGCACTTGAACTGATTTCCTGTCGGCTAAAAAATTGGTCGCAGAAAGTGTCGCTGGAACGAGCCGAACAATGGGCACCGACGATCAGGAAAATACTGAAGCGTTACACTCTGCCTGAAGATCGTCGCTCCCGACTCGACGCGGATATGGAAAAGCTCCTGAAGATCGCCTGTGCCGCAGATGAAGGCCTGGAAATCGTCCAGCGACTGAGTCGTGACCTGCTGGTGCTAGTAAAGGCGCATGGTAAGGATATCTACGAGTATGGTGGGGTGTTGCAAGCTTTGATCACGGCTCAACCCTTAGTGGTGCTCCAGGAGTTTTTCGAGGGCGATCTTGCAACTCTGGACACAGCCAGAGACCTGATACAGCAATTCAGATACGTTCAGCGCGACGTTTTCAGGACTGTGCCATCTTCGATCCTGAAATCCTGGTGCGATGTAGCACCCGATGTGCGTTATCCATTGATTGCCAGCATGATCCACCTCCTGCACAAGACCAAACCGCACGAGCTTTACGAATGGAACGGCAATGCCATGCTGTTGCTGGACAACGCCCCGGACACCGAGGCGGTCCTTGAAGAGCTTTTCCATGCGCTGGATGCCCTGTGCCTTGAAGGCGACCTGCCAACCGTACTGCACACCCAACGAGAACTGGTCAGGAAGCTTGGCTGCAGCAGAATTTCCTCGCTGGGTCACTTCATCTTCAAGACTGAGCAACTCGACGAGTCGATCGCCACGTTCCGGGAGGTTCCTCACATCAGAGGGTTCGAGTAACAGCCTGCGTCAGAGGCTCTCACAGTTTCCTCTTTGGCCGAATCGCCACTGTCAGATCTGTCAGGTGACACGCGAGCCTCCGCCCTCGACACTGCCAGGAAACCGCCGCGCTGAGATTTCCGGCATCTTGCAGGGAGCTCAGTATGGAAAAGCCCGCCGTTATTCTCTTCGACCTCTACGGAACGCTGCTGTCATTCGACCAGCGAGGGTTGATCCGCCACCTGGCCAGAGCGTTGGGCTTACCTGCCAGCACCGTTTCCAGAGCGGTGTCGGGTGTCTAAGTGGCGCTATGCATCGGTGATAAACAAAAAGGTCTCAATAGTCCCATTCACCGTAGGGATCTTGCTCGTAACGCCAATCCCTGATGACGATATCGCCGTTTATAACTAGCGGCTCGACCTCAAAGGTGACACAGCCGATTTTGTGGGCCTCCAGAGTATCCGGGATATACACAAGACCAGACGGGAAAGGCCCATTGCCGATGATGGGGTTGTCTTCTGTCCTTTCCTGATAAGGAATGATGGCGAGCACACGTGAAAACAGAGCAATGTTGATCCCGTCCTGGTGCTGAACAGAGGCAAACATCACCCCATCAATAGGCGGCTCAACCTGCGTAGAAAGGTACTCTGCAATCACTTGGGTCAGTAAATATTCCTGTTCTTGATCAGGCGTGACCGGCGAACTGATTTTACTGTGCAAGGTGCGTAGAAACTGCCTTCGCTCCATGTTCGTTCGATACCCCGGATCAAAACAACTCATAGGCTGAGAATCGAAAATGTTCTCCAACACACCAAAATCGAGCACCCGGGCATCCCGTAGTAACTGAAACGCCCCCGTTAGCACCATACCGCCCACTGAGGGGCGCAACTCGGCGATGCACGTGTCTCGATCAAATGCGCCATAAAACACAGGAACGCCAACAGGATTCATTCTTCCTGCGCGCGCCTTTTCCTTGGGCGGTGCCGACAGTTCAGTTTCCGGGGACACAAGAATGCTTTTAGGATCCGATGACGGAGGGCAGTAGCGTCCTCGATACAGCTCCCAACCATCTTCTACTTCAAATAATCGCACCACCTCCTGACTGTTTTCATCTTTGAGGTGATGAATACCTTTAAACAACCAATCGAGGAACGCTTTACCGTGATCGTTAAAGAAACGACTGCGGTGCATCACACCACTTTTGAACTCTTGCCATTTTCCCTCGACGTCTGTCGGTCGGATACTGCGCCGCATGTACAACGCATCAGCCGCAAAACGTGGTTCAGCGCCGCGTTTCAAATCATAGTCAGAGCAAACTGTGAGCAACTCGACAATGGCAGCAGGGACGGAGCCTTCACTATCGCCGCACTCAAGTATTTCTGCGACGATGAGCGCCAAGGGGTGACCTGCGCGAATGTAGCGTCCCAGATCCCCAGCACCGCAAGTTCTGATGACCGGATCAGTCCCGTAGAAATTGTAAAGAATCTCTGCAATATCATCCGCTAAGGCCTCAATGGCTATGCAAGGCCGCACATGCTCACACACCGAACACTTGGCCATATCGCATTGATCACAAATACGCTGCCGAAGAAAGATATCCCCCACACAGCCATCACATACAACTTCTACGTTGCCTTTCACATCATGCCCCTTGAAAACTCCATCTGAGGACCACTATTTCTGAGCCGGATGCACCGCCTGCAGATGGTTGGAAAAACCTGCCTCAGTTTCACAACGCCAAGTCGCCCACAGCTTGCATCCCGTCTCGCCCCCCATGTCCAACTCAAACGCCAACCAGTTCCGGGCCGGCATCACATACCGATTAAAACCGGGGAACAACATCATCTCGACACAGTGCTGCACATCGATGGATTGGACTTTGCTGGCGGTATGGTTCAGCAACTGAAGAAAAAGCCGTTCGGCCACTCCAATCAACGAGGGATGCACCACACCTGACGAAGTAAATTGCTGAATCTGCGCCCAGTTCGATGTCGGTGGAATATCCCGACGATAGCAACTGCCCCAGGCCGCGACATGCACGTCCCCGGAAGCAATGGATACCCGCAACATTCTCTGCTCAGCAATATGGGTCAGCGATTCCAGGAGTCGCTTGCGCTCCCCCTCGTGATCCCCGTGCGACCAATGATCCTTAAGGTCATCAGCATTGCTGTCGAGTACATGATCCTGTCCAAACGTATCGAGTAACCCTTCAGCCAGGGATAATTTGGGGTGCGCGACCGGAACCGAGGACAGGAAGATCAAGTGCTGACATTTGCTTCCAGGATGAGCGGGCTTACCGTCACGCAGCGTGCTGAGCCAAGCCTGCATGGCAGTCCAGGTATCGGCCCCCATCACCTGGCTGCGTGAACGCTCAGTGCGCAAATCAGCGACAAACAACGATACCGGCCCCAAGTGATAGCCGAAACTAAAGCCCGGTTGACCATCCAGGAGCGGCAAGGCCAATAGATCCTCTTTTAATCGTGCACTCCATTGCATCGGCTCATACTGTGGATCCTGCTGAGAAACGTTTGCACGCTGGAGAATTTGCAACGGCGGCAAGTCATCAAGGGCATGCTGCAACTGAAACACCCAGAACGCCTTACGCGCATGACGCATCAACACCTGGAATAACTCACAGTGCTGCATGGCCGGGCTGTAGGACCCCCAACCGTCGAAGATGTCGTGGTCGTCCCACATCATCACCGTAGGGATTCTCGCCATCGCATCAGCTGCATCAAGATTCGGCTTGGAGTGACCCCAGTCACGCCGAGTATCAGGCAGCCAACGATTGGCATAGAGCCCGAAATAATAGGATTCGATCTCCTTCTCCAGCGCCACGCTCACCTTGAACGCCAACTGCTCCTTGCGCGACATTCCGACCCATTTCTTGAGAGGCTTCACATCCTCCCAGATCGAGTCAAAGTAAATCTGATCGCCCCCCATCAGCAGCAAGTGGAAGCGCTTCAACCCCTTGTCATGGATTCGTCCTTCGTGCCAAAGCTGCTCCTTGTCCAGCAAGTAACCCGCAGCACGCAAGTCACTGTCATGGTTGCAGATCAGGTCAGCCCAGACGGCGTTTTCAGGGCGCACTAACTTGCGCATTCCACTAGGATCCGAAAAGCCATTGCAAGAGACGTAGGCCATTCTTGGTGCATAGTCTTGACCGGGAATGGAGAACTGCCATTGCGGCCCTCCCTGCCCTACACCAAACTGAACCGTTCGCTCCTGCGCCTGCTGATCACAACTCAGGTCGTAGCGAAGGATGGTTTCCTTCGAACGCTCCAGTAAAACCTTCGGTGCGGGACAAGGCCGCCCTTCAATAGAAAGAGCTGGGAATGCTGAACCACTTACAATCCCGACTAACGCGGTCACCTGCCACTGCCCTGCTTTGCTGACGCCTCGAAAGGACAACACGGGCCCCACGGTAAAGAGTGCTTTAGACATCCCTGTTATCTCCCTTCCAGTTCGGCGGCAATAACTTTGACAATCTTGGCACGTGAAGCGGCTCTCTTGGCCAGAATCTGCGCTTCACCTGTTTGATCCAACCATTCCCTAAAACGCTGAAGCGCGTGGCGCGTTTGCGACGCGTCGCGACAGTTGGCCAGGAAGGCAAACTGTACTTTCTGTACATCATCAGCGACAAAAATACCGAAGGAACCGCTGACAACCGTAGCATCAGGAAAGCCTAGCAACGCAGTGGCCTGAGTCTCTGTCGCGCCACGGTGACAGGCGATTAAATGCAATGGCCCTTCTGCACCTTTCAACAGATCAGCATGCTCATGGTCACGTAGAAAAGGCTTACCCACCAGCTCACGCGCAGCAGCAACCGTGAACGCAGCCGGGATTGCATGGACAAACACAACGACATTCACTCCAGCAATTGGAACAATGGCGAACGCTTCGCTAACAGGGTCTTTGCCACCATTGAGCGCCTGCAGTAACACCGTTTCCATCGCTCGTTTGCGCTGACGGAAGTCCATCCGTGTCCAATCCAGCGCCTGGCCCATATCGAAACGGCTCGAAGCAGCGGCGGCTACACCACGCTGGGTCAGAACAACCAACGTATCAAGAAGCGCTTCCTGAACTCGTGTACGTAGTTGATCCACAGTAGAGACCAGTCCCCCCCTAAAGGGTGTCTGCTGTGCAATAAACGCCTGGAAGCGCTGGTTACGTGCTGCCTCAGCTTCCCGGCCATCGTCTACTGGGATATTTGGCATAGCGATGAAGCGCACCTTCCCCCGAGTGGTGGCGAGCCCCTCCATGTACTCCGCATGGCAAATACCAATGTCGCCGTCACCACTGGCCCAGCCGGCATTGCCGTTGGACAGCACTAGTAGCACATCGCAATCCCTCACGGCTTGCAAACAGGCGTCCCAACTGTCCTGTATTCCGTCCGCAGGAGGTGCATCTTCGTTAATCCAAACTTCAAATACCTGTTTGCCAAATAGCTTCGTGCCCTCTATCTCACGTTTGAGTTGCTCTCGGATATTGCTGAGCGTTTGATCGCTGTCCGCGGGAAAGCGATCGTTACAACGACTGGACAGCATTACTTTGATTCTCTTTGACTGGGCCATCCTTGCTCCTGCCCCACTTCCGAGGCCTCAAAATTCTTTGATCAATGAATACCTTCGCGCCCTATCTCCAGATTCACCTGGCCAAGAAGCCGGAGGCAATGTGATGCCCCCACCTTTCTGTTATGCACTGGTTACGAGCCGGACATCTGAACCAGATACATTCTTAATGTAGGAGTAACTGGTGCCGAGGACAGCAAGCTGATCAGCGGAGATTTTCGTTGCTGAAATGGCAGGCTGTACGATCACGAATCTGAAAATCATCTCGTGGTCGTGGCACTTGTTGCGAAGCAGCTCCAAATCTATTGGGTCACCCTTGAGGATTCTGTCGAACCCTTTCGGCAACGATTGCTGGTACCGCCCCATCAATCGATTGAAGAATTTTTCCTCGGTGTGCAGCCATTTCACCGATCGTGATGCCTGACCGCAGACCTCGTAAACATCGGAGACACGAGCACCAGGCCGATCTTTTTGGGGGCAATACTTGCAGTGGTAAAGGTCGACAAAGATTGCGTCCTTGCTCTCTTTGATTGCCACCAGATCCGCAATCTCACCAGCGCCATCATCGTTGAAAATAAATGCATAGTCGTCCTCAATACGGCTGTAGGTGAACCCTTGGACGGTGTCCATGTTACGGGTAGCCCTCATCGACTCGCTGTGGATCTGGGTGGTTCCCCAGTCCCAAGCCTCAATCAGCGCTATGGGAAGCTTCAAGTCCAAGCTATTGGGTGTGTAGAACCGGTAATTGCCCTCGATCATCGAACCGTCCACGGCTAGCAGGACCAAAGGGTTCATATCCAGGTACTGCTCGAACGAGCTCTCTTCGGCGAAAATGATCTTGACCCCAGGGCAGGAGACTTTGTAGCTGTCGTTCAGTAACCGTATCGTGATGTCAGGCAACAGACGCTCCGTGCCATCTACTGCAATGGCGATGAGGGGTACTTCTAGTGTCAGGTCATCGCTTCGCCGAGGTTTGCGAAGCTCGACATCAAGCAGGTTGAAAATCTCACCGTTGAACGCTAGCGAAATTTTCTGCTCGTTTTCGATCGCAATGGACTCTGGCCAATCAGCATAGAAAAGTCCCGTTGGCCAAGCCCCTTCGATCTTCTCCGAGCGAATCACATCCTTGAGCACTTCAGAAGGGTTGATCGAGGCATCGTTGAGTTTTTGCGAGGCACGTTTGCACCACTCAATCCAGTAAATGATGCTGGAAGAGTTCATCTCCCAGATCTTCCCTTTGTGAGAGCAGCCAACGGTGGTGCGATGTCCATCTTCATAGCCCGTTGCGAAGATGTTGGACTTTTTCGCCGTGCCGTTCTCGATTTCACTGATGACGGTATTGATGTCCCGCCCGACGTGCATCGTGAATCTCAGATCCTTGCGTGTCCTGGACAGCCCCACGTTCTGCAGCTTCATGAGCTTGATGTCGTGCAGGGTTCGGAAGGTAGGCTCGCCGTTGATTCGCCTGGCATCCTTTGCAATCAAATTCAAAAAACGCGTCGCTTGCGACTCATCACCAGAGGAGTGAATGAAGAGCGTCTTGTCGGGCGCGTGGTAGTACGCCAGGTACAGAATCCAGTTCGTGTCCACAATCGCCGAGGTCTGAGCCCATCCGACGGGTGTTTCTCGTCGCGTCACCATAATGATGGTGTCTGAATCGTCGTTGATAGAAAGGAACTGCAGCGGTTCTTTCTTCTGGGAGAAGTGATTCGCTTTCTCTGGCCGCCACTGGTCGCGCTCCACATGGTAGGCGATCGCACTGATCTTGGGGTTTGGGTTCAACCCGAAGATCTCCTCGGAGTCGGCATCATCCGGGAACTGTTCAGTGAACGTCTCTTTTTCGATTTCGCGGGCGATCTTGTCTTGGCTCACATCTCGAATCACGGCGCTCCAGTCGGCACTTTCCTTGTAAAGCACTGCCATCTGGTAATCGACTTTCTGGTTGGCTATGTTTGAGACGAATTTGGCGTCGCCTAGCGTGTCATCAACCCGGGTTAGCCGACCGATGAACTGTAGTGTGACGGCCGGACTGCGATGCTGGTCATGAATAGCCGCGATTTTCAGCTCTGGCAGGTCGAAGCCTTCGCCCAGCATGTCCACGCATACGATGATCTTGTATTTCTTCTCGACAATTTCACCCAGCAGCTTGACCCGATTCGGCACCTTGCTGTGGATGAGAATGGGTGAGAGGTCCTCATGCTTTTTGTAGAGCTCAAAAAGGGCTTCAGCACGTTTTTGCGATCGTGCGCGTACCATCAGTAGGTGGTTAAAGCCTTGCTCTCGATCGCCTCGCAACAACTCTACCGCCTTATCAGCAACCACTTGGTCAGCCAACTCGAGGTTGTATTCGCGCACTGGGTGAAATTCGATCGACTTGAAGTAGCCATCGATCTGCGCATCCTTCAACGGGTAGTTGTAGATAATCTTGCCTTCAAGGGGCTGATTGTCCTCCCTGAAAGGCGTAGCAGTGAACTGCAGGCATGGCTTCTCTTTAAACGCGGTTTTCACCCGCCCCCATGTCATGGCGGCCACATGATGGGTTTCATCGATGATCAGGTGGCTGCAGAGCTCAGCCAAGGCTTGGAGGGATTCTGTGTCGAATCGCTGCAATGCTTGCGGGGTAGCGACAATTACATTCGCCTCGGAAAGCTGTTGGACATCTTCAGCCGACATTCCTGAGCCGATCGCCCTAACGACAGGGTTAAGTGCTATGGCAGAAACAGCACCGATCTCCCGAAGTTTTTTCAGCCCGAGGCATTTTTCGACAAGCTGGGAACGCAAGGCATCTGACGGGACGAGCACCAATGTCCTTGCCAACCGCCCTGCGATAAGCAGACCAAGCATGGTATCGGTCTTGCCGGTACCCGTTGGCATCACGATCGTTGCCGTCGTGGCCGGAGACATCACCAGGTGTCCCAGTGAAGCGTATAGGGCGGCAAGCTGAGGTTTACGCAAGCCCGGCGTATTGGTATCCCGGACTGCCAGGTTGAAGTTGAAGAGGTGTTGCTGCCAGCTTTGATATACGTCTAAGTACTTCCCTGTAGCATCGACCATTGCGTTCACCAAATTGAATGTGAAAATCAGCGCTGATTATTCAATGGCCACATGCTATCAGTGAACGTCATTTCAGATGTACCCCGAAAAGCAGTCCTCAAACGCCCCACTCCTCTGCCTTCTCCAACCGGCGATCGATACCTAACGGTCCAATTCGAGATGAACGTACACTGAAAGCCATCCGAATCCATCTTAGCCTATGTGAGAAATCGCCATTCGCGATCACTCGCAAACCTGATTCAACTGGGGGCATAACTGGGGGCATATTTTGAATTTTTCTGCCTAAAAATACTGTTCTAGAGCCTTATCACGATGTT
>Ga0182007_10000601_pt1 | contig 21082 bp, 19 predicted proteins | sample Sormic07211113_1_FD_123023 | JGI IMG/M metagenome (GOLD analysis project Ga0182007, IMG submission 123023) | Rhizosphere microbial communities from Sorghum bicolor, Mead, Nebraska, USA - 072115-113_1 MetaG | ecosystem: Host-associated > Plants > Roots > Rhizosphere | place: USA: Nebraska... | reverse complement strand
TGCCGAGGTAGTCGCCGCGGCGCTCTTTCTCGAGCACGGACTTGTAGATCTGGCCGGTGGTGAAATTGTTGGCACGGCGCATGCGCGTCGTGATGAAGCGCTCGTAGAGGCCGAGGTCAAGGTCGGTTTCGGCGCCGTCGTCGGTGACGAACACCTCGCCATGCTGGAACGGCGACATCGTGCCGGGGTCGACATTGATGTACGGATCGAGCTTGATGAGGGTGACTTTGAGGCCGCGCGATTCAAGGATGGCGGCGAGCGAGGCGGAGGCGATTCCCTTGCCCAGGGAAGACACCACACCGCCGGTGACGAAGACGAATTTGGTCATGCCAGTTCCGGACGCAGATCCGGGAAGTGGGAAATAGGGATTATAGGTGGCGCCCCGTGCCCCCGGCCGGCGCAGGGCCGCCCCAAGCGGCCGACCCCCTTGGGGGGCAGCAAGTCACGCAGTGACGCAGCCAGGGGGCGACAGATACACTGCCGGCCATGGAAGAACTTGGCGGAAAACACATCGTTCTGGGGCTCACGGGGGGCATCGCCTGCTACAAGTCGGCCGAGTTGTGCCGGCTGCTGGTCAAGGCCGGCGCCACGGTGCAGGTGGTCATGACCGAGGCGGCGGAGCAGTTCATCACGCCGGTCACGATGCAGGCGCTCTCGGGGCGCCCGGTCTACGGCTCGCAGTGGGATGCGCGCGAACCCAACAACATGCCGCACATCAACCTGAGCCGCGAGGCCGATGCGATCCTGCTGGCGCCCGCCAGTGCCGATTTCATCGCCCGCCTGGTGCAGGGGCGCTCGGACGAACTGCTGAGCCTGCTGTGCCTCGCACGGCCGGCCGAGCGGGTGCCGCTCTTGATCGCTCCGGCCATGAACCGGGAGATGTGGGTTCATCCCGCGACCCAGCGCAATCTGCGCCAAGTCGATGCAGACGGCGCGCGCGTGCTCGGCGTCGGCAACGGCTGGCAGGCCTGCGGCGAGACCGGCGACGGCCGCATGCTGGAGGCACAGCAGTTGCTCGAGGAAGTGATCTCGCAATTCCAGCCCAAGGTGCTGGCCGGCCAGCAGGTCGTGGTCACCGCCGGGCCGACCTTCGAGGCGCTCGATCCGATCCGCGGCATCACCAACCATTCGTCCGGGAAGATGGGCTTCGCCATCGCCCGGGCCGCGCACGATGCCGGCGCCGAGGTCACGCTGGTGGCTGGCCCGGTGCACCTGCCGACGCCGCGCGGCGTGCGCCGGGTCGACGTTCAATCGGCCCGAGACATGCTCGACGCCACGCTGCAGGCCACGCAATCGGCTTCGGTCTTCGTCGCCACCGCGGCGGTCGCCGACTGGCGCCCGGCGTCGCACAGCGCGCAGAAGATCAAGAAGGACGGCAGCGGCAAGCCGCCGGTGCTGCATTTCGTCGAGAACGACGACATCCTGCTGACCGTGGCCCAGGGCGCACGCGCCAAGGCCGGCCAGCTGTTCTGCGTCGGCTTCGCCGCCGAGAGCGAGAATCTCGAGGCCCATGCCAAGGCCAAGCGCGAACGCAAGGGCATCCCGCTCTTGGTCGGCAACATCGGCCCGCTCACCTTCGGCCAGGACGACAACAGCCTGCTGCTGGTCGACGCCCAGGGTGTGCGCGAACTGCCGCGCGCCCCCAAGCTGACGCTGGCGCGCGACCTGGTGGCCGAGATCGCGGCCCGCCTTCCTTCCGCCGGCTCGCGTTGAGCCGGCTCGTTTTCATCTCACGCAACAGGTCACACGAATTGAAAGTCGACGTTCGCATCCTCGATCCCCGCATGCAGGACCAACTGCCCGCCTACGCCACCCCCGGCAGCGCCGGGCTGGACCTGCGGGCCTGCCTCGACGCGCCGGTCACGCTGGAGCCCAATGGCTGGCAACTGGTGGGCACCGGCATCGCCATCCACCTGGCCGACCCGGGTTTCGCGGCGCTGATCCTGCCGCGCTCGGGCCTGGGCCACAAGCACGGCATCGTGCTCGGCAACCTGGTCGGCCTGATCGACAGCGACTACCAGGGCGAGCTGAAGATCAGCGCCTGGAACCGCAGCGACACGCCCTTCGTGCTGCAGCCCATGGAACGGCTGGCGCAACTGGTGATCGTGCCGGTGGTGCAGGCGACGTTCGAGGTGGTGGCCGAGTTCGCGCCCAGCGAGCGGGGCGAGGGCGGCTACGGTTCGACCGGCAAGCATTGACGCCTGCACCGCCTTGTAGGGCGGCGCCTTCAACGTTTGGCATTTGTTGCTCACACGTAAAGACCGGAACCGGCCATGGCCGCGGCGCTCCAATCGGCGACGATCGGTTTCAGGTCATCCGGCGCGCCTGTGCCGCGTTGAACAGATAGATTTGCTTGAGGAGCACAACATCATGAAGATCCCATTTCGATTCATTTCCGTCAGCGCTTCGATGCTGGCACTCGCCACCTTGACCGCCTGCGTCGCGCCGGCGCCGGTCTACCAGACCTCCAGCTACCCCTATCAGGCGCCGCAGCCGGTGCAGCAGGGTCCCTATGTGGAATACGGCCGGGTTGCCAACATCGAGGTCGTCCAGAGCCAGAGTGCGGGCGCGGCCCCGAGCGGCGTCGGCGCGGTGGCCGGTGGCGTGGTCGGCGGCGTGCTCGGCCACCAGGTCGGCAGCGGCCGCGGCAACACCGCCGCGACCATTGCCGGTGCCGTGGGCGGTGCCCTGATCGGCAATGCCGTCGAGTCGAACAACAGAGCGCCGCGCGCCTACCAGAGCTATCGTGTCTCGGTCCAGACCGACAACGGCGGCTACCGCGCCTTCGACGTGCCGAGCCCGGGCGACCTGCGCATCGGCGACCGCGTGCGGATCGACAACGGCCAGATCTCCCGCTTCTGAGCGACCGCGCGACCAAGCAGAAAGCCGGGCATGCCCGGCTTTTTGTCGTCCGCAAACAGCTTCAGTGGAGCAGGTCGTTGCCCGGAGCGGAGGGCGGGATCTTGAAGAAGCCGGTGCCTGCGGTGCCGCGGCCGACCTCGTCCTCGGTGGCGTCGCGCACCGATTTCACGGTCATGTCGAGCCGTATCGCGATGCCGGCCAGCGGATGGTTGCCGTCCAGCACCAGGTGCTCGGGGTAGATCTCGCTCACGGTGTAGAGCACGTCCTTGGGCATGTCGGGGTTGACGCCCTTGGGCAGCGCCGCGCCGTCGAAGGTCATGCCTTCTTCGGTTTCGGGCGGGAACAGCGAGCGCGGCTCGAGGAACAGCAACTGGTCGTTGAAGTCCCCGAAGGCCTGTTCGGGTTCGAGCTGCAATTGCACCCGGGCGCCGGGTTCGTGGCCGAGCAGGGCGGCTTCGATGGCATCGAAGAGGTCGCCGCCGCCGACCAGGAACTCCACCGGGTCGTCTAGCACGTCAAGGACTTCGCCCAGCGTATCTTTCAGCGTCCAGGTCAGTCCCACCACGCATTGTTCAGTGATTTCCATTGGACAATTCTCCCATGGAGATTGATCTACCCCTGCCCCTGCTCGGCGGCCTCAGCGCCCGCCAGTTCATGCGACGCCACTGGCAGAAGAAGCCGCTGCTCGTTCGCCAGGCCGTGCCCGGCATGGTGCCACCGATCGCACGGCCCGCGCTGTTCGACCTGGCGGCGCGCGACGAGGTCGAGTCGCGCCTGGTCCGCCATCGCAAGTCCGGCTGGGCCCTGAAACACGGGCCCTTCGCGCGCCGTGCGCTACCGGGCCTGCACCAACCCGGCTGGACCCTGCTGGTGCAAGGCGTCGACCTGCATGATCAGGGGGTTCACGATCTGTTGCAACAGTTCCGTTTCGTGCCCGACGCCCGGCTCGACGATCTGATGATCAGCTACGCCAGCGACGGCGGAGGCGTCGGTCCGCATTTCGACAGCTACGACGTGTTCCTGCTCCAGGCTCAGGGGCGCCGCCGCTGGTCGATCGGCAAACAGCGCGACTTGAGCCTGCAGCCCGGCGTGCCGCTCAAGATCCTCTCGAACTTCGAGGCCGAGCAGAGCTTCGTGCTCGAGCCCGGCGACATGCTCTACCTGCCGCCGCGCTATGCGCACGACGGCGTGGCGGTCGGCGACGACTGCATGACCTGCTCGATCGGCCTGCGCTCGCCGGCTGCCGCTCCGCTCGGGGCCGACCTGTTGGCGCGCATCGCCGAGGCCCATGCCGACGCGCTCCAGGACGAACCGGCGAGGGCCGCCGTGCACTACCGCGACCCCACGCAGGACGCGCTCGCGAACCCGGCCGCGATGCCGCCGGCGCTGCAGGCCTTTGCGCGCGAAGCGGTGCTGGCGGCGGTGCGCGACGGCGAGGTGATCGACCGCGCGCTCGGCGAGTCGATGACCGAGCCGAAGCCGACGGTCTGGTTCGATGCCGGCGAGGCGCCCGGGCAGTGGAACGCCGTCATGCTGGATCGCCGCACCCGCATGCTCTACGACGCGCGCCACCTCTACATCAACGGCGAGAGCTTTCGTGCCGGCGGCCGCGACGCCACGCTGATGCGCAAGCTCGCAGACCAACGTGCACTCGGGCCGCGCGAACTGGCCGGGGCCAGCGAGGATGCGCTGGCCCTGCTGAGCGACTGGTGCGAAGCGGGGTGGCTGCATGCCGGATGACGTGACCGCGGTCGACCTGCCCGACGGCGCCTTCGACGGCCGCCGAGCTTTTCATGACCATCTGCAGGCCGCGCTCGGCGCCGCGGCGCGCCAGAACTGGCGTGAGATCGTGCTGTCCGACCCCGACTTCGTCGACTGGCCGCTGGGCGAGCGCAGCACCGTCGAGGCGCTGCAGGCGTGGTCCGCGGCCGGCCGAAGCATGGTCTTGCTGGCGCAGCGTTTCGACATCTTCGCGCGCGAACATGCACGCTTCGTGCACTGGCGGCGCATGTGGAGCCACATCATCGATGCTCGGGCCTGCCAGGGTCCGGGCTTGCCGCCGGTGCCCAGCGCTATCTGGACGCCGGGCTGGTTCCTGCATCGCGTCGACCTCGAACACGTGCGCGGCACCTGCGGGCGCACGCCCGAGGCGCGGCGCGCACTGCGCGAGCGGATCGACGAATGCCTGCGGCATGCGCGGCCGGCCTTTCCGGCGAGCACGCTGGGCTTGTAAGCCAAAGCCGCGAATCGCACCGGATCGGGGCGCGGGACCGGAGGACAGGTCTAGAATTTTTTCCTTGCTGTCTTCATCCAAAGGAGTCCCCAATGAAGAAGTCCCTGTTGATCGCTGCCCTGATGGCTGCCGCCGCGCTGACGGCCTGCGGAAAGAAGGATGAGCCGCCCGCGGTCGTCGCGCCGGCACCCGTCGTCGTGACGCCGCCGGCCGCGCCGGCACCCGCACCTGCGCCGGCACCGGCGCCCAATGCGCAGTCCGCGCTCGATGCCGCCAATGCGGCGACCGAGGCTGCGAAGAAGAACGCCGAGACGCCACCGGCCAAGCCCTGAGGGCAGGGCGCATTTCGTTGCGGGCCGCCCTCGGGCGGCCTTTTTCATGGGCTCAGAGGTCGAGCCAGGGCGATCCTTCGGCTGCCGTGGCCGTGAGCATCTCGTCGGCGCTGGCGCCCAGCGCCGCCGCCATCGCCTCGCGCACGATGTCGGGCCGGTTGTTCTGCTCGCTCAGGTGCGCCGCCAGCAGGTGGCGCAGGCCACCGTGGTGCACCGCGCGCGCGATGGCGCCGGCCGCGCTGTTCGACAGATGCCCGTAGTTGCCGCCGACACGCTGCTTGAGGAAAGGCGGGTAGGCGGAGCCGGCCAGCAGGTCGCTGTCGTGGTTGAACTCCAGCAGCAGGGCATCCAGGCCCATCAGGCGGGCCAGCACGTGCGGGGTGGCATGCCCGAGGTCGGTGAGCACGCCGAGGTGGCGCGCGCCGTCGGTGCAGCGCAGCTGCAGCGGCTCGCGCGCGTCGTGCGGCACCGTGAAGGGCTGGATGCAGAGGTCGCCGACCTCGATGTCGATGCCGTCGCGCGCCAGCTGCAGCCGGCCCTCGTAGTCGTGCCCGCCGGTCGCCAGCCAGGTGCCTTCGCTCATCCACACGGGAATCTGCTCACGGCGCGACAAGGCCCGCGCGCAGCCGATGTGGTCGCCGTGCTCGTGGGTGATGAAGACGGCGTCGATGTCGGCGGCCGCGAGGCCGGCGGAGGCCAGCCGCGCATCGAGGTGGCGCAGGGCGAAGCCGCAGTCGATCAGCAGCCGCGTGACGCGGCCGCCGCTCGTCGCCTCGACCAGCGTGGCGTTGCCGGTGCTGCCGCTGCCCAGACTGCGGAAGCGCAGCATCGGGTCCGGCTTACTTCAGGTCGTCGGCGATGACCTGCACGATGCGCTGTGCATTGGCCGTGCTGTCCGGCGCGCCGGCTTCGTTCAGCACCGAGACCATGCTGGTTTCGCCCTGGCCCTTGACCAGGATGCGGAACTTGAGCGGCGCCTCGGTCTTGCCCGAGCTGAACAGCTTGGAGAAGAAGCTCGGGTCCGACTTGTTCGGATTCGGCGGCACGTAGCGCACGAAGTAGGTGCCGGCGGTGCGGTCGCGGTCTTCGACCGTGAAGCCGGTGCGGTCGAGCGCCAGGCCGACGCGGCGCCATGCGCGCTCGAAGTTGTCGTTGATCTGCACCATCGGCTGGCCGCCGACATTGGCGACCTTGGCGGTCTGCGGCGCGGCGCCGGCGGCGGCGATGACCTTCGACTGTTCTTGCGAGACGCCGAGCTTGACCATCAGGCGGCGCAGGAATTCGGCCTCGAGTTCGGGGTCGCTGGCGCGCGGCTGCCAGACGGTCTGGTCCTTGCGCGAGCTGCTGTAGACCTCTTCCATGCCGCGGTGGCTGATGAAGATCTCGGTGCCGTTGGGGGTGCGTTCGAGGCGGGTGCGGAAGCGGTCGAGTTCACCGGTCGAGTAGAGCGAGTCCATGAGCTTGCCGATGGTGCCGCGGATGATGTCCTGCGGCAGCTTGGCGCGGTTCTCGGCCCAGTCGGTTTCCATGATGCCGAGATTGCGCTGGTCGGTGGTCAGCAGGAAGCCGCTCTCTTGCCAGAAGTCGCGCACCGGTTCCCAGAGCTGGTCGGCCGGGCGGTTGATGACCAGCCAGCGCTGCGTGCCGGCGCGCTCCATCTTGACGTCGCCGACCGAGCTGACCGCGGTCGGCAGGCCGGGCGCATTGGCCAGGCCGGCCTGGTAGGCGTTGGCCGTGACCGCGCCGCCCGGCACTGCGTAGCGGTTGTCTCGCGACAGCTGGGTGAGATCGGGCGGGACTTCGAGCGTCGGGGCCTTGCCGGCGCTCTTGTAGTCGATTTTTTCGCTCTCGAGGGCCGAGCAGGCGGCGAGACCGGCGACCAGGGCCAGCAATGCGAATCGCGAAATTGTTTTCAACGTCTACTTCCTTTTGGAATGTTGAGCTCTATCGGTGGGCACGCGCCCGCTCTCTCTGAGCGGGCTCCGGGCAAAAGGTTGCCGGCGTCCGCGAACGCCGGCTTGTAAAGGTGGGGTCAATCCTTGAGCAGGCCGCTGGCGCGCAGCGCGGCTTCGACCGCCGGCCGGCCGCCTTCGGCGAGTTCGGTGAGCGGCAGCCGCAGCGCGCCGCCGCACAGCCCCAGCCGTGCCATCGCCCACTTGACGGGAATCGGATTCGGTTCGACGAACAGGTTGCGGTGCAGCGGCATCAGTTCGAACTGGATCTGCATGGCCCGCCGGACGTCGCCGGCGATCGCCGCGACGCACAGCTCGTGCATCTTGCGCGGCGCGACGTTGGCGGTGACGCTGATGTTGCCCTGGCCGCCGCACAGCATCAGCGCGACCGCGGTCGGGTCGTCACCGGAATAGACGGCGAAATTCTTCGGCAGTTCGCGGATCAGCCACTGGGCCCGTTCGATGTTGCCGGTGGCTTCCTTGATGCCGATGATGCCGGGCACCTGCGCCAGACGCAGCACGGTGTCGTGCGCCATGTCCGCGACGGTCCGCCCGGGCACGTTGTAGAGCACCGTCGGCAGGTCGCCCACCGCTTCGGCGATCGCCTTGAAGTGCTGGTACTGGCCTTCCTGGGTCGGCTTGTTGTAGTAGGGCACGACCTGGAGCTGGCAATCGGCGCCCACGCCGCGGGCGTATTTGGCGAGCTCGATCGCTTCCTTGGTGGAGTTCGCGCCGCAGCCGGCCATCACGGGCACGCGGCCGCGCGCCTGCTCGACCGAGACGCGGATGATCTCGCAGTGCTCTTCGACGTCGACCGTCGGCGATTCGCCGGTGGTGCCGACGACGCCGAGACAATCGGTGCCTTCGTCGATGTGCCAGTCGATCAGCCGGCGCAGGGCGGGATAGTCGACACTGCCGTCGTCATGCATCGGCGTGACGAGCGCAACGATGCTACCTGTCAGTTGCTCCAAGGGAATCTCTTTGTGGGTTGCCCGAAAAGCAGCCATTCTACTGACCTGGGCCCGTCCTCCGGTACGGCCGGCGCTGCTAGGGGGCTTGGAGGAGATGTCGGGGCGGCATTGCAGAGGCGGCCTGCGGGCGGACGGCGGCGATCCGCTGGACGAATCGCTCGGGATCGCACAGGAAGCCGTCCTCGTACGCCACCACCCGCAGCCCGGCGCAGGCGGCCGGCAATTCGCCGGGCTGGAGCAGGAAATCGGGCCGGGAGGGCTTTCCCACCTGCTCGTTGCCCGCGGCGAAGGTTTCATAGAGCAAAACGCCGCCGGGCGCGACCGCCGCGACGATGTCCGCCAGCCGCGGGCGCCAGAGGTAGTTGGTGACGACCACCGCGCCGAAGCGCTGGCCCTCGAAAGGCCAGGGCCCCGTCTCGATGTCGGCCAGCACGGCATGGCCGAAGGACGCCGCGGCATCGACCGCATCCGGCGACCTGTCGACGCCGGTCACCGCATGGCCCCGTTCGGCGAACCAGCGCATGTGGCGGCCGCTGCCGCAGGCCACGTCGAGCACGCCGGCGCCGGGCGCCAGCAGGTGAGACCAGCGGACGATCCAGGGCGAGGGGGTGAGGCTGGCGTGATTCAAAAGCAGGCCCAGATCTGGTCGACCAGCGTGACCAGGAAGGTCGGGCGCACATAGAGCGCGAAGACGCCGGCCAGCGCCAGCGCAGCGGCGCCCAGCCAGGCGGCATGGACCAGACGATCGCGGGTGGACCTGGACATGGCTCAGGCGGGCTGGAGCCGGGGCCGCGCGATCGCGCTTTCCTTGACCGGCAGGTTGACCAGCGCCGCCATGACGCCGAACGCGATCGCGAGGTACCAGACCAGGTTGTAGCTGCCCAGGCGGTCGTACAGGTAGCCGCCGAGCCAGACGCCGAGGAAGGAGCCGACCTGGTGGCTCAGGAAGACGAAGCCGCCCAGCATCGAGAGGTGGGCGACACCGAAGATCTGGGCCACGATGCCGCTGGTCAACGGCACGGTCGAGAGCCACAGGAAGCCCATCGCCGCGGCGAACACATAGACCGTGAGCGGCGACAGCGGCACCAGCAGGAACAGCGCGATGGCTGCTGCCCGGCTCAGATAGATGGCCGCCAGCAGCTTGCGCTTGGCCAGCCGGGCGCCGAGCGCGCCGGCGGTGTAGGTGCCGAAGATGTTGAACAGGCCGATCAGGGCCAGCGCGTAGCTGGCGACCTCGGGCGAGAGCCCCTTGTCGCGCAGGTAGCTCGGCATGTGGATGCCGATGAACGCCAGCTGGAAGCCGCAGACGAAGTAGCCCGCCATCAGCAGCACGAAGCTCGGGTATTTGAAGGCTTCCTGGACCGCTTGCAGGATGGTCTGGTCGCGCTTGCCGCTGGCGGCGGCGAGCCGCGGCTCGCGCAGGGAGAAGGCCAGCGGGATGATCAGCAGCGCCAGGGCCGCCAGCGCCAGCAGGGCGGTCTGCCAGCCGAGCCGGGCGATCAGCTGGCCCTCGACCGGCACCATGAGGAACTGGCCGAAGGAGCCGGCCGCGGCCGCGACGCCCATCGCCCAGGAGCGGCGCTCGGCCGGGATCTGGCGCCCGATGACGCCGTAGATCACCGCGTAGGTGGTGCCGGCCTGGGCGGCGCCGATCAGGACGCCGGCGGTCAGGGCGAACATCAGCGGCGTGTGCGAGAGCGCCATGCCGGCCAGCCCCAGCGCATAGAAGACGGCACCGGCGACCATGACCTTGAGCGCGCCGAACTTGTCGGCCAGCATGCCGGCGAAGACGCCGACGATGCCCCATGAAAGGTTCTGGATCGCGAGCGCCAGCGAGAAGGCCTGGCGGGTCCAGCCCTGGTCCTGGGTGATCGGTTGCAGCCACAGCCCGAAGCCATGGCGAACGCCCATCGACAGGGTGACGATGAGGGCGCCGCAGATGAGCACCCGCTGGATGCTGAGCGGCTGGGAAGTGGTTGTCATGGCAGAAAATGTACCCAAAAGCCGTGAGCGGCGTCGGCGACCCGGGGACCGGGATTGTTGATATTTTTGGCCCTATTTGATGCGGGCGGCGCGGATGGCGGTGGGCGGGCCGAAACCAAGGCCTGGTCCGCCGCCGGGCCGCCCCAAGGCGGACCGCACCCCCTCGGGGGGCAGCGACCCACACGAAGTGGGGGAGCGTGGGGGCCTAGAATCCGCCGCCATGGCAAGCAAGGAACCAGGCAGTTACGGCGAATCCTCGATTCGCGTCCTCAAGGGCCTCGAGCCCGTCAAGCAGCGGCCGGGGATGTACACCCGCACCGACAACCCGCTGCACATCATTCAGGAAGTGCTCGACAACGCGGCCGACGAGGCGCTCGCGGGCTATGGCAAGAAGATCAAGGTCGTGCTCCACGCCGACGGCTCGGTCAGCGTCGAGGACGACGGCCGCGGCATTCCGTTCGGGCTGCATCCGGAAGAAAAGGCGCCGGTGGTCGAGCTGGTGTTCACCCGGCTGCACGCGGGCGGCAAGTTCGACAAGGGATCGGGCGGCGCCTACAGCTTCTCGGGCGGCCTGCACGGCGTCGGCGTGTCGGTGACCAATGCGCTGTCGACCCGGCTCGAAGTGACCTCGTACCGCGAAGGCTCGGTGGCGCAGCTCGCGTTCTCGGCCGGCGACGTCGTCGAGCAGCTCAAGGTCCGGCCTCAGGAGAGCGCCGCGGCCTCGAACGGCGAGGGCGCGCGCGACCGCCGCCAGGGCACCACGGTGCGCGCCTGGCCCGATCCGAAGTATTTCGAATCCGCCGCGCTGCCGATCAACGAACTCACCCACCTGCTGCGCAGCAAGGCGGTGCTGATGCCGGGCGTCACGGTCACGCTGGTGGTCGAAAAGACCAAGGAGACCCAGACCTGGCTCTACAAGGGCGGCCTGCGCGACTACCTCATGCAGACGCTCAACGGCGATCCGGTGATCCCGCTGTTCGAAGGCGCGGGCCATGCCGACAAGAACGCCGACAACTTCGCCGAAGGCGAGGGCGCCGACTGGTGCGTGGCCTTCACGGAGGACGGCCAGCCGGTGCGCGAGAGCTATGTCAACCTGATCCCGACCAGTGCCGGCGGCACCCACGAAAGCGGATTGCGCGACGGCCTGTTCAATGCGGTCAAGAGCTTCATCGAGCTGCATTCGCTGCTGCCCAAGGGCGTCAAGCTGCTGCCCGAGGACGTGTTCGCGCGGGCCTCGTACGTGCTGTCGGCCAAGGTGCTCGACCCGCAGTTCCAGGGCCAGATCAAGGAGCGACTCAACTCGCGCGACGCGGTGCGGCTGGTGTCGAGCTTCGTGCGCCCGGCGCTCGAGCTGTGGCTGAACCAGCACGTCGACTACGGGCGCAAGCTGGCCGAACTGGCCATCAAGGCCGCGCAGACGCGGCAGAAGGCCGGCCAGAAGGTCGAGAAGCGCAAGGGCTCCGGCGTCGCCGTGCTGCCCGGCAAGCTGACCGACTGCGAAAGCAAGGACACGGCGCACAACGAGGTCTTCCTGGTCGAGGGCGACTCGGCCGGTGGCAGCGCCAAGATGGGCCGCGACAAGGAGAGCCAGGCCATCCTGCCGCTGCGCGGCAAGGTGCTGAACACCTGGGAGGTCGAGCGCGACCGGCTCTTCGCCAACACCGAGATCCACGACATCTCGGTGGCGGTCGGCGTCGATCCGCACGGACCCAACGACACGCCCGACATGTCGGGCCTGCGCTACGGCAAGGTCTGCATCCTCAGCGATGCGGACGTCGACGGCTCGCACATCCAGGTGCTCCTGCTGACGCTGTTCTTCCGCCATTTCCCCAAGCTGATCGAGGCCGGCCACGTGTATGTGGCGAAGCCGCCGCTGTTCCGGGTCGATGCGCCGGCGCGCGGCAAGAAGCCGGCCTCCAAGGTCTACGCGCTCGACGAGGGCGAACTCACGGCGATCCTCGACAAGCTGCGCAAGGACGGCGTGCGCGAAGGCGCCTGGAGCATCAGCCGCTTCAAGGGCCTGGGCGAGATGAACGCCGAGCAGCTGTGGGAAACCACCCTCAACCCCGATACGCGGCGGCTGCTGCAGGTGCGGCTCGGGCGCTTCGACACCCAGGGCACCGAGGGCGAGATCACCAAGCTCATGGGCAAGGGCGAGGCGGCGGCGCGGCGTGAACTGATGGAGCTGCGCGCGGACGACGTGGAAGTTGACATCTAGCGAAGCGTCCTGCAGTACAACCTGAAATGACGGATCCAAGCCCGGTCGGCGTGGACTATAGCGGCATCCACGGCGACATCGTTGCGCTGCTGGAAATGGCCCGGCGCGCCGCGGCCCGCAGCGTCAATGCGTTGATGACGGCGACGTACTGGGAGATCGGCCGGTGCATCATCGAGTTCGAACAGGGCGGGCAGGATCGGGCGGCCTACGGGCAGTTCCTGCTCAAGCGCTTGTCAGCCGATCTGTCTTCGCGTTTCGGCAGAGGCTTCTCGGAGCGGAACCTCGAGCAGATGCGGCTGTTCTACCTCGCGTGGCCTGCTTCGCACATTTCGCAGACAGCGTCTGCGAAATCCGATCTGGCGGCGCTTGCTCAGGTGTTTCCGCTGCCTTGGTCTGCGTACGTTCGCTTGCTTTCGGTCAAGAACGAGCAGGCTCGCGCCTTTTACGAGACCGAATCCCTGCGCAGCGGTTGGAGCGTGCGTCAGCTCGATCGACAGATCGGCAGTCAGTTCTACGAACGTGCCGCGCTGTCGCGCGACAAGGCGGTCATGCTTCGGCAAGGCGAGGTTGCCGAGCCTGGGGACCTCATGACGCCTGAGCAGGCCATCAAGGACCCGTTCGTTCTGGAGTTTCTGAATCTCAAGGACGAATATTCCGAGTCCGATCTCGAAGATGGGTTGACCAGGCATCTGGCCGACTTCTTGCTGGAATTGGGCGATGACTTCGCTTTCGTCGGCCGCCAACGCCGGCTGCGCATCGACGACAGCTGGTTTCGCATCGATCTGTTGTTCTTTCACCGCCGGCTCAGGTGCCTGCTGGTGATCGACCTCAAAGTCGGCAAGTTCAGCTATGCCGATGCCGGGCAGATGCATCTCTATCTCAACTATGCGCGCGCGCATTGGATGAAGCCTGGCGAAAACCCACCCGTGGGGCTGATTCTTTGCGCAGAAAAGGGCACGGCCGAGGCACATTACGCGCTGGACGGACTGCCGAACAAGGTTCTGGCGGCGGAATACCTGACGGTGCTGCCGAATGAGCAATTGTTGGCGGATGAGTTGGCCCGCACGCGTCGCGAATTGGACGCGCGGCGCAAGGATCACCGATGACGGAAGGTTTCGCTGCGCGATGGGGCAGACCCATCGCTGATCGGTTGACGGCCCTCGAGAAAACAATTTGTGACGCAGTGCCCGCTCATGGCAGCCCTGGTCGAAGTCATAGTGCGCGATGGTGATCTCGTTGAGACTTCCCGGACTGCTTCTGAGCCCGATGTCGGCGTTCGTATTGGCGCTGGGGTTGGCCGCGCAACCGGTTTGCGCCGCCGACATCTACGGCTACATCGACGAGAAGGGCGGCGCCCACTTCGCGGCCGAGAAGCTCGACGAGCGCTACCAGCTGTTCTTTCGCGGCGGCCAGAGCTTCGACACGGCGAATGGCCTGGCGCCGCTGCGCCGTGGGGGCGCCGCCGACGGCAAGGCGCCGCGCGCCTCGCAGGCCCTGGTGGCGCTGGTCGAGGCTTCGCCGGGCTACAAGGTGGCGAAGTCGGCGCTGCGCGATGCCTCGCGCAAGCACGACATCGACTACGAGCTGCTGCAGGCCCTGATCGCGACCGAATCCGGCTTCGATGCGCAGGCGGTGTCGCCCAAGGGCGCGCTCGGCCTGATGCAGGTGATGCCGGCGACCGCCCAGCGCTACGGCGTGGCGGCGGACAAGCGGGCGTCGATCGAAACCAAGCTCTTCGATCCGCGCGTCAACATCGCCACCGGATCGCGCTACCTGCGCGACCTGATCGCGATGTTCCCGGGCCGGATCGAACTCGCGCTGGCGGCCTACAACGCCGGCGAGGGCGCCGTGCAGCGTGCCGGCAACAAGATTCCCAACTACCGCGAAACCCAGAACTACGTGACGACCGTGCTGCAGCTCTACGCGTACCTGAAGCCCTCGGCGGCCTTGGGGCGCGGCGGCAGCTCGGCCGGCCGCATCCACATGGAACTGGCGGTGCCCAAGGGCGGCGCCCTCGGACGTGGCAACATGCCGTCCGACCGGTCGCGCATGCCTCAGATGCCGGAATTGCCCGACCTGCCGCCGCCGGCGGCCGTTGAACCCGGCGCCCCGGTGGCGCCCTGAACCTCGAAAACTTCTTCTTTTCGCTTCTTTTTCTCCCATGGATTCCCAACCTTCGCTCGATCTGCAGAGCCCCGAAGACGATGGCGCGCTGACGCTGGCCGACTATGCCCAGACCGCCTATCTCGAATACGCGCTGAGCGTGGTCAAGGGCCGCGCCTTGCCGGATGTCAGCGATGGCCAGAAGCCGGTGCAGCGGCGCATCCTCTATTCGATGTCGCGCATGGGGCTCGGCTTCGGCGGCGCCAACGGCACCGTCGGCGCCAAGCCGGTGAAGAGTGCGCGCGTGGTCGGCGACGTGCTCGGCCGCTTCCATCCGCACAGCGACCAGGCCGCCTACGACGCGCTGGTGCGCATGGCGCAGGATTTCTCGCAGCGCTACCCGCTGGTCGACGGCCAGGGCAACTTCGGCAGCCGCGACGGCGACGGCGCCGCGGCGATGCGCTATACCGAGGCGCGGCTGGCCCGCATCACCAGCCTGCTGCTCGACGAGATCGACGAAGGCACGGTCGACTTCATCCCGAACTACGACGGCTCGACCGAGGAGCCGCGGCTGCTGCCGGCCAGGCTGCCGTTCACCTTGCTGAACGGCGCCAGCGGCATCGCGGTCGGCCTGGCGACCGAGATCCCGAGCCACAACCTGCGCGAGGTCGCCGACGCCTGCGTGGCGCTGATCAAGGCCAACGGCAAGCTGACCGACGAGGAGCTGTTCGCCCTGGTGCCGGGGCCGGACTATCCGGGCGGCGCCCAGATCATCAGCAGCGCGGCCGACATCGCCGACGCCTACCGAACGGGGCGGGGCTCGCTCAAGGTGCGGGCCCGCTGGAAGATCGAGGAACTGGCGCGCGGGCAATGGCAGCTGGTGGTCAACGAGCTGCCGCCGGGCGTCAGCTCGCAGAAGGTGCTCGAAGAGATCGAGGAACTCACCAACCCCAAGATCCGCGCCGGCAAGAAGGCGCTGTCGGCCGAACAGACGCAATTGAAGGCCGCGGTGCTGTCGCTGCTCGACGTGGTGCGCGACGAGTCGAGCAAGGACGCGCCGGTGCGGCTGGTGTTCGAACCCAAGACCTCGCGCATCAGCCAGGACGAGTTCACGACGATGCTGCTGTCGCAGACCTCGCTGGAGAGCTCGTCGTCGATCAACCTGACGATGGTCGGCATCGACGGCAAGCCGACCCAGAAGTCGCTGCGCCAGATGCTCAACGAGTGGATCGCCTTCCGCGAGATCACGGTCGAGAAGCGTTCACGGCATCGGCTGGGCAAGGTGCAGGACCGCATCCACATCCTCGAGGGGCGGCAGCTGGTGCTGCTCAACATCGACGAGGTGATCGCGATCATCCGCGCGGCGGAGGACCCGAAGGCGGCGTTGATCGCGCGCTTCAACCTGAGCGACCGGCAGGCCGAGGACATCCTCGAGATCCGGCTGCGCCAGCTGGCGCGGCTGGAGGCGATCAAGATCGAGCAGGAGCTCAAGGGCCTGCGCGAGGAACAGAAGAAGCTCGAGGACATCCTCGCCAGCCCGGCGGCGCTGCGCCGCCTGCTGGTGAAGGAGATCGAGGCCGACGCCAAGAGCTTCGAGGATGCGCGCCGCACCCTGATCCAGGCCGAGAAGCGCGCCGTGGCCGAGGTGCGCGTGGTCGACGAGCCGGTGACCGTGATCGTCTCGCAGAAGGGCTGGGTCCGCACGCAGAAGGGCTGGGCCAGCGAGCGCGCCGCCGGTGCCGCGGCGCCGGAGTACAGCTTCAAGTCGGGCGATGCGCTGTACGGTGCCTTCGAATGCCGCTCGGTCGACACGCTGCTGGTCTTCGGCACCGCCAAGGACAAGGGCGTGCGGGTCTACAGCGTGCCGGTGGCATCGCTGCCGGGCGGGCGCGGCGACGGACAGCCGGTGACGACCCTGATCGACCTCGACAGCGGCACGCACGTGGCGCACTACTTCGCGGGCCCGCTCGGTGCGAGCCTGCTGCTCGCGAACACCGGCGGCTATGGCTTCATCGCGGCGGTCGAGAACATGGTCTCGCGCCAGCGCGGCGGCAAGGCCTTCATCGACGTCGGCGAGGGCGAGCAACTGTGCCGGCCTTCGCTGGTCGGCGGGGCCGGCGGCGCCGAGCCGATGCCGGCGGCGACCCACGTGGCCTGCGCCTCGACCGGCGGCCGCATCCTGACTTTCGAGATCGGCGAACTCAAGGCGCTGCCGAAGGGCGGGCGCGGACTGACATTGATCGACCTCGAGGCCAAGGACACGCTCGCCGGTGCCGCGGCCTACACGCGCAGCGTGAAGATCGAGGGCATCGGCCGCGGCGGCAAGGAGCGCGAGGAGACGCTGGAGATCCGCACGCTCAACAACGCCCGCGGCACCCGTGCGCGCAAGGGCAAGGCGGCCGACCTCGGGTTCAAGCCCTCGGCCGTCGTGCGCGTGCTGTAGCGGAGCCGCGGATGGAAATCGGAATCATCGGGCTGGTGATCGCGCTGCTCAGCGGCCTGGCGAGCTTCGCCCTGGGGCGCTGGCTGTCGAAGCGGCGGCGCCAGAAGAAGGCCGACCAGGCGCGCGCGGCGGCCGAGGCCGGGCAGAGCCGGCAGGTGCGGCGGGCGCGAGAGCGGCAGCAGAAGCGCTGAGGCTCGACAGGCGCTGCTACTTCAACCCCGCCCACCAGCGCACGTTGGTGCGCGGCCGGCCGACCGTCAGCACCTCGCCGATCACCGGCGTGGCGAGCGTGATCTTCCTGGCTTCGGACAGGTCGGCGATGCGGTCCAGCGGATCGTGCCAGGTGTGGAACGCGAGGTCGAAGGTGCTGTTGTGGACCGAGAACAGGACCTTGCCGCGCAGGTCCTCGAAGGCCTGCACGCTCTGTTCGGGCGTCATGTGGACCGCCGGCCAGTAGGCGTCGTAGGCGCCGTTCTCCATCATCGCCAGGTCGAAGCCGCCGAAGCGTTCGCCGATCTCGCGAAAGCCCTTGAAATAACCCGAGTCGCCGCTGTAGAAGATGCGCTGGCCGCCGCTCTGGATCACCCACGACGCCCACAGCGTCCGGTCGCGGTCGTTCAGCGTGCGGCCGGAGAAATGCTGTGCCGGGGTCGCGGTGAGCTCGACGCCGTCGAACTGCGCCTGCTGCCACCAGTCGAGCTCGGTGACCCGCTCGGCCGGCACGCCGAGCTCGACCAGCCGCGCCTTGACGCCCAGCGGCACGAAGTAGCGCTGCACCCGCTGCGCCAGGTAGCCGATGGTGGCGGTGTCGAGGTGGTCGTAGTGGTCGTGCGACAGGATCAGCCCGGCGATCGGCGGCAACTGTTCGAGCGCGATCGGCGGTGGGTGGAAGCGGCGCGGGCCGAGCCACTGGAAGGGCGAAGCCCGTTCGCTGAACACCGGATCGATCAGCCAGTACCGGCCCTGCAGCTTGAGCAGGTGCGACGAGTGGCCCAGGCGCACCAGGTGGTTGGCCTGCGGATCGAGCGCCGAGAGCTGGGCGCCGTCGAGTGCCTGCACCGGGATCGGGTCGGTCGGCACGGTGCCGGTCTTGGCTTCGAGGAGGAAGCGCGACCAGATCTTCCAGCTGCCGGCGGAGGGCAGGGCGTCCGGGTTCGGCGGGTTGCTGAAACCGCAGTCCTTGAACTGGGGCGAAGCGGCGTAGGGGCTCTCGCAGGCTTGGACGCGGCTCGCGCAGCCGGCGAGCAGCGTCCAAGCCGCCAGTGCCAGGGCGGCAGTCGCGGCACGGGAGAGCGCAGTGGTCATGGGAGGGATTTCCGGAAAAAGGGGCAGGCCGGGGCGCCGCGAGCTTAATCAATGCGGCGCCCTCGTGCCGTTCCCAGGGCTCCGGCATAGGCCGTTCGAGCCATTGATACCCCGCCGCAGGCGTGAAATATTGCATTGAACGACGAGGAGCCGAATGGACGAGACCATCCAGAAGCTGGTCGCCGAGCGTCGACGCGCCCTGCATGGCGCCGACGATGGCCGACGGCCCTGGGGCCTGGCACTGTCGGGTGGCGGCATCCGCAGCGCCACCTTCTGCCTGGGCCTGCTGAAGGCGCTGGCGGTGCGGCGGCAACTGCTCAAGTTCGACCTGATGTCGACCGTCTCGGGTGGCGGCTACATCGGCGCTGCGCTCGGGCGGCTGTGCACCAACGCGAAGTCGGCGGACGAGGTGCGCGCGATCGAGAGCGCGCTCGGCGACGTCGACCGCGCCCGCTTCGGCTGGTGGCTGCGCGCCAACGGCCGCTACCTGATCCCGGGCGGCATGCGCGACACCCTGTTCGCGACCGCGCTGTACCTGCGCAACCTCCTGGCCACCCACATCGAACTGGCGATCGCCGCCAGCCTCATCGGCATGGTGCTGGCGGCCACCAACCTGCTGCTCTGGGATGCAGTGTTCCGTGCGGTCGACCTCAACAGCGTGCCGCCCGACGCGGTGGTGCGAAGCACCCAGATCGATGCCGCGCAGTTCATGCGCCTGGCCGTCGAGTGGGCCACGCTGTGGCCGACGCTGTGGTTCACGCTGGTCGGGCCCTTCCTCGCCTCGGTGGTGCTGGCCTGCGCCTACTGGTCGGTGCACGACAAGCCATCGACCTCGTCGATGCTGCTGCAGGTCGCGATGTGGCTGGCGCTCGGCATCGGGGCCGCCTTCGTCGCGCCCGAACTGATGCTGCGCTTCAGCGGGCCGCCGTGGCTGGCGCCCAGCTTCGAGGCCTTCGCGGCCTGCTGGGTGATCGCGCTGCTGTGGGTGCTGTACCGAAGCAGGCGGCGGTCGCCGGCCGAATTGCGCAACGAGCTGACCGACCGGCTGGCCTCGGTGCTCAACACCGCGCTGCTGATCGTCATGCTGGGCCTGCTCGACCGCAGCGCCTGGTGGCTGGCCGCCGAGGGCCAGCAGCAGCGGGTCTCCTATGGCGCGGTGCTGCTGGTGGCGGCCGCGGCGCTGCGCGGCGTGCTGCCGATGCTGCTGTCGCACCGGCAGGAACTGCCCGGCATCGGCAAGACCGTGATGCTGACCCTGGCCAGCCTGCTCGGGCTGGTGCTGGCCTTCTGCCTCGCGGCCTGGTGGATCGGCGTGGTCTATGCGGCGGTGCTGCTGCCGGTCTTCACGCCCGCCGGGCTGGACTTCATGCGCGGCTGGGCCTGGCTCGGCACCATCGCCGTGATCATCGGTGTCTACGCGCTGGCGACCGGGCGCAACTTCGCCTTTCTCAATGCGTCGTCGCTGCACATGTTCTACAAGGCGCGGATCGTGCGCGGCTACCTCGGGGCCGCCAATGCGCGGCGGCTCGGCGCACAGCCGACCGACAAGGTGTCCGGCCTGGAGCCGCCGCAGGTGCCGGTGGGCGAGGTCGACCCGCACGACGACATCTCGCAATTGCGCTACGCGCCGCACGCCCAGGGCGGTCCGGTGCACCTGGCGAACGTCTGCATCAACCAGACGCACGACACCAAGGAAAGGCTCTTCAACCGCGACCGCAAGAGCCAGCCGCTGACCATCGGCCCTCTGGGCTGGATGCAGGCCGGCGGCGCGCCCTGGGCGCAGGCGCATGGCGACGGTGCGCTGACGCTCGGCGGCTGGATGGCGATCTCGGGCGCGGCCTTCGCCCCGGGGCTGGGCCGCCTGACCAAGCGCGGCATCTCGGCGCTGTCGCTGTTCGCGGGCCTGCGGCTGGGCTACTGGTGGAACAGCGCCGGGGCCGGGATCGTCCAGCACGGCGCGGTGGTGCATGCGAGCCCGCTTCTCATGAAGACCCGCTTCCTGCTGCTCGAATGCTTCGGCGCCTTTCCGGGCAGCAGTTCGGCCAACTGGTACTTGAGCGACGGCGGCCATTTCGAGAACACCGGCGCCTACGCGCTGCTGCGGCAGGAGGCGGCCTTGATCGTGATCGCCGACTGCGGCGCCGATCCGGACTACCGCTTCTGCGATCTCGAGGTCCTGATCCGGCGCGCCCGCATCGACCTCAACGCAGAGATCACTTTCATGAAGCCGCGCCCGGATGCCGAATGGACGCACCTGGGCGCCTTCGGCTCGCTCAACGACCTGGCCTCGCCGACCAGCCAGGCCTGCCTGGCGCTGGCGCAGGTGCGCTACGCGAGCGGCCAGACCGGGCAGATCGTGCTGGTCAAGCCCAACGTCTCTGCCTCGCTGCCGGTCGACCTGGTCAACTTCAAGGCCGCGAACCCCTTGTTCCCGCAGCAGCCGACCACTGACCAGTTCTTCGACGAGGCGCAGTGGGAAAGCTACTTCCGGCTCGGTTCGGAGATCGGCTTCCGGCTCGACGAGGAGATGCTCGAGCACGTGGCGCAGGGTGCGCCGGGCCTGTTCATGCTCGACGACGGCCAGCCGGATTCGAGCGCCCGCGGCGTCAAGCCGGGCGACAAGGACAGCGCCGCGGCGGCCGCCGTGGGCTCGATGAGCCGGCTGCAGGCGCGGGTGCTG
>Ga0182007_10000599_pt1 | contig 21100 bp, 17 predicted proteins | sample Sormic07211113_1_FD_123023 | JGI IMG/M metagenome (GOLD analysis project Ga0182007, IMG submission 123023) | Rhizosphere microbial communities from Sorghum bicolor, Mead, Nebraska, USA - 072115-113_1 MetaG | ecosystem: Host-associated > Plants > Roots > Rhizosphere | place: USA: Nebraska... | reverse complement strand
GGCGGAACGTGCTGAGGCGGAACGTGCTGAGGCGGAACGTGCTGAGGCGGAACGTGCTGAGGCGGAACGTGCTGAGGCGGAACGTGCTGAGGCAGAGCGTGCGGCAGCAGAACACGTAGCAGCAGAACACGCAGCAGCAGAACACGTCGCAACTGACGAACCCACACCGGGCGCGCCAGCTACAACGCAGGATGCAGATGCACGGCTGTCGAGCGAACCGCGCGAGCCTCTGAACGTACAGTCACCGGCGACCGGCTTCGCGAAGCAACACGTCGAGCCGTATACGACTTCGCCGTACAGCGAGACCTCAGCGCCTCCGCTGCCTAAGAGCGCCCCGCCAGCGCATCAGGAAACAGCGCACGTCGCCCCCCCCTATCAACCGTCCGACGAGCAACCACCGTCGACGCAAACAGCGACGCCAGGCGGCGCGCCGGCGTTCGAGCCCGCGCCCGTGTCGCAAGCTCAGCCCGCGCCCGCCATGCCGACCGAATTCCCGCGCGACGCTGTCGACGCATTCGGCAGTCTCGACATGCCGTTGCCGCCTCGCGCCGAACCGGGTGCGGAAAGCGTGCGTGCCGCGACTTCGCCGGAAGCGGCCCCACAGCATCCGGCCGTACCGCACGACGAGGAAGACGCCCCACATATCGCCGACGAAATTGCCACCGGCACCGGGCGTCACGCCGCCATCGCGGGTCTCGGCGCGGCCGGCTTCGGGGCGTTGAAGCTCGATTTCGACCTCGAGTTGCCGCCGAGTCCGGCTCAGCCGTTGCCGGCGTTTACCCAGGCCGATCTCGTCCGCATCGCCCGCAACAAGCTCGACCTTGCCGCCGAATACATCGAACTCGGCGATCTATCCGGCGCCCGCGCGCTCATCAACGAAGTCATCGAGGCAAACGACCCGGCCACGCGCACCGAGGCCCGCGCGTTGCTCTCGACGCTCGCACCGTTGTCGTGAAGCGTATTGCACTAGGCGTCCAGTACGACGGTTCGGCATTCTTCGGCTGGCAGTCGCAGCCGCACGGCCAGACCGTGCAGGACGAACTCGAACGGGCGCTGCGCGAATTCGCGCAGACGCGGGTGCAAACCGTCGTCGCGGGTCGCACGGACACGGGCGTGCATGGTCTTGGCCAGATTGTGCATTTCGATACCGAACTCGATCGCGCGGACGTTTCCTGGGTTCGCGGCACCAATTCGTTCTTGCCGAAGACGATTGCGGTGCAGTGGGCCAAGCCGATGCCCGACGAATTCCACGCGCGTTTCTCGGCGTTCGAGCGGACTTACTACTACGTTCTGTATGTTCATCCGGTGCGCTCGCCCATGCTGGCGACGCGGGCCGGCTGGGTGCACACGCCGCTCGACGTGGACGCGATGCGCGCTGCCGCCGCACATGTGATCGGCGAGCACGATTTTTCGGCGTTCCGTTCGTCGCAATGTCAGTCGAAGACGCCGTTCAAGCATCTGTATCAGATCGACGTCGTGCGGCAGGGCGACTTCATCCATTTCCGCTTCCGGGCGAACGCGTTCCTGCATCATATGGTGCGCAACCTGATGGGCTGTCTGGTCTATATCGGCCGCGGCCGTCGCCCGGCCGAATGGATGGCCGAGGTTCTGGCGAGCCGCGACCGCGAATCCGCCGCACCGACCTTCATGCCGGACGGCTTGTATCTCGCGCAGGTGGGCTATCCTGAGCATTTCGCCGTGCCCGCGCCGCAAACGGGCAGCGTGCCGTGGAGCACCGTATGGACCGAGCAACCGAAGACATGAACTCAACCGACAAACTACCGGACGAAACCGGTGCCGCCGTGCCTCATCGCACGCGCATCAAACTGTGCGGGTTGTCCAGGCCGGAGGATGTGACCCACGCGATCGAACTCGGCGCCGACGCAATCGGCCTCGTCTCTTATCCGCCGAGCCCGCGCTCGGTGAGCGTCGCGCAGGCCGTCGAACTGGTGCGCGACGTGCCGCCGTTCGTGTCGGTGGTGGGTTTGTTCGTCAACGCCACGCCCGACTGGATTCGCGAAGTCGCGAGCAACGTCGGGCTGACATTGTTGCAGTTTCACGGCGACGAGACGGCGGAACAGTGCGAATCGCTCGCCGGCGTTGCGGGTTTGCCTTGGTTGCGTGCGCTGCGCGTTGCGGCGGATACTCAGCCGGCCGATTTGGTAAAATCGGCGCTTAACTATTCAGCAGCCAGCAGCTTTCTCTTCGACACCCATGTCGAGGGCTATGGCGGCGGCGGGAAGGTTTTCGATTGGTCACTTATTCCAGCAGAGCTCGCGCGTCGGGCCGTTTTGAGTGGTGGGTTGAACGCGCAAAACGTCAGTGATGCGATCCATCACGTGCGCCCGTACGCGGTCGATGTCTCGAGCGGCATCGAAGTGCCGGGCGCCAAGGGCGTGAAGGATCACGCCCGGATGGCGGCGTTCGTACGCGCGGTGCGCGCAGCGGACGCCGAATGACTCCGGCGGCGCGGTTTTCGCACAGCAAGGCCGCGCGCCACACTGAGAGTGATCACATGTACAACTTGCCTGATGAAAGAGGCCATTTCGGCCAATTTGGCGGCGTTTTCGTCGCCGAAACGCTGGTTCACGCACTCGACGAGCTGCGGACTGCCTACGAGAAATACCAAAAAGACCCCGAATTCGTCGCCGAGTATGAGCGCGAATTGAAGTATTTCGTCGGCCGTCCGTCGCCGATTTATCACGCGCAGCGCTGGAGCGAAATGCTGGGTGGCGCGCAAGTTTTTCTCAAGCGGGAAGACTTGAATCACACCGGCGCCCACAAAATCAACAACGTGATTGGCCAGGCGCTACTCGCCAAGCGGATGGGTAAACCGCGCGTGATAGCGGAAACCGGCGCGGGCCAGCATGGCGTCGCCACGGCGACCATCGCAGCGCGCTTCGGCATGGAGTGTGTGGTCTACATGGGTTCGGAAGACGTTCGCCGTCAGGCTGCGAACGTGTACCGGATGAAGCTGCTCGGCGCGACCGTCGTACCGGTCGAGTCGGGCTCGCGTACGTTGAAGGACGCGCTCAACGAAGCGATGCGCGACTGGGTGACGAACGTCGAAAGCACGTTCTACATCATCGGCACAGTGGCGGGACCGCATCCGTATCCGATGATGGTGCGCGACTTCCAGCGGGTGATCGGTGACGAATGCAAGGTGCAAATGCCCGAACTCGTCGGCCGCCAGCCGGACGCCGTCATCGCGTGCGTTGGCGGAGGTTCGAATGCGATGGGTATCTTTTACCCGTACATCGACGACGCTTCGGTGAAGCTGATCGGCGTGGAAGCGGCCGGCGACGGCCTCGAAACCGGTCGTCACGCAGCCTCCCTGATCGGCGGCAGTCCCGGCGTGCTGCACGGCAACCGCACCTATCTGCTACAAGACGAGAACGGTCAGATCATCGAGACGCATTCGGTATCGGCGGGTCTCGACTATCCGGGCGTCGGCCCGGAGCATGCCTGGCTAAAAGAGAGCAATCGCGCGCAATACGTCGGCATCACCGACGAGGAAGCGCTCAAGGCGTTTCACGATTGCTGCCGCATCGAGGGCATCATTCCGGCGCTGGAATCCAGCCATGCGCTGGCCTACGCCGCGAAACTCGCGCCGACGTTGCCCAAGGACAAAGTGTTGCTAGTCAATTTGTCGGGCCGTGGGGACAAGGACATGCATACGGTCGCCGAGCGATCGGGCATTCAGTTCTGAGCGCCGCGACGATGCGCGACGAGTTCGACGAGCCGCAGCCGGCGCTTGAATCCACGCCGGCCGCCGGGACACCGGCGGCCGAGGCACCTGCATCCCTGCTGCCGCAGGTGCCGGCCGGCATCCAGCTGTTGAACCGCGATTTCCTGACCGATGTGGCGAACATTCCCGACGGGTCGATCGACCTGATCCTTTGCGATCCGCCCTACGGGCTCGGCAAGGATTATGGCAACGACTCCGACATGCGAAGCGGCGACGATTTTCTCGCCTGGACGCGTGGCTGGCTCCAGCTGGCTATCCCGAAGCTCAAGCCGTCGGGTTCGCTCTATATCTTCTGCACATGGCAGTACGCCCCGGAAATCTTCAGCTATCTGAAGACCAAACTCACGATGATCAACGAAATCATCTGGGACCGGCGCGTGCCGAGCATGGGCGGGACGGTGCGCCGATTTACCTCGGTGCATGACAACATCGGCTTTTTCGCGGTGTCGAAGGATTACTACTTCGACCTCGATCCCGTCCGCATCCCGTATGATGCCGTCACGAAGAAGGCGCGTTCGCGTAAGTTGTTTGAAGGCAGCAAATGGCTGGAGCTTGGCTATAACCCGAAGGACGTCTGGTCGGTATCGCGGCTGCATCGGCAACATGCCGAGCGCGTCGATCACCCCACCCAGAAACCTCTGGAAATTGTCGAGCGCATGGTGCTGGCAAGCTGCCCAAAGGGCGGGCGCGTTCTCGACCCGTTCATGGGCAGCGGCACCACCGCAGTCGCTTGCGCCCGTCAGCAGCGCGAATTCGTCGGCTATGAGATCAATGAAAGTTACTGCGCGATAGCGCGTGAACGCGTCAGTGCCGCGGCAGCCCCTGCCGCGCCCCGCTCGGTTAAAGCCAAAACTCAACGGCAGACCGAAGTGCAATGAGCAACGTGCAACAAGCGCAGTAGCCCAAAACCGAGAATATTTCCATGTCCCGTATCAAGAATACGTTTGCCGCACTGTCCGCCCAAGGCAAGAAAGGGCTGATTCCGTTCATGACGGCCGGCGATCCAGACCCGGCCCGTACGGTCGAATTCATGCACGCGCTTGCCGCTGGCGGTGCGGACGTCATCGAGCTCGGCGTGCCCTTTTCCGACCCGATGGCCGACGGCCCGGTCATCCAGCAATCGTCCGAGCGCGCGTTGGCGCAGGGCGTCTCACTGCGCCATGTGATCGCCGACGTCAAGCGCTTCCGTGAGACCAACGATAAGACGCCCGTCGTCTTGATGGGCTACGCCAATCCGATTGAGCGCATGGGCACCGAGGCCTTTGCCAAGGCCGCGAAGGAAGCCGGTGTCGACGGTGTGCTGGTGGTCGACTACCCGCCTGAAGAGTGCGTCAAGTTCGCCGAACAGATGCGCTCCTCGGGCATCGATCCGATCTTTTTGCTTGCGCCCACCTCGACGGATGAGCGCATCGCGGAAGTCGGCAAGATCGCCAGCGGCTACGTCTACTATGTCTCGCTGAAAGGCGTGACCGGAGCGGCAAATCTGGACGTTTCCAGCATCGCGAGTAAAATCCCGGCCATCAAGTCGCGCGTGCCCTTGCCGGTGGGCGTCGGTTTCGGGATCCGCGACGCGCAAACAGCGCGTCTGGTGGCGGAGGTGTCCGATGCCGTCGTGATCGGTAGCCGTATCGTGCAATTGCTCGAACAAGCGGCCCCGGAAGCCGCCGCCGAGACGCTCACGCGTTTCGTCGCCGAAGTGCGCGAAGCGCTCGATAGCGTCGCGACTGCCCGATAACAGTCATTTTTTGTCGTCTGAAGTGTGAGCGGCGGGTTCGTCCCGCCGTTTGCGCAACCGCTGACCCCAGAAGGATTCAATATGAGCTGGCTCGACAAGCTGCTGCCGCCGAAAATCAAACAAACCGACCCGAAGAACCGCAAGGGAATTCCGGAAGGCCTGTGGATCAAGTGCCCGTCGTGTGAAGCCGTGCTGTATCGCAACGACGTCGAGGCCAATCTGCACGTTTGCCCGAAGTGCGAGCATCACATGCGCATCGGCGCGCGTGAGCGGCTCGACGGCCTGCTCGACGCCGAAGGCCGCTATGAAATCGGCCAGGAAGTCGTCCCGGTGGACGCGCTCAAGTTCAAGGACAGCCGCAAGTACCCGGATCGCCTGAAAGAGGCGATGGACGACACCGACGAAACCGACGCAATGGTCGTGATGGGCGGCGCTATCCACACGTTGCCGGTGGTGGTCGCATGCTTCGAGTTCTCGTTCATGGGCGGCTCGATGGGTTCGGTGGTCGGCGAACGGTTCGTGCGCGGCGCGCAGAACGCGCTCGAACAGAAAGTGCCGTTCATCTGCTTCACCGCTTCGGGCGGCGCGCGCATGCAGGAAAGCCTGTTGTCGCTGATGCAAATGGCGAAAACCACGGCCATGCTCACCAAGCTCGCCGAAGCCAAGCTGCCGTTCATCTCCGTGCTGACCGATCCGACCATGGGCGGCGTGTCGGCAAGCTTCGCGTTCCTCGGCGACGTCGTGATCGCAGAGCCGAAGGCGCTGATCGGCTTTGCCGGCCCGCGCGTGATCGAACAAACCGTGCGTGAAAAGTTGCCGGAAGGTTTCCAGCGCGCCGAGTTCCTGCTAACGAAGGGCGCGATCGACATGATCGTCGACCGTCGCAAGCTGCGCGAGGAACTGGCGCAACTGATGGCACTGTTGAGCCATCAACCGGCGGACGCGGTCGCCTGAGCCGCGATCGCCATTGGCCGCCGCGCCGTGCGAGCGCGGTCATCGTCAGGAAGCAGTCAAAAAATAGCGCGCCGCATGAGCAATCAAGCGGCGCGCTGTCATTTCCGCGATAATCACGGTCTCGCAATCGAGCGCCGAGCGCCGGTTGCTCGCGCGGCCAGATGCGGTTTTGTGCGCATAAAGTCTGCGAAACAGGCGCTGCCGAGCGATTGTTCGAGCGCCGCCATGGCGCGCCGCGCCGGGCAATCGGCCGACCCGCGCACCTCCATCACACTGCCTAACCGATTCACTCGCGATTCACCCGATGACCACATTCCCCACCCTCGACGCGTGGCTCACGCACCTCGAATCCGCGCATCCGGTCGGCATCGACATGGGATTGGCGCGCATCAGCCAGGTTCGCGACGCGATGCAGTTGTCGTTCGCGTGCCCGGTCATCACGGTGGGCGGCACGAACGGCAAGGGTTCCACCTGCGCGATCCTCGAATCGATTCTGCTGCGCGCGGGTTTCACGGTGGGCTGCCACACCTCGCCCCATTTGCTGTCGTTCAACGAGCGGGCGCGCGTGAACGGTGAAATGGCGAGCGACGCCGATCTGCTCGCGCACTTCGAGGCTGTCGAAGCCGCGCGCACGAGCCTCGCCGAACCGGTCTCACTGACTTACTTCGAATTCACGACGCTGGCGATCATGAGCCTGTTCGCCTCGCGCGGACTGGACGCGGTGATTTTCGAGGTCGGCCTCGGCGGCCGGCTGGACGCCGTCAATATCATCGATACGGACTGCGCGATCATCACCAGCATCGATATCGATCACGCGGACTATCTCGGCGATACGCGCGAGAAAATCGCTTTCGAAAAAGCCGGCATTTTCCGCCCCGGCAAGCCGGCGATTTGCGCGGACCCGGTGCCGCCGCAAACGCTGATCGATCATGCCGAAAAGATCGGCGCCGAACTGTGGCTGTTCGGCCGCGATTTTCGCTACGAAGGGCAGGCCGGCAGCGAGCGGCAGCAATGGAGCTACGTCGGCCCGACCATGCGCCGCTCGGCGCTTGCCTACCCGGCATTGCGCGGCGCGAATCAGCTGATCAACACGTCGGCCGCGCTGGCCGGTCTGGAGGCGCTGCGCGACCGTTTGCCGGTTTCCGCGCAGGACATCCGGCTCGGCCTTGCCAATGTCGAATTGCCGGGGCGCTTCCAGGTCTTGCCCGGCAAGCCGGCCATCGTGCTGGACGTCGGCCATAACCCGCACGCGGCCGCCGTGTTGACGCAGAATCTCGGCAACATGGGCTTCTTTCCCTATACCTACGCGGTATTCGGCGCCATGCGCGACAAGGACATCGCCGGCATCCTGACGCATCTGAAAGGCGAGATCGACCATTGGTGCGTAACCGATCTGCCGACTCCGCGCGCGGCGTCGGCCGAACAACTGGAAGCAGCCTTGCGTGACCTCGGCGTCAGCGACGACGCGGACAGCAGCGTGACGCGCTACGCAACACCGGCCGAGGCTTTCCAAGACGCGCTAAAACGAGCGTCAGAGAATGATAGAATCGTGGTTTTCGGCAGTTTCTATACGGTAGCTGGCGTCATGTCCTACCGTAAATCGCAGCAACACTGAACGAGCGCCAGGCTCGAACCAAGCGATTCATGGGAATTTTCTCGTTCGGCAAGAAAGACGACGCGCCTAGCCGGCGTGGCGCAAACACCAGTTCCACTCGTGCGGCCCGGGGCGAGCGCGTGGAGCGGCGAACCCGCCGCACGGAGCGCACCGTCGATGCCGATGCGATGCTGCTTGACCCCACATTGCCGGAAAAACAGCGTGCGCGGCGCCGGCTCGTCGGCGCGATCGCGATGGTGGTGGCGGCGGTGGTCATCCTGCCGATGGTGCTGGACTCGCATCCCAAACCCGTCACCGACGACATTTCGATCGACATCCCCAGCCGTCCGGCGCCGAAGGCCACGAGGACCAACGAGGACACGCAGGCCGGCGTAGCACCCGACAATCCGACGCCCGACGCGGCAGTTGCCGCTTCCAGCCTCGCACCGGCGCCGGCAACGGCCGCCACGCAACGTGAGCAATCCGGCGCGGCGCGACAGCAAACCGGGCAGAGCGCCGAAACAAACGCGGCGTCCGCAGCCAAACCGTCAGCGAAACCGCAAACACCGGCCGTCGCCGCCAACATCGCGCCTGCGGCCCCCGCCAAGCCGGCGGCCAAACCGCCGGCCACGCGCGGCGCGGCGACCGCTGCCGCCGCTAACACAGACGACTCGAACACCACCGCCGCCAGCGCTGACGCCAATTCCGGCACGCCGGCATCGCCGCCGGGCAGCCGCTTTGCCGTCCAGTTGGGCGCATTTGCGAACGACGCCAGCGCGCGTAATTGGGCAACCAAGTTGAAAGCGGCGGGTGTGCCCGCATATATCGAACATGGAAAGCAGGCCGACGGTACGACGCTTACGCTATTGCGCGCCGGTCCGTTCGCCGACCGTGCGGCCGCCAGCGCTGCGATTGCAAAAGTTCGCGAGGCCGGCTTGACGTCGGGCGCGAACAGCGGCGCCGCACAGTAAGCGAGCGATGTTCACTGCATTCGACTACGCTGTAATGGCGGTGATTGGTTTGTCGGCCTTGCGCGGCACGTGGCGCGGGTTTCTGTCCGAGATATTCGGGCTGATCGGCTGGATCGCGGCATTTTTCATTGCTTGCCGCTTCGTCGGTTATGTCGTGCCGTACATTCCGTCCACCTGGCCGGGCGGTGCGTTGACTCAATGGCTGCTGGCCTTCGCGCTGGTCGCGATCGGTGTGGTGCTGGTGGCGAGCGTGCTGAATGCGTTGCTGAGCCGTATCGTGCAGGCAACCGGCTTGAGCGGCGTGGACCGCTCGCTCGGTTTGATGTTCGGCCTCGCGCGCGGGGTCGTTCTGGTGGTGATTCTGGTCGCCCTTGCAGGCTTGACCGAACTGCCGCAACAGGAATTCTGGCGCAACGCCTTGCTTCGGCCCTATGCGGTCGAGGGCGTGCACGTAATGAAACCGCTGCTTCCGGAAACGCTCGCGGCCTACGTCCGTGTTTGACGATCAGCCAAGCAGTCGAGGGAACGCAGCAGGACTCCGGCGCAAACCGGTTGCCCTAAGTACCGGCGCATAGCAACGCGCACCATTGCGTAACACCGTGGGCACCCGGCGGCCATGACGAATTTCGTACCTTTGAAGGACATGCCATGTGCGGCATCGTAGGCGTAGTTTCCCATTCTCCGGTCAATCAGCTGATCTATGACAGCCTGCTGCTTTTGCAGCACCGCGGTCAGGACGCCGCCGGCATCGCCACCGCGAACGGTAGCAATTTCCACATGCACAAGGCTAACGGCATGGTGCGCGACGTGTTCCGCACGCGCAACATGCGCAGCCTGCCCGGCACGACCGGTATCGGCCAGGTCCGCTACCCGACCGCCGGTTCCGCGTCGAGCGAAGAAGAAGCCCAGCCGTTCTACGTGAACGCGCCGTTCGGCATCATCCTCGCGCACAACGGCAACCTGACCAACTGGCAGCAACTGAAAGATGAGATGTTCCGCATCGATCGCCGCCACATCAACACCAATTCCGACACCGAAGTGATGCTCAACGTGCTCGCGCACGAATTGCAGCTCTCCAGTTCGGGCCTGCAACTCGATCCGGCCGCGCTGTTCAAGGCGGTCTCGGGCGTGCATCGCCGGGTGCGGGGTTCGTATGCGATCGTCTCGCTGATCGCCGGCTACGGCCTGCTCGGTTTCCGCGACCCGTTCGGCATCCGCCCGCTGTGCCTCGGCAAGCAGGAAACGCCGGAAGGCGTCGAGTGGATTCTGGCTTCGGAATCGGTGGCGATCGAAGGTATCGGCTTCGAGTTCGTCCGCGACATCGCGCCGGGCGAAGCGATCTTCATCGACCTCGACGGCAATCTGCACTCGCAGCAATGCGCGACGAACCCGAGCCTGAACCCGTGCATTTTCGAACTCGTGTATCTCGCGCGTCCGGATTCGGTGCTGGACGGCGTGCCGGTCTACAACGTGCGTCTGCGCATGGGCGACTATCTCGCCGAAAAGATCAAGCGCGAGCTGCCCGACGTCGCGATCGACGTCGTGATGCCGATTCCGGATTCATCGCGCCCGGCCGCGATGCAGGTCGCGAAGAAGCTGGGCGTCGAATACCGCGAAGGCTTCTTCAAGAACCGCTACGTGGGCCGCACCTTCATCATGCCGGGCCAGGCGGTGCGCAAGAAGTCGGTGCGCCAGAAGCTGAACGCGATGGGCATCGAGTTCAAGGGCAAGAACGTGCTGATCGTCGACGACTCGATCGTGCGCGGCACCACCTCGCATGAAATCGTGCAGATGGCGCGCGATGCCGGCGCGAACAAGGTGATCTTCGCTTCGGCGGCGCCCCCGGTGAAATTCCCGAACGTCTACGGTATCGACATGCCGACCCGTGGCGAACTCGTCGCCCACGGCCGCTCGGACGACGAAGTCGCGCGCATGATCGGCGCCGACCATCTCGTCTATCAGGACGTCGATGCGCTCAAGCAGGCGGTGCGCGACATCAACCCGGCGTTGAAGGAATTCGAAGCGTCCTGCTTCGACGGCAACTACGTGACCGGCGACGTCACCACCGAGTATCTCGATCGCATCGAAACCGCGCGTCTCGCACCGTCCTCGCAATCGGACCGCGACGCCGCGAGCGAAGCGATCGACGGCGGCGGCCCGGCGCGTTCGCAACTGCATCTGCAACTGTCGGTGGGTTGAACGGTTGCGCTCGCGGCGCGGCATGGCATGGCAGTGGCGCACTGCACGTCGCGCCGCGAGCGTGTTAGCATGACGGCTTGCGTCGATTTGATCTCAGCTTGCGGACGCGGGGCAACCCGAAACAGCTAAAGCGAATGGTGGAAAAGCCGCAGTCATCCGCCTCCGCTCCAGCTTTCCCCGCACATGAAGCCCGCTTATGCCGACGCAAAAGCGGGCTTTTTTGTTGCTGCCGTTCGCGCACGGCTCATTCACCTGAGCCACGCGCGCCGAACGCAGCCACGGAACATTGGAAACCAGAACCAACATGGACGACTCCCTGAACTTCGACACGCTGGCAGTCCGCTCGGGCACTGTGCGCAGCGGCTTCAACGAACATTCGGAAGCGATTTTCCTGACCTCGAGCTTTATGTTCACGAGTGCCGCGGACGCCGCCGAACGCTTCAAGAATTCCGAAGAGAACTACACGTATTCGCGCTTCACGAACCCGACCGTCACGATGTTCCAGGACCGGCTGGCCGCGCTCGAAGGTGGCGAGGCGTGCATGGCCACGGCTTCGGGCATGGCCGCGATCATGTCGGTGGTGATGTCGACGTTGCAGGCGGGCGACCATCTGGTGAGCTCGCAGGCGCTATTCGGCTCGACACTCGGCATGTTCTCGCAGATCTTCAGCAGGTTCGGCATCACGACCACGTTCGTCGATCCGACCAATCTGGATGCGTGGAAAAATGCCGTGCGTCCCGAAACGAAGATGTTCTTCCTCGAAACGCCGTCGAACCCGTTGACCGAAGTCGCCGACATCGAAGCAATCAGCAAGATTGCGAAAGCGGCGAACGCGCTGTTCGTGGTCGACAACTGTTTCTGCAGCCCGGCCTTGCAGCAGCCGCTGAAGCTCGGCGCGGACGTCGTGATGCATTCGGCCACCAAGTTCCTCGACGGCCAGGGCCGCGTGCTCGGCGGCGCGCTGGTCGGCTCGAAGAAATTCATCATGGAAAAGGTGTTCCCGTTCGTGCGCAGCACCGGGCCGACGCTGTCCGCGTTCAACGCCTGGGTATTGTTGAAGGGCATGGAAACGCTGTCGCTGCGTGTCGAAAAGCAGTCGGCGAATGCGCTCGAAATCGCGCGCTGGCTCGAAACGCATCCCGCCGTGAACCGCGTGTTCCACCCTGGGCTCGAATCGCATCCGCAGCATGCGCTGGCGATGCGTCAGCAGAAGGCGGGCGGCGCGATTCTCTCGTTCGAACTGAAGGGCGACACGCCCGAGCAGATGCGCGCGAACGCCTGGCGCGTGATCGACAACACGAAGATCTGCTCGATCACCGGCAACCTCGGCGACACGCGCACGACCATCACGCATCCGGCCACCACCACGCATGCTCGCGTGACGCCGGAAGCGCGCGCGGCCGCGGGCATCAGCGAAGGCTTGATCCGTTTGGCGGTGGGTCTGGAAAACGCCGGCGACATTCGCGGCGATCTGGCGCGCGGCCTGGCAGGTTGATCGAGCGGTTTGAACGCGGGGAGCGGGTCGCCTCAGCCGGCGGCTCGCGCAGTGAAACTCAGTGGCGCAACGCGCGCCACTGACCGGGCGCCAGCCCGAAACGCCGCGTGAATGCGTGCGTATAAGCGCTTTGATCGCCGAAGCCGATTTCCAATGCGATATCGGTCAACGAGAGGCGTGGATCGGAAAGCAGCATGAGCGACGTATCGAGCCGCAGGCGCTGCAAATAGCGATGCGGCGTTTCGCCGAACGCTTCAATAAAAAGCTGATGAAAGCGCCGCATGCCGAAGCCGCAATGCGCGGCGAGATCGGCGATACGCAGCGGTTCCGATAGATGCGCGCGCAGCCAGCGGTCGATTCGCGCGAAGTCCAGACCGGCGCCAGGTGCAGGGACACCCGCGGCTGTCGTGCCCGCGTCGGCCACCAACGCGGCACCGAGTCGCGCGGCCGCGTCCCAATGAAAGCGCCTGGTATGCAGGTGATCGTCGCCTGTCGCACCCCCGGTGGCGTGCGCCGCGATCCGGTGCACCAGTTGCGTGAGCGACGGGTCCACCGCTACGGCCCGCGCGCGGTCGAACAAACGCTCCGGCACGGCCAGCGAGGCGGCCGGCAAATCCAGCACCAACTGCCGGTTCTCGCCGACGCCCGCATAGTCATGCCGCGCACCCGCCGGGATCAGCCAGGCGGAGCCGGCGTCGATCTGTTGCGCGACGCCGTCCACCGCCATCACCATTGCGCCGTCGAGCCCGAGCACGACCTGATGAAAGTCGTGCACGTCCGACGCTTCGACCGCGCCGTAGCGGCGCAGCGAAACGCTGGGTGCGGTGACGGCGGCGTGACCCATCGGCGTGACTCGTTGGCGATGCGCAATTACAAAACAGCGAAAAACTTAAACGCCGAGCAATTCGACTTCGAACACGAGCGTCGCATTCGGCGGAATCACACCGCCCGCGCCGCGCACGCCGTAGCCGAGTTGCGGCGGAATCGTCAGCTTGCGCGTGCCGCCGACCTTCATGCCTTGCACGCCTTCATCCCAGCCCTTGATGACCATGCCGCCGCCGAGCACGAAAGCGAACGGGTCGTTGCGGTCCTTGCTCGAATCGAACTTCTGACCGTCGGTCAGCCAGCCGGTGTAGTGCACGCTGACGGTCTTGCCGGCCACGGCTTCGGCGCCGGTGCCTTCGACGATGTCTTCGTACTTCAGGCCGGATTCGGTTGTTACTGTCGACATAGTCGCTCCTCAGGTCAAAAACGTAAAAACCGACATTGTAGGCGCGTTGGCGCCGCATGCCGAGGATTGCCGCGTGGCATGCCGATTGCGACCAGACTGGCCATCCGGCCAGGCTGGCTGCGCCAGGCCGCATGCCTATAATGGGGCTTCTTCAAACCATTCATGCAACGCCTGAGGGCTCGATCGTGACCACGTCTTACGCCGGCTCCGCCGGCGAACAGCCGGCTCCTTCCGGCTTCGCCGTCTCCGAACGTACTGCCCGCCTTCGTGCGGAAACCGCGCTGTTCATGCGCGATCATGTGCTCTCGCTGGTTTCGCACGATCTGCGCGGTCCGTTGAACGCCATTCATAGCTGGGCCTACGTGCTCGAGCGCAAGCTCGACGCGAACGACGCCAATGCGCAACGCGCCGTCACCGGCATTCGTAACGGCGTGGACCAGCAGGTGAAGCTGCTCGAGACGATCGTCGACGCCACGCGCGCCGAGACGAAATCGCTGGCGCTCGCATGCGCGCCATTTCCGCTGCATCCGCTGATCGACGAAACCGTGGAAGAAGTCCGCTCAGGATTGGCTCGCGCGCGCGGCGTGGAGGTCAAGGTCGATTCGCAGCTCGCCACCGAGCAGCTCAACGGCGACCGCGAGCGACTCGCCGGCGCCTTGTGGGTGATGCTGACCTTCGCGGTCGAAGCAAGCGCGCAGGGCGCCACGGCCGCATTGGCCACACGCGCGGACGCGACGAATTGGCACGCCACCGTCACGTACGACACGAACGCTACCGCGCTGAACGATCCGTCGTTGCCTCATGTGCTCGAAGCCTTTGCGCGCAAGCAGGCGCGCGAGCCGCGCGAAGCCAAGCGGATCGCATGGGTGCTGGCGCTCTGCAAACGCGTGGCGGAAGCGCACGGCGGCAGCTTCGAGCAAAGCGACGCAACCGAGAGCGCCGCGGCCACGCTCGCGCTGAAGGTGCCGCTAAGCGCGGCCGCAGCGAGGTGAGCGCCCGCCGACTGCGGCGCTTTCCCACGCGCCATTGAGGTTTCAACGAGCTTTCACCCTCTATACTGACAACTTTTGTTGCCGGAGCCCCCAGCTTTGATCCAGGTCGTCGCCCTTATCGGTGCGTTGTTGCTCGTTGCCCTCAATGGTTTTTTTGTCGCCGCGGAATTCGGCCTGGTCAAGTTGCGGCAGACGCGGGTGCAAAGCCTCGCCACCCGGCACGGCCTGCGCGGACGGCTGCTGGCAAAAGTTCACGGGCGTCTCGACGCGTATCTGTCCGCCTGCCAGCTCGGCATTACGCTCGCTTCGCTCGGGCTCGGCTGGATCGGCGAGCCGGCGTTCGCCGAACTGCTCATGCCGGTCTTCAGCCTGATCGGCGTGGAGTCGGAAAAGCTGATCCACGGCATCTCGCTGTTCTTCGCGTTCTCGTGCATTTCCTTTCTGCATATCGTGGTGGGCGAACTCGCGCCCAAGTCGCTGGCGATTCGCGAGGCGGAGAAGGTTTCGCTGTGGACCGCCATGCCGCTGTACGGTTTCTACTGGGCGATGTACCCGGCGATCTGGGTGCTCAATAGCAGCGCCAACGCGGTGCTGAAATTCGCGGGACTCGCCGAGGACCACGGCCACGACTCGCACTATTCAACCGACGAACTCAAGCTGATTTTGCGCGGCCGCCGCACCAACGTCGCGAGCGAGCTGGGTTCACCGGAGGGCGCATACAGTCAGGACGAGTGGAACACCATCGCGCATTCGCTTGATTTCTCGCGCATGACTGTGTCCGACCTGATGCGTCCGGCCTATGAAATGATCGGCTTGCGGCTCGATCTGCCCACGCGCGAAAACATGCACGTCGTGGCGCAGCATCGCTTCAGCCGCTATCCCCTGTTCGAAGACGCATCCGGCGAGCGCGTGGCCGGCATGATCCATCTGAAAGACCTGCTGCTGGCGCGGCACGCGGGCAGCACGCTCGACGATCTCTCCAAATACGCCCGCCCTGTGCAGTATGTGAAGCCGGAGATGCCGGCGCTCGAACTGTTTCGCCGCTTCCGCAAGGGTGCGCCGCATTTCGCGCTGGTCGGTCACAAGAACTCGAAGCCGATCGGCTTTCTCACGCTCGACAACCTGCTCGGCGCGCTGGTCGGCCAGATTCACGACGAATTCCGTCAGGGCGACGCCGACTGGTCGCGCATGGACGACGGCACGTTGATGGGCAAGGGCAGCTTGCCGGTGGTGTCGCTGGAGCGCGCGCTGGGCATCGATATCGACGAGGGCAAGGCCGAATCGGTCGGCGGCCTCGTGATTTAGGCGCTGAACGATCTGCCGTCTGAAGGGCAGAGAGTGGAGTTCGACCGCTTCGACGTGGTGGTCAAGAAAATGAAGGGACCGCGCATCGTGCTCGTGCGCGTGTACCCGAAAATCTTCGACGACGAAGGCGGCTGAGTCATGAGGCGGTGAACCGCCGCCCTAACTGCGCGGCACGCCATCCTCCACCAGCAGCGCAATCGGCATCGCCGCCAGCGCGTCGCGCAGATACAGCAAGCCGTTCTCTCCCGCCTTCGGCGCGGCCGGACTCAGCCAGTCGAACAACGCCCTCGCCGAAAGGTCGGAGGGCACCTCCACCGCCGTATCCTCCCATTTCGCCGGTTCGACCAGCGGCAAATCGCCATCCTCGCCGAGCAGGCCGGCGGCGAGCCGGCTGGCCACCACCACGGCCCACGCGTTGCCATGCCGTCGCGCAAACGCGATCACATGCGACGCATGCGCGCCGCGCACCGCGAGCGGCAGATACGCACTCTGACTCAGCAACTCCGGCAGATGCGCGCGCAATGCCAGCACGCGCTGCACCACCGCGAGCTTCACGCGTCCATCGCGCCAACCCGGCAGAAATTCGGACGGCGGCGTCTGCGCGAGCCACCCCTCGCGTTTCGCGAAATCGACGGGACGGCGGTTGTCGGGATCGACCAGACTGAAGTCCCACAACTCGGTGCCTTGATAAAGATCGGGGATGCCAGGCGACGCCAGCCGCAAGACCGTCTGCTGCAAGCTGTTGAGCGCACCGGCTCGGCCGATTCGCGCGACGAACCCGGACAACTCCGCGAGGAACCCGTCGCGCCGCTGCGGCGCCAGGATGTCGAACAGAAAATCGCGGCAGCCGGCTTCGTATCCTTCATCGGGCGCGAGCCAGCCGGTTTGCAGCTTCGCCTCGCGCAGCGCCTTCAACTGCCACTGTGCGACGCGCTCGGCCAATGCCTTGATGCCGGCCTCGTCGTCCGGCCGTAGATCGGGCGGCCAGCAGCCCACCAGCGTCTGGTACAGCATCGCCTCGGCGGCGGGGCCGGGCGCCCAGTCATAGCTCATATCCTGGCCGACGCTGTTGACCGGTGTGCCGTCGAGCGCGCGGCGGTGCGGCGCGTTCAACGTGGACCACGCGCGCAAGGTCGAGCCCCAGTCGTGCGCGATCTCGCTCAAGACCGCGAGTCGCGCGCGCACGTCCTCGCCGCGTTTGTGATCGTGCGTGGCGGTGGCGAGCATCGCATGAGGAAAGCGCTGCGAGCGCTCCAGGTTGGCCGCGTGAAATTCGTCGACCGACAACGCGAATTCGCCGGGATCCGCGCCAACTTCATTGCGCGACAACAGACGGCCATAGCGGTAACACGCCGTGTCCTCGACCGCCTTCGCGGCGACCGGCGCGGTCAATTGCGAAAACAGGATCTGCGCGGTGCGCCGCGCGGAACCCGAGTGACCCGGCGGCGCGCCGTTCTGGCCCTGCTGCGGTTGCGCGCCGGCCCGCGCGGCGGGCGCTTCCTCGGCGCTGCCGCCCAGCCATGCGTTCACGCGATCGAGCGCGACATGGTCCGCGCGCGGCAGCGTCTCTTTCGCGCCGGCGAGCGCCTGCTCGAAATACACGTTGTCGGCGGCGCTGCGCAAACCGTTCTGCGGATAGATGCGATACACCGGAAAATGCACGACCAGTTCGGTCAGCACGCGGCGCAGCGTGGTGAAGGTGAAATCGCGTGTGCTCAGCGAATCGCGGGCGATGCGATGGAGCGCCCGTGCCGCGCGGTCCAGTTCCGCCGACAGGTTTTCCACCAGAATCTTGCGCCGTGCCGCCAGCGCTTCGTCGGCAAAGCGCGGGCTGCGGCCGGTGAGTTCGGCCCACGTTTGCGCGAGCGGTTCCGCGCCGGCCGGATCGTGCAGAAGCGCGCCCACGTCGTTCATGAAGTCATAGCCGGTCGTGCCGTCCACCGGCCAGTCGTCGCGCAAGCGTTCGCCGCGCCCGAGGATCTTTTCGACCACCACATACGGCGCGGTGTCGCGCAGTTCCGTGAGACGTTGCCGCACGCGCTGACAGTACTCGCGCGGCTCGGCCAGGCCGTCGACGTGATCGATCCGCAAGCCGTCCACCACGCCTTCCTGATACAGCCGGAAAACCAGCGCGTGCACCGCGTCGAACACTTCGGGCCGTTCCGCGCGCACGCCGGCCAGCGTCGAGATGTCGAAGAAGCGCCGCCAGTTCACTTCATCGGAAGCCGTGCGCCACCAGGCGAGGCGAAAGTGCTGCCGTTCGATCAGCCGATGCAGGCGGTCGCGCGTGACGGGTTCCTCGGGCGCGTAGGTCTGCAACACGAACTCGAGCGCCGACGTGCCGTTTCGCGCGACGAACTCGCGCAGCATCTCGCGCGCCTCGGCGGCGCGCGGCTGATCGGCGGGCTGGGTGGTCAATCCCTGGAAGCGCTCGGCGAGCGCGCTGAGATCGGCGCGGTCCGCGCTTTGCAGGATCGACGCGTAATCGGTCGGGCACACCGGAAACACATGCGGCCCGTAGCCGATATGAAAGCGCCCGCTGTCAGCGGAAAAACGCAGCGCGATGCGGCCCGCCGCGAGTTCGTCGCCATACGGCGCGCCGAGCGTCGGCACCAGCACCTTGCCGCGCAAGGCCGGATCGGGCGAATGCCAGTCGACATCGAAATGGCGCGCATACGCGCTGTGGCGGCCCCATTCGAGAATGTCGAGCCACCATGCGTTGCTCGACCCGCCCACGCCCATATGGTTCGGCACGATATCGACGATCAGTCCCATGCCGTGCGCGCGCAGCTTGTCGGCGAGACGCCTGAGGCCCGCTTCGCCGCCGCATTCGGCGTTGACCTGCGTGTAGTCGACGGTGTCGTAGCCGTGCATCGACCCCGGCTCGGCGGTCGTGACGGGCGACGCGTACACGTGGCTGATGCCGAGCGCGGCGAAATAGTCGACGTGCCTCGCGGCATCGTCGAAGGTGAAGTCTCGATGGAACTGGAGGCGCAGCGTGGAGCGTGGGACGGTCATGGCGTATCAGGCTCCGGGGAAGCGCTGGAAGCGTTGGAGGCGCTGGAGGAGGGAACGGTTGCGGCGCCACGCGCGCGGTCCACCGCGAGCAGACGATCGCAGAAGGTGTCGTCCGTGAACAGCGCGTCGACGGGCAAGCTCATGCGGCGGCGCCAGTTCGGATGCTCGTCGATCGAGCCCGGCAGATTCGGCTGCTCGACCTGCGCGAGCAAATCCTCGAGCGGAAACGTGACGAGCGGTCCCGGCGTGGCGGCGACGAACGCGAGCGCTTCGTCCACGGGCGCTTCATCCGGCGGCGGCGCGGCCACGTCGGGCGCGGCCACGCCGGCCTGCTGGAACGCGCGCCACAGCGCGGCGCGGTCGTTCGCGCGGTCTTCATGCGCGGCTTGCTCGGGATCGCGGCCGTCGGCGCGCGCCATCGTCTGGCCGATCCGGTTGCGCCACGTGATGTCGCTGCCGCGCCACCAGCCGGCCACGGTCGGCAGATCATGCGTGGTGGTGGTGCCGACCGCGTTGCGGTCCCATTCGCGCGGCGGCTTGAAACCCTTGCCGTCGTGCCCGCCCTCGAACCACAGCACGCGAATCCCGGCGATGCCGTGCTCGTCGAGCCGTTCGCGAAAGCCGGGCGGCACGGTGCCCAGATCCTCGCCGATCACGATCGCGCGATGCCGCCACGATTCGAGCGCGATGAGGCGCAGCAGATCTTCGAGCGGATAGCGCAGATACGCGCCGTTGCGCGCGCTTTCGCCCTCGGGCACGAGCCATAGGCGGCGCAAACCGAGAATGTGGTCGATGCGGATGCCGCCCGCGTGCGCGAACGCGGCGCGCAGCATATCGATGAAGGCCGAAAAGCCTTGCGTGCGCATCGCGCGCGGCGAGAACGTGGTGAGGCCCCACGCCTGCCCCGCCTGATTGAACAGATCGGGCGGCGCGCCCACCGACACCCCTTGCAGCATGTCGTCGCAATACGACCACGCATGGCTGCCGGCGCTATCGCAACCCACGGCGAGATCGGCGATCAGGCCGACGGCCATGCCCGCATCGCGCGCCGCATGCTGGGCGTGCGACAACCCCTTCGCGGCGAGCCATTGCAGAAACAGATGAAAGTCGACTTCATGACGATTCGCTTCGGCGAAGGCCTCGACTTCCGGGCTGCGCGGATCGCGCAACGCCGCAGGCCAGTTGCGCCAATGACCGTTGCCGCCTTCCCGCGCAAGTTGCCACGCTTGCAGCGCTTCGAAACGCGCGTGGTCTTCGAGCGCGCGTCCGGCCCGCTCGCAGAAGCCGTGAAATTCCAGCGCGCGCGGCGCATTCCGCGCGCGTTCGTGCGCGCAGAAATTTTCGTAGAGCGTGCGCAAGACCTTCAGCTTCAGCGTGACGGCGTTCGGCCAGTCGATCAGCGGCAAGGCTTCGAGATTCGACCACGCGTCGCCGGCTCCAGCGGCTTCGAGCGCGGCGCGCGCCGCGTCCGCGCCGAACACGGCAGCGGGATCGATATGCGTGACGTTCAGCCACAAACGCGACGACGGCGAATACGGACTGAAGCGGTTCGGCTCCGCGCTGAACATCGCGTGCGTCGGGCTGACGGCGAGCGCATGCGCGCCGCGCTTCGCGCTGCCGATCGCCAGTTGCGCGAGCGCCGAATAGTCGCCGATGCCGCCATCGCCCGCGCGTCGCAAGCCGTATAGCTGCGCGGCGATGCTCCACAGCGGCGGTGTGCGCGCGGCGCTGTCGCCATGCAGCGTGCGCCACGCGTCGGCGATGGTATAGCTGCGCCGCGGCGCCACCGCCAGCGTCACGCCCGCGATCGTCCCCAGCACCACCACCGTCCACCGGGCCGCCGCCCACCGGGCGCACG
>Ga0182007_10000596_pt1 | contig 21115 bp, 20 predicted proteins | sample Sormic07211113_1_FD_123023 | JGI IMG/M metagenome (GOLD analysis project Ga0182007, IMG submission 123023) | Rhizosphere microbial communities from Sorghum bicolor, Mead, Nebraska, USA - 072115-113_1 MetaG | ecosystem: Host-associated > Plants > Roots > Rhizosphere | place: USA: Nebraska... | reverse complement strand
CGGCATCTGCGCCGCCGGGGGCATCCGCATCGGCGCCGGCGCCGGCATCTGGGCCACCGCCGGCTGGGGAACCGGCATCGGTTGGGGCACCGGCATCGGCTGAGGTACCGGTACCTGTACCGGCATCGGCTGAGGTGTCGGTGTCGGCATCGGCTGCTGCATCGGCATCGCCGCCGCCGCGGGCATGGGCACGCCCATTCCGGTCGAACCGCCGGCGGCCATCGCGACCAGCGGCATACCCGCCCCGTTGGTCTCACTGACCAGCCGGTCCACGGCCGCCGTACCCGAGCTGTAGCTGGTCCCGGCGCTCAGCTCGGGCACGGCGGCTCCCCTCCTGGTCCCGTAGAGCACCTGTTCCAAACCGGACACCAGGCGACGCACGTCCGTCTGTGGGCGCACCACGAGTCTCAGGAAGCGGCTGGAGGAACCGATCTTGTTGCCGCACTCGCGGACCAGGATGCGGTGCTCGGTGAGCATCCGGTCCCGGACCACGGTGCCCTCGGCGCCCACGGGGAGGCGCACGAAGAGGAAGTTGCCCTGGGAGGGGTAGACGGTCAGCCCGGGCAGCGTGGACAGCTGGGTGGCCATGTCCAGCCGGTCGCGGCGGATCTGCTGGAGGCTCTGCGCGTACTCGGCGCTGTGTTCCTTCAGCATGAACACCACGTGCTCGGCGAAGGAGTTGAGGTTCCACTTGGGGAGCATGGAACGGATGCGTCCGGCCAGCGCGGGGTTGGCGACGAGGTAGCCGAACCGTATGCCGTGCAGGCCGAAGTTCTTGCCGAGGCTGCGCAGCACGACCACGTTGGGGCGGAGCGTGGCCTCCTGCGCGACCGAGGGTTCGGCCTCCGCGTCGGCGAACTCCAGGAAGGACTCGTCGATGACGACCAGGTCCAGATCGGCCATCGTGTCCATGAACTGCACCAGCGCGTGCTTCTGCAGGAAGCCGCCGTCGGGGTTGTTCGGGTTGCAGACGACCGCGACCCGGGTGCCGCGCTTGCGGATGAACTCGGCGTACTGGGCGAGATCCAGAGCGAAGCCGTTGGACTCCTGCAGCGGGAACATGTCGACCCGCTTGCCGGTCTCCATCGGCTGGTCGGTCCAGCGGCCGAAGGTGGGGACGGGGACGGCGAGGGACTCGCGGACCATCAGATGGTCGATCCAGGTGATCAGTTCGGTCGAGCCGTTGCCCATCGCGACGCACTGCGGCGGCAGCTGGAGGAGGCTGCACAGCTCGGCGGTGATCGTGTCGGCGCCGCTCGGGTAGTACGTGACGATGTCGCGCAGGCGGGCCGCCATGTCCTCGAACATCGCCGGGGTGGGGAAGTAGGGATTGCAGGGGATACAGAAGTCGATCGGGCCGGCCCCGTCGCCGCCCTCCCGCGCCAGCTCAGCCATTGACGGACTGTGAGCCGCTGCGCCGCGGAACAGCGAGGTGACGTTGTCGGCCATGGAACCTCCGTATGAGGCGGGCCCGGTGGGGGACGGCGGGGCCCGTCGTGTTCAGGCGGCCCGTGCGGGGGAGCACGGGCCGCCCTTGAATACGGAGTCGTCCGTGGCGCTGTTCAACTGATGTGAAACCAGTGTGACTTCGGGAACCGGAAGCCCTTGCTCAACGTCCCGTGCCGAATGCCCGGTGTGACGGTCCGAACGGGTGGATCGTCGTCGTCCGGTAGGTCTGTCCGGGTCGCAGCACCGTCGACGGGAAGTTCGCGTGGTTCGGTGAGTCCGGGAAGTGCTGGGTCTCCAGGCACAGGGCGTCACCCTGGCGGTAGGTGTGACCGCCGGTGCCGGTGAGGGTGCCGTCGAGGAAGTTGCCGGAGTAGAACTGCAGACCCGGCTGGTCGGTGGCGATCCTCAGGGTGCGGCCGGAGCGCGGGTCGCGCAGGGTCGCGACATGCTCGGGCTTGTCGGACCGGACGACGCCGCAGGGTGGGGCCCCGGCTTTCGACGGGGCCCCGGCTGACCGCCTAAGAACCGGACTTGCGCTTGTTCCACACGTCGAAGCCGACCGCGGCCAGCAGGGCGAGGCCCTTGATGACCTGTTGCCAGTCGGTGCCGACGCTGAGGAGATTCATGCCGTTGTTCAGCACACCGAGGACGAGACCACCGATGATCGCGCCGAGGACGGTACCCACACCGCCGCTCATGGACGCGCCACCGATGAACGACGAGGCGATCGCCTCGAGTTCGAAGTTGAGGCCCGCCTTCGGTGAGGCCGCGTTCAGACGGGCCGCGACCACCAGACCCGCCAGAGCCGCGAGCACGCCCATGTTGAGGAAGACGTAGAAGGTGACCTTCTTGTCCTTGACGCCGGAGAGCTTGGCCGCCGGCAGGTTGCCGCCGATGGCGTAGATGTGCCGGCCGAAGACCGCGTTGCGCATGACGTAGCCGTAGCCGACCACCAGCACACCGAGCACGATCAGGATGATCGGGGCGCCGTTGTAGCTGGCCAGCAGCATGGTCAGGGCGAGGATCGCGGCGACGATCGCGACCAGCTTGAGCAGGAAGAGGTTGCGCGGCACCACGTCGAGCGCGAACTCCTGCTGCCGGCGCCGGTCGCGCACCTCCTGCCACACCACGGCGGCGATCAGCACGAGGCCGAGCAGCAGCGTGATGTTGTGGTAGTTGGTGTTCGGGCCGACCGCGGGCAGGAAGCCGTTGCCGAGCTTCTGCAGTCCGTTCGGGAAGGGGCCGAGGGTCTGGCCCTGCAGCAGGATCTCGGTCAGACCGCGGAAGAGCAGCATGCCGGCCAGGGTGACGATGAAGGACGGTATGCCGAAGTAGGCGATCAGCACGCCCTGTACGGCTCCCGCGACCGCCCCCATCAGCAGGCACAGCACCAGCGCGACCGGCCAGGCCACCCCGTGCTGCACCGTCAGCACGGCCGCGAACGCGCCCACGAACGCCGTCAGCGAGCCGACCGAGAGGTCGATGTGCCCGGCGATGATCACCAGCATCATGCCGATCGCGAGGATCAGGATGTAGCTGTTCTGCAGCACCAGGTTGGAGACGTTGCGCGGCAGCAGCAGGTCACCGCCGGTCCACACCTGGAACAGGACGACGATCAGACCCAGCGCGATCAGCATTCCGTACTGGCGCAGGTTGCGGCGCAGGCCGCCGAGGACCAGCTGCACCAGGCTCGTGCCGCCGCCCGAGCCGCCCTTGCCCGGCGGCGGGACCGCCGAGACCTTGTCGGTGACGTCCGTGCTCATCGGGTTACCTCTTTGTCCTTCGTCATATGGCGCATCAGCACTTCCTGCGTGGCCTCGGCCCGCGGGACCTCGCCCGTCAGCCGCCCGGCGGCCATGGTGTAGATGCGGTCGCACATCCCGAGCAGCTCGGGCAGCTCGGAGGAGATGAAGACGACCGCCTTGCCCTGCGCGGCCAGCTGGTCGATGACCGTGTAGATCTCGTACTTGGCACCGACGTCGATACCGCGCGTGGGCTCGTCGAGGATCAGCACCTCGGGACCCGCGAAGATCCACTTGCTGAGGACGACCTTCTGCTGGTTGCCGCCCGACAGCTTGCCGACCGGCTCGAAGACGGTCGGCGCCTTGATGTTCATGGACTTGCGGTAGCCCTCGGAGACCTGCCGCTCCTCGTGCTCGTCGACGATCCCCCGCTTGGCCACCTTGCCGAGCGCGGTCAGCGAGATGTTCCGGTTGATGGTGTCGATGAGGTTGAGGCCGTAGTGCTTGCGGTCCTCGGTGACATACGCGATGCCGTGGTCGACCGCCTCCGAGACGGTCTTGGTACGGATCTCCCGGCCGTCCTTGAGGACCGTGCCGGCCGCGTAACGGCCGTAGGCCCGCCCGAAGACGTTCATCGCGAGTTCCGTGCGGCCCGCGCCCATCAGGCCCGCGATACCGACGATCTCCCCTCGGCGCACGTCGATCGACACATCGTCGACCACCTTGCGCTGCTGGTCGATCGGGTGGTACACGGTCCAGTTGCGGATCTCCAGGGCGGGCGCCGCGTCCTTCTCGCCCTCGTACGGCGTCCGTTCGGGGAACCGGTGGTCGAGGTCACGGCCGACCATGCCGGAGATGATCCGGTCCTCGGTCGTCTCCGGCGCCTTCACGTCCAGTGTCTCGATGGACTTGCCGTCCCGGATGATCGTCACCGAGTCGGCGACCCGGCGGATCTCGTTCAGCTTGTGCGAGATGATGATCGAGGTGATGCCCTGCTTCTTCAACTCCAGGATGAGGTCCAGGAGTTTGCCGCTGTCCTCGTCGTTCAGGGCGGCGGTCGGCTCGTCCAGGATGAGCAGCTTCACCTTCTTCGACAGCGCCTTGGCGATCTCCACCAGCTGCTGCTTGCCCACGCCGATGTCGGCGACGCGGGTCTCCGGGTGGTCGGTCAGACCCACCCGGCGCAGCAGCTCGGTTGCGTGCTTCAGCGTCTCCCGCCAGTCGATGAACCCGCCGGAGGCGTGCTCGTTGCCGAGGAAGATGTTCTCGGCGATGGAGAGGTACGGCACCAGGGCCAGTTCCTGGTGGATGATCACGATGCCCTGCTGCTCACTGGCCCGGATGTCCTTGAACTGCGAGACCTCTCCCTCGAAGAGGATCTCGCCTTCGTAGGTGCCGTACGGATGGACGCCGGAGAGCACCTTCATCAAGGTGGACTTGCCGGCGCCGTTCTCACCGCAGATGGCGTGGACCTCGCCCTGACGGACAGTCAGTGAGACGTCCGAGAGCGCCTTGACACCGGGAAAGGTCTTGACGATCGAGCGCATTTCCAGGACGGGTCCCGCCATGGTCGTGCCTTCCAATCACTAGGGGGCGGGCGACGGTTACTTGAGTTCGGCGTCGGTGTAGTAGCCGCCCTTGACCAGGACGTCCTCGTAGTTGGTCTTGTCGACGCTCACCGGCTGGAGCAGCATCGCCGGGACGACCTTGGTGCCGTTGTCGTAGGTCTTGGTGTCGTTGGTCTGCGGCGTCTTCTTGTTGAGGACGTCGTCCACCATGCCCGCGGCGACATCGGCGAGCTTGCGGGTGTCCTTGTAGACGGTCTGCGTCTGCTGGCCCGCGATGATCGACTTCACCGAGGCGAGCTCGGCGTCCTGACCGGTGATGACCGGCAGCGGCTTGCTTGCGGAGCCGTAGCCGTCCGACTTGAGCGCGGCGAGGATACCGATCGAGATGCCGTCGTACGGGGAGAGCACCGCGTCGACCTTGCCGCTGCTGTAGGTCGAGGTGAGGATGTCCTCCATGCGCTTCTGGGCGGTGGCGCCGTCCCAGCGCAGGGTGGTGACCTGGTTGAGCGCGGTCTGCTTGGACTTGACGACCAGCTGCTTCTTGTCGATGTAGGGCTGGAGCACCTTCATCGCGCCGCCGAAGAAGTACTTGGTGTTGTTGTCGTCGTTGGAGCCGGCGAACAGCTCGATGTTGAACGGGCCCTTCTTGCCGCTGTCCAGGCCGAGCTTCTTGACGATGTAGCCGCCCTGCAGCTCGCCGACCTTCTCGTTGTCGAACGAGGCGTAGTAGTCGACGTTCTTGGTGCCGAGGATGAGGCGGTCGTAGGCGATGACCGGGATGTTGGCCGAGGCGGCCTCCTGAAGCACGTTGTTCAGGGACTTGTTGTCGATGGCCGCGATGATCAGGCCCTTGACGCCCTGCGTGATCAGGTTCTCGATCTGCGAGACCTGGGTGTCGGGGTCGTCCTCGCCGTAGACCAGCTTGGTCTTGTACCCCTTGGCCTGGAGGTCCTTCACGACGTTCTTGCCGTCGGCGATCCAGCGCTCGGAGGACTTGGTCGGCATGGCGATGCCGATGGTCCCGCCCTTGGCGCTGCTCGTCTTCTCCTTCGACCCGCCCGAGCTGCTCTGCCCGCAGGCGGTCAGCGTGAGCGCGAGCGAAGCGGCTCCGGCTATGAGGGTGAGGGCGCTTCTACGGTTGCGCGTCATCATCATGTGTCCCTGTTCTTCTCTTCGTTGAGATGGTCTAGGCCAGGTCGGTGGTGTGCCCCGGGGGCAAGCCCCGAGGGAGGGCCCCAAGGGAAGGGCCCCAGGGGAAGGGCCCCAGGGGAAGGGCCCCAGGGGAAGGGCCCCAGGGGAAGGGCCCCAGGGGAAGGGCCCTGCGGGAGGGCTCCAAGGGGCGCGGGACGGTCATCCAGTGGCTTCTCCGGACGGGAACCGGTGCAGAGTCCCCGGCATCCGGGACCCGAGCGGAGCCATGTCCCCGTCCGCCCCGTGCCGGGCGAGCAGATCCAGGGCGAGCCGCCCCCGCCGCACCCGCTCCCGCGCGGTCGTCAGCGTCAGTTCCCGCAGATGGTGCCCGTACGGGTAGATACCGGGGGTCTTGGAGAGACCGAACTTCAGGTACAGAGGTGCGCCGCGCCGGATCAGTTCGGCGACCTCGTACATCCGGACATAGCCACCGAGGTCGTCCGGGGCCTCGATGTACATGTCCATGGGGGCGGCGGACACCCGCCGGATCTCGGTGAGGTGATCGAGCGTCAGATCGCTGGGCACATTGAGCGAGTCGGCGCCCAGGCGCTCGTAGACCGCGTAACTGGCCGGGTTCACCGGGCCGATGAGCGCCGACACCTTGAGCGTGGTGTCGGCCGGGATGATCCCCGCCTCGCGCGCCCGGTGCAGCGTCCACAGCACGCCCTCGTCGGCGACGAGCAGGCACTTGACGCCCAACTCCGTTGCCCGGACGGCGTCTTCGACGCATCCGGCGACGGCGTCGTGGCCGCGTGCGCGCAGTCCGGCCCCCCGCGAGTCGGTGCGCACGGACCCGCCGATGTCCCAGGTGCCGCGCGGCCCGGTGAACAGGCAGAGCTCGATGTCGCGTTCGGCCGTCGCATCGACCATCTCGGTGATCTCGTCGTCGGTCAGCATCCACACGCCGCTGCCCTGGCTGATCCGGTGGATCGGCACGTCCAGGCGGGACGACTCCTTGAGGACCACGGCCAGCGCTTCGGGACCCTCGCACGAGGGGATCTCGGTGCGCCAGCGGCCACCGCCGGGGAAGGTGTGCGGGGAGGCGTCGGCGGGGTCGAGGGCGGGTGCGCCCAGGCCGAGGGCGGCGAGCGCCTGCTCACCGGGTCGGCGGGCCGCCGTGGCGGAAGCGTCGGTCGTCACAAGCTGTCCTTCGTGTTCGATATTTCGGACGAGGTTCGCGGCTCGGGGCAGGAAAGGCTTCTGGGTGTACGCCGGTACGGGGACCGTCAGGTCGCCCCCGTACCGGCGTACGTCTAGGGGCGGAGCAGCACCTTGCCGACCTTCGGATCACCTGATCCGACCAGCTCGATGGCGTGCGCGAACTCGTCCAGCGGCAGTTCGTGTGTGACCAGGGGCAGTGGATCGAGCAGTCCGGCTCCGAAGACCCGCACCGCGTGCGCCCAGGCGTCCGGCGGGGCCCCGAAGACGGTGTGCACCTCCAGCTGCCGTACGACCAGGTCCGTCGGGTCGAGACCCTCGGCGCCCGGCGCCGGGATCCCGGTCAGGACCAGACGTCCGCCGCGTCTGAGCAGGGAGGCGGCGGTGCGCGCGGCGGACGCGGACCCCGCGGTCTCGATGACGACGTCGAAGTCGTCCGGCAACTCCTGCTCGCCGGTACGGAAGTCGGAGGCGCCGAAGGTTTTCGAGAGCTCGGCCCGGTCGGGCCGGGTGCCGACGACCAGCAGCTCGGCCGGTGAGCCCGCCTTCAGGAACTGAACGGCGAACATCCCCAGCGTCCCGGTGCCGACCACGGCGACCCGCTCACCCGGCAGGGCGTTCGCCTTGATCGCGGCGGCCGCGATACAGGCGGCCGGCTCCAGCAGCGCGGCGGCCGTCAGATCGGCGCCGTCGGGCAGGACGTGCAGCAGACGCGCGGGCAGGGTCAGCGTGGCGGCCATCGCCCCCGGCTGGGTGAACCCGGTCTCCTCGTACCCGGCGCCGCACAACGTTGTCTCACCGGCGTGACACCGGGCGCACACCTGGCAGTTGCGGAAGCCCTCGCCGACCACCTTGTGGCCTACGAGACTTGAAGGCACCCCCGCGCCGACGGCCTCCACCGTCCCGGACCACTCGTGGCCCGGCGTGAGGGGGTAACGCACATACCCCTCCGGCCGGTTGCCCTGGTAGATCTCGCGGTCGCTGCCACAGATCCCCACCGCGTGGACGCTGACGAGGGCCTCACCGGCGCCCGGCTCACGGGGCGTGTGCTCGGTGAGCCGATACTCGCCGGGCGCCTCGATGAGGACCTCCACGGCGTCGCTCACGGCTGGGCGCCCTTCGGCTTGCGCTGTTCCCAGCCCTCGGCCCACAGGTCGAACCGCGCCTGCTGCTGCGGGAACTCGGCGGCGGCGTCGACGTCCAGCTCGACACCGAGGCCGGGCTTGTCGGAGAGGTGGAAGTAGCCGTCCACGACCTCCGGCGCCCCCTTGACCACCTTCTTGATCTCCGCGTCGGCGAAGTCGTTGAAGTGCTCCAGGATCTTGAAGTTGGGGGAGGTGAAGCCGACCTGGAGGGAGGCGGCGGTGAGCACGGAGCCACCCACGTTGTGCGGGGCGACGAGCATGTAGTGGGTCTCGGCGGTGGCGGCGAGCTTGCGCGTCTCCCAGATACCGCCGATGTGGCCCACGTCCGGCTGGATGATGTCGACGGCCTGGCTCTCGAACAGCTCGCGGAACTCGATCCGGTCGTGGATGCGCTCACCGGTGGCGACCGGGATGTCGACCTTGGCGGCGACCTTCTCCAGCGCCTTCAGGTTCTCCGGCGGGCAGGGCTCCTCCAGCCAGGCGGGCTTGAAGGGGGCCAGCTCGTTCGCGAGGCGCACGGCGGTGGCGGGGGAGAAGCGGCCGTGCATCTCCAGCATCAGCTCGGCGTCCGGCCCGATGGCGTCGCGCACGGCCTCGATGAGGGAGACGGCGTACAGGGTCTGCTCGTGGTCCAGCTCGAAGTGCCCGGTGCCGAAGGGGTCGATCTTCAGCGCCCTGTACCCGCGCTCCATGACCCCCTGCGCGGCCTTGTGGTAGGCCTCCGGCGTCCGTTCCGTGGTGTACCAGCCGTTGGCGTACGCCTTGACCTTGTCGGTGACCTTGCCGCCCAGCAGCTGCCAGACGGGCACGCCCAGGGCCTTGCCCTTGATGTCCCAGCAGGCCATCTCGATCACCGCGATGCCGGACATCACGATCTCGCCGGCGCGCCCGTAGTCGCCGTACTTCATCCGCCGTACGAGGTCTTCCACAGCGAACGGGTCGGAGCCCAGAATGTGATTGGCCTCGGCCTCCCGCAGATAGCCGATCAGCGCGTCGGTGTGACCGAGCATCCGGGTCTCGCCGACTCCCGTGATCCCTTCGTCGGTGTGCACCTGGACGTAGGTCAGGTTGCGCCAGGGCGTCCCGACCACGTGTGTGCTGATTCCGGTGATGCGCACGGAGATTGCCCCTCAGCTGTTCGAGATTTCGTCACACGTTCGAAATACTGGCGTGACAGTAAGGACGGGGTAGGCGGAGTGTCAATGGGTCGAACGCATAACGGTTTCGACACCGCTTTCGGTGGACGTTCGGTGCGACGTTCGGTACGGCTTCCGATGGCGGTTTCGGTGCGATCGGGAGAGATCGGGAGGGATGCGCGCAACTCGCCGCGCCGCGACGGGTGGTTCACCACAGAACCTTCACGAGCGCGCCTATGAACGTGACCTGTCAGGAACTTAGTCTTCCCGCGTCATGGATTACTGTCACCCGTGCCGACGGCACCTCAACGGCGCCCTCGCCTGCCCGGGGTGCGGCGCGTCCCTCGAAGAACTCCGCGCGCAGGCGCACGAGGGGCAGTGGCCTGCCGTGCAGGCGGTCGCGTACGACGGCCACGGTGACGAAGACCCCTATGCGGCCTACGGCGACGAGGGCGACGAGGGCGACGGCGACGAGGGCGTCCATGACACCGAGCAGCCGCTCGGCCGGGCGGCTGCACGCCGGGCGCAGAGCCGCGGGCGTGGGCGCGGTGGGCGAGGTGGACGCGGCGGCCGGGGTGGCGAGGAGTCGACGGGACCGGCGGGATCGGCGGGATCGGCGGGACCGGATGGTGCGGGTTCCGCGAGTCGACGCGATCGCAAAGCGGCGGCACACCGTCGACGCCGGCGCAGGGTCCTGCTGATCTCCGTGGCGGCGATCCTGGCGGCGGGCGGCCTGAGCCTGGCCGAGCTGGGCATGGACGCCCCCTTCTCCTCGCCGAAGACCTCCGCGGCCGACGCCTCCGCCGATGGCGCCGCGTCCGGGGAAGCGGGCGGCACGGACAAGCCGAGCGCCGACAAGGCGGGCGCGACGGACACTCCCACCGACGGTGCGTCGCCGTCCCCCTCGGCGTCCGGCTCCCCGAAGGACAATGAGAAGAACGGCGACAAGGACAAGCCCAGCAAGGGCACCGAGTCGTCGACCACGGGCACGGGCGTCTCGCCGACGGCCCCGACAGCCACCACCCCGGCGTCGACCGCGACTCCGACGTCCGCCCCGAGCACCTCGAAATCGACTCCGGCCCCCTCGCCGTCGGAGACGTGCAGGCGGTTTCTGTGGTGGTGCTCGTAGGTCTCGTAGGTACGGGCTCCGCGCCACGGGGAATGGTTGCGGCGCCACAGGGAATGGTTACGGCGTCTCAGGGGTCGGTTGCGGCGCCTCCGGGAACGGTTACGCCGCCAGCATCCGCCGTAGCAGATCCCGCAAACCCAGCCGCTCCTCGTCGGACAGTCCGGCCAGCGGCTCCCGCGCGAAGCGCAGCCCGTCGCGCAGCTCCCGCGCCACCCGGCGCCCCTCCTCCGTGGCCGCCGCGAGCTTCACCCGCCGGTCGGCGGGGTCGGGCCGTCGCTCCACCAGCCCCCGGGACTCCAGCCGGTCCACGATCCCGGTGACGTTCGACGGCTCGCACTTCAGCTTCTGCGCCAGCTTCCGCATGGGCAGCGGCTCCAGCGACAGCAGGCTCAGCAGCCGCGCCTGTGCGCCGGTCAGCGCGTGCTCCGCCGCCGCCTCGTCGAAGTCCGCGTAGTAACGCGCCACGACGTCGCCGATCAGCTCGACGACCTCAAGAGTCAGCGGATCGGGACGATTGGGCTTGCGGCGATCGGTCTTCTGCGCAGGGGGCATGGCTCAAGAGTAACCGCATTACTTGACAACATGAAATATTCAGATGCATGATTGTTTCAGGTACTGAAGTAAATCTGCAGTGAATCTGAAAGGCTTCCGTCATGATCAACCGCGAGTGGCACCTCCTCTCCCGCCCCGTGGGCTGGCCCAAGCCCGAGGACTTCGCCCTGGTCGAGGCGGAGGTCCGGCAGCCCGGTGAGGGGCAGGTCCTCGTGCGGAACAAGTACCTGTCCGTGGACCCGTACATGCGCGGCCGGATGAGCGCCGCCAAGTCCTACGTCGCCCCCTTCGAGCTCGGCAAGGTCATGCAGGGCGGCGCGGTCGGCGAGGTCGTGACCTCGAACGCCGAGGGCATCTCGGCCGGCGACCACGTCCTGCACTTCGGCGGCTGGCGCGAGTACGCCACCATCGACGCCCGGCAGGCCGTCAAGGTCGACCCGGACGCCGCGCCCCTGTCGACCTACCTCGGCGTCCTCGGCATGACCGGCCTCACCGCCTACGCCGGCCTGCTGCGCACCGCCTCCTTCAAGGAGGGCGACTCCGTCTTCGTCTCCGGCGCGGCCGGCGCCGTCGGCAGCCAGGTCGGCCAGATCGCCAGGCTCAAGGGCGCCTCCCGGGTCATCGGCTCGGCCGGCTCCGACGAGAAGGTCAAGCTCCTGGTGGAGGAGTACGGCTTCGACGCGGCCTTCAACTACAAGAACGGCCCGGTGAGCGAGCAGCTGCGCGCCGCCGCGCCGGACGGGATCGACGTCTACTTCGACAACGTCGGCGGCGACCACCTGGAGGCGGCCATCGGCTCCCTCAACGAGAAGGGCCGTATCGCGATCTGCGGCATGATCTCGGTCTACAACAACACCGAGCCCGCCCCCGGCCCCAAGAACCTCGCCCGGCTCATCGCGACCCGCGGCCGCATCGAGGGCCTGCTGGTCGGCGACCACTACGACCTGCAGCCGCAGTTCGTGGCCGAGGTCGGCCCGTGGGTGGCCTCCGGGGAGCTGAAGTACCGCGAGACCGTCGTCGAGGGCATCGAGAACAACCTGGAGGCGTTCCTCGGGGTGCTGCGGGGGGACAACACCGGGAAGATGATCGTCAAGCTCTGAGGTGTTTCCGGCGTTTCCGGCGCGTCGCCGTGACGCCGGTCCGACCTCAGTCGTTCTGCACTGCGGAGGCCGCACCCTTGGACGTGGGGTGCGGCCGGCCCCTTTTTTTGCTTCGTTCGCCTCCGGGGGCGCTCTGTGCCGGTGTCGAGACGCCGATCGTGCTCAGCGCTTCGCGCCTCCGCGCGTTCGCCGTCTCGACACCGGCGCGCCCCCTACGGCTCTCTTCGCGGCCGACGCGTGGGCGCAGTTGACGTTGGTGGGCCCTTGCCGTGGGACCAGTGGGCCGGGCGGCGTGGGGGCGGACGGAGTGGGGCCGGGAGGGGCGGGGGCGGACGGCGTGGGGGTGGGCGGGAGTGGGGCCGGGGTGTGGTCAGATCGACAAGGCCGCCCTGTGTAGGGCTCTGACCAGCCGGTCGTTCTCCGGGGCCGCGCCTCCTGGGAAGGCGAGGCGGCGTCTGGTGTAGCCGTAGGCCAGGCCGCTGCGGGGGTCGGCGAAGGCCTGGGAGCCGCCTGCGCCGCTGTGGCCGAAGGTTCCCGCGCCCAGGAAGGGGTGCCAGGTGTCGGCGGTGGCCTGGAAGCCCAGGCCGTACGACTTGTGGGTGCGGGCCACCAGGTCGTAGCCGACGGAGTGGATCTGGCCGACCTCGGCGATGGTGTCCGGCTTCAGCAGCGGGGGGCGTCCGTCCACCTCGCTGATCGTCGCCGCGTACATCCCGGCCAGCCCGCGCGCGGCGGCCACACCGCCCGCCGACGCCGGTCCCTTGGCGCGTACGGTGCGGGAGTTGGCGTAGTCGACGAGGGTGCCGGTGCCTGAGACATGGGTGTTGAAGGCGATGGAGGCCAAGGTGTGCGGGCCGGTCGGCGTCTCGTCCAGTACCGCCTGCTGCACCGGGGTCGGAGCCATCGGCTGCGCGGACCGGAAGCGGGGTTCGAGGGCGGCGGGCAGACCGAGGTGGAAGTCCAGGCCGTACGGCGCCCGCACCCGTTCCTCGTACACCTCCTGCAGGGTGCGGCCCGTCGCCCGTCGGACCACTTCGCCGGTCAACGCGCCGATGACCAGGGCGTGGTAGCCGAAGGCCGTGCCGGGCCGCCAGAACGGCTTCTGGTCCGCGAGCCGTTCGGCGAGGGCGCGGTCGTCGGCCATCTCCGCGGCCGAGAAGCCGGTGTCGGTGCCGACCACCCCGGCCCGGTGCGCCAGCAGCTCGCGTAGTGTCAGCGCTCCCTTGCCCTCGGCGGCGAACTCCGGCCAGTAGTACGTCACCTTTCGGTCCAGTTCCAGGGTGCCGTCCTGTACGAGCAGCGCCACCACCAGGTGCGCGGCCCCCTTGGTGGACGAGTACACGGCGTACAGCGAGTCGGCGCCCGCCTCGTTCCCGGCCCACAGGTCGACGACTCTGCGGCCGTGTACGTAGGCGCACAACTGGCCTTCGTAGTCCGGCAGTTCACCGGCCACGAATACGGCGAACTCCTCGCGTACCGCTTCGAAGCCGTCGGCGACGATGCCGTGGATCTCCTGAGTCATAGTCATCTGCTCTCCTCACCTGGGGCGACGTTGTGCGGGCCGCTGTGGCCGTCCGGCAGAACCTTGATCATGGCGGGGCGCACATCCGGAGCAGAGCCCTCCCGTACCGGCGGTCCGGGACGGGCGTCGGTGGCACAGGGGGTCAGCAGGAACGAGCCGGTCAGGGCCAGGGCGGCGAACACGGCGCGTTTCGCAAGGACGGTTCTCGTGGTGGGCACGCGTACCTCCTCCGGGGCTTCCAGAGATCGGTACGGCGGGATGTACCTGTTCGACTCAACCGCAACCGGGCATCCTGGGGGCGGACCGCCCGGTCGGGCCCGTGAGGCGAGGAGAGACCATGGCTTCGATCCCTTCGCTCCCCAGCAGGGACGACGTGCTGCGCATGGCACGCAGCACCACCGACATCACCGGCCAACTCCTGGACACGGCCGGGAACATCACCAGAATCGCGATCAACACCTTCGACCCGAGGGACGGTTCGGGAGCGGAGGTCCTGCGCGTCCTGCGCGAGACGACCGCCGAACTGGCGGAGGCCAGCGCGTCGCCGCAGGCCCAGGAGGCCTTCTACCGCATCGTCGACACCCTGACCCGGCTGGGCACGAGCGGGGCGCCGCTGGCCGTACACCCGGTGAGCGAGCCCGCGCAGGCCCTGCTGGCCGTGCTGGGCGACAGCCTCCTCCCCGTGCTGGACGCGGTCGAGCCCGCGGTGGAGGAGTTCGCGGACGCGCTCGGCGACCTGGTCGAGGCGTCGTCACCGCTGCTCCCCGCGGCGGCCGGCGCGGTCGCGGGAGCCCTGCTGGCGCTGACCCCGGTACTGCGGGCCGCGGCGGACGTCCTGAGCGACGCGTCTCCCGAACTCCACCGTATCGCCGACGCGTTGACGGTGGCCTTCGCCCCTCTGATGCCGCTCCAGGTCGCCCTGGCGGAGCGTGCGGCGGTGGCCGGGGCGGGAGTGGCCCGGGCGGCGCTGCCTCCCCTGGCCGACCTCACGGAAGCGGCGGCGGCCACGACGAAGGCGGCCCGTCCGGTGCTGATCGCGGGGGAGGAGCTGTTGGTGGCGGGCCTGGAGCGGCTCCAGCCCCTGCTGCTGGCGGTGGCCTCCCGAGCGGGCGGTCTGGCGAGGGCGACAGCGGTACGCGTCTCGGCGGCGATGAACCCGACGGCGGACCGCGGAGTGGTGGTGGCGGTCTCACCGACATGAGGGAATGCGGCTGAAGGTAAAGTCCTCCCCATGCGTGATCTTGCGACGGGCTTCACCTACCTCCTGAAGGGCCAGCGCTGGGTGGCCCGCCACGGCAGACAGTTCGGGTTCGGCCTCGTCCCGGGGCTGATAACCCTCGTCGTCTACCTGGCCGCCCTCATCGGCCTGGCCCTGTGGGGCGAGGACGCCGTCACCTGGTCGACTCCCTTCGCCGACAGCTGGTCCAGCCCCTGGCAGGGCCTCTTCCGCGGCTTCGTGACGGCAGTGCTCTTCGCCCTGGGCCTCCTTCTCGCCGTCCTCACCTTCACCGCCGTGACCCTCCTCGTCGGGCAGCCCTTCTACGAGAGCCTCTCCGAGAAGGTCGACCGGGACGTGTCCCCCGACGGCACCGCCCCCGAGTCCGGCCTCCCGCTCTGGCGCGAGCTGTGGATCTCCGCGCGGGACAGTCTGCGTATCTTGGTCCGCGCTCTGATCTGGGGCGTCCTGCTCTTCGCGTGCGGCTTCCTGCCCTTCGTGGGGCAGACGGCCGTCCCGGTGATCGGCTTCTTCGTCACCGGCTTCTTCCTCACCGAGGAACTGACCGCCGTGGCCCTCCAGCGCCGAGGCGTCGAACTCCGCGCCCGCCTCGCCCTCCTCCGCTCCCGCAGGACCATGGTCTGGGGCTTCGGCACCCCGCTGGGCCTGGCCTTCCTCGTGCCCTTCGTCGCGGTGTTCCTGATGCCGGGAGCGGTCGCGGGGGCGACGCTGATGGCCCGGGAACTGCTGGGGGAGGAGACGAGGGAGGACGCGGAGGAGGATGAGGAGGATGATGCGGAGGAGGACGAGCGGCTTACGTCCTGAATCGGGTTACTTCTTGAATGTGACGTCCGCCGCCACGGTGATGATCGCCCGCACCTGATCGACGATGTCCACCCGGTTCCGGACGAATTCGGGGTCGGTCACCGTCCCCGTCGCCGGATCGGTGTTCCCCGCCCCGAACTGCAGCACCGGCGTGTGCACATGGCCGCCCGGCAGCCGGTCGTGCAGCCCGAGCCGGTCGCGCAACAGCGTCGCCCGGTAGGCGATCTCGTTGGACAGGTAGTCCCCACCGCCCCCGGCCCGCGCGGTGGACCCCTCCGTCGGCCCGTCCGGCCGGACCACGGCCTGCGTCCCGCCCGCCGGGATCTCGGTCACCTCGGTGTGGTCGTAGACGGGGAAGCGCCCGGTGTCCGCGGCCACGATGTCCTTGTACGGCAGGGTGGTCGTCGTCCACTGCGGCTGCGAGGCCGGATCGCTCACCGGGATGGTCTCGGTCCGCCCGATGTTGTCGTTGTCGCCGAACCCGCCCCGCCAGGCCCCGTTGGTCCGCTCCACGTCGAACCGCCCGACCCGCCCCTGGCTCACGGTCGTGAAGAGATCGACCTTCCTCAGATACGGCCGTAGCGTCCGCTCCACCGCGCCGTCGGTGAAGTCCTGCCACCGCACCGGGAACACGACCGTCTCTATCCGCGCCGGCCCCTCCGCCGTCCGGATGACGGTCCCGTCGAGCGCGAGTGCGGTCGCCCCGGACGGATTGGAGATGCGGATGTCCCGGTCCAGAGTGAAGGGATCGAACCCGGTGACGAGAATCCGCCGCAGCTCCGTCCCGCGCGGGTAGCGCACCTCGGTCTGGCCGCGCGAGTTGCGTTCCAACGCGTCGATAAGTGAGGCCCGTTGGTCGGTGGTCAGGCCGAACTCCGGCTCCCAGGTGCGGACTTCCCGCGTCATCCCGAGCCGGGCCCAGTACAGCGGCCGGTCGTCGTCCCGGCTGAGGTCCCCACCGGCGGGCCCGCGTCCCTGCACCCGGTCCACGGCCCGCCGCCACAGCGCGGACCCTTCGTGTACGACGATCCGCCGCGCCTCGGCGTAGGAGTGCGCCCGGCCCAGGTCGCGGGCGAACTCCGGTGCCACGTCGTCGAATCCGGACCGCCGGAGGATCTCCTGCGGCACCGCTCTGTCGAGCCGCTGCTCCTCGACGGTGGGGGAGGGGGCGGTCTGCGCCGCCGTGGCCGTGGTGGGGGTCGCGAGGCCCGTGGTCAGGGCCAGTCCGAGGAAAACCATCCGAACGCGTAGGGAATTCAAAGCGGTTCAGGTCCTTCCGTCGCCGTCGTGGGGGAGGTGGGGGGAGCGTGGTGCGGACGGCGGCAGTATCGCGTGACGGAAGTGGTCTACGCCATCGGTGTGACTCAGGGGGCGAACATCAGCCAGACGAGCATGAGCACCGGGACCGTCTGCAGCAGGGCGGCGTTCCGCAGCCGGGTCGCCCACAGCACCGCGACGATGACCGCCAACAGTGCGCAGATGACGGCCAGTTGACCGGTCGGAGTGCCGGTCGGCTCCTCCTGCCAGATCACCGCTGTCCACCCGAAGCCCACACTCAGCGCATCCACCGGCAGCAGCGCCAGCACGGCGACGACATCCCTGACCTTCATACGGTCATCGTGGCCGCCGACGGGGGTGAGCGCCTGAGTACGCGTACTCAGCACCCCTGGCCCGGCACCCGGGCCGCCGCCTCCCGCACTGAGGGCGCACGGCGCGACCCTCGCGGACGTCATCGACATCCGCACCTGCCTCCAGCATGACCTTCGAGGTGTCGCGGCTGTTCAGGCCGGAGGCGCTGGTGGAGATCGAAATCGTGGCGGCGGTGCCGGGCGGTGGGTGATACTGCGGCACGTGAAGGCAGCGAAGGCAGCGAACCTGGGCGTTCTCTTCCTCATCGAGCTCGGCGCCCTCGGGGCCGTCGCCTACTGGGGGTTCACCCGGGACGTGGCGACCCCGCTCAACTGGCTGCCGGGCCTGGGCGCCCCGGTCGTACTCGTCGTGCTGTGGGCGCTGTTCGGCTCGCAGAAGGCGTCCTACAAGACCCGTGGCGCGGTCCGGGTCGGCTTCGAACTCCTTTGGTTCGGTGCCGGGGTGGCCGCCCTGTTCGCCGCCGGGGCGGCCGGGTGGGCGATCGCCTTCGCCGCTGTCATCGCCGTCAGCAAGACGCTCGCCGTCGTCTGGCGTCAGTGACGGCCGGTGGGGGCGGCCGGGTTCACACGTCCTCGCCCAGCAGGGCCAGGAAGTCCCGGAACGCCCCCGGCATGTCCACCGACTCCGGGTCCAGCAGCCACTGGTACTGCAGGCCGTCCATCACCGCGACCAGCAGCGGTGCCGTCCGCTCCGGCGTCAGCCCGTTCGGCAGCCGGTGCCCGTACGCGGCGCGCAGTACCGCCGCCATGTTCTCCCGCACCTTCCGGTACCGCTCCGTGAAGTAGCCCCGCGCCGGATGCCCTTCGGTCACGCTCTCCCCGAGCAGCGCCGAGAAGGTCTGGATGATGCCGGGCCGCATGGCGTTGTACTCGACCAGCGACACCAGCAGGTCCACCCGCCACTGCGAGTCCGGTACCGCGTCCCACTGGTCCCGCTCCTTGAGCACCGTGACCAGCAGCGCCTCCTTGGTCGGGAAGTGGTGCAGCAGCCCCTGCTGGGTGAGCCCCACCCGCTCGGCGACCGCGGCCAGGCTCGCACCCCGGTAACCCCGCTCGGCGATCACCTCCAGTGCCGCCCGGACGATCTCCGCGCGCCGTTCCTCGCTCCTGACCCTGGCGTTCATGGCGTCACCGTACGACACCGCCCTACAGTGAATATCACGGAGCTGTAACGAAACCTACCGTGTTACAGGGAACGAGGTGCACGATGGGCGCGGGACGACATGACTCGACGAGGAGGCATCGTGATGGCGGCACACCCGGGAAACGCCGGCGACCAGGCCCGTGAGGCGGCCGTGGAGGCGGCGCTCGGCAGGCTGGACCTGGACGCCAAGGCCCGGCTGCTGTCCGGCCAGGACATGTGGTCCCTGCCCGCGCTGCCGGAGATCGGACTGAAGTCCCTCGTCATGTCCGACGGGCCGATCGGCGTCCGGGGTGTGCGGTGGACCGCCGACGACCCCTCCGTCGCCCTGCCCTCCCCGACCGCCCTCGCCGCCACCTGGGACCCGGCACTCGCCCGCCGCGCCGGCACGCTCCTCGCACAGGAGGCCCGCCGCAAGGGCGTGCACGTGCTGCTCGCCCCGACCGTCAACCTCCACCGCTCCCCGCTCGGCGGGCGGCACTTCGAGGCCTACAGCGAGGACCCGTATCTGACGGGCCGCATCGGCGCCGGATATGTCACCGGTGTACAGGAAGGCGGCGTCGGCACCACCGTCAAGCACTTCGTCGCCAACGACGCCGAGACCGACCGCTTCACCGTGAACAACCTGGTGAGCGAGCGCGCCCTGCGCGAGCTGTACCTGGCCCCCTTCGAGTTCATCGTCGACAACGCCCGCCCCTGGGGCATCATGACCGCCTACAACACGGTCGACGGCACGACGATGACCGAGCACCGGTACCTGGTGAACGAGGTCCTGCGCGGCGAATGGGGCTTCGACGGCTACAACGTCTCCGACTGGATGGCCGCCCGCTCGACGGTCGACGCCATCGAGGGCGGCCTGGACGTGGCCATGCCGGGCCCGCAGACCGTCTACGGCCCCCCGCTCGCCCGGGCCGTCCGCGACGGCGAGGTCAAGGAGGAGACCGTCGACGAGGCCGTGCGCAACGTGCTGCGCCTCGCCGCCCGCGTCGGCGCCCTGGAGAGCGCCGAACCGGTCGTGACCGAGCCGCCGGAGACGGTCGACGGGGAGGCCCTGGCCCGCGAGATCGCCCGCCGCGCCTTCGTCCTCGTCAAGAACGACCACCGGGCCCTCCCGCTCAGGCCCGGCACCGTGGCCCTCATCGGCGCCGCCGCCCGTGACGCGCGCGTGCTCGGCGGCGGCTCCGCCACCGTCTTCCCGTCGCGGATCGTCTCCCCGCTCGACGGCCTCACCGCCGCCCTCCCCGAAGGCAGCCTCGGCTACGCCGTCGGCGCCGACCCGAACACCGAGCTCGCCGTCGCCGACAAGGGGTTCGCCCTGAAGGCGGTCTGCCGTGACCGGGACGGGAACGTCCTGGGCACCGGCTCCGCCCCGAACGGCCGGATCCAGTGGATGGGCGCCGACCTCCCCGAGGGCGTCACCCACGCCGCCCTGCACACCGTGGAGCTCACCGGCACCTTCACCCCGCGCGCGACCGGCCCGCACACCTTCGGCACCCAGGGCACCGGCCGCTTCACCCTCGAGGTCGCCGGGATCACCCACTTCGACGGCTTCCAGGGCCCCACCGACGACAGCGACCCCTTCGAGGCGTTCTTCGGCGCGCCCGTGCCCCGCGCCCAGGCCGAGCTGACCGCGGGCGAACCGGTCGACGTCTCCCTCACCTACGTCTACGCGCTCCCCGAGGAGTTCCCCTTCAAGGTCGTCGCCTTCGCCCTGGCCCATCTGGAGCCGCAGCGCGACGCCGACGAGCTGATCGCCGAGGCCGTCGAGGCCGCCCGCGCCGCCGACACCGCCGTCGTCGTGGTCGCCACCACCGACCGCGTCGAGTCCGAGGGCTTCGACCGCAAGGACCTCGACCTCCCCGGCCGCCAGGACGACCTGGTCCGCGCGGTCGCCGCCGCCAACCCGAACACGGTCGTGGTCGTCAACTCCGGCTCCCCGGTGGAGCTGCCCTGGCGGGACGAGGTCGCCGCCGTACTGCTCAGCTGGTTCCCGGGGCAGGAGGGCGGCGCGGCCCTGGCGGACGTGCTCACGGGCGCGTACGAGCCCGGCGGCCGCCTGCCCACCACCTGGGGCTCGCTGGCCGACGCCCCGGTCACCCGGGTGACCCCGAAGGACGGCGAACTCGCCTACGACGAGGGTGTCTTCATCGGCTACCGCGCCTGGGAGAAGGAGGGCAGGACCCCCTCGTACCCCTTCGGCCACGGCCTCGGCTACACCGACTGGAGCTATGAGTCCGCCGAGGTGGAGGGCACCGCCGAGGGCACCACCGTCAAGGTCCGCGTGCGCAACTCCGGCGAGCGCGCGGGACGCGAGGTCGTGCAGGTCTATCTGGCCCCGACCGAGCCCGGGCCGGACCGCCCGGCGCGCCGTCTGGCCGGCTTCGCGGGCGTCGAGGCGGGCCCGGGCGAGACGGCCGAGGCCGTCGTCGAGATCCCGCGCCGCGCCTTCGAGGTCTGGGACTTGGTGACCGGGTCATGGTCATGTGTGAAGGGTTCGTACGAGATCCAGGTGAGCCGCTCGATAGCCGACCGCCGCCTCACCGCGACGATTAACGTCTGACCCGGGGCAGCCTCCCCCATGAACTGCCCCGG
>Ga0182007_10000595_pt1 | contig 21118 bp, 15 predicted proteins | sample Sormic07211113_1_FD_123023 | JGI IMG/M metagenome (GOLD analysis project Ga0182007, IMG submission 123023) | Rhizosphere microbial communities from Sorghum bicolor, Mead, Nebraska, USA - 072115-113_1 MetaG | ecosystem: Host-associated > Plants > Roots > Rhizosphere | place: USA: Nebraska... | reverse complement strand
TTTTTTGATCAGCTCTCAAGAGCACCTACCTACTCCTGTGGGAGCGGGCTTGCTCGCGAATGCGGTGCGCCAGTCGATATTTATGTCACTGACACACCGCGTTCGCGAGCAAGCCCGCTCCCACAGGGATCTGTGCTGGTAGAATGCCCCGCCTATTCCAGCCCCCCACAGTTCAAATCATGACCTCGACCGCCAAGCCTTCCACCCCGAACATCGCCATCATCGGCGGCGGCCCCGCCGGCCTGATGGCGGCCGAGGTGTTGAGCCAGGCCGGCCTTCAGGTCGACCTGTACGACGGCATGCCATCGGTGGGCAGGAAATTCCTGCTCGCTGGCGTTGGCGGCATGAACATCACCCACTCCGAAGCCTTCCCGGCCTTCCTGTCCCGCTATGGCGAGCGCGCGCCGAACCTCGCGCCGCTGCTGCGGGCATTCGGTGCGGATGAGTTGTGCACATGGATTCACGGGTTAGGCATCGACACCTTCGTCGGCAGCTCCGGACGAGTGTTTCCTACCGACATGAAAGCCGCCCCGCTGCTGCGCGCCTGGCTCAAGCGCCTGCGTGATGCCGGCGTGGTAATCCACACCCGTCATCGCTGGCTCGGCTGGAACCCCGATGGCAGTTTGCGAATAGCCAGTCCGGAAGGTGAGAAAACGCTACGCCCCGACGCGACACTGCTGGCATTGGGCGGCGGCAGTTGGTCGCGCCTGGGCTCTGACGGCGCCTGGATGCTGGCGCTGGAACAGCGCGGCGTGGCCCTGGCACCGTTGCAACCGAGCAACTGCGGATTCGAGGTAGAGGCCTGGAGCGACCTGATGATCAGCAAATTCGCTGGCGCCCCGCTGAAGAACATCGCCATCGGCCTGAACGACGATGTGCCGCGCCTCGGCGAATGCGTAATCACCGCCACGGGCATCGAAGGCAGCTTGATCTATGCGTTGTCGGCAGGGATTCGCGAAGCGATCAACCAACACGGCTGCGCAACGATCCACCTGGACCTGCTGCCAGGGCGACCTGTGGACAAAATCCAGCAAGCCCTGAACAAACCTCGTGGTTCACGCTCGATGGCCAAGCACCTGCACAGCCAGTTGGGTATCGATGGGGTCAAGGCGGCGCTGTTGCGCGAGCTCACGCCCGCCGATTGCTTCGCGGACTCGGCACGGCTGGCCCAGGCGCTCAAGGCCTTGCCAGTCACCCTGGTGAAAACCCGCCCGCTGGACGAAGCCATCAGCAGCGCCGGTGGCGTGACGTTCAGTTGCCTGGACGAAAACCTTATGCTGACGTCCCTTCCAGGTGTCTTCGTTGCGGGCGAGATGATTGATTGGGAAGCACCCACTGGCGGGTATCTCCTCACCGCGTGCTTCTCTACCGGCCTCAGGGCAGGACTGGGTGCGCTGGACTGGCTCAGGAACGGCTGACCACAATCAAGGCCTAGCCGACAGAAACAGCCTCAAGTAACGCAGTCATTGCCGCCCGGCTTTGCACCGCATCGAAGTTGTTTTTTACATACTGCGCTCCACTTCGCCCCATCTTGCTTCGCAGAGGCTCGTTGTCCATCAACTCGGCAATGATGGTTGTAAGTTGCTGGCTGCTATTCGGCTGGAAGGCAATCCCAGCCTGGGCCTCTTGGACTATATCAGCGGCCTCTCCCTCTACACCGCACAACACCGGACGGCCGCAGGCCATGTAATCGAGCAACTTCGTGGGGATGGCGCCCTTGAACAGCGGAATATCCTTCAAGGTGACAAGACACAAGTCTGCCGCATTGATGAAACCTCGAGCCTCATGTTTGGACACTGGGGGCAGAAGTAGTACGTTATTGATCTTCAAGTCAGTAATCCGTTGCTCCAGGTAGGCCCGTTTCATGCCGTCGCCGATCAACAGGAACAAGGTGTTTTCATCCTTGCACTGTACAGCCGCCTCAATGACCACATCCAGGTTATTGGCTTCGCCCATGGCTCCGAAGTACAAGACGATATTGCGGCCCTCCCAACCGAAGTTGCGACGAACCACGTCCCCGGCCTCTGCGTCCGGATACAGCATTTGGGTGTCGACACCACAAGTAATGACTTCCAGCTTGCTCGCGGGCCAACCGCGCGCATGGATGTCATTTCGAATTCCCTGGGTCAACGTGACCACGCGTTTCGCTTTGTCATAAAGCAACCGCTCCATCCAGGACATGATGGATATGAGGAGCCGATTGCGCAGGATGCCCATCTGCACGGCAGACTCCGGCCAGAGATCCCGGACTTCGAATACGAGCGGGATGCCGCGCAGCTTGCAGACGACCCATATTGGAAGCATTGGAAAGATGGGAGGGGAAGACGCCAGCACGACATCCGGTTTCTCAGCCTGCAGAAGACCAAAGGGCGCGGTCACCGAGAATGAAAGAAAGCTGATCAACCGCCCCATGTAACTGCGATGCAACTCACTGTACGTGTAAGTACGAATGATCTTAACCAGGCCTTCTCTTTCTTTGAGAATCAGCCGCCTATACCAAGGGAGCACGGGTTTGTCGCGCTGCATGTAACCGGTTTGTCCGGACACCACCGTCACGCTGTGACCCTCGGCCGCCAGATGCTGGGTGAGTTCGTACACCAGCGAATGTCCCGGAGACGAGTGCCCCTGATAGTACTGATAAACAACAGCCACTTTCATTTGAACGCCTTATAAAGCTGCTTAAGTCGCTCGCCTTCCTGCTGCCAACTGAGTTCCTGACGAACCACCGCGAGTTGCTCACGCCAGCGTTGAAGTCGTTGCCCATCGGAAAAGAAAGCTTCGATCATGCTGGCTATCGCTCGCGGAGTTCCAAGATCACCGACGCAACCAATTTGATTACCTTCCACCAGGCGGCGCAGTTCAGGCAGATCGCTCGCCAGGATAGGCAACCCCGCTGCGATAAACTCGAACAGTTTGTTTGGTGTGCAGTAGTAGTTATTCAAACAGATCGCCTGGTAAGGGATGACGCCAGCATCAGCCGCCGCCGTCACCTTGAGCAACTGCGACTGGGCAACCGCCGGGTGCAGATGCACCCGGGAGCTCATTCCCTTGCGCTCAACCAGACGCTGCAAGGCTCCGGCGAGTTGACCGTCGCCAAGCAGAACCAGATGTATCCCGCAATGCGGCAGCAACGCCATGGCCTCCACCAGCTCAAGCAAGTTGCGTCCGGCGGAAAAACCGCCTTGGAACAGCAGCACGCGGTGCTCACGAGGAATGCCAAAGCGTTCGTGCAAATACCAGGAGCGCTCGGTTTGTGCCTGGATACGCTCAGCATTGTGGATCACGGCCACTTCAGCCACACCATATCGCGCCTCAAGCTCACGGGCGATGGAGGGGTTGACGGTAATCACCTGGTCACAGGCATGGATATGCCGACGTTCGACCTGGGCCCAACTGGCTCGCTGTCCGCGGGAAAACTCCTGCTCGCTGTAAAGCTCATGGCTGTCATACACAAAATGGGCGCCAAACTCTTCGGACAGAGTGCGCCCCACGGCAAGCATTGGCAGATCATGGGCCACGACGACCTCCGCCTGGTGTTGTCGCGCATCCGCCAGGAACAGATTCAGATAGAAACGCTCATGGTCGACCAGGAAACGCCAGGCAAGCGACTTCATTGCACGCATCACGCGGCCATTCATCGGAAGATGTCGACGCATGACGTTGTAAACGCCAAGCACCCGATTTTCCTGCCGCGCGGCTGACTCTGTCCGGGCCCCAATTCGCCGCACACGCCGGTCATCCATACCTGCAAGCTCGTCCGTCGGCATGGCCAGAATCGTGACGTCCCAACCATCCTCCTCCAGGCTGTCGGCCTGGAGAAGAATTCTTCGGTCAATCTGCCTGTCGTTACAGAGCATCAGAATCCGTGGGGCATGCCGCATGATTTCAGATACCACCGGGTTACAGGTCTCCATCGATAAAGTTGCGATGCCAGAGCTCCATGCATAGCAGTCCCCAGACGACTCGGCCGAACTCACTTTCATTGTTCAATGCGTTCTCAACGGACTGCACGTTGTACAACCCTCGTGCACGGGCCCGCTCGGACAACAGCGTGTCACGGACGAAATCCCGGGCAACCCCTTTGGTCCATTGCGTCAGCGGCGTCGGGAAGCCCATTTTGTCCTTGCGCTCGAAAATACTCTGCGGCACCGCGCTGCGCACCGACTCCTTGAACAGATGTTTCATCCGTCCACCGGCAAATTTGATATTCGGTGGAATGGTCGCCATGAACTCCACGATACGGTGATCCAGCAGCGGCACGCGCGACTCGATGGAGGCCGCCATGCTCGTGCGGTCCTCTACGTGGAGCAACGCCGGCAAAGAGCCCTTGAGGTCGAAGTAGGTCATTTGATTGACCAGCGAGTGCAAGCCTTCGCGATTGAAGATTTTCTGGAAGGACTCGAATGGCGAGTAGCCCTTATCGAAGGCATCTGGGTTGAACAGGTGAGACATGCCTTCACTGCGATCAATCAAGCGGAAATAACGCTGATCGGTAGGCGCGAACAAACCTTCGCGCCACAGCCCCTGCAACATCGGTTGATAGGTCTTGAGCAGCGACAGGTTAGGGATGATCGACTCCAGCGAAACCGCGTAGCGGTGCTGGTTCGCGGTTTCGTTGATAGCCCCGGACAGACACTTCTCCAGGTAAGCCGCCATGTAACGGGCATAACCTACGAACAGCTCGTCACCGCCCTGCCCGCCGAGTACGACCTTCACCTGTTCGCCCGCCAGGCGCGAAACGTAATACTGCGGAATCAAGCCTGGGCCGGCAAGCGGCTCATCCATGAAGTGCATCAGTTTGGGCAGCACATCGGCCAGTTCATTGCCTGGAATGTATATTTCGTTATAGTCGGTACCAGCAAACGCCGATACAGCCTTGGCATGCCCTGTCTCGTCGAACTGCGGCCCCTCATGGAAGGCCCCGGTGAATGTCTTGAGTTGTTCACCGCCTAGCATTCTGGAAGCCAGGCAGACCACTGCGCTGGAATCCAGGCCGCCGGACAAGTGCGCCCCCAGTGGCACGTCTGAGCGCAGGTGCATACGCACCGAGTCTTCGATCAAAGCGGCGAGATTGTCGACGAAGTAACGCTCGTCATGACGCTCGTCGATATTGTATTGAAGGTCCCAGTATTGATAGGTTTTGATTTTGAGTTGGCTTCCCTCATACCAGGCACTGAGGTGATAGCCCGGCTCAAGCTTCTGGACCCCCTTGAACAGCGTCTTTTCGTTCAGGCAAAACTGGAAAGTCAGGTAATCCTGCAAGCCTTCCGAATTCGACTCGGCCTTCAGGGAACCGTCGGCGAAGAGCGCCTTGATCTCGGAGGCAAAGGCGAGTTTCTGACCGTCGAAATGATAGTAGAACGGCTTGATGCCGATACGATCTCGAGCGCAGAAAAGACGCTGTTCGGCCCGGTCCCAGATGGCAAAGGCGAACATGCCCAGCAAGCGATCAACACAGCGCTCCCCCCACTCGCGGAAGGCGTACAGCAACACCTCGGTATCCGAGTAGTGGTGCAATGGATGGCCACGACCGATAAGTTCGCGGCGCAATTCCAGGTAGTTGTAGATAGCACCGTTGAAAACGATCGTGTAGCGACCGTCTTCAGTGGTCATCGGCTGCTTGCCGTGTTCCGGGTCGATAATTGCCAGGCGTCGGTGCCCCAACGCCACGGGCCGTGCGGGGTCAAGCCAGGTCCCCTCGCCATCGGGGCCACGGTGACGAATGGCATCCATCATTTTCGTGACGGAGCCCCGCATCAACTCTGGCGTTCCTGAAACCGCTACGATCCCTGCAATCCCACACATAAAAACTATCCTGCCCTAAACAAACAATAACTGACACATCACTCGACTTCCACGAAGGGAATCAGCCAGTGACGCGTTGATAAATATTCAGCAACTTCTCGCCTTCCACGTCCCAATTGATCGCTTCACGAGCTTTGCTGGCTCCCTCCTTCAGTGACGACATCTTCACCGAATCGCCGAACAACTGATTGACAGCAGTGGCAATGGCCTCTGCGGAATTCAGGTCTGCCAACAAACCGTTACCGTAAGTACCTACGATATCGTGCAGGAATGGCAAGTCGTTACAGATGAAAGGCAGTTCAGCCACCGCAAACTCGAACAACTTGTTGGGACTGCAGAAGTAATTATTCTCGTCGACACCATGGTAAGGAATGATTCCCAGGTCGGCGTCACAGGTCAGTTCGTGCAAGTCATCGGAGGGTACCCCCCCATAGAAAAACACCCGTTGTCCCAGGTTTCGCTCCGCGACGAGTTTCTTCAATGTCTCTTCAAACGCACCATACCCCACAAGAACGAGATAGGTGCCGGCAGCAAAACTCGCCGCGGCCTCGACAATACGCTCGATGCCCCGGTTATCGGAAATCCAGCCTTGGTACAGCAGGATTTTGTCATCGGAACCGAGACCGAAGCGTTCCCGCAGTAACGACGTCGAAGCCACCGGCACCTTGGGCGCAGCGTTCATGATGACATGCGGAGTCGTCACGGAATAACGCTCTGCCATCAGCTTGGCAATGTAAGGATTTACTGTAATCGCCGCATCCACCTGCTTGATCAGGCGCGATTCCTTTTTCTTGTATTTTTTCTGCGTGGCCTCGGGCAATTGCACCTGGGCGTAATACAACTCATGGGCATCGTAGATCAGAGGAACGTTTCGGATCTTTGCCAATTCGACAGCCGGGGCCAGCATTGGGAAGTCATGTACATGCAGCACATCGACTTGATACTCCGTCATCCGATCCAGAATGAACTGCTCGAAACTGTTCAAGCGCGCCACACGATTGGCCCAGCCCCTGAACAAACGCCAGGCGCGGTTATAGGTGGTTGAGCCCGGCACCAGATTGTAGCGACGTGCCAGGGCTGAAAACCGCGAATCCCCCCAATCGAACATGAACCGTTCGATCTTTATGCCGTTGTGCGAATAGGACTCCCGCTGCGGACATTCGAAACCCGCCAGCAATGTCACCTGGTGACCTTGCTCAACCAGCGTCTGGGCTTCCTGCAGAATCCGCCGATCAATCATCAAGTGATCGGCTGTCGTCATCAAAATATTCATGCGCAGTAGCAACCCTGATTCACTGACATTGGCTCAAGTCCAATTTGCTGGTCAGCTCGCCGACATCGTAGTTGGCAACACCAATTTGACCGCCCTGCTCGACACCATGGGCCTCGATACCGTTGTAGTAGACAGTCGGCGAGTCGGCCTCTTCAAAGAAATACATGCCGTACTTCAGACCGTCCCACTTCTTCTCGGCATTTTCCTTGAATACGAAAACCGGTTCATGGCTCGCCGCAACCAAGCTATTCGAGGCGTTCAGGCAATAGGCATCCCAACTATCCGGGGTTTCTACAAAGAGCACTGGTTTATCGTTCACGTGGACCACACCCAGCGTGTAGATCCCACTATCCGGATTCAACACCGTCGTACTCGGCCCAACACTGCCATCGGCCTTCAGTTCGGCCGACTTGACCATATTGTCACCGTCGACCACGGAGGTGTAGAGGATCAGGTCACGACCATCGTGCTTAAGCACAACCGGGTCGATGGCACTGTCGCTCAACAGTTTCTTAGGCATTTCCCAACGCAAGCCGTTGGTACTGGTGGAACGATAGATTGCAGAATAGGAAGACGCACCATCTTCGGTTGCAGAGAAGTACAGCTCATAGGCCGTAGCGCCGTTTACCAGGTTTTTCCTGACAAACGGAAATGCATAGGCGCCTTTGAACGGCAGCAATTTCTCGTCGAAAATATTGCCCTGCTTGATGTAGTCGGTATCGTTCTGCGCGGTCGCCAGCTTGATCCTCCAGCGATGATCGTCGCCATACCCTGAATACAGCATGGCATTGACATCACCGACCTTGAAGACCGAAGGGTATTCGACATGCAAGGAATCTTCGGATGCTGGCTGAATACGAACGACCGGCTCACTGCCCCAATCAAAGATACCGCCGGACAGCAAGTTGTTTTTCCATGCATATCCCAACCCCGCTACTGCAACAACAGCAACCGAGGCAAGTATGACGTTGCGTCCCTTAGAATTACTCACTTGCATACCCTTAAAATAAACGACGAATAAAGGAAATTCTGTACAGCAACCAGGCCGCGGCAAAGGCGCAGAGGGTTGTCAGCACGAATGTCAATGGCACTTCTATCAACGGCCTCATCAACGACGCGGAGACCTTGACGTACTGCGAGCGGAACAGTTCCATGAAAATCGGATGCAGGATGTAGACCAACAGCGTAAGTGGCGCCAAGGTCTTCAACCCAGGGATTCTGACTTTCTTCGCTACTTGCAGAGTCAAGCCCCATACACCAATGGACATGGCGAACACCGTGGGACTGAAATAACTGAAGAAATACAACTTCCATGTGTAGGCACTGCCGAAACCATAGGCCAGCGCAAAAGTGCCAACGACCGTGACCACGTAACCCACCAAGCAGATCATTGCGTAAGGCAGATTGGGTCGAAATTTGTACAAGTAGTAACCCAACAGAAAGTAACTGATATACGACCAGGAGAAACTACCGCCGTTGGGCGTGTACGTTCTGGAAAAAGTGCTCCAGGCAAATGTCACCATGGTCAGCAGACTGGTAGCGATAACCGCATTGCGCAGGTCTTTCTCCTCCATATTGACCACGGCCTGCGACAGCGGCGGTGCTATCAGATATAACCCGATAATCAGATAGAAGAAGTGCAGATGGTAATACGGTTGCCCCAGAACAATGGCTTTCAGGAAAGCACTCCAGCCAAAGGCGTTCTGAAAATACTTCATCCATAAGGCGTAGATCACCGAAGAGATGAACAGGACTGCCAACATACGCGGTACGCGGGACTTCAACATATGGGAATAGGTCGTCTTGGCATTGCCAAGGATCAGTACCGCACTGAGCATTACGAAGACCGGAACGCACCAGTGGGTCAGTGAACTGACAGCATCACCCAGGAACCAGGCCCACATGCTCAACTCACCCTGCATGTAGATCGGCCGCGCGGAAACGTGCAGCAACACCACGGCAAGGCAGGCGATCACCCGCACAAAATCCAAGCTCGAATCATGTACTCGCACGGGCGAACTCATTAACACTTGATTCATTGAACAAAAGCATCCTGGTGAATTATTGTGAGCCAGCCACGCTGATAAGCATCTAGCGTTTGTGGTTGTCCATCGCGACCGAGTACACGTTCGCGATTTCCTGGGCGATGCTGGAACTTGAAAATTTCAGCTCTGTCACTTTACGAATGACCTTGCTGTTGAAAGTGCCACGTTGCCGGGCCATTGCTAACATTCCCTGAGTCAATTCCTCCACGCTCATCCCCACGACATGCCCCAGCTGTGGATGTGAAACGATTTCGGCAGGGCCACCGCAGCGAGTGGTGAGTACCGGCCGGCCACAACTCATGGCCTCGATCGCCACCACACCAAATGTCTCGCTTTCACTGGAGATCACCAGGAAATCGCATTCACGGTAGTAATCGACCAGTTGCGTGCGGCTGGCACGTCCGGAGAACTCCACAACGTGCGCGATGCCAAAGCTGTCCACCAGGGCCCGGGCTTGCTCAAGGCCTTCACCGCTACCAGCCAGGCGCAGGCGCAGGCGCGGCTCTACCTGAAATGCGGCGGCGAACGCTTCGAGCAAAACCGGCACTCGCTTGACTGGAACGAAATGGCCGACCCACAACAGATGGATCAATTCGCCATGCTGCACCGCTTGCTCGTTGAACAAATCGGTGTCGACCAGATTGGCGATCACCTGCGTATCGACACCGGCCTTGAGTTTGACCTGCCGGCGAATGTCCGATAGCAATGCCGAGCTGACCGCGATCACCTTGTCGGCCGCGTTCAAAGCCTTTTGCGTCATGCGACGCAAGTAGCGAGTACGGGTCAACGTAGTGAACGGCCCGGTGTGCTCGGTAATGACCAATGGTATTTTCAGCCTGCTGGCCAGGCGACGACCTGCGGTACCGTCTGTATAGGCAGTATGGGCGTGGATCAATTCGAATCCGAAGTCGGCTCGCAGCCACTCAGCCTGGCGTAGCAGACCATGGGAATAGGTTGCGGCGTGAGCCTGGAAAGGCAGCAATGAACTGACGATATACGGGAAGCGGATCAGCGGGACCCCATCATGATCCTCCCAACCACTGATTCTCTGGGCCCGATAGATGCTTAGTGCGCGCTTGATCGTTCTGGGGTTGACTGTGTTGATCCAGAAAGGCTCGCCGCTGACCACCCGCGCATCGATGCCAAGGGCTCGCAGGGCCTTGACCTGCTCATGGACGAAAATCCCGCCGACCATGTTGTATTCACGCGGATACATATGCGATAGAACCAGAACCTTGCGTGGCTGGTTCGCTTCCCGGTGCAGCCCTTCCCCCAGGCGGATATGCAATGCATCGATCAACATCTGGTATTCGGTCTTCTCCTCTACCAGGCCATTGATGATCATACCCAGACTCTTGACCTTGGCCTCCAGCGCTTCACGCTGGCTTTCCAAGCGCTCGGACAGGTCATTCAAATGTTGTGCCGCGAGGTGCTTCTCCGCCAACTCGTGAGAACGTGCCGAAACTTCCATGTTCAGACTTTCCAACTCCAGGCCCAGGGTAGTCTTTTCCAGCTCCAGAACGTTGATTCGCTCAACGGCATTCTGGTACTCAAGCATGACGATTTGCGCTCGATTGACTTCCGATTCAAGCGCTTCGATAGTCAAGACGAGATCGTGTTGCTTGAACTCGAATTCGCTGGCTTTCTCAATCCATTGCTCTTTTTGGAGCAGTGCCGAGTCATACAGGCCCTGCAAGCCCGACAATTGTTGATCACGCGACTGAAGTTCACGTTCGAGCGCATCCCGACGAACTTCAAGTTCATTGGCAAGACGGCTCATCTGCTCAAGCTTGAGCGTGAGCTCCTGGAGCTGATGCCGATAACCTTCACCGTGCTCGCTGGCGTTATCGAGTTCTGCTTGAAGATTCGCAACCTGGGAGCAAAGTCGCTCGTTCTCGCTCGACAGCGCCTCGATGCGAACTTCTCCGCTGCTGATCAGCACTTCCTGGGCCGAAGCCCTTTCGCTCAGTTGGGTATAACGCTCTTCCAACTCAGCACGCTTGCCTTCGAGCTCGTTCGCCAGCGTATTGACCCTGGCCATCGCCTGCGTCTGTTCCAACAACGCGCGCTCTTTTTCCTGAAGCTTGTTTTCCAGGGTCGAGCGTGTGATTTCCAGCTGTTCGGTCAATGCCGAAAACTTGCTTGACTCCTCACGCATTTGAGCGACGGTAGGATCATCGCCCAGGCAGCAGGCAATGACCGTGCGCTGGTCGACATCTTCAAACGTCATCTGCAATTGCAAATCATCGCTAGGATGAAGCATGCGCAGAATGCAGCCGTGGGGACCGAAGGGTACCGGCGCCAGATGATATGCACCGGTCTCGTTGTCCTGAAGGCAATTGACGTAGCGTCCTCGAACGTGATCGTAGACCTCGAGTGACGCAAGCTCACCGACCTCTATCTGCACAGACCTTGGGCGCCGGGGAACCGTGACGATACCGTAATCGGAATCGCTGTGGATACGGTAAACACTGCGGGGATAGTTGAACGGATTGTCTCGTACTGCCAGGCGAGACAGTGCGAACCTCGATTCATTGAAAGGCTCGGCATTGGCCGGAGAAGCCCAGTGACCAGTCGCCGCGGCACCACGCTCGAACAACACCAGGATTTCACTGATGTCAGGCATCCTGCGCAGACCTTCGGCAGATTGCATCGCCTGCAAGGCCTCAAAGCGTCGCTGCACCATCAGGGCAGAACTCGACCGCTCGACAAGACCACGGCGCGTGGAACAGTTGGGACAGATGCCATCCTCGAATGGATAATCCAGCCCCGACAAGGCTCGCGACGCTTCGACTATCTTGCGGTCTTCAAAGGTCCATGACTCACCGGAAAACCGTACGTCGATCGCCGAGAAGTCCGGGCCGAACAGCGATATGACATCTTCCACCGTGTAGGAGCGCTGGTGCAAATGGGCATGATAGCGCGTGCCACAACCCGGACAGGTGACTTCCGCCGCCTCGAGCAGTTCACGGTAGGGAACCGCTACCAGGATATAGCGTGCCGATACCCGTGCGATCTCGGCCAGGGCCTCGGCATAGATGGAGTCGGGTAAATGCTCGATCACATCACTGGAAAGCGTCAGGTCAAAGCTTCGATCACCAAATGGAATCGCGCATAAATCGGCCACCAGGGCCGGCGCTTGCACATGCCTGACCGCTGCCTCGCTGATATCGCAACCCACCACATCCCAGCGAGGAGACAAACGATTGGTCACGGTGCCATTGCCGCAACCGGCATCAAGAATGCTGTTTACCGAACCGGGAATCAGTTCGATCAGGTCCTCGGCTACCGCGACTTGCTCGGAGACTGCATTGCGGCTCCACAGGTCGTCCTGGGCAAAATAGCTGATCTCGGAACGCTTACTCATTCAACGGATTCCAGGTTGACCCATTCCACCGGATGCACGACCTGCCCGCGTTCCATACGCACGTCGATGGGTGCGGTAACGCGGATGCGGTACTGACGATCATGAACATCCAACGGGTGCTCTCCACTCGATTGGCTTTCGGTCATACTGTCGAAAATACCGACAGAAATAACGTAGTCGCCCGCCCCGACCATCAACGGATCGAACTGCGCCTTTACCAATCCCGTACGGCGCTCCCGCGTGGACGAAAAGAACGGTGATACAACCTGAGCCACACATCGCCCGTCCATGCCGTAGATGCAAATGATGAAAGACATGCATGGGATATCGAGTTTGGCGCCCCATTTCACGTGGACATAAAGTGGTTCGCCAAAAGAGAACACGCGCCGTGATTCCTGATGTCGATCCAAGAAGTCGACGCCATCGATCCAGGCACTGCCCTCACCGTACTCGAAATCGGATCGCTCGGCCGCGGCCGGCGCATTGTCGGTTGCCGAAGGCAGGAGCAAGGTACTGAGTGCAAAACGCTGGCTGAGCATTTGCCCGCGCTCGGTGGCCGCCTCCAACGTGCCGATGGTGATGTACTCCAAACCATCGAATATCTGGCAGTAGACCGTTTCACCATCTGCGGTCCCGGTGTGTCGGACGGTTACCGCAAATTCGCTCAAGTCACCCAGACCCAATGGCACCTTGATACTGACCGGGGCATGCTTGTACTGCCCGCCACAGTCCTTGAACTCGCGATAGCTGACCCCTTCGGAGGTCTTCTTTGGAGCCCCCCAGTTCATGTAGCCATGGGCGGTCAACAGATGCAGGCGCTGGTTACGATCGTCGTCCAGCGCCTCGCCTACCAGCACGTTGTCAATGGTTTCGCCTTTGTGCTCAAGCCTCATCTCGAACACCGCCAGCGGAGTAGCCGGCGCATCGTCAGACGCAGAAATGAAGCGCAGTACCGACACACGATCGACTTCAGTATCGGTCAGTAACTCACTGACATCGCCCCGGCTGAGCTTCAGGTTGATAGCCCTCAGGCGCAACTCCTCCTGCTTGCGGATGGACGCCGCATAGGAGCGGCCGATCTCGATCGGGTCACCATCGGCGACAATCCTGCCGCGCTCGACCCAAATGGCACGGTCGCAGATCATCTGCACGGCCGACATATCGTGAGAGACGAACAGCACCGTCGAGCCTTCTGCCGTCAAGGTGCGCATCCGCTTGGCGGACTTGCCAGCAAAGTACGAGTCACCAGCGCCCAGGATCTCATCGATGATGAGGATCTCAGGACGTATGGCGGTGGCAGCCGCAAAGGCCAGCCGCGAATACATGCCCGACGAATAGGTCTTTACCGGTTTATCAATAAACTCCTCAAGCTCGGCAAACTCCAACACATCATCAAGCAACTTCCTGGCTCGAGCGCCTGTTACCCCTTGGTAGGCGAAGGACGACATGACGTTGGTACGCCCTGTGAACTCGGGGTGAAACCCGGTCCCCAGCTCCATCAATGCCTGAACCTTTCCTCGCACCTTGACCGTGCCTTCGGTCGGCTGAATGAGCCCGGCGATCAGCTTGAGCAAGGTGCTCTTGCCGGCGCCGTTACGCCCAACCAACCCCACCCGTTCACCAGGCTTGATCGTCAACGACATATTGCGCACGGCCCAGAACTCGTCATAGGTTGAGCGGGCTACGGGAAAACCCAGCGCTTCAATCATACGGTGGCGTGGCGAGCGGAAAATCCGGTACATCTTGGCGATGGATGCTAGTTCAATGATCGGCTCAGACATAATCGGCAAATAATGGCTTCAATCGCGAAAAGACAAATCCACCCAGGAAAAAAGTGGAGAACGAAATAACGGTGAAAATTGCCAGCAAACCAGGCTTGATGACCCCAATGAACGCTGCATCCCGATAGAGCATGATCAGGTAGTACAGCGGGTTGGGGTACATGAAGGGAATGAGTTCCTTGGGGATCATTTCCTGGGTATAGGCGATGGGCGATACCAGCATCAGAAACAGGATAAGGACCGCAACCATCTGACTCAGGTCAGGCACGAACACGTTGATCGCCGAGAGTATCCAGATCAGGCCGACGGTAAAGATGATCTGCAACACCAATATCAAGGGGATGGCCAACTGGGTGGAGTGAACGATGCCGCGGCTCCACAACACCATCAGCAACATCACCAACCCCACCAGCATCGTGACGCTGCTGGCAAGGACCGTCTTGACGGGAATCAGGTCGATCGGGAACAAGGTGTTCTTGATCAGCCCCTTATTGCCTAGAACCGATCCCACCCCACTGCCCAACGCTTCGGAGAACCCCAGGAAGGGCACCAGCCCACAAAATATCAGGAGAACGTAGTCAAAGGTGCCGAACTCCGCGACCCGCACGCGATAAATCATAGTGTAGACCACGGCATAGAGGCCGAGGAACAGCAACGGGTAGAGGAAAATCCACGCTACGCCAAATATCGTGCCGATAAACCGGCTGCGTATATCGGTCAATGTGGTCGCCCACAGCACGTGGATGTGACGCCAGATGATTGAAATCGGGTTCATGGTCGTGTTTTTTCCAGGATAGCGACTATTCGCGCCGCCGCGGTGCCGTCGCCATAGACATCTGCCTGGCCATCAGGAATCGACCTGTTATCCATTGCAATATTCATGGCGCTGCGATTGGCACCCACCAACTGGTTGAATCCCAACTCGACGGTTTCAACCCATTCGGTTTCATCGCGCAGGGTGATGCAAGGCACCCTGTAGAAATACGCTTCTTTTTGTACGCCTCCGGAATCGGTCAGGATAACGTTGGCCGCCTGCTCGAGGGCGACCATGTCCAGGAACGGCAACGGATCCACGACCTTGATGGCGCTCAGGTGATGTTCCAGGCCATGAGTCTTGAGCAGGTTGCGCGTACGTGGATGCAAAGGCAGGACGACCGGCATTTGCACTGCGATGTCGGCCAGACCCGCCATGATTTCACCCAGGCGCTGTGGATCATCAGTGTTTTCAGCGCGGTGGCAAGTAGCCAGAGCGAAGGCCCCCTCTTCCAAGCCCAACTGCGCCATGACCTGACTTTGTGCCTTGGCGCGCTCGCGGTAGAACAGCGCCACGTCATACATCACGTCGCCAACGTTATGCACCCCATGGGTGAGCCCTTCCTTGGCCAGGTTATCGACGGCCAGGGCCGTAGGGCAAAGCAACAACGTCGAAACCCGATCGGAAAGGATGCGATTGACCTCTTCCGGCATGCGCATATTGAACGAGCGCAGACCTGCTTCGACATGAGCGACAGGAATGTGCAGCTTCGCCGCCGCCAACGCACCGGCCAATGTCGAGTTGGTATCGCCGTAGATCAATACCCAATCCGGCTTTTCCTCGAGGAGTATCTGCTCGATACCTTCGAGCATCCGTCCCGTCATTACGCCATGAGTGCCCCCGGAAACCTCGAGGTTGTACTTGGGAGCCGGAATTTCCAGTTCGTCGAAGAACACCTGGGACATGTTCGGATCGTAGTGTTGCCCGGTATGCACCATGACCTCCACCAATCGCCCCGGATGCTTGAGAATTTCCCTGGAAACCGCAGCGGCCTTGATGAACTGTGGACGAGCGCCAACGATGGTTACGATCTTGCAGGTCATACGCAAAGGCTCTCTTTCAAGGTGTCGACGATAAGGCGCTGGGAATGCTCATCGAGATAGGGATGCATGGGCAGGCTCATTACGCGGGCAGCGATTGCATCGCCGACCGGTAGTTGTGCCTGCTCATCCTTGACCGCGGGTTGGCGGTTCAGGGGAATTGGGTAATGCACGGCGGTAGGTATGCCAGCATCGGCAAGGTGCTTCTGAACAGCATCGCGCGATGGCACTTGCACCGTGTACTGAGCCCAGGCGCTCTGGCTTGTCGTCGCCACGAAAGGAGACGGGATATCCGCCTGTTCCAGCAACCGGGCATAACGATCCGCCACTTCCTGACGCTGACGCAGCTCAGTATCGAAGATATCCAGCTTGGGCAGCATGATCGCTGCTTGCAGCGTATCCAACCGACTGTTCACACCGACGCGAACATGGTGATAACGACGGTCCTGGCCATGACGGGCAATTTGCCGCAGGACCTTGGCCAAACTCTCATCATTGGTGAACATCGCGCCGCCATCGCCGTAGCAACCCAATGGCTTGCTCGGGAAGAAGCTGGTGCAGGCAATGGTGCTCAGGTTGCAGGAACGCTTGCCTTTATAAAGCGCCCCGAAACTTTGAGCGGCATCCTCGATCACCGGTATGCCGTGACGGGCGGCGATGGCATTGATCGCATCGAAGTCGGCGCATTGGCCGTATAGCGAAACCGGGATGATCGCTTTCGTCTTCGGCGTGATGGCCGCTTCCAGCAACGCAGGGTCCAGGTTGTAGGACTTAGCGTCGACATCGACGTAAACAGGTTTCGCTCCGAGCAAGGCAACGGTTTCCGCCGTAGCTATGTACGAAAACCCCGGTGTGATGACCTCATCGCCCGGACCAATGCCAAGCGCCATCTGAGCAATTTGCAGGGCATCCGTGCCGTTGGCGACACTGATGCAGTATTTTGCTCCCGTAAAGGCTGCCAGGCGCTCTTCGAGCTCATTTACTTCAGGGCCAAGGATGTATTGACCATGGGCCAGAACGCCCTGGATGGCGGCGTCGAGTTTTTCCTTTATCAGCTCCTGCTGAGCCTTGAGGTCAATGAACTCAATCACTGGGTATTCTCCTTTTTAAGCACATTCCCGCTGAGTACATAACTGGCGCCGGAATGGACACACGGAGCGCAGCCCTCTCCACTCAACGGCAGGTCCAACTGCTCACCGAATTCACTCATCCAGCCAATCTGCCGGGCAGGAACGCCGACCATCAGGGCATAAGCGGGCACATCACGATTGATAACCGCCCCCGCACCTACGAAGGCATATTCACCAATGGTCACACCGCAAACGATCGTGCAGTTGGCTCCCAGTGTTGCGCCTTTCTTGACTAGCGTGTCGCGATATTCGCTTTTGCGCTCGATAAGCGAACGGGGATTGTAAACGTTGGTGAACACCATACTCGGGCCACAAAAAACACCCTCTTCGAGGGTGACGTTATCGTAGACGGAAACATTGTTCTGGATCTTGCAGTGGTCGCCGATCAGCACTTTGTTTCCAACAAAAACGTTCTGGCCAAGCGAAACGCCACGACCAATGCGCGCGCCACTGCAAACGTGGACAAAATGCCAGACGCGAGAGTCATCGCCGATCTGAGCGCCATCATCGATGATCGCGCTAGGGTGCTGGTAATAGTTCAAGATTGAGTCCTGATATACGTCACGGTACGCATATACAAAAACAGCGGGCCACCGCAATGCTGGCAACCTGCCGTTTCTCCTGCACCATGCTCCTTGGGCTTACTTCAGTCCTGCCACAAACGGGTGGCCTTCGCCATTTTCGGCGCGAGTCGGTGTCAAGGTACGGATGGTTTCCACCGTTTCGACACAGTGCCGCGCATCTTCGATGCCGTAGCCTTTGCCATCCAGTATCGCCTGGTAGCTGACGGTGTGGAGGTCAGTGAAGCCTTCGGAGAACTCGATCTCCTCTCCATCACAGGTAATGGAACGGAATGTCGGCTTCTTGCCCTTCACGGACGCAGGCAAGTCATCGGCGTCGATGGAAAGGAACCAACGCACACGTGCGTTCTCATATTCCAGATAACCCGCCGCTTTGAAATCGTTGGCATAGTGGACAACGTTACGCTGCAATTTGCCGAAGATGAAATGCAGCATGTCGTAGAAATGCACGCCAATGTTGGTGGCAACACCGAAAGACTTGCGTGGATCGCCTTTCCAGCTCTCCATGTACCACTTGCCCCGGCTGGTGATGTAGGTCAGATCGACCTCATGTTTGTGGGCACGTTTTTCGGCCTGGACGCGATTTTTCAGGTCGATGATAGCCTGGTGGTGACGCAGTTGGAGGATGTTCCAGAGGCGCTTGCCCGTCTCACGCTCGGTCAGGCTCAAGTCATCCAGCATCGCGGTGGTCGGTACCAATGGCTTTTCGCAAATCACATCGCAGCCAAGGCGCAAGCCCGCGGTGATATGCGGATGATGCAGGTAGTTGGGGGAACAGATCGAAACGATGTCCAGCGCGGAGGCAGGATCACGCTTGAGGCGCCAGGCGTAATCGTAGAAGCGCTCGAATTGTGTGAAGAACTCGCTTTGTGGCGACAGGCTGTCAATGATCCCGACCGAGTCATTGATGTCGTAGGCACAGACCAGTTCATTACCGGTGTCTTTGATGGCGCGCATGTGGCGCGGGGCGATATAGCCGGCAGCACCAATGAGAGCGAAACGTTTCATGGAAAGACCTCAAAAAAGGGGTATTGCCTCGAAGCGGGACCTACAGGAGAAGCAAGCCGGATAAAGCGGGCCCTGATTCCTGTAGGTCCAACCCTGTAGACTGGCTGTCAGGCCTTGATGATGTGTGCCGCGGGCGTGCGGTACTTGCCCCGACTGTCGACAATCAGACGAGCCGACGCCTTGATCAGTTCATAGTCGAACTTCTCGTGGTCTGTTGCGAGAACCACCGCGTCGAACGACGCCAGATTGTCAGCAGTGAGCGGCTCACTCGACAGAGTGAAGTGGTGCTCACGCATCTTCGGGAATACCGGAACGTGCGGGTCGCTGTAAGCGACAACAGCGCCCTTGGCTTCGAGCAACTCCATTATTTCGACCGATGGAGACTCGCGCATGTCATCGACATTCTTCTTGTAAGCGATCCCCAAAACCAGCACCCGACTGCCTTTGAGCGCCTTGCCTTCATTGTTCAGGCCGTCCATCAACTTGCCGACTACGTACTCGGGCATCGCTTTGTTGACTTCGCCAGAAAGCTCGATGAAACGCGTATGGAGACCGTACTCCCGAGCCTTCCACGTCAGATAGAACGGGTCGATCGGGATGCAATGACCGCCCAATCCAGGGCCCGGATAATAAGCGGTAAAACCGAAGGGCTTGGTGGCAGCCGCGTCGACCACTTCGAAGATGTCAATCCCCATGCGATCGGCAACGACCTTCATCTCGTTTACCAGACCGATGTTTACCGCGCGATGGATATTCTCCAACAACTTCGTCATCTCGGCAGCCTTGGTCGAACTGACCGTCACTACCTGGTCGATGGCTTGCTCGTATAGGGCGACACCGACCTGCAGGCAATTGGCCGTATGGCCACCGATGACTTTGGGGATGGTACGTGTTTCAAAGTCAGGATTACCCGGATCTTCTCGCTCCGGGGAATAGACCAGAAAAATATCTTCGCCCGTGACGAGGTTGCCTTCTTCAACACGAGGCAGCAATTCCTCCTCGGTCGTGCCTGGATAAGTGGTACTTTCCAGCGAAACCACCTGTCCGGCGCGCAGATAAGGCTTGATCGCGTTGGTGGTGTTTATCACGAAGCTCATGTCCGGCTCGCGATATTTGTTCAGCGGGGTGGGGACACACAGAATGAGCGCGTCACATTCGGTGACCCTGCTGAAATCGGTGGTAGCCGAGAAACCCGTTGCACATGCATTCGCGATATGACTGCTGGCAATGTGCTCAATGTAGCTTTGTCCTGCATTGAGTTTGGTTACCTTATCGGTATCGATGTCGATTCCAAGGACACGGAATCCGATGGCGTTGTAGCGAAGCATCAACGGCAACCCAACGTAACCTAGGCCTACGATCCCGATTACCGCTTCCTTACTCTTGAATTTAGCAATACTTGCTTCGACCACACCCATCAACCAAAACACTCCCAATGAAGATTAGAATTCCATATGTACGATATGTTACCAAAGCCTTGTCATTGATAGGACAATTCCCTGCTGGAAAAAAAGGCAGGAAAATTTCCTACGAGCTGGACGCACATAAGCATTGACGGGGGTCGCCGCTACAAGATCAGCCGGCGGCGGCTATTTAAAAGACGCGGGCCGACGAACGGTATCCGGGAATGGCTCGGCTTTTCAGGCTTTTCGAACCAGGGCGCAGCTTGATATAGAAGCTCGCCCCCCTTGTTTCCCGGCTATTTTTTCTTACGCGGCCCGGTATTGAACACCGGCACCTTGCGCACCGGCTTGACCGAAGGCTCCACAGGCGAGGCGTCGCCGCTGTCCACCCACTTGCCCAAGTTACGCTTGCCGCCACCGCCGGAGACCTTCGGTTTCTTCGGCTTTTTCGGCTTCTTGATCACCTGGCCACTGGCGTCCGTGTCCGGCACCCGATGCTCAGGCTCGAAGTCCTGCTCCATCTGTCGGGGCAATGTCTGACGGGTCAGCATCTCGATGGCCGACAGAAGATTCACTTCGTCGGCGCAGACCAAAGAAATCGCCTGCCCCGTAGCGCCCGCCCGGCCGGTACGACCGATACGGTGGATGTAGTCCTCAGCAACGATCGGCAAGTCGAAGTTCACCACCAACGGCAAATCCTCGATATCCAGGCCACGGGCAGCGACATCGGTGGCCACCAGGATCTGCACTTCACTGGCCTTGAAACGATCCAGCGCACGCTGGCGGGTGGCCTGGGGCTTGTCACCGTGGATGCCGTCGGCGTTGACGCCCAGGCCCTGGAGTTTTTCCACCAGTGCATCGACGCCGTTGC
>Ga0182007_10000591_pt1 | contig 21279 bp, 20 predicted proteins | sample Sormic07211113_1_FD_123023 | JGI IMG/M metagenome (GOLD analysis project Ga0182007, IMG submission 123023) | Rhizosphere microbial communities from Sorghum bicolor, Mead, Nebraska, USA - 072115-113_1 MetaG | ecosystem: Host-associated > Plants > Roots > Rhizosphere | place: USA: Nebraska... | reverse complement strand
GTCGTCGAAACCAAGGACGCCATGATGATCGCCCACAAGGACTCGGTCCAAGGCGTGAAACAAATGGTCAACACCCTCAACGAACAGGGCCGCACTGAAACCCAGAACCACTGCGAAGTCTATCGTCCATGGGGCTCCTACGACTCGGTGGACATGGGCGGCCGCTTCCAGGTCAAGCACATCTCGGTCAAGCCGGGCGCGTGCCTGTCGCTGCAGATGCACCATCACCGCGCCGAACACTGGATCGTGGTCAGCGGCACCGCTGAAGTGACCTGCGACGAAAACGTGTTCCTGCTCTGTGAAAACCAGTCGACCTACATCCCGATCGCCTCGGTACACCGTCTGCGCAACCCGGGCAAGATTCCACTCGAGATCATCGAAGTGCAATCGGGCAGCTACCTGGGCGAAGACGATATCGAGCGGTTTGAAGATATCTACGGTCGCTCCACCCCGATCGAGCGCGGCGTGTCGGTGAAAACCATCGCGCAGTAATCAATCAGCAAATCAAAAAGCCCTCGTCCAGCCCGCTGCGTTCCCTATCCGCAGCGGGTTGGGCGGGGGCTTTTTTACACATTCATGCAGCCTTACGGGTTGTGGCTGGTTTTCTATGCCAGCCACTGACCTTTATTGATCCTGGTATTTTGATCTCAAGTGTTCCATGAAACGCACTATCGATACTGTCAAGTAATGCTCGTGAACTCATTCTTCCCACCTGAACCGGACTGATTCCCGAGTTGCCTAACAGCAGCGCCTTCAATTCTTTCAGTGGGCCTTTAACCATTGGCACCGCGCCCAGGTCCGAAGAGTGTTTGGGATCGAGTACATCGGGAGAAGCAAAAAACTCTACCTTATCGAAATCTTTACCCAAGGCTGCCTCCAGCACCTTGTCATCCTCAAGATCGTATTCGGCAAAGTGTGTCATCGAGCCGAGAAACTTGCGTTCATTCACTTCTCCATTTATCGCCAGAAGAAAGAAGGTGAAGCCCATGTTCCCGGCCTTGGTCCAATCCTTTTCATTGGTATTGCCGCCCTTTCCGCCCAACGTCTTCAAGTTCTGGTGAACCAAAGAAAAGTTAGACGCGATTTCCATAAAGGGAGGTGTTTCGCCGCTGCTCCCGTAGACCGTGTAATGGCGCAAGGTAAAGTTCTGGGGCTTGGTCTTTTCAAGCACCGCAGGTGTTGCCTTTGCTGTTTTGAACTTCAGTTTGCCCTGAGTGATTGTGTTCATCATGTTGTAAGGAGTCACTCTGTCCGTATCGCTATAATTGTCCTTATACGATTCAAAAATCTCGATCGCTGTACGCACTGCCGAGTTGGATTTTGAGTTTTCACCCTGCTCGTCAAAGAACGTTAACGGGTTGTTTCGAACCATCCGATACAGGTTCAAGCCATCCACAGCGCCTGCCGGATCGGTACTCGCCCATCGCCGCAACCACGGTATGTAGTACCGGAAGCCATAGCAATAAAGCCCCGTGGCATCCTGTTCCTTGCCCGAATAACGAATGGTTTTATAGTCCACTTCAATCGCGTCGTACCACGCGGTCTCGCCAAAGGGATAAAAAATTTCCCGGCTGATGATTTGCGCGTCATCGGCCAGTTCCACGGTGCAGGAGCTCAGGTGATCGACCAGGGTGTAGCGGTACTGATCGTTGACACCGGACGGTGGCTCGCTGTCCCAATGCAACACCCGCACGGTGTTGAGGCCAGCCTGCGCGGTGATGACCTGCAACACCACCCCGGTGCCACTGTCGGTACGAAGTTCCAAGCCCTGCAAGTAACGCACTTCAGCTATCACGGTGCGAGCCCTGGTCTGCAACGCGCGGATTTTGCGCACCCGCTGGCCAGCGCCATCGTAAAAATAGCACTCACCGTCATTGCGTCGGGAGGCGCGTTCCACCGGGCTGACCGAGCGCAATTGATTGCGCAGATCCCAGGTCAACAACCGTCCCTGGTCCAACTCCAGCAAATTACCTTTGGCGTCGAATGCGGCGGCGATGTCCTCTTCCGCGGGCGGCACGCCGTTGCGCCAGGGCAGGCAGCGATTGCTGTAGCGGGCAGCTTTCAAATCGCGCCCATGTTTTTGCGCGCCGATGTGGGTCACCTTCAGCAGATTGCTGCCCTCGTCATAGTGGTAAATCTGCCGATAGTTGCTAACCGCCGCCGGATCGGTGCGACCAACCGACTCGGGTCCTTGATCGGGACCGCCCGCTTCCCAGCCAAAGGCTTCGATCAACTGGTACAGGCTGTTGTAGATGAAGCGACTGATCGGGTCGATGCGCTGGTTGGCGAAGTAGCGCACGGGCAGGGCCTTGTCCTCGATGCTCAAGACATTGCCCATCCGGTCATAGTCGTAGATCAGATGCTGCAACATTCGGGCACTGGCATCCTGTGCCCGACGCTCCATCAACAAACCGTCTTCGGGTCGATAGGCCAGCGTCGTCCGCACCCCGTTACCCGCGACCTCCTCTTCGACTTGCCCTTGGGCGCTGTAGCGGATCTCGCTGACCAACGTTTGCCAAATGGATTGATCCTTCAATTGCAGTCGGCTTTCGCGCAATCGGCCATCGACGGTCAGAGCGAAAGTCTGACGATTACCCTTGGCATCGGTCTGTTCCAGCACATCACCCAACGGGCCGAAACGCCACTTGGACGTCGCCCCAGTCCCCGGTTCGAGCAGCCGTCGGCGATCATCAATCGATTCCGGCCAATCGGGGGTTACCGGCTCAAGGGTGAAGTGGCGGGTGTTTTCGATGCCTTCACCGCTGATCGCAAACGAGTCGAACAGTACGCTGCCCGCCGGGTCGTCATGGCGAATCAGTTTGCCGTACTGGTTAAGGTCCTGATGACCCTGGCCCGGGTAGCCATAAGCAAAGCGCTCGACACAGCGACGGGGCTCCACGGCGCCCTGTTCGAACACCGCCACGGGCCGCAGCAAATCGTCATATTCGACCTCGCGACGTGTTTCGCGGCTGTCCCAGTCCGACAACACTTCGTCGGCCAGACCGCGCAGGGTGATCTGCGTTCCGGCATCAACGCTGTCCGTGCGCAACGCGTTCCCGGACAGCGAATACACCGTGATCAAATTGGGAGGGGTCAGGGGATCGCCTTCTTGCAGCGCCCATAACCGCGGATCCCACTGTTTGACTGCACGTCCTGCGCCATTGTGAGCAGTGCGATTGATGCGGACCTCAGCGGGCAGGTTTTCGATGGCGCGCCAGTAATCTACCAAGCGAATCGACAGGCCGCGCGGATCGAAGATCCTCAGTGTGGGCGTCTTGTGGTGCATTTCCATCGCCTCTGTCCATCGAATAACAGCCCCGTCGGCCAATGTCTTCTAACGTTTCAAGAACATGGCTGGCTACTGTCAGAAATTACAGTACCGACCAACGGTACAACCCCTTGCTCACCGAATATCCATTCTCGTGCCCCTTCGGTAGGATGTCGGTTATCCGTTCATGGAGCGTTCAAACATGTTCATCGGCGTCCTGCTGGTCATCACCTGGCTGATCCTGCTGCTGCGCTACCCGGCCAAGGCCGTGCCGGTTTCCGTGGCGGCCGCTGTCGGATTGGGCCTGGTGGCGACGTGGGTGTTCTGGATGGACAACCGCGAAATCAAGCAACTGGCACGCCTTGAGCTGCGCATCACTTACGCACCCGAGCACTGCCCTGCAGATCGGCCATTGAAGCTCACGATGAAAAACGGCAACGACGTGCCACTGATCGAGTTGCGCTGGCGCATCGCGGCGTATGCGCCGGGCGATACGGTGAACCTGGCCGACAATCAATACGCCGCGCCACGTTATCGCGGCCCCGGCGAATTGCAGGCCGGCGGCAGTTGGGAAGACTGCTTGCCGCTACCGCCCTTGCGCCCCGGCTACCGCCCGCAAACCCTGGAATTTCGCGCTGAACGGTTGCAGGGTAGTTTCTCCGACTGATCCCCCTTTTTCTTTTGCACAAGGACCGCGCCATGCCTGTTGCGTTGATTACCGGTTGCTCCAGCGGCATTGGCCGCGCACTTGCCGACACCTTCAAAAATGCCGGTTACGAAGTCTGGGCCAGTGCCCGCAAGGCTGAAGACGTGGCAGCCCTCACCGCCGCCGGTTTCACCGCCGTGCAGCTGGACGTTAACGATGGCCCGGCCCTCGAACAGCTGAGCGAGCGGATCAACCAGCAACGCGGCGGCCTCGATGTGCTGATCAACAATGCCGGTTATGGCGCCATGGGGCCGCTGCTCGATGGCGGCGTGCCGGCCATGCAGCGCCAGTTCGAAACCAACGTGTTTGCGATTGTCGGCGTCACTCGCGCAATGTTCCCGGTACTGCGTCGCGCCCGGGGGCTGGTGGTGAACATCGGCAGCGTTTCCGGGGTTCTGGTCACGCCGTTTGCCGGTGCCTACTGCGCCTCGAAAGCCGCCGTGCATGCCTTGAGCGATGCGCTGCGCATGGAGCTGGCGCCGTTCGGCGTGCGGGTCATGGAAGTTCAGCCCGGTGCTATCGCGTCCAGCTTCGCGAAGAATGCCGGCCACGAAGCCGAGCAACTGATCACCGAACAATCACCGTGGTTTCCGCTGCGTGAAGGTATTCGTGCACGGGCCAAGGCCTCTCAAGATAAACCAACGCCGGCCAGTGAATTTGCCGCCGGTTTGCTCAAGGCTGTGCAGCAGAGCAAACCACCGCGTCTGGTGCGTTTGGGTAACGGCAGCCGGGCGTTGCCATTGATGGCGGGGTTATTGCCAAAAGGGTTGCTGGAGTCGGGGTTGATGAAGCGGTTCGGGTTGCGCGGGCAGCTCTGAGACCGCGAAGGCGTCAAAACACACTTTCAGACTTTCAGGAAACAGCATGACCGACTACACCGAATACTTTGACGAAGTGATCCAGGCCCACGTAGCCATCGAGCAATGGTTGGCCGAGGAACGGGACGAGGCCGAGCTTGAGCAATTGCTGACGCGTTTTTCGCCGCAGTTTTCCATGGTCTCGCCGTTGGGCCGGGTGCTGGATTTCGAGGCGTTGAATGAATTGTTTCTGTTGGCGGGCGGGAAGAAGCTCGGGTTCAGGATTGAGCTCAGCGAGCTGCGAGGTGTCGCGCTGTATGACGGTGGCGCAGTGGTCAGTTACCGCGAGCAACAGACCGATGCGACGGGGCTGCATTCTGATCGGCGGTCCTCGGCGGTGTTTGAGAAACAGGCCGATGGCAAGGTGGTTTGGCGGCATTTGCATGAGACGTTTTGCCAAGGCTGACACGGCCACTTTTTGTGGCGAGGGGGCTTGCCCCCTCGCCACAGGTTATTCGCCAGCCGGGGGGTTCACCACCACCGTACACGTAATCCCCGCCGCCAACAGCACGCCCTCCGGCACTTCATCAATGTGAATCCTTACTGGCACCCGCTGCGCCAGACGCACCCAGTTAAAGGTCGGGTTCACATCAGCGATCAGCTCGCGACTCTCCGGGTTATCGCGGTCGTAGATGCCGCGAGAAATACTTTCCACGTGGCCCTTGAGCACTTCGCCGCTCATCAGTTGCATGTCGGCTTTATCGCCCACGCGAACATGCGGCAGTTTGGTTTCTTCGAAGAAGCAATAAACCCAGAACGAATTCATGTCGACCACCGCCATTTTCGCTTCGCCGATGCGCGCATAGTCACCGCGATGGACGTTGAGGTTGGTGACGTAGCCGTCCACCGCCGCCCGCACTTCGGTGCGTTGGAGGTTCAGTTCGGCGGCTTCCAGTTGCGCTTGCGCGTTCTGGTAATCGGCCAGGGCCGAGTCGGCGATGTTGGTGGCGTCGTCGCGGTTTTCCCTGGAGATCACCAGGTTGTCGAGGTCGGCGCGGCGATGGGCGTTGACCTTGCGCATCTCCCACGTGGCCTTGCGCGAGGCCACCAGGCTCTGCGCCTGTTTCACCGCGAGGCGGTAATGCTCGGGGTCGATGCGCATCAGCAAGTCGCCCTTTTTCACCAACTGGTTGTCGCGTACCGGCACCTCCACCACCTCACCGGTCACGTCGGCGGCGACGTTGATGATGTCGGCGCGCACCCGGCCGTCACGGGTCCAGGGCGTGTTCATGTAATGCACCCACAAGGTCCGGCCGATCCACAGGGCAAGGGCCAGCACCAGCAAGGTCGCGAGCAGGCTGAAAAGCTTTTTCATCAAGGCCTTCTTCAGTGATAGAGAGTCAACGGTAGACAGTCAGCGCCAAGGCGCCGAACAGACAGGTAAACAGGCTCAGGCGCAGCAGCGCCGGGTGCCAGAAGAAACGGTACAGATCGAACCCGGACAAGAACCGGTCAAGGGCCCAGGCCAGCGCCGCCGCAATGAAAAACATCAGGGTCATGGTCGGCATGTACACGCCGTGGAAGGCGATTTCACGAGGCATGTTCAAGTCCTTGGGGCTTGGCAGTGGTGTATGAAGCCAGCGGCGATTGCGGGTCGAGCAACGAGGTGCGGATGAAGTGCAGGTAACTCTTCACCCGGCGTAATGCGGAGGTATCAAAGTGCGGCGCAAAGGGTTCGTCGGTGGCCTGCACGCGGCCGATCGCGTGGTCGACGGCGACCAGCGCCCGCTCCAGATTGCTCTGGCCCGGTTGCAGAAACAGCCGCACCAGCGAACGCCCCATCACCCGGATGGACTGGCGCCACGGCTGGGATTCGGCATACGCCGGGTGCACCGGCAGAATCGCTTGTTCCTTACGCAGTTCGATAATCGCGTGGCCAACTTCCAGCACCACCAACATCCAGCGCAACAAGTCCCGCTGCACCTGCGGCTGTCCTGCGGCGAGGCCATAGGCCTGATGCAGCAAGTCCCGCGTACGGCTTTCGAAACTCGACGCCAGCCCTTTGAGTTTGCCGCTGATGGCGTACACCACTTGCCCGCGCAAGTCCTGCTCCAGCCGCCGCCACAACCAGCGGCTGTTGGGTGGCAGAATGATTGCCCCGGCCGCCGCGCACACCAGCATGCCCATGACCATGGCGATGTAGTCGTTGATAAAGGCGTAAGGGTTGTAGACCGTAAGGTTGTCCGGCACCGAACCGGTGCTGAAGAAGATCAGCAACCCCAGGCCGACACCGGCGTATTGCGGCCGAGAAGTGAGGAACGAGCCGAGCACGATCACCGGCGCGAGCATCACGCAAAGCAATGGAAAACCGTCGATCCAGGGAAAGATGAAAAACATCTCGACGAAGCCGATCAGCGCCCCGAGCAAGGTCCCGCAGGCCATCTGAAAGGCCATGCGCTTGGGGTTTGGCGTCGCGGCTGACAGGCCGACTGTGGCGGCGGCGATCAGGGTCATGGTCGCCCCGCTCGGCCACGCGGTGGCCACCCAATAGCTGCCGAGCACCACAAGGATGAACGCGGCGCGAATCCCCGACGCGGCCGAGGCCAGCCAATTGGTTTGCGGGGTGAAGGGTTCGTCCCAACGCTCCCGTTCGTGGCTGTGATCGGCCAGGGACGCGTGGGTCTGTGCATAACTGTGCAAGTCGTCGACGAAGCGATAAAGCAGTTCGTAGGCGGTGTGAAAATCCAGCTGCTCGGCGTCGCTCGGATCGTTCTCCTGAAAGCTCGCCCGCAGCTTGCGCACCCGCGCCGGCAAGTTGTCCTTATAGGTCGCCAAGGCGCTGGTCAGGCGAGCGGCATCAGGGCTGGTCAGCGCACGGCCGCTGAAACCGTCGAGCACTTCGGCCAAGTCCTGCAACCCTGGTTTGATCGCCGCGACAACATGATCGGCGCCACTGCTGCGCAGGCGCTCGAGCAACTGATGCAGGGCATTGAAGCGCGTGGTGACGCCCATGAATTCGCTGTTCAAGCGACTGAGCCGCCCATTGCGCCGACGCATGTGCGGGTCTTCGAACACCGTGACACTGCGCAGTCCTTCCAGGCCCACCGCTTCGGCGATGAACCGAACGTTGCTTGCTTCAAACGCTTCGCGCCGACTGCGACCGCGCAAGCCATCAGTGACGAACAACGCAAACACACCGAAGCGTTGATACAACGCATTGCGCATCGCCGCACTGGCGGTTTGCGGCAGGATCGCGGCGCTGACCAGCGTCGAGCAGAGAATCCCCAGAGAGATTTCCAGCACTCGCCAGACCGCAGCCATGAATGCGCCGTCCGGGTGAGCCAGAGCGGGCAGCCCAACCATCGCCGCCGTATAACCGGCGAGCACAAATCCATAGGCGCGAAAGTTGCGACAACGCGCTGCGCCAGCCGTGCACAGGCCGACCCAGATCGCCAGCAAGCCGAGGAACAGTTCGGTGTTCTGCGCGAACAAGGCAATCAGCGCGACCATCACCGCCGACCCGGCCAACGTGCCGAGAAAGCGATAGAAACTCTTGGCGAACACCTGGCCGCTTTGCGGTTGCATGACGATGAACACGGTGATCATCGCGGTGCGCGGTTGCGGCAATTCAAGACGCATGGCCAGCCACAGCGTGAGGAATGCGGCGAACAGCACCTTGAAAATGTAGACCCAGGTCACGCCGTCGCTGCGCGCCCAGTCGAAGAACCCCCGGCGCCATTCAAGGGAATACAGCCAGCGCAAAGGTGCGGGCAAGGGAGTCATGAAATTTTGCTCAATGGTCTAGGGCTTGAGGAACTGTGGGTGTGCCTGAAACGTCGTGCTCACTTCAAAAGGCTCGGGGTTTTCGGGGGCAGGGTTTTCTCGGCACTCGGGACGTCGTCGCCAGCGCCAAGGCCTCCGCCCAAAGCAGTCACCAGCTCAGCATGAGCACTCAACCGCGCAGCCTGAACCTGCTGCTGCACTTGCTGTTGCTTGAACAGCAAAGTCTGCGCATTGAGTACGTTGAGGTAATCGGTGAGCCCACGTTGATAGGCGATCATCGCGATGTCGTAGGTCTTCTGCGCCGTGGCCACCGATTCGGCGGCGAACGTTTGCTGCTTGTCCATCGACTCGCGGCGGATCAACTGGTCGGAGATGTTCTTCAGCGCATTGACCAGCGTCTGGTTGTATTTGGCCACGGCGATGTCATAACCGGCCGAGGCTTCACCCAGCTCGGAACGCAAGCGGCCGCCGTCAAAAATCGGCAATGTAATCGCAGGTCCCACGCTGTAGTTGAGCTTCTTGCCGGTCAGGAACTCCAGCGCACCGCCGCCAGTGGCCATGTAACCGAGGCTGCCGACCAGATCGACGTTGGGGTAGAAGCCTGCGTGAGCGACATCGATGCCCCGCGCCTGGGCCGCCACTTGCCAGCGACTGGCAACCACGTCCGGGCGTTGACCGAGCAATTGCGCTGGCAGCGACGACGGTAACTTCAGCGCCGCCCCCAACGACAACGTCGGCCGTTGCAACTGCGCGCCCTCCCCCGGGCCCTTACCGGCCAAGGCTGCGAGCTGATTACGGCTGAGGGCGATTTCTTCGTCCAGCGCATCGAGTTGGCGATGGGTTTCCGGTAGCGGCGTTTCGGCCTGGCTGACTTCGAAGTGCGTGCCGATGCCACCGTCCAGGCGTTTTTGCGCCAGGTCGAGGATTTGTTGTTGCTGCTTCAAGGTGGCCGCGACGATGTCCCGTTGCGCGTAATGCAACGAGAGTTCGATGTAGGCGCGCACGATGTTGTTCTGCAATTCGAGCTGGGCCTGCCGTGCTTCGGCAGCGCTCATGTGCGCCATGTCCACCGCTCGCTCGGTGGCGTTGCTTTCGCGCCCCCAGAGGTCGAGGGCATAGCTGAAGCCCAGCGCGGCGTTGTTGTCCCAAGTGGTGGTGTTGGCCAACTCACCGGGGCCGTAGAACTGATCGGTGGGCCAGTTGTGGCGTTTGAGGGTCGACTGGCCATTGATCTGCAGCGACTCGGCGGACTCGGCGATACCCGCCATGGAACGGGCCTGACGCACTCGCGCGGCGGCCATGGCCATGTTCGGACTGTCTTGCAGGGCGAGGGAGATCCAGCGGTTCAGTTGCGGGTCGCCGTAGGCCTGCCACCATTGGGCGGTGGGCCAGTGAGCGTCCCGGGCGGCGCTCTGGATGGCTTCGTCGGTGGCCAGTGAATTGGCCTCCAGTGCCTTGCCTTGTGGGGCAATACCGCCGGTTCCGATGCAGCCGCTGATTGCCAGGGTTAAAGCCAAAACACTGAGCGTCTTGAGCGCTCTGTTGATGCGACGCGGCACTGCTGCAAATTCCTGAAAGGGGGGAGAGTCACGAGATCCTGTAGGAGCCGGCTTGCTGGCGATGGGAACGCCGCGGTCTATCTGAAGACCGCAGTGATGCCATCGCCAGCAAGCCGGCTCCTACAGTCGGCGCAATTCTAGGGGTGGGCCTTGTTGGCGATAAGCCGGGATTCTTGTGAATCTTTGTTACCGTTAACGAGATAATCCCTTGGTCGGGGTCTCAGTCTCTGAAACTTCGTGTCACAATTTGCCATCCGCCAAGAGAGCACCCCATGGACACTTTGCAAAACATGCGCGCCTTCAGTTACGTGGCCGAGGCCGGCAGTTTCACCGCCGCCGCCGTACAACTGGACACCACCACGGCCAACGTCTCGCGCGCGGTCTCCAACCTGGAGGCCCACCTGCAAACCCGCCTGCTCAACCGCACCACCCGGCGCATTGCCTTGACCGAAGCGGGCAAGCGCTATCTGTTGCGCTGCGAGCAGATCCTGGCCTATGTCGAAGAAGCCGAAGCCGAGGCCAGCGACGCCCACGCGCGCCCGGCCGGGCAACTCAAGGTGCACACCATGACCGGCATCGGTCAGCACTTCGTGATCGACGCCATCGCTCGCTACCGCAAGACCCACCCCGACGTGACCTTCGACCTGACCATGGCCAACCGTGTGCCGGACTTGCTCGACGAGGGCTACGACGTGTCCATCGTGCTCGCCAGCGAACTGCCCGACTCGGGCTTCGTCTCCCAGCGTTTGGGCATCACCTACAGCATCGTTTGCGCATCGCCCGCCTATGTAAAAGCCAACGGCTGCGCGCAGAAGCCCAGCGACTTGCTCAATCACATGTGCTTGCGCCTGGTGAGCCCGGTGATCCCGCTGGAAAAGTGGGCTTTCGATGGCCCCGAAGGCCAGGAAATGGTCACCATCAACAGCTCACCGTTCTTGGTGAACTCCGCTGACGCGATGAAGACAGCGATCACCAGCGGCATGGGGGTTGGGGTGTTGCCGGTGTATGCGGCGATTGAAGGGCTGCGCAACGGTACGCTGGTGCGGGTGATGCCAAAGTACCGCTCGCAGGAATTGAATCTGTACGCGATTTACCCATCGCGGCAGTATCTGGACGCGAAGATCAAGACCTGGGTCGAGTACTTGCGTGGATCGTTGCCGGAGATTCTGGCGGCGCATCAGGCGGAATTGGCGGCGTATGAATTGAGCGGCAGCTTGGGCGGGGCTCGGCTGGCGAACTGATTTCACGGTCCTACAGACGCGGTGGTTTTTGGGGAGGTTTCCGACAAGTTTTGGCGGTTGTAGCGTCGGAAGCGAAGTGGGTAGGCTTTGTGGGTCGCTGGCAATTCAGCGATCGGGCCTGGAAAACCCGAAGTATAGGATCACAGCAAATGACATAATGCGGCGCTTTTGTAGCTCCACAGTTATGGCGGCTGTGCGTGGGAGACCTTCGGGTCTGCCGGGTTTGATCCTTTACCGGTTTTTCCAGTCCGCGTACAGCTGCCACCCTTTGTCTGGAAAACGAAAAAGTGGCAGCTCCTCAACTTTAAGGATCTTTGCCATGTTTAAAGCCACACCGAATCCGCCTCAGGCGGACGACACTTCCCCCTACGAATCCCTCGATTCCAAGAAACTCAACGAAGCCGCCGAACGCGCGCTCGACCACTACCTCAAGCCTCCACCCAAACAACCCGAAGGCCGCAAACCAAGCAGGATGTTTCAGGTCGCCCCGGACATGGACAACGAAAGCCTGCTGGCCCATGTCTGCGAATCCCTGGCCTCGGCCAGCGTCATGACCAGCGACATTGCCGCCTATGTCGACGCCCCGCAGCGGCACACGCTCCTGGCGATCCAGCAAGTCATCATGCTGGCCGAACTGGCGGTGAACCGGGTGCTGGATAACGTCGACGTACCGAAGCCCGCGCCACACAGCTGACCCCCTGTAGGAACGACCTGTGGCGAGGGGGCTTGCCCCCGTTGGGCTGCGAAGCAGCCCCAAAATCTCTGGTGGTCCAAAGATATTGTGAGTGCTACGCACTCAAACGGGGGCAAGCCCCCTCGCCACAGGTCGTTCCTACAGTTTTGGATGGCGTACACCCTCGCATAATGTCCGCGAAGAATGTTAGCTTGCTTGGCAATCTCCACGCCCGACGAGCCCCTCTCCAATGAAAAAAACCGTCCTCGCCTTCAGCCGCATCACTCCGCCCATGATCGAACGCCTGCAACAGGATTTCGACGTGATCGTGCCGAATCCGAAAAACGGCGACATCGCCGCCCAGTTCAACGAAGCCCTGCCCCACGCCCACGGCCTGATCGGCGTTGGTCGCAAACTCGGCCGGGCGCAACTGGAGAACGCCAGCAAACTGGAAGTGGTGTCCAGCGTCTCCGTCGGCTACGACAACTATGACCTCGCCTACTTCAACGAACGCGGGATCATGCTCACCAACACCCCCGACGTGCTCACCGAAAGCACCGCCGACCTGGCCTTCGCCCTGCTCATGAGCAGTGCCCGCCGCGTCGCCGAGCTGGACGCCTGGACCAAGGCAGGCCAATGGCAAGCCACCGTCGGTGCACCGTTGTTCGGCAGCGATGTGCATGGCAAAACCTTAGGCATCGTCGGCATGGGCAACATCGGCGCGGCCATTGCCCGTCGTGGTCGACTGGGCTTCAACATGCCGGTCATCTACAGCGGCAACAGCCGCAAGACCGCACTGGAACAGGAACTCGGCGCACAGTTCCGTAGCCTGGATCAACTGCTGGCCGAAGCCGATTTCGTCTGCCTGGTGGTGCCGCTCAGCGAAAAAACCAGGCACCTGATCAGCCACCGCGAACTGGCACTGATGAAACCGAGCGCCATTCTGGTGAACATCGCCCGTGGCCCGGTGGTAGACGAGCCGGCGCTGGTCGAAGCGCTGCAAAACAACCGGATTCGTGGCGCCGGGCTGGACGTTTACGAGAAAGAACCACTGGCTGAATCACCGCTGTTCCAACTGAAAAACGCCGTGACCCTGCCGCATATCGGCTCGGCCACGCACGAAACCCGCGAAGCCATGGCCAACCGTGCGTTGGCCAACTTGCGCAGTGCCTTGTTGGGTGAAAGACCGCAGGATCTGGTGAACCCACAAGTGTGGAAAGGCTGATCAAAAAGGGCGGGTGTTTTAAACACCTGCCCGCTCTCGGCATATTGTCGACTTCATATTGCCGTTGCTGATTTATATCGCTATCAGAATCGAGCGCTGAGTTGTTCAGCGCTCGGTCAAAGCATCAGGCCAATTTGCCGCTTCCCTGCACCATCGGTGCCTTGGGCTTACGAAACACCAGCACATTGCCCAACATCACCAGCACCAACCCCACCAATGCCGGCGCCGTCCATTGATAGCCCTCGGCAAACGCCGACACATTCAGCGCCACCACCGGGAATAACACGGTGCAATACGCCGCCCGCTCCGGCCCCATGCGCCCGACCAGCGTCAGGTAGGCGGTGAAGCCGATCACCGAGCCCGGAATCACCAGGTACAGCAACGAGCCGATGTAACGGGCGTTCCATTCCATGTCGAACGGGATGCCTTTGACCAGGCACCACACCGACAACATCGCTGCGCCATAAGCCATGCCCCAGGCATTGGTGGTCAGGGGTTTCAGGCCGGCCCTCTGCTGCAGACTCGACAGCATGTTGCCCGCCGAGAAGCACAAGGTTCCGAGCAACGCCAGAGCCAACCCGAGCAAGGTTTCCGGGCTGGCGGTATGACCGGCCAGCTCCGGCCAGAACAACAGGCCCAAGCCGAGCAAGCCCAACGCGCCGCCCATCAACACGTTGCGGGCGATTTTCTGGCCGAAGAACACCCGCGCATTGAAGGCGTTCCACAACGTGGCGGTGGAAAACACCACGGCGACCAGACCGCTGGGGATCCACTGGCTGGCGGTGAGGAAGCACATGAAATTGATACAGAACAGGCACAGCCCCTGCGCCAGGCAAATCAGATGCCCACGACGGTTCATCACTTGCAGACGCCGGCTAAGCAACAACATCACGAACAGCACCAGCGCGGCGAGGCCGAAGCGATAGACGATCGACACCGGAATCGCCACCACGCCCAATTGCCATTTCAAGGCAATCCAGGTGGTGCCCCAGATCAATACGGTCAGCAGGTATAGCGAGAGGTTCATGGTGAAGACTCCTGAATAGGCCTTCAGTGTCCGGCGCGCCCCCCTTTTTCACTTGCATAAACTTGCGCTTTTGTCGGCCCGCAGGCTGGCAGGCCAGCGTCTACGGAGTAGGATGCAAGGCGTTGGAGAGAACCGATCATGGCCGCACTGGAAACGTTGCAAGTCTTTCAAGCCCTCAACCGCTCGCCCAATGCTCGCCTGGAGCACAGCGCCGAGCTCGGTGACGGCATGGCTGCGGCTTTGTGGAGCAACCACCATGACGCCCAGGACTACGAAGCGCCGAGCCATCACACTTTGTCGTGCTACATCGCCGGCGGCACCGGCACCTTTCGCCGCGACCAACCCGGCACCAAGGGCGGCCCGGACAAGCTGTGCATTCTGCCGGCCGACCATCAGTCAGGCTGGGTGATCAACGGCGACATTCGCCTGGCCCACCTGTATTTCAGCCCCGAACAATTTGCCCTTGGTTGCGTCACGTTGCTGGATCGCGAGCCACGGGAATTGCAGTTGCGCGAGCGCACGTTCCTCGAAGACCCGCAGCAAGTACGGCACTTTCGGCAGTTGATCAGCCTCAACTGGGACGAACCCGGCGAACGCCTGCTCACCAGCAGCCTGGCCCACGAGATGCTCAGCCACGCCTTGCTCAGCCAGGTTGGTGTGCGTCAGGGCCTGCGCCTCAAGGGTGGATTGGCGGCGCATCAGCGGCGGCAACTGGTGGAGTTCATCGACAGTCAGTTGGCGGAGGCGATCAGCCTTGGGCAATTGGCGAGCTTGTGCGCGCTGTCGGAATATCACTTTGCGCGGATGTTTCGTGTGAGCTTCGGCTTGCCGCCGCATCAGTATGTGTTGGCGCGGCGTCTGAGGCGCGCGCGGGAGTTGTTGCGCGCATCGTCGCAGCCGTTGGGGGAGATTGCGCTGGCGTGCGGGTTTGCCAGTGCGAGCCATTTCACCAACCGGTTTCGACAGGCGTTGGGTGGGACGCCTGGGGAGTATCGGCGGGCGTTTTTACGCTAGAACAAAGAGTAAAAGATCACAGCCTTCGGCAGCTCTCGCGCCAGAAACAAAACGGGCCTGCAATCGCAGGCCCGTTTTAATCAGGAAGGTAAAAGGTGAATCAGGCCTCAGCCATTGAGCGCAGCCTGTTCGTTCTCGAGAAACTCATCCTCAAGCAGCGCATCGGCATGAGCGCCCCTATCGAACGGCACCACAGCGGCGCGTGGTTTGCCGCGTAATTTGCCAAACATATGCTCCAGCGCATGTTCAAGTTTTTCGGCTGCCCCGTCGATCGCCAGTTCCAGGGAGTCAGCTTTATGGGTAACGGAAATTGGTTGGTGGCCTTTTGGCCGCGCTTCCAGCTGGCAGCGCATGTCATGGGGACCAGGCTTGTCGCCGTTCTCGTCCCGCAGATGGACCTCGACGCGGGTCAGGTCCTCTTCATAACGTTCGAGCGTGCTCTCAATGGTAGTACGTACCCACTCCTCCAGTCGTTTACTGCTTTGAATATGGTTATCGCTATTGACTTGGATTTGCATAGTTCTTCCCTTATTTCAGCTAGCTCGCAAGAGGCGCATCGGCTGGCCCTTGGGCGTCATCACCGCAACCTCTTGGTTACACAATCGGTGTGTGCGCGGAACATTTCAACCCCTAAAAAAAGATAAATATTCATACGCAAAAAAAGCCGGACAACGAGCAAAAGCGCTGTTAATGTCGGGAGTTGGGTCGGCCCTGTCTTCAGTCACAAATGGTCACATCTGCCGCGCTCCCCAGCGGATGCAGGTCACGAAAAATCCCCGCCTCTTCCACCAGCCAGTCATGCACCGCGCGCACGCCCGGATGGCTCAGCGCACCCGGCGCGTAGAGCAGCACGTAGCGCTTGTGATTAGGCACCGCCAGGCCAAACGGCACGATCAGCGTGCCCCGTTCCAGCTCATCGTTAAGCAGCGTTCGCCGCGCAATCGCCACGCCCATCCCAGCAATCGCCGCTTCGATGGTCAGGTGATTGCGGTTGAAGGTGTGCCCGCGCCGCACGTCCGCGCCTTCGAAACCGATGGCATTGAGGTAAAACTCCCATTCCGCGTACTCGTAGCTACCGCGCCACGCGGTGATGTCATGCAACAACGGGAAGTGCATCAAGTCTGCCGGGCCGTGCAGCGGCGGCCGCCCTCGCAACAGGCTCGGGGCGCACACCGGAAATATCTGCTCGTCGAGCAAGGCTGTGGATAACAATCCGGGATAGCTGCCGTCATTCAGATCGATCGCCAGATCGAAATCTCCCTCGTGCAACGGCACGCTGCTGTCCTCCGCCACCAGGCGCAATTGAATGTCCGGAAAACGCTGCTGCAAACGCGGCAAACGCGGGGTCAGCCATTTGCTCAGGAACGAGGGAATCGAACGCACCCGCAAAATCCCGCTGATCATTCCCGCATCCAGTCGTCGCAATTCTGCGTCGATGCTGCCGTAAGCCTCGTTGACCGTAATGGCCAGGCGCTGGCCTTGCGCACTCAATTCCACACCACGAGCGCGACGGTGGAACAGGCGAAAACCCAGCCGCTCTTCCAGTTGCCGGATTTGCTGACTGACCGCACCCGGCGTGATGTGCAGTTCTTCGGCACAACGGGTGAACGACAGGTGCCGCGCGGCACAGGAAAACACGTGCAGCCAGACGTAAGTCTGGGCGTGCAATTGACGACTCATCGTTTAGTCCTGCTAAAGGCTGTCTTAGGAAGTTTCGTTGGTCACGTAGGACCGAGGTAGGCAGTATCGCCGACATTGCGCTTGGCCTACAAAAATGGCGGCGATTTCTCTTCCATTGCTTGTATAGGCTTTAGCATGGCTATCAGTGTTTTCGATCTCTTCAAAGTCGGCATCGGTCCGTCCAGTTCCCACACCGTCGGCCCGATGCGCGCTGCAGCGACCTTTGCCCAAGCACTGATTGAGCAGAATTTGCTGGCCGCCGTCCGTCGGGTCGAAATCCGCCTTTACGGTTCGCTTTCAGCCACCGGCGTCGGCCATGCCACCGACCGCGCCTGTGTCATGGGCCTGATGGGCGAATGGCCGGATAGCATCGACCCGACCACCATCGATTCGCGTATCCAGCACCTGCGGGAAACCGGCAAGCTGTCCCTGGCCGGCAAAGCGACGATCGCCTTCAACTGGCAGCACGATCTCCTGCTGCTCGACGAGAGCCTGCCCTACCACCCTAACGCCATGTCCCTGACAGCCTTCGGCGAAACCGGTGAGCTATTCGAGCAGACGTACTACTCGGTGGGCGGCGGTTTCATCATCGACGCGGCCGAAGCCGAGTCCGGCATTGCGCCGGCCAGCGACGTTGTGCTGCCGTACGATTTCTCCAGCGCCGCCGAATTGCTCAAGCTCTGCAAACAGCACGGTCTACGGGTGTCCGAATTGATGATGGCCAATGAATTGGCCTGGCGCAGCGAAGCCGAAGTCCGTCAGGGCCTGTTGCACATCTGGTCGGTAATGCGCGAGTGCGTCGAGCAAGGCTTGCGTCACGAAGGCATCCTTCCCGGCGGTCTGAATGTTCCCCGCCGCGCCGCGAAATTGCATCGCAGCCTGTTGGAAATCGGCAAACCGAACGTCATCAGCTCCACCCTGTCGGCCATGGAATGGGTGAACCTGTTCGCCCTCGCCGTGAACGAAGAAAACGCCGCGGGCGGACGGATGGTCACCGCGCCTACAAACGGGGCGGCGGGGATCATTCCGGCCGTGCTGCACTACTACATGAAATTCAACCCGGACGCATCGGACGATGACGTCGTGGCGTTCTTTTTGGGCGCGGCTGCCGTAGGCATTCTTTGTAAGAAAAACGCCTCGATTTCTGGCGCCGAAGTCGGCTGCCAAGGCGAGGTCGGCTCCGCCTGTGCCATGGCCGCCGCCGGTTTGGCCGACGTGCTCGGCGCCACCCCGGAACAACTGGAAAACGCCGCTGAAATCGGCCTGGAACACAACCTCGGCCTGACCTGCGATCCGGTCGGCGGTCTGGTGCAAGTGCCGTGCATCGAGCGCAACGCGATTGCCGCGGTGAAGGCGATCAACGCCACGCAAATGGCCCTGCGCGGTGACGGCAAACACTTCATTTCCCTGGACCGGGTGATCCGCACCATGCGCGATACCGGCGCCGATATGCACGACAAATACAAAGAAACTTCACGGGGCGGCCTGGCGGTTAGCTGGGTGGAGTGCTGAGGAGCATTTCCTGACCGTTCGCAACACGTGAGCCCGAGTAATAATAATAACGAGGCGAAAACGATGACCGATGTACGTACACCTGCTGCCGATAATCCCGCTGTAGACCTCACACGCAATAACGAAATAACCCACAAAGGCTGGAGTAAACACGACACCACCTGGATGCTTGGCCTCTATGGCACAGCGATTGGCGCCGGCACGCTGTTTTTGCCGATCAACGCCGGCGTGGGTGGTTTCTGGCCGCTGCTGATCCTGGCAGTGCTGGCGTTTCCGATGACATTCTTTGCACACCGCGGTCTGACTCGTTTCGTGTTGTCCGGCCGTTCCGGGGACATCACTGAAGTGGTGGAAGAACACTTCGGCATCGGTGCCGGCAAGCTGATCACGCTGCTGTATTTCTTCGCGATTTTCCCGATTCTGCTGGTGTACAGCGTAGCGCTGACCAATACCCTGAGCAGCCTCATGGAGCACCAGTTGCACATGACGCCACCGCCTCGGGCGATCCTGTCACTGGGGTTGATTCTCGGCCTGATGGCCATCGTCCGTTGTGGTCAGGGCGTCATCGTCAAATGCATGAGTGTGCTGGTTTACCCGTTCGTCGCGGCATTGCTGCTACTGGGCATCAGCCTGATCCCGAACTGGAACGGCGCGTTCTTCGCCACCGCCAGTGAAGGCATGCCGCTGCCACTGTTCTTCAAGACCTTGTGGCTGGCGATCCCGGTGATGGTGTTCTCGTTCAACCATTCGCCGATCATTTCCGCTTTCGCCGTCGATCAGAAGCAGCGTTACGGCAAGCAAGCCGAACGCAAAAGCAGCGGCATTCTGGCGATCGCTCACGCCATGATGGTCGTCACGGTGATGTTCTTTTGCTTCAGCTGCGTGCTGGCGTTGTCCCCGGCTGATTTGGCCGCGGCGAAGGCGCAGAACATTTCGATCCTGTCGTACCTGGCCAACCACTTCCAGACGCCGGTCATCGCTTACGCCGCGCCGCTGATTGCACTGGTGGCAATCACCAAATCCTTCCTGGGCCATTACATCGGCGCCAGCGAAGGCTTTCAGGGCCTGATCGTGAAAAGCCTGCGTGGCCGTGGTCGAGTCGTCTCCGCCGGCTGGCTGAACCGCCTCACTGCGCTGTTCATGATCCTCAGTTGCTGGGCCGTGGCGACCTTCAACCCGAGCATCCTGGGCATGATCGAAACCCTCGGCGGGCCGATCATCGCCTGCCTGTTGTTCCTGATGCCGATGTACGCCATCCGCCGCGTGCCAGCCTTGCGCCAGTACTCGGGCCAGGCCTCGAACGTGTTCGTGGTGTTGGTCGGTCTGATTGCACTGTCTGCGATCATCTATTCATTTATGCCCTGAAACGGGCAGGCAAAAAGAAGGCGGGCCAAGGTGCCCGCCGTTTTTTTGCCGTAAACATTGTCCGACAGTTTTTCCGGCATGCCCCTTGCTATCTCCCTTGTGCGGCACGGAAGAAAGCGCATAAACATGGAAGGCCGGTGGTCTGGTATTGCGAACTAATCCCGATCACAGCCGTCAACAACTGCACGTTCAATCAGGCGGTGACGCATTATGGACAACCCTTTTCAGCTCATTACCGATGCTTTTGCAGCGGATTATCAAATCAACCTGAGCATCCAGGGCCTGGACGGCAGCATCATGCTGACCCTCTCCAACGCTGGCCGCGTGGTGGCTAAACGGATGATCAGCGCCGAACAACGCAATGACCCCAAGCGCCTCAAACGCCTGGTGCAAAGCATTCAATTCGGCATCGCCATCGAACAGGGTCAATGCGCCGTGGCCATCCTCGAAGCCATGACCGACGGCGACAACCGTAAGCTGCCGCCGCCACAGGCCAAAGCCCGGCCCCGACCTGAAATCGGGTATTAAAGCTCGCCCTTCTCCACTTCGGGATGTTCACCGGAACCCGCACCGATCTTGCGTTGCGGGTGTTCGATCTTCACCGAAGGAAATTGCGACGAGGCATAACGCACCACCAGAATCGAAAACGCCAGCAGCAGGATCCCGCCGCACAGGTAGATGATCCCCAGGTCCGGCGGATTGTGGTGCGAGACGTTGGAGATCAGCAGCCGTGTCAGCGCGGTGATCGCCACGTAGATCAGGAACCGCACCGGCATGTGATTGGTCTTGAAGTAAATCCCGACCATCGCCCCCAGTTCCAGGTAGATGAACAGCAACAGGATGTCATCGATCTTGATGTGCCCCTGCTCCAGCATCCCGATGAACTCCATGACCGCCGCCCAGGCAGTCACCGCACCGATGGCGAACAGCGCCAGGTAGTGGAAGGTCTCGACGAACAGGTTGCCCAGGGACTCGGCCAGTTGGTGCACGTTCTGCCGCAGGTTCTCGGCCCAGTTGATTTTCACGATGATTGTTCCTTAGCTCGGTTCGAGCGGATGATGCGGGTTGGACGTGACGGTTGTTCTGCATGCAGAAAAAAGGCCAGGGGTTGCCTGCCACATGATGGCGAGGTGCTTTAAAACACGCTCCGTGGCGTTTGGTCGCAGGTCAACACCAAACCTGTAGCCGCGAATGGAGCGCCACCGTTCACCTGACAAACCCCGAATCCGGTCTACATTAAAAAGCCACTACCCAAAGCGCAGGGATTCGCTTATCCTTTTCGCTGTATATAGATACAGTAGTCGCAAAGACAACTAAATGTGAAGGCATGTGAGGTGGTGAATGGCCGTCGAAGTGGTATACCGCAGCAGCCGAGATCTGGAGCGCTTGTTCATGGATAAAGCCGAAGCTGACCGTCATGACAAAATGC
>Ga0182007_10000590_pt1 | contig 21308 bp, 18 predicted proteins | sample Sormic07211113_1_FD_123023 | JGI IMG/M metagenome (GOLD analysis project Ga0182007, IMG submission 123023) | Rhizosphere microbial communities from Sorghum bicolor, Mead, Nebraska, USA - 072115-113_1 MetaG | ecosystem: Host-associated > Plants > Roots > Rhizosphere | place: USA: Nebraska... | reverse complement strand
CGGCGAGGAAAGCGCCGGTGCCACCTTCCTGCGCCGCGACGGCTCGGTCTGGACCACCGACAAGGACGGCATCACCGCGGCGCTGCTGGCCGGCGAGATCACCGCCCGAACAGGCCGCGACCCTGGTGCGCTCTACGCCGAGCTGGCGAACGAGTTCGGCGACCCGGTCTCGAACCGCATCGATGCGCCCGCCAGCCGTCAGCAGAAGAAACAGCTGTCGGCGCTGAGCCCGCAGCAGCTCCACGCGACCGAGCTGGCCGGCGAGCCGATCGAGAGCGTGCTGAGCCATGCCCCCGGCAATGGCGGCGCGATCGGCGGCATCAAGGTGATCGCGCAGAACGGCTGGTTCGCCGCCCGGCCGTCGGGCACCGAGGACATCTACAAGATCTACGGCGAGAGCTTCCGCGGCGCCGAGCACCTGCAGCGGATCCTGGCCGAGGCCCAGACCATCGTCGACGCGGCGATCTCGCCGGCGCCGTGAAGGCACGACCGGCGGATGCAGCCGCCGGCCGTCGCCTACACCGAAGCCTTGGCGCCCGGTCTATGAACGGCTTTTCAGTTGCGGAGACCTCATGAATCTCGACTCGTTGATCAAGACCGTCAAGGAAGCAGACGCCAACCGGCCGGACCTGCCGGGCGAGCACCTGATCGTGCTGGGCGTCGGTCTGTTGCTCATGATGGCCACGGGCCGCAGCCGCTCGCTGATCGGCAAGGCGCTGATCGGCGCCGCGGCGGGCGCCTTCATCGGCCGCGCGGCCAGCGGCACCGGGGGCGTCGCCAGGCTGGCAGCGCTGCTTCGGCCCGGCGCCCCGCGGGGCTGAAACGGCCCGGCGCAATGCCGGACCACGGTCGGCGAGGCGTGCCTCGGTCCGCCAGTCGGACGAATTGCGCCCCGCGCCTCCCGGCATTCGGGCGGCCCCGGCGCGGCGGCGCGACGCGCCTGCAAAAACAGTCCCCCGCCTTGAAAAGCCAAAAAACACCCTTATGATTAGCACTCGTTGCAGTTGAGTGCTAACAGCGCCTTCTGCCCAACGATGTGGTATCGGCACAACGCCGACGCCCGACCCAAACCCGTTCCCATCAGGAGATGCAAGCAATGAAACTTCGTCCTTTGCACGATCGCGTGATCGTCAAGCGCATTGAAAGCGAAACCAAGACCGCCTCGGGCATCGTGATCCCCGACAACGCCGCCGAAAAGCCCGATCAGGGTGAAGTCCTGGCCGTCGGTCCTGGCAAGAAGAACGACAAGGGCGACCTGATCTCGATGAACATCAAGGTCGGCGACCGCGTCCTGTTCGGCAAGTACAGCGGCCAGACCGTCAAGGTCGACGGCGACGAACTGCTGGTCATGAAGGAAGACGACCTGTTCGCGGTCGTCGAGAAGTAAGCACTTCTCTCTTCAACCCCCTATCCAACTGAATCTCGGAGAAATCTCATGGCAGCAAAAGACGTAGTCTTCGGCGGCGAAGCCCGCGCGCGCATGGTCGAAGGTGTGAACATCCTCGCCAACGCAGTCAAAGTGACCCTGGGCCCCAAGGGCCGCAACGTGGTGCTCGAGCGCTCCTTCGGCGCCCCCACCGTGACCAAGGACGGCGTGTCGGTCGCCAAGGAAATCGAACTCAAGGACAAGCTCCAGAACATGGGCGCCCAGCTCGTGAAGGAAGTGGCCTCCAAGACTTCGGACAACGCCGGTGACGGCACCACCACCGCGACCGTGCTGGCCCAGGCCATCGTTCGCGAAGGCTTCAAGCTGGTCGCCGCCGGCATGAACCCGATGGACCTGAAGCGCGGCATCGACAAGGCGGTCACCGCCCTGGTCGCCGAGCTGAAGAAGGCTTCGAAGGCCACCACCACCTCGAAGGAAATCGCGCAAGTCGGCTCGATCTCGGCCAACAGCGACGAAACCATCGGCAAGCTCATCGCTGACGCGATGGACAAGGTCGGCAAGGAAGGCGTGATCACCGTCGAAGACGGCAAGTCGCTCGACAGCGAACTCGACGTCGTCGAAGGCATGCAGTTCGACCGCGGCTACCTGTCGCCCTACTTCATCAACAACCCCGAAAAGCAATCCGCGATTCTGGACAACCCCTTCGTGCTGCTGTTCGACAAGAAGATCAGCAACATCCGCGACCTGCTCCCGACGCTGGAACAAGTCGCCAAGGCTGGCCGTCCGCTGCTGATCATTGCCGAAGAAGTCGAAGGCGAAGCCCTGGCGACCCTGGTCGTGAACACGATCCGCGGCATCCTGAAGGTCGTGGCCGTCAAGGCACCTGGCTTCGGCGACCGCCGCAAGGCCATGCTGGAAGACATCGCCATCCTGACGGGCGGCAAGGTCATCGCTGAAGAAGTGGGCCTGACCCTCGAGAAGGTGACCCTGGCCGACCTCGGCCAGGCCAAGCGCATCGAAGTGGGCAAGGAAAACACCATCATCATCGACGGCTCCGGCGCTGCCGGCGACATCGAAGCCCGCGTGAAGCAAGTGCGCGTGCAGATCGAAGAAGCGACCAGCGACTACGACCGCGAAAAGCTGCAAGAGCGCGTGGCCAAGCTGGCCGGCGGTGTTGCCGTGATCAAGGTCGGCGCTGCCACCGAAGTCGAAATGAAGGAAAAGAAGGCTCGCGTCGAAGACGCCCTGCACGCCACCCGCGCTGCAGTGGAAGAAGGCGTCGTGGCCGGCGGCGGCGTGGCACTGCTGCGTGCCAAGCAAGCCGTGGGCGACTCGCTCAAGGGCGACAACGCTGACCAGGACGCCGGCATCAAGCTGGTGCTCAAGGCCATCGAAGCGCCCCTGCGCGAGATCGTCAACAACGCCGGCGGCGAAGCCTCGGTGGTGGTGAACGCTGTGTTGGCCGGCAAGGGCAACTACGGCTTCAACGCCGCCAACGACACCTACGGCGACATGCTCGAACTGGGCATCCTGGACCCGACCAAGGTGACCCGCACCGCACTGCAGAACGCCGCTTCGGTGTCCTCGCTGCTGCTGACGACCGAAGCCATGGTCGCCGACGCACCGAAGGACGAGGCCGGTGCCGGCGGCGGCGGCATGCCCGACATGGGCGGCATGGGTGGCATGGGCGGCATGGGCATGTAATCGGCCCCCGGCGCCAAGCCAATCAAAAAGCCCCGCAGCTTGCGCTGCGGGGCTTTTTTTCGTTCCGGTGGTGGCGCGGCCTCAGACGCCGGCCGGCAAGGCGCCGGACGGCGGCCCGTAGGCGTTCGACTCGGGCTGGCTGGGCTGGACCATGAAATAGAGCAGCACCAGGGTGCCGATCACCGGCACCAGGCCGAGCAGCAGGAACCAGGCGCTGCGGCCCACGTCATGCAGGCGCCGCGCGCCGACCGCCAGCAGGGGCAGCAGGAAGGCCAGCACCACGAGGTAGTACAGGAACTCGTGGATGAAACCCGCCACGAAGGCCGAGATGACATAGGCCAGGATGAACCACCAGTATTCGGGCCGGGTCGCCCGGCCGGAAAACTCGACGTACTTGCGAAAGCAGGTCTGGACCGCCTGTTGAAAGTTCATGAGCAACTCCTCTTGATGTTTTCCCACGGGACAACCCCGCAATCATCATATCGAGCAGCCTGCTCCGGGTGATGACGAAAGCTAGGCGCGCGGGCGAAGCCGCGCCAGCAGCCCGGCCGTGGAGGCGTCCAGCCCCACCACGTCGCCCGACGCCAGCCGCGGCTCGATGTCCCTGGCCAGCACCTTGCCGAGCTCGACGCCCCACTGGTCGAAGCTGTTGATGCCCCAGAGCGCGCCGCTGGTGAACACGCGGTGTTCGTACAGGGCCAGGAAGGCGCCGAGCGACTCCGGCGTCAGCTGCTCGAAGACGAAGAAGGTGCTCGGCCGGTTGCCGGGGAAATTCTTGTGGCCGCCGGCGTCGCGCTGGCCGACCATGAGCGCCTGCGCCTGCGCCAGCGCATTGGCCAGCAGCTTGGAATGGTGGCCAGGGAGATCGTGCGCCGCATCGCGCACCGCGATGAACTCCAGCGGCGTCACGTCGGTGCCCTGGTGCAGCATCTGGAAATACGCATGCTGCCCGTTGGTTCCGGGCTCGCCCCACAACACCGGCGAGGTGCCGAAGGTGAGCAGCTGGCCAGCCATGTCGACCTGCTTGCCGTTGCTTTCCATCTCGAGCTGCTGCAGGTAGGCCGGCAGGCGCTTCAGCGCGCTGTGGTAAGGCGCGATGCTGCGGGTCGTGAACCGATGGAAATTGCGATACCAGACGTCGAGCAGGCCGAGCCGCACCGGCAGGTTCTGCGCCAGCGGGGCGGTGCGGAAGTGCTCGTCCATCGCGTGGGCGCCGGCCAGCAGGCCCCGGAAGCCGTCCGCGCCGATGGCCAGCGCGATCGGCAGCCCGATGGCCGACCACATCGAATAGCGGCCGCCGACCCAGTCCCAGAAACCGAAGGTGGTGTCGATGCCGAAGGCCTTGGCGGCCGCGACATTGGTGGTGAGCGCCGCGAAGTGGCGCGCGATGTCGACCCCGCCCGACTGCTCGAACCAGCGCTTGGCCGACTGCGCGTTGGCCATGGTCTCGGCGGTGGTGAAGGTCTTCGAGGCGATCAGGAACAGCGTGTGCTCGGGCGCCAGCCCGCGCAGGATGCCGGCCAGTTCGTGGCCATCGACGTTCGAGACGAAATGAAAGCGTTTGCCCGGCGCGACGAACTGGTCGAGCGCCAGCACCGCCATCTGCGGCCCGAGGTCGGAACCCCCGATGCCGATGTTGACGACGTCGGTGATGGTCGAGTCGGCGCGCACTTTCTCGGCGTAGGCGAGCATCGCATCGAGCGTGGCCTGGACGTCGCCGAAGGCCGCGGCCAAGTCGCCGCCAACCGGCGCCGAAGCCGGCCGGCGCAGCAAGGTATGCAGCACCGCGCGGTCTTCGGTCGCGTTGATGTGGCGCCCCGCGAACATCGCGTCGCGGTGCGCCTCCAGCCCCGTTTCGCGCGCCACGTCGAGCAGCAGCTGCTCGGTGCGCGCATCGAGGAGGTTCTTCGACAGGTCGGCGAAGACGTGCGGTGCCGACTGGCTCAGCGCCGCGAAACGCCCCGGATCGCTCGCGAAGGCCTGGCGGATGTCGAAGCCCAGGCCGACGGTGTCGTAGTGCTTCTGGAGCGCGGCCCAGGCCGCCGTGCCGTCGCAGCGAATGTGGGTCATCACGCCTCCATCAGTTTTTCGAGTTTCACGGCATCGGCCGCGAAGGCACGGATGCCCTCGGCCAGCTTCTCGGTCGCCATGGCGTCCTCGTTCAGCGCGAAGCGGAACGCGGCCTGGTCGAGCGACACCTTCGGGATCTCCAGGCGCTGGGCCGCCTCGGCGTCGAGTGCATGCGAAAGCGGGGCCTCGCTGGCGGCCAGTTCGGCCAGCAGTTCGGGGCTGATGGTGAGCAGGTCGCAGCCGGCCAACGCGGCGATCTGGCCGACGTTGCGGAAGCTGGCGCCCATCACCTCGGTCGCGATCCCGTTCTTCTTGTAGTAGTCGAAGATCTGGCGCACGGATTTCACGCCCGGATCGTTGGCGCCCGCATTGGCGGCCTCGTTCCACTGGCTGCCCTGCGACTTCTTGTGCCAGTCGTAGATGCGGCCGACGAAGGGCGAGATCAGCTGCACCTTGGCAGCCCCGCCGGCCACCGCCTGGGCGAACGAGAACAGCAGCGTCAGGTTGCAGTGGATGCCCTTCTGTTCGAGCTGGCGCGCCGCCTCGATGCCTTCCCAGGTCGAGGCGATCTTGATCAGCAGGCGCTTGGGCACATCGATGCCCTCGGCCCGATAGAGCGCGACGATGCGCTCGGCCCGTTCGATGGTCGCCTGCGTGTCGAAACTCAGGCGCGCATCGACCTCGGTCGACACCCGGCCCGGGATGACCGACAGGATTTCGGTGCCGAACCGCACCAGCAGGCGGTCGATGACTTCGTCGACCGGTGCCCCCTTGTGTTTCCCGACCACCTCGTCCAGCAGGGGACGGTAGTCCGCCTTCTGGACCGCCTTCAGGATCAGCGACGGATTGGTGGTCGCATCCTGCGGCTTGAACTGGGCGAGCTGGCGGAAATCACCGGTGTCTGCGACCACGGTGGTCCATTGGCGGAGGGCATCGAGTTGGTTCATGCGGCCATTATCCCGCCGCAGCACTACATGGCGTGTGGTCCGCGACTGACGCGGCGGCCACTCGCCGCCCGCTAGGCTCGACTTTCGATTGATCGCCTTTCCGGAGAAGCCCATGCCCTACCGCCCCCCTCGTGCAACGCCTCCCGCCGCCTTCGACGACCGCGCCCACAGCGCTTCGATCGGAACCCTCGCGGCGGCCTTCTGCGTCGGCGGCGCCCTGACCCTGCTGGCCCTCACCAACTCGCGCACGGCAAGGGCGCAGACCGTCGCGGGCCCGGCCGATGGCGCGCCCCTGATGCGCGCGCCGCTGCAGGTGGTGGCGCCGGTGGATCTCAAGCGCTATGCAGGGCTGTGGCACGAGCAGGCGCGGCTCCCCAACCGGTTCCAGAAACAATGTACCGGCGCCGTCTCGGCCGAGTACACGCCCCTGGAGGACGGCAGCGTCGAGGTGCGCAACCGCTGCATCCTGGCCGACGGCAGCTTCGACGAATCCGTCGGTTCGGCACGGCAGGTGCCGGTCGCCGGCCAGCCCGGCGCCGGGCGCCTCGAGGTGCGCTTCGCACCCGAGTGGCTGGGCTGGCTGCCGCTGGTCTGGGGCGACTACTGGATCCTCAAGCTCGACCGCGACTACCAGGTGGCCCTGGTCGGCACGCCGAACCGCAAGTACCTGTGGGTGCTCTCGCGGGTGCCGCGGCTCGACGACGCCGCGCTGCAGGCCGAGCTGGACTACGCCCGCACGCTGGGCTTCGATGTCGACAAGGTCGAGCTGACCGGCAGGTAGCCGGCCAGTTGGCCCGGCAAGGCGCTGGGCCGCTCGCAATGGATGGCTTGCCAGCCGAGTTCGCGCGCCGCGAGCACGTTGGCCAGCGAGTCGTCGATGAACACGGTTTCGGCGGCCGCCAGCCGGTACTGGGCGGCGAGCAGTTCATAGATCTCGCGCTGCGGCTTGATCATCTGGACATCGCCCGAAAAAATGCCGCCATCGAACCATTGGAAGAAGGGATGCCGGTACTCGAGCACCCGGGCGTACGGCGACGGCATGTTCGACAGGTAGTACAGCCGCAGATCCTCCCCGGCATCCCGGCGCGCCCGCAGGCTTGCCAGCAATTCGACCGTGACCGGGATCGGCTCGAGCCGCTCGCCCATCGGCGCCAGGACTTCGCTCAAGCGGTCGGCCGGCAGCGCCAGCCGCAATGCCATCCGGCCGATGGCATCGTCCAGGCTGTGGGTGCCGCGGTCGAAACCCAGCCAGTCCTCGTGATGGAACATCTTGCGCGCGAGCGCGTGCGCGGCCTCCGCCGTGGGCGCGTGGGGCGCCAGCTGGTTCTGGACGAGCGCGACAGGCTCCCAGGTCAGAAGCACGGCTCCGAGATCGAAAACGACATTCATAAGGCAACGGGGACGACGGAAACGCCATGGCTGGCGAGGGACAGGGTGGTCTGCGCACCGGCGGCCAGCGGCCGCGTGAGGTCGGACGACACCACGAACACCGGGCCCAGCGCGGTGTCGAAAGCATATTCGTAAAAGCTGCCCAGGTAGGCCGCCTTGCGCAAGGTCGCCGGCAGGCCGATGGCGGCGCCGATCAGCCAGGCCTCGGGACGCACCGCGACCTTGACGAAGCCCGGCGCGACGTCGTAGCGCGGCGTCAAGGTCAAGGGGCCGAGCTCGACCCGGCCGTCGGGCTGGGCCAGCGCCGGGAACACCATCGCCTCGCCCATGAACCCGGCCACGAATTCGCTCGTCGGGTGGCCGTAGAGCTGCTCCGGCGTGCCCTGCTGCGCGATCACGCCGTGGTCCATCACGATGATCTGGTCGCTGACCGCGAGCGCCTCGCTCTGGTCGTGGGTGACATAGGCGACCGTCAGTTGCAATCTTTGCTGCAGGTTGCGGATCTCCTCGCGCATCTCGCGGCGCAGCCGGGCGTCGAGGTTGGACAACGGCTCGTCGAACAGCAGCACGGCCGGTTCCAGCACCAGCGCCCGCGCCAGCGCGACACGCTGCTGCTGCCCGCCCGACAGTTCGCTCGGCAGCCGCTGGTCGAAGTCGACCAGCCCGACGCCCCGGAGCGCCTCTCGGGCCCGCGCCGCCGCCTCGGGCTTGCGCAGGCCGCTCATGCGCAGGCCGTAGCCGACGTTCTCGATCACGTTCATGTGCGGGAACAGGGCGTAGCTCTGGAACATCATGCTGACGTTGCGCTCGGCCGGCCCCAGCGTGGTCACGTCGCGCCCACCCATGAGGATCGTGCCCGAGGTCGGCGACTCGAGCCCGGCGATCATGCGCAGCGTGGTGGTCTTGCCGCAGCCCGACGGTCCGAGGATGGTGGTCAGGGTGCCCGCGGGCACCTCGAAGCTGATGCCCTTGACGGCCAGCGGCGCGCGCGCATTGCTGCCGTAGCGCTTGGTGATGTTGCGCAGTTCGATGCCGTGGCTCATGGGTCCTCCGTGTTCAATGGGCGGCCACCGCGATGCTCGGCACGCCCTGCTTGCGCCGCCCCAGCTTGCGTTCGCCGACCAGCAGCTGCACCGCCGCGATCGCGACCGACATCAGGATCATCAGCACCGTGCAGTAGGCCAGCGCGATGCCGTAGTCGCCGTTGCCGACCCGACCGATGATGTAGGTGGTCGCCAGTTCGTTCTCGGCCGTGACCAGGAAGATCACCGCGCTCACCGTGGTCATCGCCCGCACGAAGCTGTAGACCAGCGCCGCCACGAGGGCCGGCTTCAGCAGCGGCAGCACCACCTTGAACAGCGTCTGCGAGGTCGAGGCCCGCAGCATCAGCGAGGCCTCGTCGAGCGAGCGGTCGAGCTGCTTGAAGGCCGCCGTGCCCGCCCGCACGCCGACCGGCAGGTTCCGGAACATGAAGCACAGCACGATGATCAGGCCGGTTCCGGTGAGCTCCAGCGGCGGCACGTTGAAGGCCAGGATGTAGCTCACGCCGAGCACCGTGCCCGGAATCGCGAAGGCCAGCAGCGCCGCGAATTCGAACGCGCCCTGCCCCTTGAACTCGTTGCGCGCCAGCAGCCAGGCGATCAGCAGGCCGAGCCCCGCGGTGAGCGGCGCCGAGATGCCGGCCAGCTTGACCGTGGTGATCAGCGAGTTCCATGCGGTGCCGGCCCAGACGATGCCGAACTGCCCCCATTCGAGCGCGAACGCGGTCTTGAAATGGTTCAGCGTGAAGGTGTAGTCGCGGCCCCAGGTCTGGACGAAGCCGCCCGCGAAGGCGAACAGGTAGACCACCACCGTGAAGGCGATCCATGGCAGCGCGATGCCGTAGATGGTGCGGCGCACACCGGCCGGCAGCGCCATCGCGATGCCGGCGTCGCCCTTGCCGCTGACCGTGGTGTAGTTCTGCTTGCCGAGCACGGCGCGCTGGAGCGCGAACACGCCGAGCGCGAAGAGCGTCAGCACCCACGCCAGCGAGGCGGCGCGGCCCTGGTCGTACTGGGCACCGACGATGGCAAAGAAGATGTCGGTCGACAGCACCGAGAACTGGCCGCCCACCACCACCGGATTGCCGAAGTCCGCGATGCTCTCGATGAAGCCGACCAGGAAGGCGTTCGCGAGCCCGGGCTTGAGCAGCGGCAAGGTGACGGTGAAGAAGGTGCGGCGGCGGTCGGCGCGCAGCATCTGCGCCGCCTCCTCGAGGCTGGGCGAGACACCCTGCACCACGCCGCCCATGATCATGAAGGCGATCGGCGTGAAGGCGAAGAGCTGCGCCACCAGCACGCCCGGCATGCCGTAGAACCAGCGCGTGGGCTCGATGCCGAAGGCGCTCTCGAGCAGCTGGTTGACGACCCCGGCGCGTCCGAACAGCAGGATCAGGCCGAGCCCGACCACGAACGGCGGCGTGATGATCGGCAGCAGCGCCAGCACCCGCAGCGGCGCCTGCCAGCGCCGGCTGCCGCGCTCGGCCATCAGCGCCATCAGCGTGCCGAGGAAGGTGGTGCCGGCGGCCGTCAGCAAGGCCAGCACCAGCGTGTTCCAGGCCACGCCGCAGCGCACGCCGCCGGCCAGGCAGCCCAGGCCCCAGACCCGCTCGGTGCCGATGCGCGCCACGAAGGCCGCGAAGGACGCGCGGCCGTCCTCGTCCAGGAAGGCACCGGCCAGCGCCTTGCTGACCGGGTAGGCGATGAACAGCGCCATCAGCACGCCGCAGCCGACCACCGCGCCGGCGACGAACAGGTCGCCCTTGAAGAAGCCGAGCCGCGCCAGCCCGAAAGCGGCGAGCAGGATCAGCGCCGAGAGCGCGATGAAGCCGCCGGCGCCGATGCCGAACTGATTGACCGGCAGCTCGCCGAGCCGGGCGTTGAGAACGGGCAGGGTCCAGCCGCGAGCGCCGATCAGGAAGGCGCTGAGCGCCAGGCCGATCGCCCCGACCGCGCCGCCCACCAGCAGCAACCGGCCCTGGGTGCGCCCCGCGGGCAACAGGGCGCCGAGCGCGCAGATCGCCAGCCCGATCAACCCGATCCAGAGCCAGCTGCGGGCCTGCAGCAGCGCCTGCATGACGCCGCTGGCGCCTTCGGCGGAACCGAAGACCTGCGGCAGCGCGTCCCACCAGCTGGTGTCCTGGATCGCATACCAGGGCAGCACGAAGTAGGCCAGCAGCCCCGCCGCGACGCAGGTCCAGACCGGGGCATTGGGGCGCCGAGAAGACATGCTCTCAGCGCGGCAGCGAATTGACGTCCTTCTCCCAGCGCGCGATCAGGCGTTTGCGTTCGGCGCTGGCGCCGTACTTGGCGTAGTCGTAGTCGATCATCTTGATCTTCTTGAAGTCCGGCACGTTGGCGTCGACCGGCGTCGCCTTGTTCGACGGCAGCTGGAACTGCTTGGCCGCGGCGCCGAAGGTCTGGGCCTGCGGCGTCAGCGCCCATTCGTAGAACTTCTTGGCCTCGGCCAGGTTGCGCGCACCCTTGACGATGCTCATCGAGCCGATCTCGGCGCCGGTGCCTTCGGACGGCGTCACGGTCTGGACCGGGAAGCCCTGCATCCGCTCCTGCGGCGCATCGTGGACGAAGCTGATCGACACCGCGGTCTCGCCGCGCGCCACCGCCTTGATCGGTCCGGTGCCCGAGCGCGTGTACTGGCCGACGTTCTTGTGCAGGCCCTTGAGGTACTCGAAGGCCTTGTCCTCGCCCATCAGCTGGACCAGGGTCGCGATCATCGTGTAGGCGGTGCCGCTGGAGGCCGGGTTGGCGACCTGGATGTCGCCCTTGTACTCGGGCTTGAGCAGGTCGGCCCAGCTGCGCGGCACGGCCAGCTTCTTCTTCTGCAGCAGTTCGGTGTTGTAGCCGAAGCCCAGCGGCCCCGAGTAGATGCCGACGGTCTTCCAGCCCGACTGCTGGGCCTGCTGCTGCGCCCACGGATAGAGCTGCGGCAGGCTGGGCGACTTGTATTCGAGCGTCAGGCCCGATTCGGCCGCCTGCAGATGCGGGTCGCCGGTACCGCCGAACCAGACGTCGGTCTTGGGGTTCTCTTTCTCGGCGATCAGCTGCGCCAGCGCCTCGCCCGAGCCCTTGAGCGACATGTTGAGCTTGACGCCGGTGGTGCGTGCGTAGACCGTGGCGATCATGTTGCACCATTCGGCCTGCACCGAGCAGATGACGTTGACGGTCTGGGCCGAAGCGGCGCCCGTGGCGCCCAGCAGCGCAGCCGCCGCGGTCATCGCAAAAATTTTCTTCATCAGGACCCTGCTCCAGAGTAATAAGGTCCTCCCTGTTTCGTTTCAGCTTAGCGTGTAGTCATCGTCGCAACGATCGGTACAAGTACCATTCGCTGAAAGTGCATGCTCGGCCCTCAACAACACCACGGATGTATCCATGAGTTTCGACCTCGTCCTCTTTGGCGGCACCGGTGACCTCGCATGGCGCAAGCTGATGCCGGCGCTGTTCCAGGCCTTCCGCCACGGCAGCCTGCCCGAAGGCGGGCGCATCATCGGCGTGGCGCGCGACAACCTCACCGACGACGCCTACCGCGAACTGATCCAGTCGCGCTTCGCGGCGGTCGAGGGCGCCAAGCGGCCCTCGCCCGAGGAGTTCAAGCAGTTCGCCTCGATGCTGTACTTCCAGCGCATGGACCTCTCGAAGCCCGAGGACTACGCCAAGCTCGGCGAACTGCTGAAGCAGCGCAATGCCGACACCGTCGTGATGTACCTTGCGACCGCGCCCGGGCTCTTCACGCAGGCGGTCGAGCAGCTGGCCGTCGCCGGGCTCAACGGCCCGCACGTGCGGCTGGTGCTCGAGAAGCCGCTCGGCCATGACCTGGCATCGAACCGCGAGATCAACAGTGCGGTGCGCAAGGTGCTGACCGAGCAGCAGGTGTTCCGCATCGACCACTACCTGGGCAAGCCCTCGGTGCAGAACCTGTTCGCGATGCGCTTCGGCAACGCGCTGTTCGAGCCGATCTGGCGCCGCGAATACATCGCCAACATCCAGATCACGATCGGCGAAGACCTCGGCGTCGAGAAGCGCGGCGCCTTCTACGACCAGACCGGCGCCCTGCGCGACATGGTGCAGAACCATGCGCTGCAGCTGGTCTGCGCGCTCGGCATGGAGCCGCCGATCAACGCCCACGCCGACGCCATCCGCGACGAGAAGCTCAAGGTGCTGCGGGCGCTCAAGCCCTGGACCGCCGAATCGATCGGGATGCACGCGATCCGCGGCCAGTACACGGCCGGCACCGCCTACGGCGAGCGCGTCCAGGGCTACCGCGACGAGCCCGGCGTCGACCCCGAGAGCCGCACCGAGACCTTCGTCGCGCTGCGCACCGAGATCGCCAACTGGCGCTGGGCCGGCGTGCCGCTCTACATCCGCACCGGCAAGCGGCTGGGCTCGCGCGATGCGCGCATCGAGGTCAGCTTCCGCGAGACCCCGCACGCGATCTATCGGGCGCCCGTCAACGCGGCCAACAAGCTGGTGATCAACCTGCAGCCCAAGGACGGGCTCGAACTGCACCTGCTGGCCCAGGCGCAGGACAAGCGGCAACGCAACGGCGACCGCCATGCCGGCCCGCAGTTGGCGCCGGTGCAGCTCGACCTCGACTTCGACAAGCGCTTCGGCACCGAGCGCGTCGGTGCCTACGAGCGGCTGCTGCTCGACGTCATCGACGGCCGGCTGAACCTGTTCGTGCGCAGCGACGAGCAGGAAGAAGCCTGGCGCTGGGTCGAGCCGCTGATCGACAGCTGGGCCGCCGAAGGCGCGCCGCGCCCGTATGCGGCCGGCACCTGGGGGCCGAGCGCGTCGAGTGCGATGATCGCCAGAGACGGCTACGCCTGGGGCGAAGAGCAGTAGCCCCAGTCCCGCAAGGTCTCAGTCTCGGCCTTCTTCCACCGCGTGGCAGGCGACTTGCACGCCGCGCAGCATCTGCAGCGGCGGCCGCTCGGTCTTGCAGCGCTCGTTGGCCAGCGGGCAGCGCGGATGGAAGGTGCAGCCGCTCGGCGGGTTCAGGGGATTGGGCACTTCGCCCTGCACCGGCGTTCGGCGGCGGCCGGTGTGCTTCATCTGCGGGATCGCATCGAGCAGCATCCGGGTGTAGGGATGCTGCGGCGTCGCGAACAGCTGCGCCTTGTCCGCCACCTCCACCAGCCGACCCAGATACATCACGCCGACCTGGTCGGCCACATGCCGCACCACCGCCAGGTTGTGCGAGATGAAGAGATAGGTCAGGCCCTGCGCGCGCTGCAGGTCCTTCATGATGTTGAGCACCTGCGCCTGCACGCTGACGTCGAGCGCCGAGGTCGGTTCGTCGCAGACCAGGAACTCGGGCTGGGTCGCCAGCGCCCGCGCGATCGAGATCCGCTGCCGCTGGCCACCGGAGAACTGGTGCGGGTACTTCACCATGTCGAGCGGGCTCAGGCCGACCGACTGCAGCAGCTCTCCCACGCGCGCCTTGAGTGCCGGGCCTTCCTTCAGGATACCGTGCTCGCGCAGCGGCTCGCCGACGATGTCCTCGACGATCCAGCGCGGATTGAGGCTCGCGTACGGGTCCTGGAAGATCATCTGCACGCGCCGGCGCAGGATGCGCCCCGCGGGAGTCTTGAAGGCGGCGTGCGCGTCCTGGCCGTCGAACTGCATGCCGCCACGGGTCGGCTCGTAGAGGCCGACCAGCAGGCGCGCCACCGTGCTCTTGCCGCAACCGGACTCGCCCACCAGCGCCAGCGTCTTGCCGCGCTCGATCGAGAAGCTCACGCCGTCGACCGCCTTCAGCTGCACGCGCGGCTTGCGCTCGAGCACCCGGTTGAGCCAGGGCGGCGAGACATCGAAGCTCTTCGCCAGGTCGTGCGCCTGGACCAGCGCCGTCATGCCAAGCCCCCATAGGCCGGCGACGCGGTGTGCACCTCGTGCAGCCAGCAGGCGGCGCGGGTCGCGCCGGCGTTGAACAGGTCCGGGCGCTCGGTCATGCAATGGTCGAACACGCGCGGGCAACGCGGGTTGTAGGCGCAGCCGCGCGGGATCGCGTTGAGGCGCGGCATCGCGCCATCGATCTGGTTCAGGCGTTCGCGGTCCATCGTCATGTCGGGAATGGCGGCCATCAGGCCCGCGGTGTAGGGGTGGGCGGGCTGGTGGATCACCTCGTGCACCGGCCCGATCTCGGCCACCCGGCCCGCATACATCACGGCCACGCGGTCGCAGGTCTCGGCGATCACGCCCATGTCGTGGGTGATCAGCATCACCGCAGCGCCGCGATCCTTGCAGATGCCCTTGAGCAGTTCGATGATCTGCGCCTGGATCGAGACGTCGAGGGCCGTGGTCGGCTCGTCGGCGACGATCAGCTTCGGCTCGGCCGCCAGCGCCAGTGCGATCACCACGCGCTGCCGCATGCCGCCCGAGAACTGGTGCGGAAAGTGGTCGATGCGCTGTTCCGCCGCCGGGATGCCCGTGTCCTGCAGCAGGCCGATGGCGCGCCGCCGCGCCTCGCTCTCGCTCACCGGCAGGTGCGCGCGGATGGTCTCCACCAGCTGCCGGCCCACGGTGTACAGCGGATTCAGCGAGGTCAGCGGATCCTGGAAGATCGCGCCGATCTTGCGCCCGCGGATGTGGCGCATCGCCTCGTGGCCGAGGTTGTCGATGCGCTGCCCTTCAAGAAGGATCTCGCCGCCGGCCACGCGGCCCGGCGGCTCGAGCAGGCCGATGATGGCGGCGCCGGTGAGCGACTTGCCGGCACCGGACTCACCCACCACGCCGAGGATCTCCCCCGGCGCGATCTCGAAGGAAATGTCGTCGAGCGCGCGCAGCGTGCCGCGGCGGTGCGGGAACTCGACGACCAGGTTCCGAACTTGCAGAAGACTCATGTGCGGGGCTCCAGCTTCAGCGCAAGCGCGGGTTCAAGGCATCGCGCAGCCAGTCGCCCAGCAGGTTGACGCTGAGAGAGATCAGCACCAGCATCGCGCCCGGGAACACCGTGATCCACCATTCGCCCGAGAACAGGTAGTCGTTGCCGGTCCGGATCAAGGTGCCCAGCGAGGGCGAGGTCGGCGGCACGCCGACGCCCAGGAACGACAAGGTGGCTTCGGTGATGATCGCGGTCGCGACCTGGATCGTGGCCAGCACCATCACCGGCCCCATGACGTTCGGCAGCACGTGGCGCATCATGATGCGCCAGCGCGAAACGCCGGTCACGCGCGCCGCCTGCACGTACTCCTTGCTGCGCTCGACCAGCGTCGAGCCGCGCACGGTGCGCGCGTACTGCACCCAGCCGGTCAGCGAGATGGCGACGATCAGCACGCCGAAGGCGACCGAGGTCGGCGCGTCGGGAAACAGCGCCCGGCCGACGCCGGCCATCAGCAGCGCGATCAGGATCGGCGGGAACGACAGCATCACGTCGCAGACCCGCATCAGGAAGGCATCGAGCCAGCCGCCCCAGAAGCCGGCGAGCAGGCCGAGCATCACGCCGACCAGGACCGACAGCACCACCGAGACGATGCCGACGACCAGCGAGATGCGGGCGCCGTAGATCACGGCCGAGAGAATGTCCCGGCCCTGGTCGTCGGTGCCAAACAGGTATTTGGTGGAGCCCTCGGCGCTCCAGGCTGGCGGCAGGCGGGCATCGCCGAGTTCGAGCGTGGCCAGGTCGAAGGGATTGTGGGGCGTCACCCAGCCGGCGAAGACGGCGCAGAACAGGCACAGGAACGCGATGACGGCGGCGATCATCGCGACCGGCGAGTTGCGGAAGCTGTGTCCGACATCGCTGTCGAGCCAGCGCGCTAGGGTTTTTTTCATCGGGGAGCGAAAAGATGGCGTCTATGGCCGGAAGCGAGCGGGCCGCCCGAAGGCGGCCCGCCATGGCATTACGGCTTGATGCTCATCCACTTGAAGTACATGAAGTTGTCGGCCAGCTGCGTCAGCTCGACCTTCTTGCTCACGCCCCAGGCCAGCGACTGCTGGTGCAGCGGCAGGTGGCCGACGTCGTCCATGTGGATCGTGAAGGCTTCCTTGATCATCGCGTCGCGCTTGCCCTTGTCGCTTTCCGACTGGATCTTCTTGGTCAGCTCGTCGAGCTTGGGATTGCAGTAGGCGCCCAGGTTGAACTGGCCCGTGCCCTTGTCGTCCGGGCAGGCGGTGAGCGACGACAGCGCGTTGTGCGCGTCATAGGTGGTCGGGGTCCAGCCCAGCAGGTAGAAGCTGGTGTCGCGGCGCAGGATCTTCGGGAAGTACGTGCCCTTGGTCTCGGTCGCGAGGTTGATCTTGACGCCGATCTTCGCGAGGTTGGAGGCCACGCTCTGGCAGATCTGGCCGTCGTTCACGTAGCGGTCGTTCGGGCAGTTCAGCGTGACTTCGAAGCCGTTCGGGTAGCCCGCATCGGTGAGCAGCTTCTTGGCGGCGTCGACGTCGAAGGGCAGGCGCTTGTCCTGCTGCTCGCTCCAGCCGTTGACACCCGGGCCGACCAGCAAGGCGGTCGGGCGCGAGGCGCCGCGCATCACGGTCTTCTGGATGCCGACGATGTCGATGGCCTGGAAGAAGGCCTGGCGCACGCGCTTGTCCTTGAACGGGTTCTTGCCCTTGACGCTCGAATAGAGCAGCTCGTCGCGCTTCTGGTCCATGCCCATGAAGATGGTGCGCAGCTCGGGGCCGGTGATCACGCGGGCATTGGGGCTGGCCGTGATGCGTGCGATGTCCTGCACCGGCACGGGCTCCATCACGTCGACCTGGCCCGACACCAGCGCGGCGACGCGGGTCGCCGGATTGGCGATCGGCGTGAAGATGATCTCCTGCGCGTTGCCTTCGATCTTGCCCCAGTAGTTGGCGTTGCGCGTGAACACGGTGCGGACATCGGGCTGGCGCTCGCGGACGCGGAACGGACCGGTGCCGTTGGCCTTGAACGACGCGGTGTTCTCGATGCCCTTGCGCTTGTCGACCGGCTTGGCGGCGCCGTTCTCCTCGCACCACTTCTTGCTCATGATCATGGTCAGCGAGATCACGTCGGGCAGAATCGGGAAGGCGCCATTGGTCTCGATCTCGACCGCCAGGTCGCCCACCTTGCGCACTTCCTTGATGTCGCTCAGCGTGGCCTTCATGTCGGAGCCGTCGCCCTTGGCGCGGGCGAAGCTGAAGACCACGTCGTCGGCGGTGAACGGCGTGCCGTCGTGGAACTGCACGCCCTTGCGCAATTCGAAGCGCCAGACGTTGGGCGAGGTCTGCTTCCAGCTGGTGGCCAGGAGCGGCGCCAGGCTCAGGTCCTTGTTGCGGCCGGTCAGGGTCTCGTAGACATTGGCCGCGACGCTGAGCTGCAGCGATTCGTTGAGCGAATGCGGATCGAGCGACAACGCGTCGCCCTGGTTGGCGATGCGGATCGTCTGGGCACCGGCCATCAGGCTCGCGGTCGCCAGCACGGACAGGATCGCGGCCGCGACCACGCTTTTCTTCAGACTCATGGGAAGCACTCCTCGGGTTGGAAAGATTCAGGCGGCCGTCGAGACGGTCCTGTTTTTTGTGGTGCCGGCCTTGGCGGCCAGCGGCATGCCCTGCTCGACCAGGCCCGCGTGCAAGGCGGCGCCCAACGGCAGAATCTCGTCGTTGAAGTCGTACTGGCTGTTGTGCAGAAAAGCGCCGCCGCGGGCGTCCTGACCGATGCGCAGGTAGGCGCCGGCTTTCTTCTGCAGCATGAAGGAGAAATCCTCGGCGCCCATGCTGGGCTCCATGTTGCGCTCGACGTTGTGCGCGCCCACCAGGGCCTGCGCCACGTCACCCGCGAACTGGGCCTCGGGGGCCGTGTTGATGGTGGCCGGATAGATGCGCTCGAACTTCACCTGGGCGGTGGCGCCGAAGCCGGCGGCCACCGCGCTGCTGAGTTCGACCAGGCGCCGCTCGACCTGCTCCTGAACGCGCGAACTGAAGGTGCGCACGGTGCCGACCAGCGTCGCCTTGCCCGGCACCACGCTCATCGCGCCCAGGTCGCCGGCGTGCACGGCGCAGATGCTGACCACCGCGGCATCGATCGGCCGCACATTGCGCGACACGATGCTCTGCACCGCCGTGATGATGTGGGCCGACACCACCACCGGGTCGACCGTCAGATAGGCATGAGCCCCGTGGCCGCCCTTGCCCGTGACTTCGATGGTGATGCGATCGGCCGCCGCCATCATCGCGCCGCGATTGATGCCGACCGTTCCGGCCGGCATGCCGGGCCAGTTGTGCATGGCATAGACCGAGTCGACCGGGAAGCGGTCGAAGAGGCCGTCCTCGATCATCACCCGGGCGCCCGCGAAACCTTCCTCGCCGGGCTGGAAGATGAGCACCGCGGTGCCGTCGAAGTTGCGCGTCTCGGCCAGGTAGCGCGCGGCGCCGACCAGCATCGCGGTATGGCCGTCGTGGCCGCAGCCATGCATCAGGCCCTGCTTGCCCGAGCGCCACTCGAAGTCGTTGTCCTCGGCCATCGGCAGCGCATCCATGTCGGCGCGCAAGCCCAGCATGCGGCCGCTGGCCGTGCTGCGGCCACGGATCACGCCCACCACGCCGGTCTTGCCGATGCCGGTGTGGATCTCGTCCACGCCGCAGGCCTTCAGCGCCTCGTGGACGCGGCCCGAGGTGTAGACCTCTTCGAAGCCGAGTTCGGGATGCGCGTGCAGGTCGCGCCGGAACGCGGTCAGTTCGGGATGGAGGCGCGCGATGTGCGCAAAGGGCCTGCCGGCCGCCTGCAGTCGGGGTTCAGTCATTCAGTGGCCTCCGGCGTTGCTGATCCTCAACCTCGGATCGACCACGAAATAGAGCAGATCGACCACGAGATTGATGACGACGAAGATGAGGGCGATCAGGCAGAGGTACGCGGCCATCACGGGGATGTCGGCGAAGGTCACGGCCTGGATGAACAGCAGCCCCATGCCGGGCCACTGGAATACCGACTCGGTGATGATCGAGAACGCGATCAGGCCGCCGAGCTGCAGCCCGGTGATGGTCATCACCGGCACCAGCGTGTTCTTGAGCGCATGACCGAAATGGATCGCGCGGTCGGACAGGCCCCGTGCCCGCGCGAACTTGATGTAGTCGGCGCGCAGCACTTCGAGCATCTCGGCGCGCACCAGCCGCATGATGAGCGTCAGCTGGAAGATCGCCAGCGTGATCGCGGGCAGCACGATGTGCATCCAGCCATCGGACTTCAGCAGGCCGGTGCTCCACCAGCCCATCTGCACCGTCTCGCCGCGGCCGAAGCTCGGGAACCAGCCCAGGTGCACCGCGAACACCAGGATCAGCAGGATGCCGATCAGGAAGGTCGGCAGCGAGACGCCGAGCAGCGACAGCGTCATGAAGACCTGGCTGGTGACGCTGCCGCGCCGCAGCGCCGTGTAGACGCCCATCGGGATGCCGATGACCAACGCCAGCACCGCGGCCACCAGCGACAGTTCGAGCGTCGCGGGGAAGCGCTCGCCGATCAGCCGCGAGACCTTGGCGCCCTGCCGCAGGCTGAGGCCGAACTCGCCTTGCGCCGCATTGACCAGGAAGTGCCAGAACTGCACGAAGAAGGGCTTGTCGAGCCCCAAGGCGGCGCGCAGTTCGCGGATCTGCTCGGGCTTGGCGTCCTGGCCGAGCAGGAAGACGACCGGATCGCCCACGTACTGGAACAGGAGGAAGGCGAAGAAGGCAACCGCGACCATGACGATCACGGCCTGGATCAGGCGGCGCAGTACGAAAGCAATCATTCAGAAACAAGAGTGACCAATGATGCTAGCAGAGCAAGCTGCGTGCCCAAGAGGGGGTTCCCCGGGGGTGCGCCGCCGGTTCGGCCATGAAAAAAGCCACTCGACTTTCGTCGAGTGGCTTTCAAGACTTCCCATTGATGCTGGCTTGCGCCAGCGTCAGATCAGAAAGCGTGACGGATACCGAAGTCGTAGCCGGTCGAGCTCTTCGGCACGCCGGTAACGATGGTGTTGCTCGACGAGAAGAAAGCCGGGCCGCCCAGCACCAGGTCAGCACCGTCCTTGTTGCTCAGGTACGCCACCGTTGCGTACAGGGCCGTACGCTTCGAGAGGTTGTGCACATAGCCCAGGGCAAACTTGTCAGCCTTGGCGTCGTCGTTGAAACCGAGGAACGGGTTCGCCGGGTTGATCAGCGAGCCGGTGTTCTTGTAGTTGACTGCCGAGTACGACAAGCGGATCAGGCCAGGACCGACAGGCACGGTCGCGCCGATCAGCCAGCCGTCAGCGCCGGGGTTACGCCAGCCGAACGGGTTGGTCACACCAGCGATGAAGTTCGTCGAGCTCTCTTGCTTGAGTTCAGCATTCGAGTATTCACCGAACAGCTTGACCACGCCGAAGTCGTACGAAGCACCGAGGTTCCAGGTGTTCAGGTTGTTCGTCGTGCCGGCGTAGAAGTTCGACGCGATGGTGCTTTGGCCGTAGGCCAGCGCGACGTCCAGGGGACCGTTGGCGTAGCCGATGCGACCACCACCGTAGCGGCCAGCACGCTCATTGCCAGGAACGAGCAGCAGCGCGGGGTTGTTCACGATGGCCGCCGAGCCGGGAGGGGTCAGGCCGGCCGGATCGTAGCTGGTCTTCTCGTTGAACGAGTACATCACCTGGCCATAGAAACCACCCAGGTTCGGCGGCAGGAAGTAGCCGACCGAGTTGCTGGCGCGAACGTAGTTCTGGTTCGCGGTGAAGCCACCCGTACGGGCGCCGTTGCTGCTGAAACCGTTGGCGGTGGAGATCAGGTTGGTACCCACGCCGTTGGTGCCGAACGGATCGAACACGGTGTCGTTCCAGAACGTCGGGG
>Ga0182007_10000589_pt1 | contig 21312 bp, 16 predicted proteins | sample Sormic07211113_1_FD_123023 | JGI IMG/M metagenome (GOLD analysis project Ga0182007, IMG submission 123023) | Rhizosphere microbial communities from Sorghum bicolor, Mead, Nebraska, USA - 072115-113_1 MetaG | ecosystem: Host-associated > Plants > Roots > Rhizosphere | place: USA: Nebraska... | reverse complement strand
CGCTTCCTTTGTACTCACCCTCTCGGGCTTTCCTCCGGGCGCTTCCCTTCGGTGTTCCAAACTCTATCAGTGTTTTTCCGTCTCCCTGACCACCCTCCTGCAGGCATGCAGAAGACGACCCCGGGATAGGATCTGACAAGTATGGGTGCTGCTAAGCAAGGACGCTTGTTCGCGTCGCTCGGCCTCAAGCAGGAGTACGACTGTACAGGGGGCCCGGAAGCCGGTGCAAATCCATTAGGCTGGTGGTCTAGACCTCTAGCCGGTATCTTTCGTCCGGTACCGCTACTACGTGTGACATACCCTGCTGCACAGTGCGCCGCTCGCGACGGACAGTGACGGCCCCTCTATGAATCTCCACCCCTGGGAGGCTCCCCATGACCACCGTGACGTCCCCTCTCGCCGGACGCGCCATCGGACTGGCCGCCGTGCCTGATCCGGTCTTCTCCGGGGCGATGGTCGGCCCGGGCACCGCGATCGACCCTGTGCGGGAGCCTTCCGAGGCGGTCGCGCCCGTGGGCGGAGTCATCGTCTCTCTGCACCCGCACGCTTTCGTGGTCGTAGACGAACAGGGCCATGGCGTCCTCACCCACCTCGGTATCGACACCGTGCAGCTCAACGGGGAGGGTTTCGAGCTGCTGGTGAACAAGGGCGACACCGTGACCCGCGGCCAGGGTGTGGTCCGCTGGAACCCGGCCGCGGTGGAGGCCGCCGGCAAGTCCGCGGTGTGCCCCGTCGTGGCGCTCGAGGCCTCGGCCGAAGCTCTCTCCGACCTCCGTGACAGCGGCGAGGTGAAGGCCGGCGACAGTCTCTTCGCCTGGAAGTGACGTCACAGGCGTCGTATGACGGCTGAAGGCAAGGACGACAACCAACGCGGCGGCGGGACCCGCCGCACTATCGGAGACGGGTGAGATGGAGACAACGCTGCGAGGCGTCGGCGTGAGCCACGGTGTGGCGATCGGCGAGGTTCGGCACATGGGAACGGCGGTGCTGGAGCCGCCTGCCAAGCAGATCCCGGCAGAGGACGCGGAGCGCGAACAGGGGCGCGCCCGCAAGGCCGTGGAGGCGGTGGCGGCCGACCTGATTGCGCGGGGCAATCTGGCGGGGGGCGAAGCCCAGGCGGTGCTCGAGGCGCAGGCCATGATGGCCCAGGACCCCGAGCTGATGGCGGATGTGGAGCGACGTATCGCCGTCGGGAGCACGGCGGAACGGGCCGTGTACGACGCGTTCGCCGCATACCGTGCCCTGCTGGCCGGTGCCGGTGAGTACCTCGCGGGCCGCGTGGCCGATCTGGACGATGTGCGGAATCGTATCGTCGCCCGGCTGCTCGGGGTTCCGATGCCCGGTGTGCCGGACAGCGACGAGCCGTACGTCCTCATCGCGCGTGACCGCGCGCCCGCCGACACCGCGCTGTTGGACCCGACGCTGGTGCTCGGTTTCGTCACCGAGGAGGGCGGGCCCACCAGCCACAGCGCGATTCTGGCGCGGGCGCTCGGTGTCCCGGCCGTGGTGGCGCTGCCCGGCGCGGGTGAACTCGCCGAGGGCACGGTGATCGCCGTGGACGGCAGCACCGGCGAGATCTTCGTGAACCCGAGCGCCGAGAAGAAGGCGCAACTGGAGGCCGCCGCTGCCGAGCGCAAGGCGGCGCTCGCCGCTTCCACCGGGCCCGGTGCCACCTCCGACGGGCACAAGGTGCCGCTGCTGGCCAATGTCGGCGGTCCGGCGGATGTGCCGGCGGCGGTGGAGGCCGGCGCCGAGGGTGTCGGTCTGTTCCGTACCGAGTTCCTTTTCCTTGACGACAGCAAGAACGCTCCGTCCGAGGAGAAGCAGATCGTCGCCTACCGGCAGGTGCTGGAGGCGTTCCCGGAAGGTCGTGTCGTCGTACGTGTGCTGGATGCCGGCGCGGACAAGCCGCTGGACTTCCTGACCCCGGCGGACGAGCCCAACCCGGCCCTGGGTGTGCGTGGTCTGCGGACTCTCCTCGACCACCCGGAGGTGCTGCGCACCCAGCTGACTGCGCTGGCGAAGGCCGCCGAGGGTCTGCCGGTCCACCTCGAGGTCATGGCGCCCATGGTGGCGGACCGTGCCGATGCCAAGGCGTTCGCCGACGCCTGCCGTGAGGCTGGGCTGCGGGCGAAGTTCGGGGCGATGGTGGAGATCCCGTCGGCCGCGCTGCGGGCCCGGTCGATCCTGCAGGAGGTCGAGTTCCTGTCGCTGGGGACCAACGACCTCGCGCAGTACACCTTCGCCGCCGACCGTCAGGTGGGTGCGGTGTCCCGTCTGCAGGATCCCTGGCAGCCCGCGCTGCTCGACCTGGTCGCGCTGGCGGCGGAGGCTGCGAGGGCCGAGGGCAAGAGCTGTGGTGTCTGTGGTGAGGCCGCGTCCGACCCATTGCTCGCGTGTGTGCTGACCGGTCTGGGTGTCACCTCCCTTTCCATGGGTGCGGCGTCGATTCCCTATGTCCGGGCGACGCTCGGCAAGTACACGCTGGCCCAGTGCGAGCGTGCGGCCGCGGCGGCGCGGGCCACGGAGAGCGCCGAGGAGGCCCGCAGCGCGGCGCAGGCCGTGCTGTCCGGCGAGTAGTCGCCGGTCCGGCTGTTCTTGAGGGGCGCTCCACCCGCGGGTGGAGCGCCCTTCGCGTGCTCAGTGGTGGTGGCCCGGTGTCTGTCCTTCCTGTCCGAGGTCGGGCGGTACGCAGTAGTCGACGTCGGATTCGGGGGAGATCAGGTCTCCGGATTCGATGTCGGTGCAGTAGGCGTCGAACACCTCACCGGCGGTGAGGGGTTCCAGGCCTTCTCCGCGCAGACGCCAGCCGTAGACCCGGTCGATGGTTCCGGGAGCGCTGGTGCGCATGACAAGGCCGCCTGGGCTCCGGCTGGCGATGCCGAGGGCAAGGACCGTGGTGAATTCGAGGGCTTCGGCTTCGTCGAGTCGCAGGGCGCCCTCCTCGTCGTCGTCCGCGTGGAGGACGGAGAGGAGGGTTTCCGGGGTGGCCGTGACAGTGCAGACCATGTGTCGGTTGCCCGGTCCCGCCGTGTCGAGGATGCGGACGACGAGGTCGGATGCCCGGGTGAATGCGGCGCGGCCGATGTCCTCGCCGCAGGAGGCACAGGCGCCGAGCCTGGCCAGGAGCGTGGAGGCGTACTCCCAGGTGGCCTGTCGGACCGCTTCGTCGACGAGGACGGGGACCAGGTCGGCGAGTGGTTGGCCCTGGTAGGGAACGGTCGGGCCGGTGGTCGCCAGCTCGGCGGTGAAGCGTGTGCGGCTGGACGGGTCGTCGGGGTCGAGGCCTGTTTCCGCGCAGAATTCGGCGTATTCCTGCGGGTCGAAGAGTGCCACCGTGGTGTGGCTGCCCTGGGCGGCGCGTGTTTTGAGGACGGCCTCGACCTGTTGGAGATAGGTCTGGTGGTTGTCGAAGGTGAAGCTGCGGTAGCGCCGCATGGCTCGGAAGTCGTGGTCGTCGGTGAGCACGCCGATGGTTCCGGCGATTTCGCGTCGCAGGACGCGCCGCATGGTCTGGTGGTCGGTGTCCGCCATTTTTCCCCCTGTGCACGGTCGATCAATGCTCACTCACAGTAACCGGCAGCACTGACAACGGGGCTCGGGCGAGGCGCTCGCGGACCAGGCGGTGCTGGAAGAGGCAGGTCAGAGCAATATGGGGACCTCAAGCGCGCTTGCGGGCCAGTGCCTCGTAGAAGGAGAGCAGGTCGAGGTTGTCGATGGAACCCGGGTTGACCGCCCTCTCCAGTGGCGCGCCCTGCAGAAGGCGTTTGACGGGGACCTCGATGCGCTTGCCGGTGAGGGTGTGCGGGATGCCGGGGACCTCGATGACCTCGTCCGGTACGTGGCGCGGGGAGAGCTGCTCGCGGATGGTCTGCTTGATGCGGTTGAGCAGGGACTCGTCCAGGGTTGCGCCGGGGGTCAGGTGGACGAAGAGGGGCATCCAGTAGCCGCCGTCGGGCTGTTCGATGCCGATGACCAGGGATTCCTTGATCTCGGGGAGGCGTTCGACGGCTTCGTAGATGTCCGCTGAGCCCATCCGCACGCCCTGTCGGTTGAGCGTCGAGTCGGAGCGGCCGTGGATGACGACCGAACCGCGGGAGGTGACGGTGATCCAGTCGCCGTGGCGCCAGACGCCGGGATAGGTGTCGAAGTAGCTGTCGTGGTATCGGCTGCCGTCCGGGTCGTTCCAGAAGCGGATCGGCATCGAGGGCATGGGGTTGGTGACGACCAGCTCGCCCACCTCGTCGACCAGGGGTTTGCCACTCGGGTCCCAGGACTGCAGATCGGTGCCGAGGCCGGGCGCCTGGAGTTCGCCGATGTACACCGGGAGCGTCGGTACGGCGCCCGCGAAGCAGGAGCACACGTCCGTGCCGCCGCTGACGGAGGCGATCCACAGGTCGTCGCGGACCTCGTCGTGCAGCCAGCGGAATCCGTCGGGCGGCAGCGGTGATCCGGTGGTGGCGACGCACTGCACCTCGGAGAGGTCGAAGTCGCGCGCGGGGTGGACGCCGGCCTTGCGGCAGGCCATGACGTAGGCCGCCGAGGTGCCGTAGAGGGTGGCTCCGGTGCGTTCGGCGATCCGCCACTGGGCGCCCGTGTCCGGGTAACCGGGGCTGCCGTCGTAGAGGACGATCGTCGTCCCGGTGAGCAGTCCGGAGACGAGGAAGTTCCACATCATCCAGCCGGTGGACGTGTACCAGAAGAAACGGTCCTCGGGGCCGAGGTCGCAGTGCAGGCCGAGCTGCTTGAGGTGCTCGACCAGGATGCCGCCCTGGGACTGGACGATGGCCTTGGGCAGGCCGGTGGTGCCGGAGGAGTAGAGCACCCAGAGCGGGTGGTCGAAGGAGACCTGTTCGAAGACGGGCTCGGTGTCCGCGCTGGTCAGGGCGGACCATTCCAGAGCGCCCTCGGGGGCGTCCGTGCCGAGGAGCGGGATGTGCACGACGGCACGCAGCGTGGGCAGTTCGCGGCGCAGTTCGGCGACGGTCTCGCGGCGGTCGTGCTCCTTGCCGCCGTAGCGGTAGCCGTCGACGGTGAACAGGACGACCGGTTCGACCTGCTGGAAGCGGTCCAGGACGCTGCGAGCGCCGAAGTCGGGCGCGCAGGACGTCCAGACGCCGCCCACGGCGGCGGTGGCGAGCAGGGCGACCACGGCCTGCGGAATGTTCGGGAGGTAGCCGCTGACGCGGTCCCCGGGGCGTACGCCGAGGGCGCGCAGTTCGGCGGCCAGGGAGCCGACCTGGCGCCGCAGTTGCGACCAAGTGACAGGGCGCGGTTCGTGGGTCTCGTCGACGTGGAGGAGGGCCGGTTCGTCCGCGCGGGTGGCGGTGGCACGCAGGGCGTGCTCGGCGTAGTTCAGGGTCGCGCCGGGGAACCACTGCGCCCCCGGCATCGAGCGGTCGCCGAGTACGCGCGCGTAGGGCGTCGAGAAGCGTACGTCGAACCACTCCGTGACGGCTTGCCAGAAGGTGTCCAGTTCGTCGACGGACCAGCGGTGCAGTGCCGGGTAGCCGCCCTCGGCGGGGGCGCCGTGCCGCTGGGCCGCCCAGGCCTGGAACTTCGTGACCTGAGCCTGTGCGATACGTTCCGGATCCGGCTGCCAGAGTGGCTGGGGGTTCACGGTCGACATGGGGCGGCTCCCGGACTGTGCGCGTCGTGTGCGTCGGTCGCGCACGTGCTGGGTGTGCGCGTGACGCGGCTGACACGGACGATGCCATGTGATCGACTTCTACACCAGGGCGCGCCCCACATAGTCCTCCTCGTGAAGATGTGGCCCTGGCACGGGTGAACGGAAGTTGAACGACACGCGCGCGTGGGGCGGCAAATGGCAGGGTGAGCAGCATGGACGGTCGTGACCTGGTGCGTTCGATGAGGGTGGTCGGTTCTGTGGGGGCGGCCCAGAGGTTGCGTACCGTGCGGGCGGCATGGCGCAGGAGGCGCGCGGACGCGGGGGCTCTGCCGCCGCGTGGTGCGGAGCGCGCGCGGGTGCCCGGGTCCGTGCAGGAGGTGGAGCCCGGTCCGGGTGGCGGTGTGCTCCGGTTCAGCCGCTCTGAGCTGCGCGTCCTGGTCGCTGTCAACGGGGCGGTCTTCTGGGGCTGGGACGGGGCCGCTCCCGAGCCGTCGTACGCGCTGGCGGGCCGTTGCCCGGAGCCGGATCCCCGGGCGGTCCTGGAGCCGGACAAGGACGGCGGCTGGCGGGTCGTGGCCGAGCGTGTGACGGTCGTCGTGTCGCGGCACGGCGCGATCGAGGTGCGGACGCCCGGTGGCGTGGTTCTACGGCGTGATCTGCCGCCCCGTTGGTGGGAGCCGGTCGGGGGCGGCGACGCGCGGTGGATGCAGCGCTCGGAGGTGGCCGCCGACGCACGGTTCTTCGGTCTGGGCGGACGGGCGTCGGGCCCCCGGTTGCGCGAGGGGACGTACCGGCTGTGGAACACCGATCCGGGCCGTTCGTTCGGTCCCGGCGACGATCCGCTGTACATCACCATGCCGGTGCAGCTGGTGGTGGCCGACGCGGCCACGCATCTGGTGTTCCACGACACCTCGTGGGACGGCACGGTGAGGTTGCGGGAGGGCGAGGAGGGGGCCGGTTCGGGGCACGACCGGGCGGGGACGAGTGAGTTCCGGGTGGACGGCGGGCCGCTGCGCTGCTGGGTGATGGTGGGGACCCCCGCGCGCGTGCTGCTCGCCTGGGCGTCGCTGACGGGGGCGCCGGCGCTGCCGCCCTCCTGGGCGCTGGGCCACCACCATGCGCGCTGGGGCTTCGGCAGTGAGCAGGAGGTGCGCCGGATCGTCGCGGGCTACCAGGAGCGGGACCTGCCTCTCGACGCGGTCCATCTCGACATCGAGCACTTCGACGGGCACCAGGTGTTCACCGTCGACCAGGAGCGCTTCCCCAAGCTGCCGGTGCTGGCCGAGGAGCTGCGGCGGGACGGGATCCGGCTGGTGTCGATCGTCGACCCGGCGGTGAAGGCCGCCGAGGGGAACGCGGTGTACGACGGCGGGACCGCCCGGGACGCGTTCGTGCGGGACGCCTCGGGACGGCTGGTGCGCGGGGAGGCGTGGCCGGGGGAGGCGGTTTTCCCGGACTTCACGCACGCGCGCGTGCGTGAGTGGTGGGGCGGGCTCTACGAGGAGCGGCTCGCCCAGGGGTTCTCGGGTTTCTGGCACGACATGAACGAACCCACCTCGTTCGCCGCCTTCGGGGAGTCGACTCTGCCACGCTCGGCCCGGCACGCCCTGGAGGGCCGCGGCGGGGATCATCGCGAGGGGCACAACGTCTACGCCCTGTGCATGGCCCGGGCGGGTTACGAGGGGCTGCGCGAACTGGCGCCCCAGGAGCGGCCGTTCGTCTTCTCTCGCTCCGGCTGGGCCGGCATGCAGCGCTACGGGGGAACGTGGTCGGGTGATGTGGCCACCGGCTGGCCGGGCCTGCGGGGTTCGCTGGCGCTGGTCATGGGGCTGGGGCTGTGCGGGGTGCCGTACTCGGGTCCGGACGTGGGCGGCTTCGACGGGAGTCCGTCGCCGGAGCTGTATCTGCGCTGGTTCCAGCTCGGCGCGTATCTGCCGCTGTTCCGTACGCACGCGAGTCTGCGGGCGGGGCGCAGGGAGCCCTGGGAGTTCGGTGACGAGGTGCTGGAGCACGCGCGCGTGGCGCTCGTCGAGCGCAGGCGGCTGCTGCCGTACTTCGTGACGCTGGCGCATCTGGCCCGGCGGACGGGCGCTCCCTATGTGCGTCCGCTGTGGTGGGGCGCGCCCGAGGACCGTGCCCTGCGTGACTGCGAGGACGCCTTCCTGCTCGGCGACTGTCTGCTGGTGGCGCCGGTGCTCGATCCGGGCGCGGACCGGCGGGCGGTGCAGCTGCCGCGCGGGCGCTGGTACGACACGGTCACGGAGCAGGTCTACGAGGGCCCGGCGCAGGTGCTCGTAGACGCCCCGTTGTCGCGGATTCCGGTGCTCGCGCGCGCGGGCGCCGTGCTGCCCGTGCGCGGGGACGACGGAGGGCTGGAACTGGAGGTGTGGGCTCCTGCCCAGGGACGTACCGGGGGCGGACTGGTGGTGCCGGACGGGGGCGACGGCTGGGACGAGCCGGAACTCGAGCGGTACGTCGCCCGTTGGATGGGGCGGAGGCTGGTGGTGGAGCGGGAGGGTGAGGGCGGCCCGGTCAAGCCGCCCTACCCGGTGCGTTCGCGGGGGCTCGGGGAGGGACGGGCTCAGATGTAGCGGCCCTCGAACCATGCCCGTACGGCCAAGGTGTGGAGCGGGAAGGCCAGTTCCTCGGGTCTGCGCAGGAGGTCCCAGCCCTCCGTCTCGTCCGTGGCGGCGGACTGCGGCAGGCTCTCGGCGGGGCGTTCCGGAAGGAGCCCGAGCAGCAGCAGGTGCCCGTCGGGAGAGCTCATGGCGTCGACGAGCCGGACATCGCGGCTCGCCGCGTCCATGCCGGTCTCTTCCTTGAGTTCGCGGACGACGGCCTGCCGCCAGTCCTCACGGTCGTCGATGTAACCGCCGGGCAGCGCGATCCCCCCGCGCGCGGGAGCGATGGTTCGGGTGACGACGACCAGGGCGGTGCCCTTGGTGTCGTACACCGGCTGGAGCGCGACCGCCACCGGAAGCGGGTTGCGGTAGGCCACATGGTGGCAGGCCGGGCAGGTGCGCGGCCAGCCGGAGATGCCCTCTCCGAAGGGCGCTCCGCAGCTCGAACAATGTGAGTCGGGCGCGGAGTTGGGGGTGGAGGCTAGGTTTTCGGACACGAAGCGGAATGTATCCGATCACGGGCAGGACGTCTTCCGGGGGCGGCTTCAACGGCCGCCGCGGAGCGACTTCCAGGACACGGGGAAGTCGAAGTAGGTGTCCGGGTAGGGCTCCGGCTTGTACGTGTAGTGCCACCACTCCTCGGCGAGGTTCACGAATCCCAGGCCCTCCAGGGTGCTCTTGAGCAACAGCCGGTTGGCGCGCTGTTCTCCCTGGATGCGCGGGTCGAGGGTGTGGGCGAGCGTGTCGAAGCAGTCGAAGCCGGTGCCCATGTCGACGGAGTTGTCGGGAAAGCGTTCGTCCTGGGGCGCGTAGCAGGGCACGAGCGGCTCCCCGGGGTGGTAGGGCCGGGTCGGCTTCGCGGGGAGCCTCACGATCGTGAGGTCCATCGTGGAGCCGCGGCTGTGGCCGGATTTCTCCGCGATGTAGCCGTCCTCGAAGAGGCGGGTCTTGTCGACGTTCGGGTAGAACTCGCCCTTCATGGCCTGGTCGTCGAGGTCCTCGGCCCAGCGGACGAAGTGGTTCACGGCGCGCTGGGGCCGGTAGCAGTCGTAGACCTTCAGGGTGTAGCCCTCGCTCAACAGCTTCGACTGGGCCTTGTGGAGGGCTTCGGCGGCGGGCCGGGTGAGGATGCAGATCGGCTGCCGGTAGCCGTCGACGCGTTCGCCGACGAAGTTGTGCACGGTGAAGTAGCGCATCTCCTGGATGATCGTCGGGTCCACGGTTCTCAGTGCCACGAAGTCCTCGGGCGCCTTGGGCTCGCCGTCGGCCCGGGCGGTGGCCGAGGCGGCGGTCACGGCCAGCAGCGCGGCGAGGGCGGTGGTCAGACCGCGCAGTGCACGGGTGAGTCGTGTCATGTCTCCTGCCCTGCCCAATTCCGGATGCCCGTGACACACTTCTGACGTTCCGTCAGATCGTATGCCAGGGAGGGGCTATGTCCCGTACACGCACGCCCGTGGTCGACGGATGGTTCACCGGCGACGGGGAGGGCTTCACGCTCCTCGGCACCCGCTGCGCGGCGTGCGCCTCGGTGTTCTTCCCCCGCGAGGACATCCACTGCCGCAATCCGGGCTGCGTCGGCGGGAGGCTGGAGGAGGTGCCGCTCTCCCGGCGCGGGCGCGTCTGGTCGTACACGGACAGCCGGTACCGACCACCGTCACCCTATGTGAGCAATCCGGAACTTCCGTGGGAGCCGTACACGTTGATCGCTGTGGAGCTGGAACCCGAGCGGCTCGTGGTGCTCGGGCAGGCGGCTCCCGGGGTCACCGTCGCCGATCTGGCGGTGGGCATGGAGGTGGAGGTCGCCCCCGGCGTGCTGCACGAGGACGCGGAGACGACCTGGACGACCTGGCAGTGGAGGCCGACGGGGGTGGGGGCATGACGGACGAGGTGGCGGTGCTCGGCGCGGGGATGCACCCGTGGGGCAAGTGGGGGCGGAGCTTCGTGGAGTACGGCGTCGTGGCGGCCCGCGCGGCGCTCGCGGACGCCGGCCTGGAGTGGCGCGCCATCGGTTCGGTCGTCGGCGCGGACACGGTGCGTGGCGGGTACCCGGGCTATGTGGCCGGGGCGACCTTCGCCAAGGCGCTGGGCTGGCAGGGCGCACGGGTGGCGAGCGTGTACGCGGCGTGCGCGTCGGGGGCGCAGGCCGTCAACACCGCCCGGGCGCAGATCCTCGCGGGGCTCGCGGACGTGGTGCTGGTGGTGGGCGCCGACGCGGCGCCGAAGGGGTTCTTCCGTCCCGCGGGCGGCGACCGCCCCGATGATCCGGACTGGCTGCGCTTCCGTGTCCTGGGGGCGACCAATCCGACGTACTTCGGGCTGTACGCCCGCCGCCGCATGGCCGTGCACGGGGACACGGTGGAGGACTTCGCGCAGGTCAAGGTGAAGAACGCGGCCCTGGGCGCGCTGAACCCGAACGCGCGCTACCGCAAGAGGGTCACCGCCGAGGAGGTCGCCGCCTCCGCGGTGGTCGCCGACCCCTTGCGGCTGCTCGACATCTGCGCGACCTCGGACGGCGGGGCGGCCCTCGTGCTGTCCAGCATGGAGTTCGCGCGTCGGCACGGGGCGACGCGGCCCGTGCGGATCAGGGCGGTGTCGACGGTGACCCCGCGCTATCCGAACACCGTGCTCGATCTGCCCGACATCGCGACGGACTCCGCGGTGGCGGTGGAGCCGGCCGAACGGACGTTCAGGGCGTCGATAGCGCGGGCCGCCTACGAGGAGGCCGGCGTCGGGCCCGAGGACCTGTCCCTCGCGGAGGTCTACGACCTGTCCACCGCCCTGGAGCTGCAGTGGTACGAGGATCTGGGGCTGTGCGGGGAGGGTGAGGCCGCCAAGCTCCTCAGGGAGGGCGCGACGGGCCTCGGGGGACGCATACCGGTCAACGTGAGCGGTGGGCTGGCATCGTTCGGCGAGGCGGTCCCGGCACAGGCGATCGCCCAGATCTGCGAGCTGACATGGCAGTTGAGGCACGAGGCGGGCGACCGGCAGGTCCCGGGCGCGCGGGTGGGGATCACCGCCAACCAGGGGCTGTTCGGGCACGGATCGGCGGTGATCGCCGCGCGGTGAGAGGCGGGTTCGGCCGGGGTGCGGTGGGCCGGCACCGGTGCTGCCGACGCGTCGCGACGGCCCACGGGCCATCCGCCGCATCCGCCGCCGGCAAGCCCTTTCCCATACGCTGCGTGATCACCCCGGAATCCTGCGTGAACGTCTTATGAACTGCGCCTGGGCGCTCGTCGGGAGAGTCATCATGCTCCCGTGTGCTCCTGGACGGATACTCTCCGCTTCGCCTTCGAGCCGGTGGTCAACCTGACCACCGGAGGAGTCGTGGGGCTGGAGATACTCGCCCGCCCGGAGACCGGAGACATCCTGGCCGAGGCCCGCCGGAATCCCGAGCTCGACGGCCGGCTGGCGGTGCTGGCGGTCCGGACGGCGGCACGCAGGGAGACGTTGCTGCCGCTGCACGTCAACGTGTTCGCGGGCACCCTCGCCGACCTCGGCGGCCTGACCCCGCTGCACGACGCCGTACGGGAGGCGGGACGGCTGCCGTGGGAGGTGACCGTCGACGTCGGGCCGCCGTACACGCATGTGCCGCAGCGGGCACTGCTGGAGGCGGTGGGCGGGCTGCGGGCCCAGGGGTTCCGGATCAGCGCGGACGGCGTCGGGGACGGGGACGTACCCCTGCGGCTGCTCACCGATCTCGCGCCCGACCTGGTGAAACTCGACGCCTCACTGCTGGCCCGGCCGCCCGCGGTGCACGCGATGCGAACCCTGTGCGAGCAGCTGGGGGCGCTCCTGTCCGTCGAGGGGGTGGAGACCGAGCGGCAGTGCGCGGCCGCGGTGTCGGCCGGGGCCCAGCTGGCCCAGGGCGCGCTGTTCGCGCCACCGGCCCGGTTGCCCGCGGCCGACGTATACGTTCCGCCCCGCTCCCCCGGTGACACCGCGCCGCCGCGGTCGGGTCCGTCCGTGCGGGAGTTCCTGCGGCCCGCCGCGCTGCTGCCCCTCACCGCGTCCGCGGGGCAGGTGCGGGCGCTGCTGACCGGGTCGCCCGAGGTGTCGGGCGTCCTGCTGGTGGACGCCTCCGGCGTCCCGGTCCGGTCGGTGCACCGCTCACGCTTCCTGCTGTCGATGTCGGGGCGCTACGGCCATGCCCTGTACGCCGACCGGCCCGCGGCCAAGCTCGGCGATCCGCCGCGCGTCGTGGGCGCCGACGCCACCGCGTGGGAGGTGCTGGACGTGGTGGCCGTCGGCAGTCGCGACCGCACGTCGGACGACGTGGCCGTGGTGGACCGGCAGGGTCGGTGCGTGGGCGTGGTCCGTCTCGCCGACCTGGTGCGGGCTCTGGCCGAGAGCCGTGTCGAGGAGGCGGCCGCGCTCAATCCCCTGACGCGGCTGCCCGGCTCGGACGCGATCACCGCGGAGGTGGACCGGTGCATCGCGGACGGGCGCGCGTTCGCGCTCAGCTGGCTGGATGTTGACCACTTCAAGCGGGTCAACGACGGGGCCGGTTTCGCGGCGGGCGACGAGCTGATCCGGTCCGTCGGACGGGCGCTGCAGGCAGCGGCGTCCGGTGGCACCCGAGTGGGCCATATCGGCGGGGACGACTTTCTCGTACTGGCCGATCCGGAGTGGCTGAATCCGCTGGCGGCCACGATGCTCGACACGCTCTGGTCGGCGGGTGGCCGGCCCGTCACGCTGTCGCTGGCAACTGTCCTGTGCCTGCCCGGCAGCGTGGCGGACCACCGTCAGGCCGCCGCCTGTCTGGCGCCGCTGAAGAAGGCCGCCAAGGCGCTGGAGGGGGCGAGCTGGGTGCTGGGCCGGGCGGGGCTGCCCGGGCACGAGGTCCTGCGCGGTGTTCGGGCGGCGCCCGTGCAGGCGGGCTGAGCCCCGGACGGGACCGGGGCGGAGCTGACCGTCGTAGGGCCGTCGACCGTGCGTGCCGCGAACGAACGTATCGGCCCTTGTCACCGTTGCCGTCCGCGACCTTGACGCTCTCCGGGTGCCGGTGAACACTTCCGGTGTCGGTCGACATCGCCGTACAAACACGGTGTATCCAGGCACACGCCGCGCGGGCCCCGCCTGAGGAACAGGCCCACTCCCCCACGGGCGATTCGGCTCCGACGGGCACGCTCGTCACGGACGCCGGGCGGGGCGCGGGTCTTCCCTGCCTTCGGCTGAAGTAGCCAAGGGAAACGCACCCTGCACGGAGGACCGGGGCCCGTCGCCCCGGGCCAGGGCCTAGGAGCCGCCATGAGCAATGGAGACATCTTCGTCGGTGAGGTCATCGGCACAGCGATCCTGATTCTCTTCGGCGCCGGTGTGGTCGCCGCCGTCGTACTGAACTACTCGAAGGCGAAGGACGCCGGCTGGGTCGTCATCGCGTTCGGCTGGGGCTTCGGCGTGCTGGCCGGGGCCTACACGGCCGCTCCGTTGTCCGGCGGGCAGCTCAATCCGGCGGTCACGATCGGTATCGCCGTCGACACGGGCAAGTGGGACAAGGTCCCGCTCTACATCGCAGGTCAGATGGTCGGCGCGATGCTCGGCGCGGTGCTGTGCTGGCTCGTCTACTTCGCGCAGTTCCAGGCCAACGCGGAGGACGACATCGCCCAGCCCACGCTCGGGATCTTCTCCACGGCGCCGACCATCCGCAATCCGGTGGCCAACCTCATCACCGAGACCATCGCTACCATAGGACTGGTACTGCCGATTCTGGCCTTCGGTCTGACGAAGGGACTCGGCCAGTCCGGTACGACGGTCCTGATCGTCGCATTCCTGGTGGTCGGCATCGGTCTGTCCCTCGGCGGGCCAACCGGCTACGCCATCAACCCGGCCCGTGACCTGGGCCCCCGCATCGTCCACAGTCTCCTCCCCATCCCCAACAAAGGGACCTCTGACTGGAGTTATTCGTGGATCCCGGTAGTGGGACCGCTGATCGGCGGGGTGCTCTCCGGGCTCATCTTCAAAGCAGCCTTCTGATTCGGGCAGGCTCCGAAGGAACGACGAAGGGGACGTCATGACGGACAAGTTCGTCGCCGCTATCGACCAGGGCACCACTTCCAGCCGCTGCATCGTCTTCAACCAGGACGGCGCGATCGTCGCCGTCGACCAGCGTGAGCACCGCCAGATCTTCCCGAAGCCGGGCTGGGTGGAACACGACGCCACCGAGATCTGGTCCAAGGTGCAGGCGGTGGTCGCCGGAGCGATCGCCAAGGCCGGGCTGCGTGCGGACCAGCTGAGCGCGCTCGGCATCACCAACCAGCGCGAGACCACCCTCCTGTGGGACCGCGTGACCGGGAAACCCGTGCACAACGCGATCGTGTGGCAGGACACGCGCACCGCGGGCCTCGTCAACCAGCTCGGCGGTCCGGACGGGCAGGATCGTTTCCGTGAACAGACCGGGCTGCCGCTGGCCACCTATTTCTCCGGGCCCAAGGCGGCCTGGCTGCTCGACAACGTGCCGGGCCTCAGGGCACGCGCCGAGAACGGCGAGCTCGCCTTCGGCACCATGGACTCCTGGCTCATCTGGAACCTCACCGGTGGCACCGACGGAGGACAGCACGTCACCGACGTGACCAACGCCGGCCGCACCATGCTGATGAACCTGGAGACCCTCCAGTGGGACCAGTCCATCCTCTCCGCGATGAACGTCCCGGAGGCGGTCCTGCCCGAGATCAAGTCCTCGGCCGAGGTGTACGGCACCGCGGTCGGCCAACTCGCGGGCGTACCGGTCGCGTCGGCGCTCGGCGACCAGCAGGCGGCCGTCTTCGGACAGGCCTGCTATGACGTGGGCACCGCGAAGAACACGTACGGCACGGGCTCCTTCCTGCTGCTCAACACGGGCAACCGGCCGGTGCCGTCGAAGAGCGGGCTGCTGACGACGATGGGCTACAAGATCGGCAGTGAGGCGCCGGTCTACTGCCTGGAGGGGTCCATCGCGATAACGGGCGCGCTCGTCCAATGGTTCCGTGACCAGCTCGGCATCATCCGCACCGCCGACGAGATCGAACCGCTCGCGGCGAGTGTCGAGGACAACGGCGGCGCGTACATCGTGCCCGCGTTCTCCGGTCTGTTCGCGCCCTACTGGCGCTCCGACGCGCGCGGTGTCATCACCGGCCTGACCCGTTACGTCACCAAGGCCCACCTCGCCCGTGCCGTCCTGGAGGCGACCAGCTGGCAGACCCGTGAGGTCGTGGACGCCATGTACCAGGACTCCGGGGTGCACATCACCACCCTGAAGGTGGACGGCGGCATGACCAAGAACAACCTGCTCATGCAGCACCAGGCCGATGTGCTGGACGTCCCGGTGGTCCGGCCCAAGGTCTCCGAGACGACGTGTCTCGGCGCCGCGTACGCCGCCGGGCTCGCCACGGGCGTGTGGAACGACCTCGACGAGTTGAAGTCCCACTGGCAGAAGGACGTCGAGTGGACGCCCTCCATGGAGTCGTCGGTGCGGGACCGGGAGTACCACAACTGGCGCAAGGCCGTGGAGAAGAGCTTCGGCTGGGAGGAGGACGGCGGCAACTAGGCACGCGCGCGTGCCCAAGAACGCGGCCCGTACCCCGGTCGGCGGGGGTACGGGCCGTACGCCTGCCTCAGGTGCCGACGGTCTCGCGGCGCTCCGCCGCCTGCGCCATCGCGTGCCGCACCACGCCGATGAGGATCTGCTTCACGGAATCCCGGTCGCGGGCATCGCCCAGGACCAGCGGGACGTTGTCGTCGAGGTCGAGGGCGCGCCGGACCTCCTCGACCGGATAGCGGGCCGCTCCCTCGAAGCAGTTGACGCCGACGACGAAGGGTATGGAGCGCCGCTCGAAGTAGTCGACGGCGGCGAAGCTGTCCTCCAGCCGGCGGGTGTCGGCGAGTACCACGGCTCCGAGGGCGCCCTCGGAGAGCTCGTCCCACATGAACCAGAACCGTTCCTGTCCAGGGGTGCCGAACAGATACAGGACGAGGTCCTCGCGGAGCGTGATGCGGCCGAAGTCCATGGCCACGGTGGTGGTGCGCTTGCCCTCCACCCCCCTCGTGTCGTCGACCGGGCGGCCGGCCTCGGTGAGCCGTTCCTCGGTGCGCAGCGGCCTGATCTCGCTGACCGCGCCGACGAGGGTGGTCTTGCCGACGCCGAAGCCGCCGGCCACCAGGATCTTGAGCGTGACGGGCTCGACCGGAGGCTTCCCGCGCTCAGAACGCCCGAAGATCATCGATCTCTTCTCCTGCTTGATGGGGACGGTGAGGTGGCGGCCCATAGCCGCCGCCACCAGGGGTTTCGATGACGAGTACGTCGCCGGGGGCGACGTCGGCGAAGTCGCTTCCGGCGAGGGGGGTGACCGTGCCGTCCGCGTGTTCCACCCGGTTGGCGCCCAGCGCGCCGCTCCCGCCGCCCGCCATGCCGTACGGCGGGACCCTGCGGTGCTGGGAGAGCGTGGAGACCGTCATGGGCTCGAGGAAGCGGATACGGCGCACCGCTCCGTCCCCGCCCCGCCACCGCCCGGCGCCGCCGCTGCCGCGCCGGACGGCGAACTCGTCGAGCCGTACGGGCAGCCGCCACTCCAGGACCTCGGGGTCGGTGAGCCGCGAGTTGGTCATATGGGTCTGCACCACGGGCGCGCCGGGGAAGCCGTCGCCCGCGCCGGACCCGGAGGCGACGGTCTCGTAGTACTGGTGGCGGTCGTTGCCGAAGGTGACGTTGTTCATGGTGCCGGAGCCCTCGGCCTGGACCCCCAGCGCCGCGTAGAGGGCGCCGGTGATGGCCTGGGAGGTCTCCACATTGCCCGCGACGACGGCGGACGGCGGCTCGGGCGAGAGCATCGAGCCGGGCGGCACGACGATGTCCAGGGGGCGCAGACAGCCGTCGTTGAGCGGGATGTCGTCGGCGACGAGGGTGCGGAAGACATACAGGACGGCCGCGTTGACGACGGCGAAGGGGGCGTTGAAGTTGCCGACCAGCTGGGGTGAGGTGCCGGTGAAGTCGACGGTGGCGGACCGGTTCGCGCGGTCCACGCGCACGCGTACGCGGATGACGGCGCCGGAGTCGGTCTCGTAGGCGTACTCGCCGTCGTCCAGGGCGTCGATGACCCGGCGTACCGCTTCCTCGGCGTTGTCCTGGACGTGCCGCATGTACGCCTGCACGACGTCGAGGCCGAAGTTCTCGATCATGCGGGCGACCTCGTCGACGCCCTTCTGGTTGGCGGCGATCTGGGCGCGCAGGTCGGCGAGGTTGGTCTTCGGGTTGCGGGAGGGGTAGGGCGCCTCGGTGAGCAGGCGCAGGGTCTCCTCCTCGCGGAAGCGGCCCGCCTCGGCGAGGAGCCAGTTGTCGAAGAGGACGCCCTCCTCCTCGATGGTGCGGCTGTTCGCGGGCATGGAGCCCGGGGCGATGCCGCCGATCTCGGCGTGATGGCCGCGGGAGGCGACGTAGAAGAGGATCCGGTCACCCGGCGTGTCGAAGACGGGGGTGATCACGGTGACGTCCGGCAGGTGCGTGCCGCCGTGGTACGGGTCGTTGACGGCGTAGGTGTCGCCGGGGCGCATCGTGGAGCCGCGCCGGCGGACGACGTCCTTGACGCTGGTGCCCATCGAGCCCAGGTGGACCGGGATGTGCGGGGCGTTGGCCACCAGGTTGCCGTCAGGGTCGAAGAGGGCGCAGGAGAAGTCCAGGCGCTCCTTGATGTTCACGGACTGGGCCGTGGACTCCAGTCGGGCGCCCATCTGCTCGGCGATCGACATGAAGAGGTTGTTGAAGACCTCCAGCAGAACCGGGTCGGCTTCTGTGCCGAGATCGGAACTCTCCGTAATCGCCGCACGTTCCATGACCAGATGCCCGTCGTCTCGCGCCACGGCCCGCCAGCCGTCGTCGACGACGGTCGTCGCACTGGCCTCGGTGATGATCGCGGGGCCGGTGACCGTCTCGCCGGGAGGGAGGGCCTCGCGGCGGTGGAGGGACACGTCGCGCCAGGTGCCGCCGGTGTGGAGGCGGACGGTGTCGGGCGTGGCGGGGCTGCCTTCGTACGGGGCGAGGGCGGAGAGATCGGGGGGTTCGGTGAGGCCGGTGGCTTCCACGGAGAGGGCTTCGACGACGATCGGGCGGTCGAGCGTGAAGGAGTACGTGGCGCGATGACGTTCTTCGAAGGCGTGACGCATCGTGTCGGGCTCGGTCAGCTCGACGGTGAGGGTGGTGTCGGTGCCGTCGTAGCGCAGCTGGGCCCGGCGGGTGACCTGGACGCGGTCCGCGGGGACGTCCTCCGCGAGGAGTTCGGCGCGGGCCGCTCCTTCGAGGTCGTCGGCGGTCTTGTGGACGGCGGGCATCGAGGCCGCCTCCAGGGGCGCCTCCGCGGACCGCTCGCGCATGGCGGTGGTGTCGGCGAGGCCGATGCCGAGCGCGGACAGGACACCGGCCATGGGCGGGACGAGGACCGTGCGGATGCCGAGGGAGTCGGCGACCATGCACGCGTGCTGGCCGCCCGCGCCGCCGAAGGTGGTCAGGGCGTAGCGGGTGACGTCGTGGCCCTTCTGGACGGAGATCCGCTTGACCGCGTTGGCGATGTTGGCGACGGCGATCTGCAGGTAGCCCTCGGCGACCTGTTCGGGCGTGCGGTCGTCGCCGGTGCGCTCGCCGATCTCGCGCGCGAGGGCGGCGAAGCGCTCCCGGACGAGCTCCTCGTCGAGGGGTTCGTCGCCGGCGGGGCCGAACACCTTGGGAAAGTGGGCGGGCTGGATGCGGCCGAGCATGACGTTGGCGTCGGTGACGGCGAGCGGGCCGCCGCCGCGGTAGCAGGCGGGCCCCGGGTCGGCGCCGGCCGAGTCCGGCCCTACGCGGTAGCGGGAGCCGTCGAAGTGGAGGACCGAGCCGCCTCCGGCCGCGACGGTGTGGATGTCCAGCATCGGGGCACGCAGCCGGACACCGGCGATCTGCGTGGTGAAGACCCGCTCGTACTCACCGGCGAAGTGCGAGACATCGGTGGAGGTGCCGCCCATGTCGAAGCCGATGACCCGGTCGAAACCGGCCAGCTGCGACATCCGGGCCATGCCGACGATGCCGCCCGCCGGCCCGGAGAGGACGGCGTCCTTGCCGCGGAACTGCCCCGCCTCGGCGAGACCCCCGTTGGACTGCATGAACATCAGCCGCACGCCTTCGAGTTCGTCGGCGACGTGCTGGACGTAGCGGCGCAGCACGGGCGACAGGTAGGCGTCGACGACCGCGGTGTCCCCGCGCGGGACGAGTTTCATCAGGGGGCTGACCTCGCTGGACAGCGAGATCTGCGGGAAGCCGACGCGGGCGGCCAGCTCCCCGACGGCCTGTTCGTGGGCGGGGTGGAGGTGGCTGTGCACACAGACGACGGCGACGGCGCGGATCCCGTCGTCGTACGCCTCCTGGAGGGGCCCGGTGAGGGCGTCCAGGTCGGGGGCGCGCAGCACGGTGCCGTCGGCGGCGATGCGTTCGTCCACCTCGACCACGCGCTCGTGCAGGAGCTCCGGGAGTTCGATACGGCGGGCGAAGATGTGCGGGCGGTTCTGGTAGGCGATGCGCAGGGCGTCGCGGAAGCCGCGGGTGACGACGAGCAGGGTGCGCTCGCCCTTGCGTTCCAGGAGGGCGTTGGTGGCGACCGTCGTCCCCATCCGGACGGCCTCGACGGAGTCCTGAGCGCCGCCGAGGAGTTCACGGACGCCCGCGACGGCCGCGTCGGCGTAGCGCGCCGGGTTGTCCGACAGGAGCTTGTGGGTGAGCAGGCGGCCGTCCGGGCAGCGCGCGACGATGTCGGTGAACGTCCCGCCCCGGTCGACCCAGAACTGCCACCCTGTCACGTCAGTACCCCGCTTCCGCGCCGCTCACAGCGCCCGGAGGCCGTTGATCACGTCGCGCAGAATACTCTCGTCCACCAGCTCGGCAGGGGGTATCGGCCGGTTGACGTGGACGAATTCACCGTCCACGAGATCGCCGATCAGGACCCGGACCACGCCGATGGGCAGGTCGAGTCCAGCGGCGAGCTCGGCGACGGACTGCGGAACGTCACGGCACAGGTCGACGATGTCCACGTGCTCCGGGGACAGCGTCGCGTCGGCGTCCGGATCGTCCGCCTGCGGTTCCGTGACGACCACCGCGATCAGGTCGAGGCGGTGCTGGCCCGGACTGGTCGTGCGACCACGCGTCATCGCGTACGGGCGGACGACCGGCCCTGCCTCGTCGTCGAACCAGTGACTTGTTCCCTGACCGTCAGCGCTCATGACATTCCACTACCCACCTGCGGGCAGGTCGGTGCGCGGAGCGGTGCCCAGATGCGCGCCGACGCGCTTGACCAGGAGCGTCATCTCGTACGCCACCTGGCCGATGTCGGCGTCGGCGTCCGAGAGGACCGCCAGACAGCTGCCGTCGCCGGCGGCGGTGACGAACAGGAATGCCTCGTCGAGCTCCACGATGGTCTGCCGGACGTTGCCGGCCTCGAAGTGGCGTCCCACGCCCTTGGCGAGGCTGTGGAAGCCGGAGGCCACGGCGGCCAGGTGCTCGCTGTCCTCGCGGCTCAGGTCCTTGGACACGCCGGTCGCCAGACCGTCGCCGGAGAGCACGAGAGCCTTGCGGATGCTCGCGACGCGGTCCACCAGCTCGTCGAGGAGCCAGTTGAGGCCCCCGCCGTCGGTCGCGCTGTAGCCGGTCGCCTTCGGTGCGGTCATCGACCGTCCCCCTTAGTCGTTCCTTGTGGTGCTGTGCCGCTGTGGGCAGTGTCGCCCGCGGCGTTCTCCTCACGGCCGCGCTGCCAGCCGCGCTGCAGCGAGGCCATACGGCTGCGTACCTCGTCGGCGTCCCGTTCCACGGGCTCCGTACGGTCCCCGGCACGTCGTGCGGTGGTCTGTTTCAGCTGCGGGGCCAGGTTGGCCTGGCGCACCCGCCGGGGCAGCGGGCCCGCGTCGGCACCCGCTGTGAGCGCACCGGAGCCGGGGCGCCAGGCGCCGTCCCCACCGCCCGGGGCCGTCGCGGAGCGGGTGCGCGCGGGGAGGGCGGGGGCCTGCGCGTTCCCACCGAGGTCGGAACCACCCTGGGGGGCTGCGCTCGCCGAATCCTCGGTGAAGCCGCCGGGG
>Ga0182007_10000584_pt1 | contig 21416 bp, 18 predicted proteins | sample Sormic07211113_1_FD_123023 | JGI IMG/M metagenome (GOLD analysis project Ga0182007, IMG submission 123023) | Rhizosphere microbial communities from Sorghum bicolor, Mead, Nebraska, USA - 072115-113_1 MetaG | ecosystem: Host-associated > Plants > Roots > Rhizosphere | place: USA: Nebraska... | reverse complement strand
GATCGTGGGTCGCGTCCGGCGTTCCAGCGCGATGACCGTCGGGACGATCGTGACCGTGGATCGCGCCCGCCCTATCAGCGTGACGACCGTGACCGTGGTCCCCGTCGTGATGACCGTGGTGAGCGTCCGCCCTTCCGTCGCGACGATCGCCGCGATGACCGGCGTGACGACCGGCGTGATGACCGTGGTGGCTTCCGGCGTGACGACAACCGTGGTGACCGCGGCGGGTTCCGTGGTCGTGACGACCGTGGTGGACCTCGTGGTCCCCGTCGTGATGACCGCCGAGACGACCGCGGTGGCCGTCCCGGTGGCTTCCGGGGCCGTGACGATCGCCGTGACGACCGGCGCGATGACCGGCGTGACGACCGCCGTGGTGGCGGGCGCTTCCGGGACGAGCGTGACCGGGACCGCGAGCCCATCAAGCGGCTGCCGATCCCCGAGGACGTCACGGGCGAGGAGATCGACAAGGACGTACGGCAGGAGCTGCTGAGCCTGCCGAAGACGCTCGCGGAGGATGTTGCCAAGAACCTGGTGATGGTCGCCCGGCTCATCGACGAGGACCCCGAGGGCGCGTACGCCTACTCCAAGGTGGCCCTGCGGCTGGCGTCGCGTGTCGCCGCCGTACGAGAGGCGGGTGGGTTCGCCGCGTACGCCAACCAGAAGTACGGGGAGGCGCTGGCGGAGTTCCGGGCCGCTCGGCGGATGACCGGCAGCGTGGAGCTGTGGCCCGTGATGGCCGACTGCGAGCGTGGGCTCGGGCGGCCCGAGAAGGCGCTGGACATGGCCGGGGCGCCCGAGGTGCACAAGCTCGACAAGGCGGGGCAGGTCGAGATGCGGCTCGTCGCGGCCGGCGCCCGGCGTGACATGGGGCAGCTGGACGCGGCGATCGTGACGCTGCAGAGCCCCGAGCTGGCGTCCAACTCCGTTCAGCCGTGGACCGCGCGACTGCGGTACGCCTACGCCGACGCGCTGCTCGCCGCCGGTCGTGAGGGCGAGGCGCGGGAGTGGTTCGCGAAGGCCGTCGAGGCCGACCGGGACGGCAGCACGGACGCCTCGGACCGGCTCGCCGAGCTGGACGGTGTCGAGTTCGTCGACGCCTTCGAGGAGAGCGACGAGATCGATGTGGCCGACGAGAGTGACGCCGCTGAGCCCGAGGTCGACGAAGGCGAAGGCGAAGGCGACGGCGACGGCGAAGGCGAAGGCAAAGTCGCAGTCGCGGAAGACGACGTCGAGCGTGACAAGGACTGACGCGTGAACAAGGGGCGGGGCCTATCGGTCCCGCCCCTTCGTATGTCCCCTTCGTGTCTCAGGTGGCCCTTCGTATCTCAGGGGTCCAGCGCCCGCAGCACCAGGCCCGACGCCGGTTTCGGGCCGAACGACGTCGACTTGCGGGGCATCGTCACGCCTTGGCGGGCCAGGTCGCGGACGACCTCCTCGCGGACCGGGTGCATCAGGACCGCCGTTCCGCCGTCGCGTTCCGCCTTCTCGATCGTTGCGACCGTGTCGTGGATGTAGGCGATATGGGCAGGCGAGTCCTCGGGGATGTGCCAGACATGGTCGAGGAGTGTGGCGTGCAGGACCGTCGCGTCCAGGGTGCGCCAGGCGGCCGGGCGGTCGGCGGGGATCGTGCGGGCCAGCAGGGCCGGGTCCGGGCGGTCGAGCAGATGGAAGGCGCCGTCCCCGGCGAGGAGGAAGGCGTTGCCGGCGCAGGCGGCGTCGGCGAGGGCCTCCAGGGCTTCGGGCAGCGGTGTGTCCAGGCGTCGTACGCGGAACAGGCCTTCCACGGCGGTCAGCGCGTCCGCGACCGGGAGGCCGTGCAGGAGGCGGTGGATGGCGCGGACGCGCAAGGGGTAGCGGGCCGTGTCGACCAGGAGGACCAGCCCGTAGTCCCAGGGGCTGGGAGACGGGTGCTCCGCGCGGAGGCGGCGGTAGGTCGCCCAGCGGTGGTGGCCGTCGGCGATCAGGGCCTGGTGGCGGGCGAGTTCGGACTGGACACGGGTCACGTCCGCGGGGTCGGTCACCGACCACAGGCGGTGGCTGTAGCCGTCCTCGGTGGTGGTGGAGAGGAGCGGAGGCTCCTCCGCCAGGCGTTCGACCACCTCGGTCGTCGCCGCCGTCGCGCCGTTGCCGCGATAGGTCAGGAGGAGGGGCTCCAGGTTCGCGGATGTGGCACGCATCAGGGCCGCACGGTCGGCGACCACATGCGGCATCACGTCTTCATGGGGGAGGACCACACCTTCCGAGGGGTCGGAGACCCGTAGGGCGCCGATGATGCCCCGCTGCAGCATGCCGTCGGAATGCCGCTGTTCGTATATGTAGAGGCCCGGTTCGGGGTCGGTCGCCAGGACGCCCTCGTCCTGCCAGCGGCGGAGGGTGTCGGACGCCTGTTCGTTGCGGGCCGTGGGGGTGGAGGCCTGGGGGAGGATCAGACGGACGATGTTGTGCGGGTCGGAGTCCTGCAGGTGGTGCAGGCCGTCGGGGCGTACGACGACGTCGTAGGGCGGGGATGTCACCGCGGCCAGGCTGCCGACCCGGTCGGGGTCGTAGCGCAGGCCTCGGAACGGGGTGAGTTCGAGGCCCCGGCGCTCCGTTGCTTCCGAGTGACCTGCAGTGTTCATCCCGGCATCGTACGTGTGTCAGTGGCGTGAGGGATGATCGGGGGAAAGCCGTCGAACGAGGAGCGATGCGGAATGAGCCAGAGCGTCAGGACGAGGCCCGAGGGCAGTGGCCAGGCCCTGAGCGAGGCGTACGACACTGCGCTGCTCGACCTCGACGGAGTGGTGTACGCCGGTGGCAATGCCATCGTGCACGCCGTCGAGTCCCTGGCCACCGCTCGCGCCCGCGGGATGCATCTGGCCTACGTCACCAACAACGCGCTGCGGACCCCGGACACGGTGGCGGATCATCTGACCGAGCTGGGGATACCGACGGGCGCCGATGACGTCATCACGTCCGCCCAGGCGGTCGCGCGGCTCATCAGCGAGCAGGTGCCTTCGGGGGCGCGGGTGCTGGTGATCGGCGGCGAGGGGCTGCGGGTCGCGTTGCGCGAGCGGGGGCTGGTGCCCGTCGAGTCGGCGGAGGACGAGCCGGTGGCGGTCGCGCAGGGCTACGGCGGGCCCGAGCTGCCATGGGGGCGGTTCGCGGAGGCCTGTTACGCCATCGCGCGTGGCGTGCCCTGGTACGCGTCCAACACCGACCTGACGATTCCGAGCGCGCGCGGGATCGCGCCGGGCAACGGGGCGGCCGTGGAGGTCGTGCGGATCGCGACCGGCGCCGAACCGCAGGTCGCGGGGAAGCCGTTGCCTCCCATGCACCGCGAGACCATCCTGCGCACCGGCGCCGAGCGGCCGTTGGTGGTCGGGGACCGGCTGGACACGGACATCGAGGGGGCGTTCAACGGCGAGGTCGACTCGCTGCTCGTCCTCACCGGCGTCACCGACGGCGCCCAGCTGCTGGCCGCACCGCCCCAGCACCGGCCGACGTACGTCGACGCCGATCTGCGCGGGCTGCTGACGGGGCAGCCGGAGGTCGCCGAGGCGGACGGTGGTTTCCGGTGCGGGGGCTGGACCGCGAGGGCGGGCGCGGCGCGGCTGGAACTGGACGGTGAGGGGGAGGCCCTGGACGGGCTGCGGGCGCTGTGCGCGGCGGCCTGGACGGAGGCGGGGAAGGGTGTGTGCCGGCTGGATCCGGGGAAGGCGCTGGCGCGGCTGGGGTTGTGAGCATCTCCCGGGTTGCTCCGGGTTGCTCCGGGTTGCTCCGGGTTTGCTCCGGGTCTGTTCCGGGTTCGCGGTCACCTTCGTGCATATCGCTGCGAGCGGCCCGGTCGACAGTGCTCCTGGCGCCGGGGATCGAGCCTCGATGCGAGGGTAGGCTAACCTAACCACGTGTTGGTCGACAGTCCTACCGAACAGCGCGCGGAGACCGCCCCCGCGCCCCCAACCCGCCGGGCGATACGGGGCCTTGGGCTGCTCGCATCCGTCGTGGTCCTGGTGCTCGTGGCTCTGGCGAGCATCGCGATCGGGGCGAAGGAGCTGTCCCTGGACCAGGTCTGGCACGGGCTGTTCCAGGACACGGGGACCTACGGTGACGTCGTGGTCGACGAGCGGCTGTCGCGGACGGTCCTCGGTCTGCTCGCCGGCGCCGCGCTGGGGCTGTCCGGTGCGGTGCTCCAGGCGCTCACCCGCAATCCGCTCGCCGACCCCGGCCTGCTCGGTATCAACGCCGGTGCGTCGGCCGCCGTCGTCACGGCCATCACCTACCTCGGTGTCACCAGCCTCAGCGGCTATGTGTGGTTCGCGTTCCTCGGCGCGGCGGCCGTCGGCGCGCTGGTCTGGTTCCTCGGGGGCAGCCGGGGCGCGACACCGGTCCGGCTCGCGCTCGCCGGGACCGCGATCAGCGCCGCGCTCTACGGCTATCTGCAAGCCGTGATGATCACGGACGACGCGGCGCTCGGCAGGATGCGTTTCTGGACGGTCGGTTCGCTGGCCTCGGCGACCGACTCGACCATCCTGCAGGTGCTGCCGTTCCTCGCGGCCGGCACACTCCTCGCCCTGGGGCTCGCCCGGCCGCTCAACGCGGTGGCCATGGGCGACGACACCGCCAAGGCCCTCGGTGCCGACCTGAACCGCACCCGGGCCCTGTCCATGCTGGCCGCGACCGTGCTGTGCGGTGCGGCCACCGCCGCGTGCGGGCCGATCGCGTTCGTCGGGCTGATGGTCCCGCATGTCGTGCGGTCCTTCACCGGCCCCGACCTGCGCTGGATCCTGCCGTACGCCACCGTCCTCTCGCCCGTGCTGCTGCTCGGCGCCGATGTCATCGGCCGGGTCGTCGCCCGTCCCTCGGAGCTCCAGGTCGGCATCGTCACCGCGCTGATCGGCGGTCCGGTCTTCATCCTTCTGGTACGACGGCGGAGGACGGCCCAGCTGTGAAGAGCAACCGTGTGCTGAGGGCCCCGGGCGGGATCTCCCTGCGCCTGGACGTCCGTGCCGTCACCGTCGTCGTGCTGCTGTTGCTCGCCGCCTTCGCCGCGAGCGTGGTGCTCATCGAGACCGGCGACTTCCCGATCTCGGCGAGCGATGTGGTCAGGACGCTGGCCGGGAAGGGCGACGCCGGGCAGGAGTTCATCGTCGAGGAGTTGCGGCTGCCACGGGTTCTGGTCGGGCTCCTGGTCGGCGCCTCGCTCGGGCTCGGCGGGGCCCTGTTCCAGGCCGTCACCCGCAATCCGCTCGGCAGTCCGGACGTGCTCGGCCTCGGGCAGGGGGCGACCGCCGGGGCCCTGGTGATGATCGTGCTGTTCTCCGGGAGCGCGGCCCAGGTCACCGTCGGCGCGCTGGTGGGCGGGCTGGTGACCGGCACGGCCATCTATCTGCTCGCCTGGAAGCGGGGTGTGCACGGGTACCGGCTGGTCCTGGTCGGCATCGGCGTCTCCGCGATCGTCACGGCGGTCAACGGCTATCTGCTCACCGTCTCCGACATCGTCGACGCGGCCCGTGCGCTCGTCTGGATGACCGGGTCCCTCAACGGCCGCGGCTGGGAGCAGGTCTGGCCGCTGCTCGGGCTGTGCGCGGTGCTGGTGCCGCTCGTCCTCGTCAACGCGCGCGGGCTGCGGATGATGGAGATGGGCGACGACGTGGCGGGCGCCCTGGGTGTCCGCGTGGAGCGCACCAGGGGCCTGCTGATGGTGGCCGCCGTCCTGCTCACCGCGACGGCCACCGCGGCCGCCGGGCCGGTCGGCTTCGTCGCGCTCACCGCCCCGCAGCTGGCCCGCCGTCTCACCCGCTCGCCCGGCCCCAACCTGCTGGCGTCCCTGTGCATGGGCGCGGCCCTGCTGGTCACCGCCGACTGGGCCTCCCAGCGGGCCTTCGGCGCCGACCAGTTGCCCGTCGGCGTGGTCACCGGAGTCCTCGGCGGGGTCTACCTGCTGTGGCTGCTGGTCACCGAGCGCAGGGCGGGCCGGATATGAGCGAGCGCGCGAAGCCGGACACGAGCGGCCCGAAGAACCCCCACGCCCGAAGGACCCGTACACCCGAAGGAGCACCGTGAACCGCCTGTCGGCCGAGAACGTCACCCTCGCCTACGACCAGCGGGTCATCGCCGAGCAGCTCTCGGTGGAGATCCCCGACAACTCCTTCACGGTGATCGTCGGCCCGAACGCGTGCGGCAAGTCCACGCTGCTGCGGGCGCTGGCGAGGATGCTGAAGCCGAGCCGGGGGCGGGTGCTGCTGGACGGGCAGGTCATCCAGTCGATGCCGGCGAAGAAGGTCGCGCGGACGCTGGGCCTGCTGCCGCAGTCGTCGATCGCGCCGGACGGGATCACGGTCGCCGACCTCGTCGGCCGCGGCCGGTACCCGCACCAGGGCGTCCTGCGCCAGTGGTCGGCCCAGGACGAGAGGGTCGTACAGGAGTCGATGGCGCAGACCGGGGTCGCCGAGCTCGCCGACCGCTATGTCGACGAATTGTCCGGCGGTCAGCGGCAGCGGGTGTGGATCGCCATGGCGCTCGCCCAGCAGACACCGCTGCTGCTCCTCGACGAACCCACCACCTACCTGGACATCCAGCACCAGATCGACGTGCTGGACCTGTGCGCCCAGCTGCACGAGGAGCAGGGGCGGACGCTGGTCGCCGTGCTGCACGACCTCAACCACGCTGCCCGGTACGCGACCCATCTGATCGCGCTGAAGAGCGGCACGGTCATCGCCGAGGGCGCGCCGAACGACATCGTCACGGCCGAACTGGTCGAGGAGGTGTTCGGGCTGCGCTGCCAGGTGATCGACGACCCGGAGACGGGGACGCCGCTGGTGGTGCCGGCCGCGCGCGGGGCGAGGCCCCGCGCGGTGGCTACAGAAGCTTCCTGAGCTGGAACAGGTCCCGCAGGCCCGCCTCCAGCTTGACCCGGCCCGAGCCCCAGGCCTTGGCGAAGTTCAGCTCGCCGTTCACCATGGCCACCAGGTCGTCGCCGGCCATGGTGAGTCTGATCTGGGCCTTCTCCTTCGGAGGACCCTGGAGGGTGTCCTGCACCACGATCCGGCCGCCGGTCATGCGGCCCACGAACGTGACGTCCAGGTCCGTGATGCGGCAGCTCACCGAGCGGTCCAGGGACGCGGCGGTGCGGACGTCCCCCTCGGCGTGCTGCATGTTGTCCGAGAGCTTCTCGAGTGCGGCACGGCACTCATCGATCGTGGCCATCGCGATCGACGTTACCGCAGGGCTTCGGGGTAGCGTCTGGGCATGAGCGATGCGGTTCCCGAGACGCAGATCACCGAGGAGACGGCGGAAACCGAGGAGACGGCCCGGCAGGAGTACGACCCGGCCGCCCCGGCCCCGCTGAACGTCCCCCGCACCCCCACCGGCAACGCCGAGGTCGACGACCGGCTGGAGCGGCTCGGCGACGCCGACCACCTCGCCACGGACGGACACATCGAGGTGTACGAGGATGTACACCGGGGGCTGCGTGACGCGCTGACCGCGCTGGACGCCCGCCCGGGACCTCCGGCGCCCCCGTCGCCCTACCAGAGCAGGAGCTGAACCGAACGTGGCAGGAGTCGCACGTCGTCGTCTGGACGCGGAGCTGGTCCGCCGGAAGCTCGCGCGTTCGCGTGAGCATGCCAGCCAGCTGATCGCGGCGGGCCGGGTCACCGTCGGCAAGACCGTCGCGACCAAGCCGGCCACACAGGTGGAGACGGCGGCGGCCATCGTCGTCCAGGACGACGACGGCGATCCCGACTACGTGTCCCGGGGCGGGCACAAGCTCGCGGGCGCCCTTCAGGTGTTCGTCCCGCAGGGGCTCGTCGTCGAGGGGCGGCGGGCGCTGGACGCCGGCGCCTCCACCGGCGGTTTCACCGATGTGCTGCTGCGCGCCGGGGCCGCGCACGTCGTCGCCGTCGACGTCGGATACGGACAACTCGCCTGGACTCTGCAGAGCGATGAACGCGTCACCGTCAAGGACCGTACGAACGTACGCGAGTTGACGCTTGAAGCGATCGATGGGGAACCTGTGGATCTTGTCGTGGGGGATCTGTCCTTCATTCCGCTCGGGCTGGTGCTGCCCGCCCTGGTGCGGTGTGTGAAGCCGGACGCCGACCTGGTGATGATGGTCAAGCCGCAGTTCGAGGTGGGGAAGGAGCGGCTGGGAAGCGGGGGAGTCGTACGGAGCACGCAGCTGCGCGCGGAGGCCGTGCGGGGCGTGGCGGACCGGGCCTGGGAAGTCGGGCTCGGGGTGCGGGGTGTCACCGCCAGCCCACTGCCCGGGCCGTCCGGGAATGTCGAGTATTTTCTGTGGCTGCGGGCCGGCGCAGCCCAACTGGACCCGGCCGATGTTGACCGTGCAGTGGCGGAGGGGCCGCGTTGACACAGAACCGAGCTCGTACTGTTTTCCTGCTCGCCCACACGGGCCGGCCGGCTGCGATCCGCAGCGCCGAGCTCGTGGTGAAGGGGCTGCTGCGCGAGGGGATCGGCGTACGGGTGCTGGAGTACGAGGCCGCCGATCTGCCGCTCCCCGAGGAGGTGGAGCTGGTCAAGGAGGCGACCGCGCAGTGCCTCGAAGGGTGCGAGCTGCTCATCGTCCTCGGCGGCGACGGGACGCTGCTGCGGGGCGCCGAGTTCGCCCGGGCGTCCGGGGTGCCGATGCTGGGCGTCAACCTGGGCAGTGTCGGGTTCCTCGCGGAGGCCGAGCGGGACGATCTCGACAAGGTCGTCGACCGGGTCGTCTCCAAGTCCTACGAGGTCGAGGAGCGGATGACCGTCGATGTCGTCGTGCACCGCAACGGCGACATCGTGCACACCGACTGGGCCCTCAACGAGGCGGCGGTGCAGAAGGCGGGCGCCGAGAAGCTGCTGGAGGTCGTGCTGGAGATCGACGGGCGGCCGGTGACGGGGTTCGGGTGTGACGGCATCGTGCTGTCCACGCCGACCGGGTCCACGGCGTACGCCTTCTCCGCCGGCGGGCCCGTGGTGTGGCCCGAGGTGGAGGCGCTGTTGATGGTGCCGATCAGCGCGCACGCCCTGTTCGCGAAGCCCTTGGTGACCTCGCCGGACTCGGTGCTGGCGGTGGAGCTGCTGCCGCACATCGCGCCGGGTGTGCTGTGGTGCGACGGGCGGCGGACGTTCGATCTGCCGGCGGGGGCGCGGGTGGAGGTGCGGCGGGGCGCCGTGCCGGTGCGGCTGGCCCGGCTGCATCACGCGTCCTTCACCGACCGGCTGGTCGCCAAGTTCGCGCTGCCCGTGGCCGGGTGGCGGGGGGCGCCGCACTAGCGGTTCGCTCGCCCGGGTGACAGGGTGCCTCGCGCTTGTCCCGCCCGACCTCGTAAGGTCTTCATCGTGCTGGAAGAGATGCGGATACGGTCGCTCGGCGTCATCGACGACGCGGTGGTCGAGCTGTCGCCCGGGTTCACCGCTGTCACCGGTGAGACGGGTGCCGGCAAGACCATGGTCGTCACCAGTCTCGGGCTGCTGCTCGGCGGGCGGGCCGACGCGGCGCTCGTGCGGATCGGGGCCGAGAAGGCCGTCGTCGAGGGGCGCATCGCCGTGCCCCCCGGGGCCTCGGCCGTCGTACGGGCCGAGGAGGCCGGGGCCGAGCTGGACGACGGAGCGCTGCTGATCAGCCGTACCGTTTCCGCCGAAGGGCGGTCGCGGGCGCATGTGGGCGGTCGGAGCGTGCCCGTGGGGCTGCTCGCCGACCTCGCCGACGATCTGGTGGCCGTGCACGGGCAGACCGATCAGCAGGGCCTGCTGAAGCTGTCCCGGCAGCGGCAGGCGCTCGACCGGTATGCCGGGGAGGCCGTCGCCGGGCCGCTCGCCAAGTACGGCGAGGCCTATCGGCGGCTGCGGGCGGTGGCGGTCGAGCTGGAGGAGATCGTCACGCGCGCGCGTGAGCGGGCTCAGGAAGCCGACATGCTGCGCTACGGGCTCGACGAGATCGCCGGGGTCGAGCCGCGTGCCGGGGAGGACGTGGAGCTCGCCGAGGAGGCCGAGCGGCTCGGGCACGCCGAGGCGCTGTCGTCGGCCGCCACGGCCGCTCACGCCGCCCTCGCGGGCAATCCGGAGGACCCCGAGGGGATCGACGCCGCGACGCTCGTGGCGGGCGCCCAGCGGGCCCTGGACGCCGTACGGTCCCACGATCCGGCGCTCGCCGCGCTGGCCGACCGGATCGGCGAGATCGGGATCCTGCTCGGCGACGTGGCCGGGGAACTGGCGGGGTACGCCGACGACCTGGACGCGGATCCGCTGCGGCTGGCGGCCGTCGAGGAACGGCGGGCCGCGCTCACCGGGTTGACCCGGAAGTACGGCGAGAACATCGACTCCGTGCTGGCCTGGGCCGAGCGGAGCGCCGCGCGCCTGACCGAACTCGACGGCGACGACGAGCGGATCGACGAGCTGACCGCCGAGCGGGACGCCCTCCGCGCCGAACTGGGCGGACTCGCCCAGGCGTTGACCGACGCCCGCGCCGAGGCCGCCGAGCGCTTCGCCGCGGCCGTCACCGCCGAACTGGCCTCCCTCGCGATGCCGCACGCGCGCGTGTCCTTCGAGATCCGGCAGACCGAGGACCCGGAGGGCGTCGAGGTCGGCGGCCGAACGGTCGCGTACGGGCCGTCCGGTGCCGACGAGGTCGAGCTGCTGCTCGCCCCGCATCCGGGGGCGCCGCCGCGGCCCATCGCCAAGGGCGCGTCCGGTGGTGAGCTGTCGCGCGTGATGCTGGCGGTGGAGGTCGTCTTCGCCGGCACCGACCCGGTCCCCACCTATCTCTTCGACGAGGTCGACGCCGGTGTCGGCGGCAAGGCGGCGGTCGAGATCGGGCGGCGGCTGGCGAAGCTCGCGAAGTCCGCGCAGGTCGTGGTCGTGACGCATCTGCCGCAGGTGGCCGCCTTCGCCGACCGGCAGCTGCTGGTCGAGAAGACGAACGACGGATCGGTCACACGCTCCGGGGTGAAGGTCCTTGAAGGGGAGGAGCGGGTCCGGGAGCTGTCCCGGATGCTGGCCGGGCAGGAGGACTCGGAGACGGCCCGGGCACACGCGGAGGAACTGCTGGCGACGGCTCGGGCGGACGTCTAGCGCCGCGAGGCGGTGCATGGCCGGGCGGGCGTCGTCGGCGCTCGCCCGGAACCACCCCCTCCTCACCCGTGTGGGTGACCCGGCGGCCCGCCCCCACGGTCCTCCGCCCCCTGCGCGTTGCCGGAACACCCGTACGTGCTGGCATCCTTGGGGTAGTACGTGGAGGAAACCGCGCGGTACACCCCCTCCGCCCGGTCCTTCTGTACCTTCTTCGTGACCGCCCGACGCCGAACCAGGAGCCCCCGGCCACGTGAGCCCCGTGAGCAGCCATCCGCCGCACGGTCAGTCGTCGCTGCGCACCGTGCAGGTGCTGGGCGGCGGCAACGCCGGCAGCAGCGCGCATGTGCGCTCGCTGGCGTCCGGGCTCGTCGCCAGGGGCGTGCGGGTGACGGTGTGCGCCCCTGTGGAGGCCGATCACCTCTACGACTTCACGAGCGTCGGCGCCGAACACGTGCACGTGCCCCGCAGCAGCGACCCGGGGTCCGTGGCCGCGCTGCGCGAGGCGTGCAAGCACGCCGACCTGGTGCACGCGCACGGTCTGCACGCCTCCTTCCGCGCCGTGCTCGCGCTCAGCGGACGCCGCACCCCGCTCGTGGTGACCTGGCACAACCGCACGCACGCCGAGGGCGCGCGGGCGCATCTGCTGCGGCTGCTGGAGCGGCGGGTGATGAAGGCCGCCACGGTCGTCCTGGGGACCACGTCCGACCTCGTCGACCGGGCCCGGAGCACCGGCGCCCGGGACGCGCGGCTCGCCGCCGTCGCCCTGCTCGCGCCGCGCCGGTCCGCCGAGTCCGAGGAACGCGAGCGCGCCGGCTCCAAGCTCCGGGCCGAACTCGGCGCCATCGGACGCCCGTTGCTGATGGCGGTCGGATCGCTCGACCGGCATCGCGGCTACGACACCCTGCTGGACGCCGCGCGCGCCTGGCGCCGTCTCGACCCCGTGCCGCTGGTGGTGGTCGCGGGCGAGGGTCCGTTGCGGGCCGTGCTGCAGCGCCGTATCGAGGACGAGGGCCTGCCCGTGCGGCTCATCGGGGGCCGGGACGACGTGGGCGACCTGCTCGCCGCGGCCGATCTGGCGCTGTTGCCCAGCAGTTGGGAGTCGCGCTCGGTGCTCGCCCAGGAGGCCCTCCACGCGCGCGTGCCGCTGGTCGCGACCCGTGTGGGCGGTATCCCCGAACTGGTCGGCGACGCCGCCGAACTGGTCCCGTACGGCGACGCGGAGGCCTTCGCCGACGCCGTGTCCGGACTGCTCGCCGACCCCGAGCGGTGCGAGCTGCTCAAGGAGCGGGGCACCCGGCAGACGGCGACCTGGCCGACCGAGGACGAGACGGTCGCCCAAGTGCTCAGCGTCTACGACGAGTTGACGCAACCGCGCCCCCTCATCTAGAGGAGGCCGCTCGGCGGGGGGCTACGGCACGTGCCGGCGGGCCCGCAGCGCCAGGCTCAACGCCAGTACCGTCTGCGGGTCGTCGAGGTCCGTGCCCAGCAACTCGCCGATCCGGGCGAGCCGGTTGTACAGGGTCTGCCGGTTGAGGTGGAGCTCCCGGGCCGTCTCCGCCTTGCGGCCCGCGTGCGCCAGATAGGTCTGGAGGGTGGGCAGCAGCGGCGGCTTCGAGCGGTTGTCGTGGTCGCGGAGCGGGCCGATCGCACGGTCCACGAAGGCCGCGAGGTCGGGATGGTCACGCAGCCGCCACAGGAGCAGGTCGATGTCGAGGCGACGGGCGTCGTACCAGGGGCGGTCCGTGAGCCCCTGGGCCGCCGTCGCCGTCTCGGCGGCGTGCCGCAGTCCGGCCGACGCCGCCGCCCAGCCACCGGCCACCCCGACCACCACCACCGGCGGCTGCGCCCCCGGCCGCTGCATGCCGGCCCGCTCCACCCCGGCCCGCAGCGCCGCCGCGACCCGGTCCGCAACGGCCGACCGCTCGGACTCCGAGCGCAGGCCCAGCAGGACCAGGACACGGCCCTCGACAGGCCGTACACCCAACAGGACCGGCACCCCCACCGAGGCCAGCTCCTCGGACACCGCGCGCGCCAGCACCGCCCAGCCGCCGCCGGGGGAGAGGGCGTCACCGAGCCGCATGACCACCGGCAGCAGGCGGCCGGTCCCCGGCTTGAAGCCCAGCACGCGTGCCTGCGCGGGCGCGTCCTCGGCGGTGATCCGGCCCTCGGCGAGGTCGGTGAGGAAGTCGCCGCGTCCGCGTGCCGCCAGCTCCTCCTCCTGGCGGGCCTGCATCAGGACGACGGCGAGGATGCCGGCGGCCCGCTCGGCCGCCATGCGGTGCACGGGCACCAGGGCGGCCCGCACGGGCAGCAGGACCAGCCGCGCCCGCACCGAGCCCGTGCCGGGGCCGCCCCCCGGGACGTCCACCAGCACCGAACCGGCCGGCGGCGCGTCCTTGTGCTGTCCTCGCAGCCCCTCCCACACCTGGAGCGGATCGGCGCCCTCGGGCCCGGCCCCCGCGGCGTACAGCAACTGCCCGTCCGGCGTCTCCAGGAACACCGGGTTGCCGCTGAAGTCGGCGAGGATGCCCAGCACCTGGGGCACGCCTCCGCCGCCCAGCAGGGCCTCGGTGCATCGGCGGTGCACTTCCTCGGCCCGCTGGAGCAGCGCGTAGTGGCCGTTGACGATCTCGGTGTGGATCTCCTCCGTCACCGCGACGAAGGGAACCTCGCGGTGCAGCTGGACCAGCGGCAGGCCGGTCGCGCGGGCCGTGTCGACGAGAGCGGCGGGCAGCCGGGTGAAGCGCGGCCCCAGCTCCACGACCAGGGCCGCGATGCCGCGCTCGGCCAGGGTGCGGACGAACGCCCGCTGATCTGCCGGGCGGGTGCCCAGGCCGTAGCCGGTGGTCAGCAGCAGCTCGCCGCCCTTGAGGAGCGAGGCGATGTGGGGCACCTCGCCCGCGTGCACCCACCGCACGGTCCGCTGCAGCCGGTCGGCCCCCGCGAGCACCTCGGGCAGCCCACTGCGCAGCCCGGGCAGTTCCAGCGCCCGTTGCACGGTGATCCCGGCACCTTGAGTGGCCAACCTGCTGTCCATACCGCTGTCCATAGCCGGACGCTACCTGCGGATACGACTCCGGGACAGCCGCGGGAGGGGCGGTGACGATCTTCGGGGCGGGAGAAGCGGGGCGAGTTCCGTCCTCGGTCCATTCACGCCGGTTTGATGTTGTGGTTGAAGCGGAACACGTTGTCCGGGTCGTACGCGCGCTTCACCGCCGCCAGCCGCGCCGTGTTCTCCGGGCCCAGGCCGGCGACCACCCGGTCGGCGCCCTCGTCGCCGATGAAGTTCAGATAGGTGGCGCCGGTGCTCCACGGCCGTACGTCGGCACGGACGTCCCGCACCCACCGCACGCAGCGGTCGTCGTCCGCGGGGTCCTCCCAGATGCCGAAGGGGTGGACCGCCCAGGGCGCGTCACGGTAGGGCACCGGGTACTCGTGGGGACCGGCCGCGATCGCGCCGCCCTCAGGGAACAGCACGTGCTGGATGCCCGTCGGCACGGGCATCGACTCGCCGCGCGCGCAGTAGATGTCCACGAGCTCGTCGGGAAGACCCGTCAGGTACTCCGCCGACCAGTAGTTCCGCATACCGGCCGGATCGTCGAGCATGCACTGCACATCGGCGTACGGCATCGCGCCGACGATCTCCGTCTCGTGCGGCAGGGCGAGGAGCGGTTCGGCCAGCTTGCGCATGTCCTCCTCGGCACCGGCGTACGTCAGCAGCGCGGCGCAGACCAGCCGACCGACCAGGCCCGGCGGTACGAACTCCTCCGGCGGCCCGGTGACGTACAGGACGGCGCCACTCACCTCGTCCGGGCCCGTGGTGACGATCTCGCGGAAGGTGCGGACGACCTCGGCGCCGAACTCCGGGAGGTACAGCACCATCGCGATGGAGAACTCCGGCAGCTCGTGCAGCTTCAGGGTGAGCGCCGTGGCGATGCCGAAGTTGGGGTCCAGCCAAGGTGAGCCCAAAAGCCGCCACGGGATGATCTTGAAGCAGTGAGGGCCGGTTTCCGCTTCGCCGGACGTGGGGTGAGCGGCGTCGATAGCCTGCCGCGTTCTTGTCCCGGCGGCCGGACGCCCTACCGCCGGTTTCCGGCCGGATGTTCCTCGCAGGGCTCGCTCTGGTCCTCGCCCTCGTCATCGTCGGGCCAGCGGCCGAACGGTCCGCTGCGGCCGGGGCCCTTCGTGCGGTGCGGCGTCCGGATCACGCGTCCTCCCCTTCGCGTCGGGCCTGCGCCAGCAGCGCCGCCACGACGTCGTCTTCGCTGTTCTCGGTCTGTTCAACGAGCGTGTCCAGCACGCCGTCGCCTTCCAGGACCTGCCGGGTGAGGCGTTCCATCAGCTCGGGGTCGGTGCCGCTGCCGGGGCCGGTGAGGTCCACCCGGGTCGGCCGGCGCGGGGCGACGATCTCCGGCCTGGCCGGTTGGGCGGTCTCCTCGGCGTCGGCGAGGGCGCGGTAGACCGAGGCGACGGAGGGGTGCTGTCCGGCGTTCTTCCCGGTCTTGATGGTCAGCTTCCCCGCGATCTCGGGGACGGGGACGCCCTTGTCCTTGAGCGCTCGGGCGAACAGCAGCATGTCGTCGTCGATGACCTTGGGCCGCCCGCCGTGGTTGCCCCTGGTCGCGGCGGCTACCTGCCCCTCCAGGGTCTTCTCCCGGATGTAGTTGCGGTCGAGTTGGGCGGCGACGGCGAGCACGGCGAAGAACATCGCGCCCATGCCGTTGGGGTCGTAGATGCCGGTGAGCGGGCCGGTGAGGAGTTCGAGCTGGACGCCGGCCCTCTGGAGCTGGTTGGACAGGGTCATCAGCTCGGCGGCGTTGCGGGCGAGGCGCTTGAGCTCGTGGACGGTGAGGATGACCTCCTGGTCGGGGGCGGCCTCCTTGATGTCGTTCGCCAGCTTCAGCGCCGCCTCCAGCTTCGGCCGGGTCTTCACCCGCGTGCTGATCTTCTCGGAGAAGATCCGCTTGCAGAGCGGTTCGAGCGCATCGAGCTGGGACTGGAGTTCCTGCTGTGCGGTCGAGCAGCGGGCGTACCCGATCCGGATCGGCTTGGCCGCCGCGGCGGCAGGCAGAGCCTCGACGGCCGGACCCTGCTTCCACGGCCGCCCCGGGCCACGGTCCTCCGGCACGAGGACATCGAGTTCCTCGCGGAGCGCGGGCACGAGGATGAAGCGGGCGGTGTGGTACTTCGTCGCGGCCTTCCCGCCGCGGGTGCGGCAGGCACTGCCCGCCGGGGCTTCACACTTCGGACAGTCGTTTCGTTCTACCGCGATTGCGGCTTGATCGGGCGTCAGATCCACTCCGCAAGTCTGTCAGAACTGTCTCGCACAACGTGCGGGTTTTGAGAGGACTTCTGCGAACGGCGACCTGCGGAAACGTGATCCACTTCGGGCCTCTCGCAGAACTCTCGCAACCGGTCATTTGTGAGAACCGGCTAGGCACCGCCACGGGAGCGGGGCTGCCGACTGTGGACCAGGGACGGGACTCATTGGCGTTCCCTCAGATACAGACCGCGTTCGGTCGGTGGCCGCCACAAGGAAGGAGCAGTTCGAGATATCGGACGACGGTCGAAGGATTTGAGACATTCAACTTGCCACCCGTTGACGCGTGTCAGGCATATGCGATCCTTGATCGGGCGGTAGGCATGAAAGGCTATCCCCTGGTGCCGCTTCGGCATCCAGCCCGAGGTGAGTCGTGTCACGCAAGGCAACTTGGACTTCCAAAAGGGGAAGAATTTTGCAACCCATGCCGGATGACATGCAACTCGCCACCGCTCCGGATTCTGTAAAGATTTTGCGTGGCTCCTTCGAGGGGAGCGGCATTTCTATCGCGCATGTCGGACGTAATGAGCATTCTCGCTATCTGGTGCCATATCTGAGAACCCTGATAGACGATCCAACTCTAGAAAACTTCTCCCTGTCGACAAAAGGTGTCGGTCCTGATGCCGGTGAACTCTGCCCGCGGCAGGCGGATATTTTCTTTCGTGACGCCGAGGTTCACGGGTATGGTGCAGGCTTCATGGATGATGCGCCCTCATTTCTGATGCCGTTTCGGGTGCACTTTGTCTCCGATGTCAGGAATGGCCTTGAGTCGCTGGCCAGGGATATGTCCCGAGACAAGAGGAAGAAGCATCGTCAGAGGGTGAGAAAATACGGGTACACGTACACGGTCAGTACAGATGAGGCGGAGTTTCTCGATTTCTATGACCGCATGTACGCGCCGACAATGGAACACCGGCCCGGAGATTCTGCTCGCAGTGTCGCCCGTCCGGAGGCCCTGAAACTATTCCGGGAAGGGATGCTGGTCCTCGTACGAAAAGGTGGCATCATCCAGTCGGGTATCGCCTGTCAGATTGTTCGAGATCGGAGCCTGATCAATGCCCGGCTGCTGGGGGTTCCTGGTGGAGATGCGGCCTATTTTGCGGACGGGGCAACGACTACCGCATACCATTTCCTCCTCGAATGGGCGGCTGGCGAACAGTATTCATGGGTGGACTTTCAAGGGTGCGAACCTTTCCTTCGGAAGGGGACGTTCCAGGCCAAGAGTCGCCTTGGGGCCGCGCTTTCCCACGCGTCGGGCGAGCTTGCGTCCAAGCAGCTCAAAGTGACTGTGGTGCGGGATTCGCCATCCGTACGCGCGTTCCTTGCCGGAAATCCGGTAGTTCTGGTGGACGAGGACGGCAACCTGGGGGTCGGATACTTCTGGGACGGCGACCATCCGCCACAGCGGGATGTGCCGGCCGCCAAGAACGGGGTCCACTTCACCCGGGAAATCAACCTGGATATTTTCCTCGCGCGGGCTGCGGCATCCGGAGAGATTCATGGCGTCGAATAACTTGGCCCCGGCGTCCCCGGATACCGCCAAAGCCGCACGCAAGTGGCGGCGGCACACTCTCCAGGTGCTGGGTGCCACGGCGATGGCCTACCTCGGTTTCGCCGTGGTCGTGCCGGCTCTTCCTCTGTACGTTCGCGGCGACTTGGGCCTGGGAGCGGGCAGTATCGGCCTGGTCATGGGCATCGACGCCGTGACCACCGCGCTCATCAGGCCTGTGGCCGGGGCCTTCGCCGACCGCTACGGCTGTCGGCTCGTCTTCTGTCTGGGGGCCGGCGTCCTTGCGCTGTCCGGGGCCGGGTACTACCTGTCCACCACCCTCGGCCTGATGATCGCGAACCGGCTGCTCATGGGGCTGGGACTGGGCGCTCTGCTGTCCTCGGCGACGATCTGGGTTGTCGAGATCGCTCCGGAGAGCCAGCAGTCCTGGGCCCTCGGCCTGGTCGGCATGGTCAACTACGGCACTCTGGCAGCAGGTGTGATCCTCGGGCAGGCACTTGTGAGCTGGGGCGGGTACGCGCTGGTGTTTGCCTGCGCCGCCGCGACTCCCGCCCTGGGGGTCGCGGCTCTTGTCCGTGCTCCCGACACAGCCAGGAAGCCTCCCACGCTGCCCGGGGGAACGGGCGGGCTGGTCCGGCAGTTCTCCGGCGCAAGACCGGCTCTCGTGCCCGGGGTGAGCCTGGCGCTCACCTACTTCGGCTATGTCGCTCTCACCAGCTTCACGGTCATTGCCCTATCGGAGCGAGATGTCCCGGGCGGCGCGGCCGTCGTGTCCGTCTACGCGCTGTCACTGGTCGTTGCCCGGCTGGCCGCAGGCCCCTTCACCGGACGGCTGCGGACCGGGCTCAGGATCATCTTGTCCATCACGCTGGAAGCCGTGGGGCTGGTACTGCTCGGAGTCGCCCACGTCCTCCCGCTCGCGATTCTGGGTGCAGCGCTCATGGGAATCGGGTTGGCCGAGGTGTATCCAGCTCTCGGTGACCGTGTCCTGAAAGCGGCCGGTAATGGCAGGCGGGGAGCAGCTGTCGCCACCTTCGGCGCGTTTATCCAGATCGGTATCAGCACTGGCGGGCCGCTATTGGGAATAGTGGCCGAGTCCATGGGATATACCTCGATGTTCCTGCTGGCCGCTATCTGCGCTCTGGCCGGGATGGTAATCGATGTCATCATGTACCAGATGCGCGCTCGCGCCGCCTGACGGTATTTCCCGGTCTTCGACGTAGCCTTTGGGGGAAGCGTGCGTGTCGGTGTTGTCATCCTGCCCGAATATGCATGGCCGGAAGCACAGTCTATCTGGAGCGAGGCCGAGAGTATCGGATTCGACCATGCATGGACCTATGACCATCTGGCATGGCGAAGTCTGAAACGGAGTTCCTGGTACTCCAGCATTCCCACCCTGGCAGCCGCAGCCCTCACTACGCGCGTCATCAAATTGGGCACCCTGGTCACCTCACCGAATTTCCGGCATCCCGTACCACTGGCCAAGGATGTCATGACGCTCGACGACATCTCTCGCGGCCGATTCATCCTCGGAATCGGAGCCGGCGCCGCAGGTCTCGACGAGCACATCATCGGCTCCCCTCCACTCAGCCTTGCACATCGGGGAAACAGATTCCGCGAATTCGTGGACATCATGGATGCGCTGCTGAGGAACGGGTATACCGATTACGCGGGCCGCCACTACACGATCAACGAAGCCCCGATGATCCCGGGATGTGTCCAGCAGCCACGAGCCCCCTTCGCCATAGCCGCCACCGGAAGGAAAGGGATACGAACAGCGGCCAGGCATGCCCAGATATGGGTTACCAACGGCGACCCGAAACGATTCGGCGAACTCTCCGAAGGCGAAGCACTCGCCCTGGCAGCTGCCCAGCGCGCCACACTCGAAGGAGAATGCCAGGAGATCGGCAGAAACTTCTCCGAGATCGCCACCATGGTCAACGGAAGCGTGGTCGGAGAAAACCCGACAGACTCACTCCCCGCATTCCTATCCTTCGCCAGAAGGTGCGCTGACCTCGGTTTCAGTGATCTCACCGTCCATTTCCCAAGGGTAGATGGAATATTCGCGGGCAATCGCGAGAAGTTCAAGCACATCATGACCGAGGCGCTTCCCGCAGTCCGCGAGCTCTGAAAAAAAGCAAACCACGAAGAGAGGAAAGTCATGCCAAAAACCGATTCCGCTGCACGGAAACAGAATGCCCTCATCGAGCACTACGGATTTCTTGACGAGACCCTTCGTCACGTCTCGGAGCAGGCAGAAGCCAGCAGCACGTTCTTCGCACCCGCGTTCAGAATTCCCGAGATGAGCTCCCGGCTCGCCGACTTCTTCAGCCCCGCCGAGGCCGGTGTGTCCCGGCTCGGACGCTACCGGGGCAAGGACATCGCCTTACTCGACCTGATGGGCAACCCGCGAACTCGTACGACCAAGACGTTCGCCTCCCTCGTCCTGGTCGCCCGGGCCGTCGAGCACATCCGCACCACCGGTGAGCCGATCACCATCGTGACCCCGTCCTCCGCGAACAAGGGAACGGCGCTGCGCGATGCGGTCCTGAGGGCCATCGAAAGCGGCCTGGCCGACCCGGACCAGCTCCAGATCACCACCCTCGTTCCGGAGACCTCCAGGGACAAGCTCTGGTCGTCCCCGCTGGATGAGGACGTGCTGCTGCGCCGCCGCAACCCTGTCGCGGTCCTTCAGGGAGGGGCGCCGGCCGACGTCAAGACCATCGCGCAGGATTTCGTCGCGCAGTTCTCGAAGGAGTTCCTCGCCAGCACCGGGCGCCGCCTGTGGTACACGCTCGGTCTGGACAACTACCGCGTCGCCGACGCCGTGCGCGCACGGGTCGAGAGCACCCTCCACCCGGCCGTCGGCAAGCGGATCCACGTGCACTCCGTATCGAGCGCCTACGGGCTCCTGGGCCACCACTTCGGCCGCACCCGGTCCAGCGACCCGGCCGGACCCCCTGCCGGGCATGACGCCCCGGCCCCGGCCTACTTCCTCGTGCAGCACCTCGGCCGTCCCGACATGGTCGTCAGTCTCTACCACGGGGACTTCTCACGCTCCCACATCCCGGACTACCGCTTCGACGCCGAAAGCGGTCTGTACCGGCAGGACACCGACCCTCACTTCCCCCAGGTCACGGCAGACCCGGAGGAGTCCCTCGACAGCACCTTCTACACATCGTGCCCACCCACCTCGCCGGAGATGAACGAACTCATCGCCGAGCAGGGCGGCGGAGGCATCGTCGTCTCCCGCAAGGAGTGCCTCGACCGGTACTTCGAGATCCGCCACCTGCTGTCCCAGGCCGGCATCACCCTGCCCGACAACCCGGGCCGCCTGCGCGAGTGGTCCCTCGTCATGGCGATGACCGGCACGCTCATGGCCATTGACCGCGGCCTGATACCGGACATCGACGACGTGCTGGTTCACGGATCCGGCAGTTACACCCAGGACGACTTCGAACCCCTCGCTTCCGGCATGCTGCACAAGATCGGGGGCCTGGAGGAATTCCGCGCCGCTGTCCTGCACGCGGCCCAGGACTG
>Ga0182007_10000582_pt1 | contig 21489 bp, 20 predicted proteins | sample Sormic07211113_1_FD_123023 | JGI IMG/M metagenome (GOLD analysis project Ga0182007, IMG submission 123023) | Rhizosphere microbial communities from Sorghum bicolor, Mead, Nebraska, USA - 072115-113_1 MetaG | ecosystem: Host-associated > Plants > Roots > Rhizosphere | place: USA: Nebraska... | reverse complement strand
GGGCGATCAGTGGAGGCGGGGGCTCGGGGGGATCCAGCCCCGGCCCGACCGACTCGACCGACTCGACCGACTCGAGCAGCTCGAGCAGCTCGGGCAGCTCTGGCTCCGGGGGCTCGGGCAACGGCGGTTCGGGCAACGGCGGCACGGAGACCAATAGCACGGACACCGCCAGCACGGACGCCGCCAGTACGGACGCCGGTGACGGGCTGACCTCGGCGGAGCGCGACCTGCGCGACTCGCTCAACAGCGAGCAGTGGCAGCGGGACAGTTGTGAGCACTGGACGGCGCCGGACTCGATCGCCGCACTGCGCTGCACGGTGAGCACCGCGAGCGGCACGACGAAGGCGATGGTCGGGACGTACCCGACCAGAAGCAAGGTCCAGGAGGTGTACCAGAGGTACACCGCCCAGTACACGGAGGGGGACTGCGACACCCAGCAGAACGTGCGCGGCAGCTGGCACGAGGACAACACCTCGAACCCGACCGGGGACATGGCCTGTTACTGGGCGGGCACGCGATACGTCATCTTCTGCACGTACTACGACCGTCCCGCGCTCTACGAGGTCACCGGCACCGACCCGGCGGCCCTGACCCAGTGGTGGCACAGCATGCACCCGGTGTTCACGGACTGACCCCGCCGGACCGTCGATGCTTCGGCCGCCGCAACCCCGCCGTCACCAGCAACCGCACCACCTCCCGGCTGCTGACCTCCACCGCGCCGGCGGCCACCACATCCGCGTACCGGTGCGAGGGAATGTCGTAGTGGTCCCGCTCGAAGGCCCGTCGGGGCACGCCCAGGCCGTCGGCGAACACACGTAGTTCCTCGTAGGAGACGTCGCTGATCAGGTGGGACCACATCCGCCCGTGGCCCGGCCAGTTCGGCGGGTCGATGTACACCGTCACGGCGCGGACGTCCCGCCCGCCGCCGCCCCCAGCGTCCCCACCGCCGCGACCTTCACACCCGCCTTGTGGCAGACCCAGTGCGGGTCGGGCCCGAGCTCCGGCTCGACCTCCAGCGCGTGCGGATCGCCCGAGCCGCAGACCGGGCAGACGGGCCAGCGGCCGTACGTCTCCAGCAGCGCGTCCTGGACGTCCTGGGCCACCAGACCCGCCACGAACTCCACGCCCTCCGGCCACTGCTCGACCCACCAGCGGCGCCGTACGACCGAGTCCTCGACCATCGACACCACGTCCGCCGCGGCGACCTCGTCGGCGGCCAGGTCGGCGAGCACGAGGGCGCGTGCCGTGTGCAACGCCTGCTCCAGGGGGCTGATCGGGGTGTCGGAGGGGTTCATGCCCCCTATTGTGCGCACTCTTGACCCGGACACCGAGCCGAAAATATCTTTCATAGGTGACCCGAGAAGTGAAGGAAATTTTCGCGAGGGCGGCGGGCCGGGCCGGCGCGCCGCCCGCGCCCGCCGCCCTCGCCGCCAAGGTGCGCACCCTCGCACCCTCCATGACCCGCTCCATGCAACGCGTCGCCGAGGCCGTCGCGGGCGACCCGGCGGGCTGCGCGGCCCTCACGGTCACCGGTCTCGCGGAACTCACCGGCACCAGCGAGGCCACGGTCGTCCGCACGGCCCGCCTGCTCGGGTACCCGGGGTACCGCGATCTCCGCCTCGCCCTCGCGGGGCTCGCGGCGCACCAGCAGTCGGGGCGGGCGCCCGCCATCACCACCGACATAGCGGTCGACGACCCGATCGCCGACGTCGTGGCGAAGCTGGCCTACGACGAGCAGCAGACGCTCGCCGACACCGCTGCGGGGCTGGACACCGCGCAGTTGGGGGCGGCCGTCGCCGCGGCGGCGGTGGCACGGCGGATCGACGTGTACGGCGTGGGGGCGTCGGGACTGGTCGCGCAGGACCTCACGCAGAAACTGCTGCGGATAGGGCTGATAGCGCAGGCGCACAGCGATCCGCATCTCGCCGTCACGAACGCGGTGCAACTGCGTGCCGGGGACGTCGCGATCGCCATCACGCACTCCGGGTCGACGGGGGACGTCATCGAGCCGTTGCGGGTGGCCTTCGAGCGCGGTGCCACGACCGTGGCGATCACGGGGCGCCCGGACGGGGCGGTGGCCCAGTACGCCGACCATGTGCTGACCACGTCCACCGCGCGGGAGAGCGAGCTGAGGCCGGCGGCGATGTCGTCCCGGACGAGTCAACTCCTGGTCGTGGACTGTCTGTTCGTGGGGGTGGCGCAGAAGACGTACGAGACGGCGGCGCCGGCCCTGGCCGCCTCCTACGAGGCGCTGGCACACAGACATCGCAGATAGACCCCGTCTCCGAGCGCACGGCACCGCGCCCCGAGTGGGACACCGAACCGCACACGTGAAAGAGCCGCCTCCCATGACCTCCACCTCCAACCCCCGTGACCTGCGCGCCGAGTTGGAATCGCTCACCACCGAGGCGTTCCGCCCCGACCTCGCCGACATCGACCGGCTGCCCACCCTCGACATCGCCCGGCTGATGAACGCCGAGGACGCCACCGTCCCGGCCGCGGTCGCGCACCGGCTCCCCGCCATCGCCGCCGCGATCGACGCCGTGGCCGAACGCATGGCGCGGGGCGGGCGGTTGATCTACGCCGGTGCGGGGACCGCCGGCCGGCTGGGCGTCCTGGACGCCTCCGAGTGTCCGCCGACCTTCAACACCGACCCGGAGCAGGTCGTCGGGCTGATCGCGGGTGGGCCGCCCGCCATGGTGACCTCGGTGGAGGGCGCCGAGGACTCCGGTGAGCTGGCCCGCGCGGATCTCGACGCCCTCGGCCTCACCGCGGCCGACACCGTCGTCGGTGTCTCGGCCTCCGGACGGACCCCGTACGCCGTCGCCGCCGTCGAACACGCCCGTCGGCAGGGGGCGTTGACGATCGGGCTGGCCTGCAACGCGGACAGCGCGCTCGCGGCCGCCGCCGAGCACGGCATCGAGGTCGTCGTCGGCCCGGAGTTCCTCACCGGCTCCACCCGCCTCAAGGCCGGCACCGCGCAGAAGCTGGTCCTCAACATGCTGTCGACGATCACGATGATCCGCCTGGGCAAGACGTACGGAAACCTGATGGTCGACGTACGCGCCTCGAACGAGAAGCTGCGCGCCCGCTCCCGCCGTATCGTCGCCCTCGCCACGGGGGCCCCGGACGAGGAGGTCGAACGCGCCCTGGCGGCCACGGACGGCGAGGTGAAGAACGCGATCCTCACCATCCTGGCCGATGTGGACGGCCCGACGGCGGCCCGGCTGCTGACGGAGTCGAACGGCCGTCTGCGGGCGGCGCTGGCGGCGACGGCGGCGGGGTGACCGCATGAAACCGGCGCGGAGCGCGACCACCGGGAGGTGTGAGCCGCCCTGCCGGTACCCTCGACACCGAGCGACCCCTAGGACTGCGCCGATCGATCATGAACCACACCCAGCTGAACGCCCTCGGCCGTGCCCTCCGTGTTCTCGGTGAGCACGGGGAGGCGCTGGCCCCCGACACTCCGGACGCCAGGCTGCACGAGGTCAAGGCGGATCTGAGGCGTGCCCTGGATCTGCTCGACGCCGGAATCAGCGGCGCCGCCCCCGCCACCCGCTGTGCCGAGCACCCGAACGGGCCGGTCGACGAGAGTGCCCCGGATCTGTGTCTGCTGTGCGAGACCCGGCGTCGTGCCGCCCGGCGCGCGGAGTACGGCGGTGGCCCGCTTCCGCAGGCCCCCACCGGGTCCGCGCCCTCCCGCTACGGCGTCCGCGCCGACCGCCCCCAGCCGCAGCAGCGCTGGCTGCCGGAGCTGTGGAACGGCCAGGAGTGGCAGCTGTGCGGCACCCCGCGGCGCGACCGGCGGGAGGCCGAGCTCTACATCGCCGCCCAGCGGCGCGGGCCTCGTCCGGCCATGGCCTACCGGCTCGTGCACGAGTTCACCGACTACGAGGTGCTGCGCGTGTGGGGCACGCCGGTGAAGGTGGACATCGAACCGCTGGGCAATCTGTAGCCCGGCCCCACTACTCAGCCCGTCCGGCGTTCGAGGCCGAAGGCCGAAGGCCGATGGGGGTCCGGGGGCGCGGTCTCCAGGGACGCGCACCCCCACCCGCCCGCACCGGCCCCCCGCTCAGCTGAGCGTCTTCAGCGCGCTCGCCTCGTACGGCCGGAGCTCCTCGAACCGCCCGCTCAGCACCTTCGCCGCCCACTCGGGGTCCTGCAGCAGCGCCCGCCCGACCGCGACGAAGTCGTACTCGTCGCGCTCCAGGCCGTCGAGGAGGTCGTCGATGCCCTTGAGCGGCGAGCCCTCGCCCACGAACGCGTTGAGGAAGTCCCCGTCGAGGCCGACCGAGCCGACGGTGATCGTCGTCCTGCCGGTGAGCTTCTTCGTCCAGCCGGCCAGATTGAGGTCGGAGCCCTCGAACTCGGGCACCCAGTACCGCCGCGTGGACGCGTGGAAGGCGTCCACACCCGCCGCGGCCAGCGGAGTGAGGATGGCCTCCAGCTCCTCCGGCGTCTCGGCGAGCCGCGCGGTGTAGTCCTGCTGCTTCCACTGCGAGTAACGGAAGATGACCGGGAACCCGGGCGACACGGTCTCCCGTACGGCCGCGACGATCTCCGCCGCGAACTTCGTACGGGCGACGGGGTCACCGCCGTAGGCGTCCGTGCGGCGGTTCGTGCCGGCCCACAGGAACTGGTCGACCAGGTAGCCGTGGGCGCCGTGGAGCTCCACGCCGTCGAAGCCGATGCGCTCGGCGGCCGCCGCGGCCTCGGCGAACGCGCCGATGACGTCGTCCAGGTCCCGCTGGGTCATCGCCCGGCCGGTGGGTTCGGCACCCGCGTTGACCACTCCCGAGGGGCCGACGGCGGGGGCGTCGGGGAAGGGCGGCTCGCCCTGCTTCCGGACCATGCCGATGTGCCACAGCTGCGGCACGATCGTGCCGCCCGCCGCGTGCACCGCCTCGGTGACCTTCTGCCAGCCGGCCAGCTGCTCCTCGCCGTGGAAGCGCGGGACCCGGTCGCTCTGCCCGGCCGACTCGTGGCCCACGTAGGTGCCCTCGGTGACGATGAGACCGACTCCGGCGGCGGCGCGGCGGGAGTAGTACGAGACGACGTCCTCGCCGGGGATGCCGCCCGGGGAGAACTGGCGGGTCATCGGCGCCATGACGATGCGGTTGGGGACGGTCAGGCCGTTGATCGCGGTGGGCCGGGACAGGATCTCGGCGGCGCGGGAGGGGGTGGCGGTCACGTGGGGAAACTCCTCGGTATGTGCATACGCATAGACACTGTCGACAGCGTCAACCGCCTCGCGCGCCCCCGCATTTCCGGCCGCCCTGTGACCCCGGCCACGCCGAAGGGCGGCACCTCCTGCCGGAGCAGGAGGTGCCGCCCTCCGTAAGGACGTCGATCAACCGGGACCGAGGCCCCGAGGTCGATCAGAAGTCCATGTCACCGCCCGGCATACCGCCACCGGCGGGCGCGGCGGCCTTCTCCGGCTTGTCGGCGATGACGGCCTCGGTGGTGAGGAAGAGCGCGGCGATGGAGGCGGCGTTCTGCAGGGCAGAGCGCGTGACCTTCGCCGGGTCGATGATGCCTTCCTTGACCAGGTCGACGTACTCGCCGGTCGCGGCGTTCAGGCCGTGGCCCGGGGTCAGGTTGCGCACCTTCTCCACCACGACACCGCCCTCGAGGCCGGCGTTGACGGCGATCTGCTTCAGCGGGGCCTCGAGCGCGATGCGCACGGCGTTGGCGCCGGTCGCCTCGTCACCCTCCAGGTCCAGCTTCTCGAAGACGCTGGACGCCTGGATGAGCGCGACGCCACCACCGGCGACGATGCCCTCCTCGACGGCGGCCTTCGCGTTGCGGACGGCGTCCTCGATGCGGTGCTTGCGCTCCTTGAGCTCCACCTCGGTGGCGGCACCGGCCTTGATGACCGCGACACCGCCGGCGAGCTTCGCCAGGCGCTCCTGCAGCTTCTCGCGGTCGTAGTCCGAGTCGCTGTTCTCGATCTCGGCGCGGATCTGGTTGACACGGCCCGCGACCTGCTCGGAGGAGCCGGCACCGTCGACGATGGTGGTCTCGTCCTTGGTGATGACGACCTTGCGGGCCTTGCCCAGGAGGTCCAGGGAGGTGTTCTCCAGCTTGAGACCGACCTCCTCGGAGATGACCTCGCCGCCGGTGAGGATGGCGATGTCGTTCAGCATCGCCTTGCGGCGGTCGCCGAAGCCCGGGGCCTTGACGGCGACGGACTTGAAGGTGCCGCGGATCTTGTTGACGACCAGGGTCGACAGGGCCTCGCCCTCGACGTCCTCGGCGATGATCAGCAGCGGCTTGCCCGACTGCATGACCTTCTCCAGGAGCGGGAGCAGGTCCTTGACGGAGCTGATCTTGGAGTTGGCGATCAGGATGTACGGGTCGTCGAGCGACGCCTCCATCCGCTCCATGTCGGTGGCGAAGTACGCCGAGATGTAGCCCTTGTCGAAGCGCATACCCTCGGTGAGCTCCAGCTCCAGACCGAAGGTCTGGGACTCCTCGACGGTGATGACGCCTTCCTTGCCGACCTTGTCCATCGCCTCGGCGATGAGCTCGCCGATCTGGGTGTCGGCGGCGGAGATGGAGGCCGTGGAGGCGATCTGCTCCTTGGTCTCGACATCCTTCGCCTGCTCGAGCAGGGCACCGGAGACGGCCTCGACGGCCTTCTCGATACCGCGCTTGAGGGCCATCGGGTTGGCGCCGGCGGCTACGTTGCGCAGGCCTTCCTTGACGAGGGCCTGGGCGAGAACGGTCGCGGTGGTCGTACCGTCACCGGCGACGTCGTCCGTCTTCTTGGCGACTTCCTTGACCAGCTCGGCGCCGATCTTCTCGTACGGGTCCTCGAGCTCGATCTCCTTGGCGATGGAGACACCATCGTTGGTGATCGTGGGGGCGCCCCACTTCTTCTCGAGGACGACGTTGCGGCCCTTGGGGCCGAGCGTCACCTTCACGGCGTCCGCGAGCTGGTTCATGCCGCGCTCGAGGCCGCGCCGCGCCTCCTCGTCGAACGCGATGATCTTGGCCATGTGAAGTGGTCCCTCCAGGACTGGGGGTGATTCCTTCGGACCGCGCCCGCGCCCGCGACGGACGGCTCGCCGACCCGTGGGTTCCTTGCCCCACCCGGCCTGCGGGCCTCACCGACCCGGTCCTTCTTTGTCACTCTCACCTTCAGAGTGCTAACGCCAATGATTAGCACTCGGGGTCGGAGAGTGCAAGGCGCTCCCGGGGATCGGCCAGGTCTCGCGCGGCCCCCGGACCTGACGCAGACATGCCGAAGGGCCCGTAACCCATGACTCCCCATGGGATACGAGCCCTCCGAAGAAGAACGAAGAACGACGCTGTTACTGCCCGGCGCGTGCTTCAGCCGGCCAAGCGGACCATGTCCGCCTGCGGCCCCTTCTGACCCTGCGAGATCTCGAACTCGACCCGCTGGCCCTCTTCCAGGGTGCGGTACCCGTCCATCTGGATGGCGCTGTAGTGGACGAAAACATCCGCACCACCGTCGACCGCGATGAAGCCGTACCCCTTCTCCGCGTTGAACCACTTGACGGTGCCCTGAGCCATGCCTAACTCCCCTATTACTGGCCCTTGCACAGATCCGCACTTCGCGAACCCGGGTCAGACCTCACCCCCCACGGTTTGGGGGCGTGCGCCGGAACGCGTCGACCGCGGCTGAATGTATCTGTCCAACTGCCGTCTGCAACAGGTCAATCGGACGAGAATTCTGGACGGAAGGGGTCCGGAATGTAGCGAGAATTCGCCCGAATTCAGGGCAAGTCGGGCCCCATAAAAGCCACATAAGCCACAAAAGACGTGCACACTTTGGCTGCTTCTCATCGCATCCGGAGTCCGTACTCATATGCGTCCGGCATACGGAAAGCAGCTGGTTCCCCAACTGTACAGTGCTCAACCATGCAGAATTGCCCCCTCCGCTTCTCTCGCGGAGGGGGCAATTCGATGAACTCTTGGTAACCGGCGTTACCGACGGTAATAATCGGGGCGACCGGTATGTGCGATCAGCCGCCCGCGACGGCCGGGATGATCGACACGCCCGCACCGTCCGGGGTGGCCGTCTCCAGCCCCTGCTCGAACCGCACGTCGTCGTCGTTGACGTACACGTTGACGAACCGGCGCAGCTTGCCCTGGTCGTCGAGGACGCGCGCGGCGATACCGGTGTGGTTCTTCTCCAGGTCGGCGATGACCTCGGCGAGGGTCCCGCCCTCGGCGGTCACCTCGGCCTGGCCGCCGGTGTAGGTGCGCAGGATGGTGGGGATGCGGACGGAAACGCTCATGATGCGAGGCCAGCCTCTCGGAAGGAGTCGAGGTTAGGACGGATGGTCGCGGTCAGTCCGGTGTCCGAGGCCACCGCGTCCAGGGTCTTGAGGCCGTCGCCGGTGTTCAGCACGACCGTGGTCAGGGTCGGGTCGAGGAGACCGTTCTCGATCAGCTTCTTGGTGACACCCACCGTCACGCCACCCGCCGTCTCGGCGAAGATGCCCTCGGTGCGGGCCAGCAGCTTGATCGCGTCGACGACCTGCTCGTCGTTCACGTCCTCCACCGCGCCGCCCGTACGGCGCGCGATGTCCAGGACGTACGGCCCGTCCGCCGGGTTGCCGATGGCCAGGGACTTGGCGATGGTGTTCGGCTTCTGCGGGCGGACCACGTCGTGCCCGGCCTTGTAGGCCACCGACACCGGCGAGCACCCCTCGGCCTGCGCGCCGAAGATCTTGTACGGCTTGTCCTCGACGAGCCCGAGCTTGATCAGCTCCTGCAGCCCCTTGTCGATCTTCGTGAGCTGGGAGCCGGAGGCGATCGGCACCACCAGCTGGTCGGGCAGCTTCCAGCCGAGCTGCTCGCAGATCTCGTACGCCAGGGTCTTGGACCCTTCCGCGTAGTAGGGCCGCAGGTTGACGTTGACGAAGCCCCAGCCCTCGCCGGCCGGGTCGCCGATCAGCTCGGAGCAGAAGCGGTTCACGTCGTCGTAGTTGCCCTCGATGCCGACGAGTTCGCCGCCGTAGACCGCGGCCATGACGACCTTGCCCTGCTCCAGGTCGTGCGGGATGAACACGCAGGAGCGGAAACCGGCGCGGGCCGCGGCGGCGCCGACGGCGCCCGCGAGGTTGCCGGTGGAGGAGCAGGAGAGGGTGGTGAAGCCGAAGGCACGGGCGGCCTCCAGCGCCTGGGCGACGACCCGGTCCTTGAAGGAGTGCGTCGGGTTGCCGGAGTCGTCCTTCACGTACAGTCCGCCGGTGACACCGAGCTCACGGGCGAGGTTGTCGGCCTTGACCAGCTTGGTCCAGCCGGGGTTGATGTTCGGCTTGTCGGCCACATCCGCCGGAACGGGCAGCAGTGGCGCGTACCGCCAGATGTTCGCGGGACCCGCCTCGATCTGCTTGCGGAGCTCCTCGGTGTCGTAGGCCGAGAAGTCGTACGCGATCTCGAGCGGGCCGAAACACTCCACGCAGGCGAAGACCGGACCGAGCGGTACCCGGTGACCGCATTCGCGGCAGCTCAAAGCCGCGGCGGGTCCGAGGTCGACGGTCGTGGAGTCCGTGGTGCTTGCAACAGTCTGCGCAGCCATGTGAGGCGAGGCCCTTTCTCCTCATCTTCCTCACGACGCATCTCGCCGTGAGACGGATTTGGCACCTTCCCTAGCCGGGAGCCTCGCGGAACGATCAACAGTGATCTACGAGAGCCGGCTGGAGGGTTGCCGGGGCTTCATCGGGCCGTATCCCTCTGCCCCTCTGGATGAGCGGTATTCGGTTGTCGGTTCAATGACCTCGGACATGCGATGGTCATCGACGTTGTTCAAGACTGTAACCGAAGGCCAGGACAGTTGAGAGAGTCGTCCGAACCGCGAGACACACGTGAGGAGCCGCCTACGTGCTGGAAGAAGTCGAGCGCTGGCTGAGCACCCGCTCCTGGTCCGTCACCGATCGCCCCCTCCACCAGATCCTGGCCGCGAAACAACGCTCCGGCCAGACGGTCACCGTCGTCCTGCCCGCGCTCAACGAGGAGGAGACGGTCGGCGACATCGTCGCCGTCATCCGCCATGACCTGATGCAGCAGGTCCCGCTGGTCGACGAGATCGTCGTCGTCGACTCCGGGTCCACCGACCGTACGTCCGAGGTCGCCGCCGCGGCCGGCGCGCGGGTCGTCCACCGCGACGACATCCTGCCCCGGCTCCCGGCCGTCCCCGGCAAGGGCGAGGTGCTGTGGCGCTCGCTGCTCGTCACGTCCGGGGACATCGTCTGCTTCATCGACGCCGACCTGAAGGAGTTCTCCTCCGACTTCGTCTCCGGGATCGTCGGCCCGCTGCTCACCGACCCCGGGATCGACCTGGTCAAGGGCATGTACGACCGCCCGCTCGGCGGCGCTCAGGGCCAGGGCGGCCGGGTCACCGAGCTCATGGCGCGCCCGCTGCTCAACATGCACTGGCCGCAGCTGGCCGGTTTCGTCCAGCCCCTCGGCGGCGAGTACGCGGCCCGCCGCTCCCTGCTGGAGCAACTGCCGTTCCCCGTCGGCTACGGCGTCGAGCTCGGCATGCTGGTCGACGCGCTGCACCTGGTCGGCCTCGACGCCCTCGCCCAGGTCGACGTCGGCGTGCGCAAGCACCGGCACCAGGACGGACAGGCGCTGGGCCGGATGGCCGCGGCGATCTACCGCACGGCCCAGCTGAGGCTGGCCCGCGGACATCTCATCCGGCCCTCGCTCACCCAGTTCGAACGGGGCCAGGACGGCTTCGAGCCGCGCACCTACTCCGTGGACACGGAGGAGCGGCCACCGATGGCGGAGATCGCGGAGTACGCCACCCGTAAGGTCGCCTGACGCTCGTCACGTCACGTGTACGGCGTACTCGCAGAGCGCGAGCAAACGTTTGAGCGTTTACTGGCCGGGCTAGGTTGAGGCGTATGGCTTCCACGCACGGCGCTGCCCATCAGGTCCTGGTCGCGTCCAACCGCGGCCCGGTCTCGTACACCCACCAGGACGACGGCTCGCTGACCGCCCGGCGCGGCGGCGGCGGGCTGGTCTCCGGTCTCTCCGCGATCGGGCCGGACGCCGGCGCCCTGTGGGTGTGCTCGGCCCTGAGCGACGGGGACCGCGAGGCGGTGCGGCGCGGGGTCGGCGAGGCCGGCGTGCGGATGCTGGACATCCCGGCCGACGTGCACGCGGACGCGTACAACGGCATCGCGAACTCCGTCCTCTGGTTCGTCCACCACATGCTGTACCAGACCCCGCTGGAGCCGGTCTTCGACGCGGAGTTCCGACGGCAGTGGGAGTCGTACGAGACCTACAACCGGGCCTTCGCCGAGGCGCTGGCCGAGGAGGCGGGCGAGGGCGCGGCGGTCCTGGTGCAGGACTACCACCTGTGCCTCGTCCCCGGGATGCTGCGGGAGCTGCGCCCCGACCTGCGGATCGGGCACTTCTCGCACACGCCGTGGGCGCCGGTGGAGTACTTCGGGATCCTGCCGGACGACATCGCCGAGCGGGTGCTGCGCGGAATGCTCGGCGCGGACCGGCTGGGGTTCCTCACCCAGCGGTGGGCGAACGCGTTCAGCGCCTGCTGCACGGAGGTCGTCGGCGGGCTCGGCGAGACCCGGGTGGGGGTGCACGGCCTCGGCGCGGACGCGGAGTTCCTGCACACGCGCTCGCGCGAGGCGGACGTCGAGGAGCGGCTGCGGGCCCTGCGTGCGGAGATCGGCGCGGGCCGCAAGGCGATCGTGCGGGTGGACCGGACCGAGCTGTCGAAGAACATCGTGCGCGGGCTGCTGGCGTACCGGCAGCTCCTCGACGACCACCCGGAGTGGCGCGAACGTGTCGTGCACGTGGCCTTCGCCTACCCCTCCCGCCAGGACCTCGCCGTGTACCGGGAGTACACGGCGGAGGTGCGGCGGCTCGCCGAGGAGATCAACTCCCGCTACGGTACGGCGACCTGGACCCCCGTCGTGCTGCACGTCGAGGACGACTTCGCGCGCTCCCTGGCGGCGTACCGGCTGGCCGACGTGGCCTTGGTCAACCCCATCCGGGACGGTATGAACCTGGTCGCGAAGGAGGTGCCGGTCGTCTCCGACGAGGGGTGCGCGCTGGTGCTGTCGCGGGAGGCGGGGGCGTTCCAGGAGCTGGGCAGGGACGCGGTCGTGGTCAACCCGTACGACGTGACCGGCACCGCGAACGCGCTGCACACCGCGCTGACCATGCCGGCGGAGGAGAGGGCCGAGCGGACGAAGCGGCTTGCCGCGGCGGCTACGGCGCTGCCTCCGGCGCAGTGGTTCCTGGAGCAGTTGAGGGCGTTGCAGGGCTGAGCCGGGGATTGCAGGGCTGAGCCGGGGGCTGCTCGCCCCCGGACCCGGATCGGCCCGTCACCCCAGCAGTTCTGTCAGCGCCCGCAGCAGCCCCACCACCCCCGCCGGCCCGTCCACCACCACATCCGCCCGCTCCCGCAGCTCCGTCACCTCGTCGCTGCCGCTGCACACCAGCAGGCCCGGGATGCCGTCGGAACGGAGCTCTTCCACGGCGGCGAAGGCGGGGAGGTCACCGAGGTCGTCCCCGGCGTAGAGGACCGCCGTCGCGCCGGTCTCGCGGACGTGGTCCAGGAGGGCCACGCCCTTGTCCATGCCCGGCGGGCGGAGTTCCAGGACCATGCGGCCGGGCTCGACGATCAGGCCGTGGCGGGTGGCGAGGTCGGTGAGGGGTTCGCGGAGGGCGTCGATGGCGGCCTGGGGGTCGGTGGCGCGGCGGGTGTGCACGGCGACCGCGCGGCCCTTCTCCTCGATCCAGATGCCCTGCCGGGCCCCGATCCGCTCCAGGAGGCCGGGGAGTTCGGCGCGGACGGCGGCGACACCGGGGTGCGGGGCGGGGGCGCTGACCTCGCCGCTGACGGCGTCCCAGCGCTCGGCGCCGTAGTGCCCGAGAACGACCAGGTGTTCGAGGCCCGCGACCCCGGCGAAGCCCCCGTGCCGGACGGCGACCTCGGCCGGGCGGCCGGTGACGACCGCCACGGACGCCACCTTCGGCGCGAGCCCCGCCAGCGCGGGAACGGCCTGCGGGTGTGCCCGGGCCTGCTCGGGGTCCGGCACGATCGGGGCGAGGGTTCCGTCGAAGTCGAAGGCGAGCACCGACTTCGCGGGGTTCGCGAGGATGGCGGCGAGTCCGTCACGCCCGGCCCGGGTGGACGGCACCGGCAGAGGATCCGTAGGGCTTCCCATACGGCGACCCTAACGCTCCCCCCGCCGCTGCTCCCGCACCCTTCTCAGCCTGTTCACCGTGACCGGATCATGGGCGAGGGCGCGCTCGTCGTCCAGCAGGGCGTTCAGCAACTGGTAGTAGCGGACCGGGGCCAGGCCCAGCTCCTCCCGTATCGCCCGCTCCTTCACGCCGGGGCCCGAAAAGCCCCGGCGCTCCAGTGCGAGCACGGCCCGCTCGCGCTCCCCCAGCTGCTGCTCCTCGTCCATGTGAGAACCCATATGAGAACCGTAGCCCCCGCCACTGACAGTCACCCCCGGCAGCTGAAACGCCTAGTCCGCGGTCTCCGCCGCCGAGGCCGCGGACTGCAGCTGCCCCAGCGTCGCGGCCGGGTTGCCGTCCGGGGCGACGGCCTGGCCTATCCGCATCTTCACCGCGGCGCTCACGGCCGCCCAGGACACCTTGTCCACGGGATACATCTCGGACAGGGGCAGCTCGTCGAGGAACGGCTTGAGGTCGGCGTCCTGCGCGTCCGAACTCATGGTCTCGGAGGCCGAGTTGGTGACCGGAAGCAGGTCGTACTCGTGCGAGAAGGCGAGGACGTTCCGCTCGTCGTAGACGAAGTCGAGGAATTCGCCGATCTGTTCGGCGTGACGATTCTTCTTGAAGGCCATCATCCAGTCGGCCACGCCCAGCGCGTTCTTGCTGCGCCCGTCGACGCCGGGCATCGGCACCATGCCGAACTTCACGCCCTTCTTGGCGGCGATCTTCATCAGCGAGGGGTGGCCGTTGAGCATGCCGACATCGCCGTCGGCGAAGGCGGCGAACGCGGCGGCGCGGTTGAGCCGACCCGGTACGACGGGACCGGTGAGGCCCTTGTCGACCAGGTCGTTCTTCAGCCAGTCGAAGGTGGCGACGTTCTCCGGGGAGTCGATGCCGTACGTGCCGACGGCGTCCGTGTAGCCGCCCCCGCCGCTCAGCATCCACTGCATCGTCTCGGCCTGTGCCTCCTCGGGGCCGAGGGGCAGCGCGTACGGGTACTTCACGCCCCGCGCCTTGAGCGCCTGCGCGTCCGCGGCGAGCTGTTTCCACGTCTTCGGGGCGGTGAGACCGGCCTGCTCGAAGAGGGTCTTGTTGTAGAAGAGCAGCCGCGTCGAGGCCGCGAAGGGCATGCCGTACTGCACGCCCTTCACCTCGCCCGCGGTGGCCAGCTGGGAGGAGAAGTCGGCCTGGGTGCTGATGGAGAGCAGGTCGTCGGCCGAGTAGAGCAGGTCCTTGTCGGCGTAGTCGGAGTACGCCCCGATCTGTGCCAGGTCGGGGGCGTCACCGGCGGCGACCATCTCCTTGACCTTGCGGTCGACGTCGTTCCACGAGTACACGCTGACGTCGATCTTCACATCCGGGTGCTTGCTCTCGTACTCCTTCACCAGCTTGTCCCAGTACTTCTGGGAGCTGTCGGCCGCCGAGTCGCCGTAGTCCGCGGCGACCAGTCTGAGCGTCACGTCCCCGAGGTCGCCGCTGAGGCCGCAGCCGCCCAGGACCGCCGTCATCCCCAGCGCGGAGACCACCGCGACCGTTCTCGTCCTACGCCGCTGCACTGCTCGCCCCAACTGTGTCGCCGTTCGATATCTGGTCTTGGAGACCCCCATAAGGTCTACACCACGCGAGTGGACTAGACCTCTCGCGGGTCGGCGGGCCACACTACCCCCGTGAGACATGTCATCGCCCTCGATGTGGGCGGCACCGGGATGAAGGCCGCCCTCGTCGGCGCGAGCGGCGAGCTGCTCCATCGCGCCCGCCGCGCCACCGGCCGCGAGCGCGGCCCCGACGCGGTGGTCGAGGGCATCCTCGACTTCGCCGCCGAACTGCGCGCCCACGGCGTCGAGCACCTCGGCGAGCCCGCGTCCGCGGCCGGCGTCGCCGTCCCCGGCATCGTCGACGAGCGGCACGGCGTCGCCGCCTACTCGGCCAACCTCGGCTGGCGCGACCTCCCCCTGCGCGACCTGCTCGGCGAGCGCCTCGGCGCCCCGGTCGCGCTCGGCCACGACGTCCGCACCGGCGGGCTCGCCGAGGGCCGCGTCGGCGCGGGCAGAGGAACCGACCGCTTTCTCTTCGTCCCCCTCGGCACCGGTATCGCGGGCGCCATCGGCATCGAGGGCCGTGTGGAGTCGGGCGCGCACGGCTTCGCGGGCGAGATCGGCCACATCGTCGTACGGCCCGGCGGCGCCCCCTGCCCCTGCGGCCAGCGGGGCTGTCTGGAGCGGTACGCCTCCGCGGCCGCCGTCAGCGAGGCCTGGGCGCGGGCCTGCGGCGACCCCGACGCGGACGCCGCCGACTGCGCCAAGGCCGTCATGTCCGGCGACCCGAACGCCGTCCGGATCTGGCAGGAGGCCGTGGACGCGCTGGCCGACGGCCTCCTCACGGCCCTCACCCTGCTGGACCCCCGCACCCTGATCATCGGTGGCGGCCTGGCCGAGGCGGGGGAAACCTTGTTCACACCGCTACGGGAGGCGGTCGACCGTCGGATCACCTTCCAGAAGGCACCCCGGATCGTGCCGGCCGCCCTGGGCGACAGCGCCGGATGCCTCGGCGCCGGACTCCTGGCCTGGGATCTCCTGACCACCACCGACCGCACGGAGGTAACGCCCTGATGGCAACCCCCCCAGGGACGCGGGGCCCCGCTGAATCCGCGGCTGCCGCCGCGGGGGCGCGACCGGCCCCCACGCTCCCGCAGCCCGCGACGTCCGGGACCCCCCTCATCCTGTCCGGCGCCACAGTGGTCCTGCCCACAGGAACCGTCCAGAACGGCCGAGTCATCGTCGACGGCACCCGAATCGCCGCCTCGGCCCCCGCCGACGCCCAGGTCGTCGACGTGACCGGCCACTACGTGGTCCCCGGCTTCGTCGACCTCCACAACCACGGCGGCGGCGGAGCCTCCTTCACCTCCGGCACCGTCGAGGACGTCCTGCACGGCATCCACACCCACCGCCTGCACGGCACCACCACCCTTGTCGCCTCCACGGTCACCGGCGACATGGACTTCCTCGCCCAACGGGCCGGTCTGCTCAGCGAACTCGCCGAGCAGGGCGACCTGGCCGGTATCCATTTCGAGGGCCCGTTCATCTCACCGTGCCGCAAGGGCGCCCACTCCGAGGAACTCCTGCGCCACCCCGACCCGGCGGAGGTCCGCAAGCTGATCGACGCCGCGCGCGGCCGGGCCAGAATGGTCACCCTCGCCACCGAACTCCCCGGCGGCATCGACTCCGTACGCCTGCTCGCGGAACACGGCGTCATCGCCGCGATCGGCCACACCGACGCGACGTACGAGCAGACGGTCGAGGCGATCGACGCGAGCGCCACCGTGGCGACCCACCTCTTCAACGCGATGCCGCAGATCGGCCATCGCACCCCCGGCCCGATCACGGCCCTCCTGGAGGACGAGCGCATCACCGTCGAGTTGATCGACGACGGCACCCATCTCCACCCGGCCGCCCTTCAGTTGGCCTTCCACCACGCCGGAGCGGAGCGCGTCGCGCTGATCACCGACGCGATGGACGCGGCCGGTTTCGGCGACGGCAGATACCTGCTGGGCCCGCTGGAGGTCGAGGTCAGCGAAGGTGTGGCCCGTCTCGTCGAGGGCGGCTCCATCGCGGGCTCGACCCTCACTCTCGACCGTGCCTTCAAGCGTGCGGTGACGGTCGACCGCCTCCCCGTCGAGGACGTCGTCGCGGCCATCTCCGCCAACCCGGCGCGGCTGCTCGGCATGGCCGACTCGATCGGCTCGCTGGAGCCCGGAAAATACGCCGACCTGGTCGTTCTGGACCGTCAATTCGACCTCAAGGGCGTGCTGCGCCGCGGCGAATGGGTGGTCGATCCCCAACTGAGCTGATCTGTCCGGCTGTTGAGGGCGGTGGTGGTGCTGCGAAAATGCGCCGACCACCGCCCGTCCGGCATGACCGGCCCCCCGGGCGGACAGATACGGCAAGCAGTCCGCATTCGTCTTCGGGGAGAGGTCGGCCCAGGTGCTCCTCACGGTCACGCTGAACAGCGCTCTCGACATCACCTATCGCGTACGGTCCCTGCGGCCGCACGCCTCCCACCGCGTGACCGAGGTGAGCGAACGCCCGGGCGGCAAGGGCCTGAACGTGGCACGGGTGCTCGCCGCCCTCGGCCACGAGGTGACGGCCACCGGCTTCTCGGGCGGCGCGACCGGAGCCGTCGTACAGCGCCGACTCACCGCCACACCAGGGGTGGTGGACGCCCTGGTCCCGGTCGCCGCGCCGACCCGCCGCACGATCGCCGTCGTCGACGAGCTGACCGGCGACACGACCCAGCTCAACGAGCCCGGCCCGACCATCACCCCCGCCGAGTGGGCCGCCTTCCAGGAGGTCTACGAGGACCTGCTGACGTCGGCGTCCGCGGTGGCCCTGTGCGGGAGTCTGCCGCCGGGGGTGCCGGTGGGCGCCTACGCGGGTCTCGTACGAGCGGCCAGGACGGCCGGTGTCCCCGTACTCCTCGACACCAGCGGGGAACCCCTGCGCCGGGGTGTCGCGGCCCGCCCGGACCTGCTCAAGCCCAACGCCGACGAACTGGCCGAACTCACCGGCTCCCACGACCCGTCACGCGCCGCCCAGGACGCCCGCCGCCGGGGTGCCCGCGCGGTCGTCGCCTCGCTCGGCACCGGCGGCCTGCTCGCGACCGCCCCCGAGGGCCACTGGCGCGCCACCCCGCCCACCCGTGTCCACGGCAACCCGACCGGCGCCGGCGACTCGGTGGTGGCGGGCCTCCTGTCGGGCCTGGTCGACCAACTCCCCTGGCCGGCCCGCCTGGCCCGCGCGGTAGCCCTGGCCACGGCGACCGTACAGGCCCCGGTGGCAGGCGAATTCGACCGCACGACCTACGAAAACCTGGTGAACGTGGTGGCGGTGACCGGTGAGGCGACCGCCGCGTGAAGGACGCGCACCCCTCGCCCTGATACGCCCACCCGGCGGTCTGGCCGAGAAACTGCCCTCGCGCGTGACAGCCGCCGGAGACCAACACCTCCGGCGGCTGTCACGCTTGTCGGACCGCGTCGGCCGCTACTGCGCCGACTGCACCCACAGCTGGTCTATCAGGGCATTGCACTGATTTCCCTGGCCGCAGGAGATCGTCAGCGTGTTGGTGCCCTTCTTCAGCTTCACCGGAGCCCAGGTGGACTGCCAGTTCTTCGCCAGGTCGGTGTCCGACGACTTGATGAAGTTCTTCATCCCCAGCGGCTGTTGGTTGGACTTGCCGTTGACGGTCAGCGTCGCGTCGGCGTCCACTGCGGGAATGCTGTAGTGCACGTACAGGTGGTAGGAGTCGGCCTTCTGGATGTCGACGGTCCAGGTGATCGAGGCGCCGACGTTGTTGAACCCGGTCACATAGGTTCCCCCGTCCGCTTTCGCCCCCTTCACGTCCGACGCCGTCGTGGCCCCGCCCCCCAGCTGAAGGTCCTTCGCGTCGGTCTTCGGGAGTTCGGTGCCGGCCGCGCTCGTGCTCGCCGACTGGCTCGGCTGGGAGCTCGGGGAGGTGGACTGCGAGGCCGAGCCGCCGCCCGCCTTGTCGTCCGAGGAGTCGCCGCCCATGATCGCCACGCCGATGCCGATGACGACCGCGGCGACCACCGCGATGGCGCCGATCAGCAGCCCCTTGGTGTTGGGCCCGCGCCGACCGCCACCGCCACCGCCACCGCTGTACGCCGGCTGCTGCGGGGCCGTGGGGGCGGCGCCGGGGAAGGTCTCGGGGGCCGCGTAGTGGGCGCTCGGCTGACCGTACGCCCCCTGCTGCTGCGGGACCTGCCCATAGGCGGCCGTCTGCTGGGCCTGGGCCGGCTGGCTGTACTGGCGCTGGCCGACCGCGCGGTTCCGGTTGACGGAGCCCGGGTAGCCGTAGCCACCGCCACCGGACGGCGGCTGGGCGCCGTTGGCCTGGCCGTCGGCGTAGAGGTAGCCGAACGGGTCGTCGTCCTCGGGCGTACTGGCGCCGTTGTTGCCGGACGTCATCCCTGGGTACTCCTCAGCGGTGCGGATCAAACGCGATACGGGGGGTCAGAATGGCGAGCCTACCCGCTTCCACTCCCCCAAACGGGTGACTCGGATCGCATCGCCGCCCCACCTCCGCCGCTGACCTGGGGGATCGGCCTCGGATCAGCCGGCCCGTCGATGCTGTTTGGGACGAGATCGTTTCTCTACGTACATCCGCTCGTCGGCCGACTTCAGCACCTCGTCCGCGGTCATGCCGCAGTGCGCCCACCCGATGCCGAAGCTGGCGCCCACCCGCATGGCCCGTCCGTCCACACGGATCGGCTGGATGATCTCGTTGCGCAGCCGTACGGCCAGGTCCTGGGCGTCGGCGCGGCCGAGGCCGTCGGCGAGAACCACGAACTCGTCGCCGCCGAGCCGGGCCACCGTGTCGCCGTCGCGCACCCCGCGGGAGAGCCGTCGGGCGACCTCGATGAGCACCGCGTCACCGGCGTTGTGCCCGAACCGGTCGTTGATCGACTTGAAGCCGTCGAGGTCGCAGAAGAGGACCGCGAGCCCCTTGGTGCCGTCGTCGTGCTCCCCCTCGGGGGCGACGGTGTGCACATGGTGGTCGAAGGCGTCGAAGGCTTCGGCGCCGCCCGGACGGAAGTCGAAGCCATGACCGTTTATGTCGTACGCGGCAGGACCGTAGGCCGCGTCCAGGGACTCCAGGGCACCGGGGTGCGCGGGCCGCTGCTGGCAGAGCCGGGAGGAGAGGCGGGAGCGCAGCTCGGCGGAGTTCGGCAGGCCGGTGAGCGAGTCGTGGGAGGCCCGGTGGGCGAGCTGCAGCTCGCGGCGCTTGCGCTCTTCGATGTCCTCGACATGGGTGAGGAGGAAGCGGGGACCGTCGGCCGCGTCCGCGACGACGCTGTTGCGCAGGCTGACCCAGACGTACGTGCCGTCCCGGCGCCCGAGTCTGAGCTCCGCCCGCCCGCCCTCGGCCGAGGTCCGCAGCAGCGTCCCTATGTCCTCGGGGTGGACCAGGTCGCAGAAGGAGTAGCGGCGCATCGCGGAGGCGGGGCGGCCGAGGAGCCGGCACAGGGCGTCGTTGGTCCGCAGGATCCGGCCGTGCTGGTCGCCGCCCATCTCGGCGATGGCCATGCCCGAGGGGGCGTACTCGAAGGCCTGCCGGAAGCTCTCCTCGCTGGCGCGCAGGGCCTGCTGCTCTCTTTCGAGCCTGACCAGTGCCCGCTGCATGTTGGACCTCAGGCGTGCGTTGCTGATCGCGATCGCGGCCTGGAACGCGTACATCTGGAGCGCTTCGCGTCCCCAGGCGCCGGGCCTGCGGCCGTTGCGCGGGCGGTCCACGGACAGGACGCCGATCAGCTCGCCGCAGGTGCCGCCGGGCGCGGGAGGCGTGTACATGGGCGCGAACAGCCGGTCCGACGGATGCCACTCGTCCTCGAACCGGGGCGCGGGCCCGTCCGTGTACCACTGCGGAACGTCGTCGTCGTCGAGAATCCAGCCCTCGGTGTGCGGTATGAACACGAGGTCACCCCAGTGCTCACCCATGGTCAGCCGGCGCTCCCAGGAGTCGCGGGAGCCGACCCGGCCGGTGATCAGCGCCTCGGCCGCCGGATTGCCGGCGAGGGCGGCGACGACGAGGTCGCCGTCCGGGCGGACGAGGTTGACGCAAGCCAGCTCGTACCCGAGCCCGTTGACCACGCCGTCGGCCACGGTCTGCAAGGTGTCGGCCAGGCTTCGGGCCGTGGTCATGTCGGCCATCACCTGGTGCAGTTGTCGCAGAGTCGCAAGACGGACGTAGGGTTCCGACTCGGTCTCCATGCTCGCCCTCCCCCCGAGACCTCGCAGCGAATCAAGGGTTCTCATCGGCGTATCGTTCTGGCAGCTTCCCCGCCACTGAATCACAGCGTGAAGCCCACTCGGTACACAGGGTCAACAATTAATGTCCCTTGTGACTCAAGTCACAGCTAAAGATGAACAATTGAGTGGACTTTCTGCGTTTTCCCTGTGCCTTTCCTGAACGCAAACTTTGTGCGGATGTGGAAGTCGGACGATTACCCACCCGATCGACCGCCCGATCGACCGCCCGACCGCCCGATCGACCGCCGGATCGACCGCCGGATCGACCGCCGGATCGACCGCCGGATCGACCGCCGGATCGGTTCCACCCGCCTCCACCCGCCTCCGCTCGGTTCCGCTCTGTTCCGCTCTGTTCCGCTCGGTTCCGCTCGGTTCCGCTCGCTTCCGCCGAAGGTCCTAGGACCCGGCTGGTCCCGACGCCCGATGCGGCCCCCGGGGCATCCGGCCTAGCGTTTCGCCCGTGCTG